>Ga0209514_10000719_pt1 | contig 65278 bp, 56 predicted proteins | sample Subgrocontami58m_FD_187452 | JGI IMG/M metagenome (GOLD analysis project Ga0209514, IMG submission 187452) | Subsurface groundwater microbial communities from S. Glens Falls, New York, USA - GMW37 contaminated, 5.8 m (SPAdes) (version 3) | ecosystem: Environmental > Aquatic > Deep subsurface >... | reverse complement strand
TGTCTCTCAGGGAGGCCTCGAAGCTATCCGGTGTTTCCCATACGCACATACGGGATATAGAAGATGGCAGAAGTATCCCGTCTTTTGAAATGGTGATGAAGTTTCTCAGGGCTTACGGGGTAGCTATAGAGGTGTTTCTGCGGGAGACGGGATATTTGTCGTCTCATGGAGAACCGGAAGGCTTGGGAGCGGTAAAGCGTGTGCCGGTAATTTCGTGGACTCAGGCGGGTAATTGGCAAGAGTTATGCGCTACTTTTCAGTATGGCGAGCATGGGGAGTATGTAGAAAGTGATTCTAAAGGGTTTTTTGCCCTCAGGGTGAGAGGCGACAGTATGAAGTCGGAATTTCACGATGGCGATATTATTGTTATCAACCCTTACCTGAAACCCGAGCACAATGATTATGTGGTTATTGCCAATGAGGAGGGGGAAGCAACGTTTAAGCAGCTGAAAAAGTATGGCAAAACGCGCGTACTTCATCCGCTGAACCCTAAATACGATGACATGGAGCTTAACAGAGGATGTTGTCGAAGACATCCTTGTCCTGATGAACACATATGGTCATTTCATGTTTTTGTTCTCCATAGCGTTGTGGTGGAACATCATTTCCTCCGGTGAGGAGAATGCCGTCTATCTTCCCAAGTTTTAATTATTCATTTTTTTCTTTATAATCTTTTTCACTGCGCAGATAACATCGTCCGTATCTGTTTCTGTTAGTTTTGCTGAAAGTGGCAAGGAAATCGTTCTGTCTGAGACAAATTCGGCATTGGGGAAATCGCCGCGTTTCAGTCCAAAGGTATTCGCATAGTACGGGTGGAGATGCAGTGCCACAAAATGGATGCCTGTACCAATATTCTCTTTATGGATGGCCTGCTGAAAGGCATCTCTGTTTATGCTGGTTTTATCAATATCAAGAAGGGGGGTATAGAGATGCCGTGCATGTACCGTGTCCTTTTCTGCTGGTGCCGGAATAATAAAAGGTAATTCCTGGAATGCCCTGTCGTATTTCTTCCATATCTTTTCCCGGATCTTATGATATTTATTTACTCGTTTTAATTGGTGGATACCCAGGGATGCCTGTATGTCCATCATATTATATTTATAGCCAGGAAAAACAACCTGATAATGTTTGAAACCTTTGTCTGAATATCGGTGCCATGCCCCCTTGCTCATGCCGTGTAATCCATACATCTGCACCTTCTCTGCCCAGTCCTTGTTGTTGGTAGTTACCATACCCCCTTCACCAGTACATACGTTTTTTGTGACATAGAAACTAAAGACAGTAATATCTCCGATACTGCCAACCTTTTTCCCTTTGTATTCAGCTTCGATTGCATGTGCGGCATCACTAATAACGAGCAGGTGATGCTTCTTTGCAATGGACATGATGGCGTCCATGTCGCAAGGCCTTCCTGCAAAGTGGACGGGAATAATGGCCTTGGTTCGTTTGGTAATGCTTTTTTCTATAAGGTTGGGGTCGATATTCATGGTGTGTTTATCAATATCAACAAAAACAGGTCTTGCCCCGATATGGGTAATAACATTGGCCGTAGCGGCAAATGTCATGGGTGTGGTAATAATCTCATCACCACGACCGAGGCCCGATACGATCATAGCGAGGTGGAGTCCTGCCGTACATGAGTGGAGGGCCATGGCGTATTTTGCCCCAATATAGTTTTTGAACATTTCTTCAAACCTGGCAACCTTGGGACCTGTAGAAAGCCAGCCTGAGCGCAAGGTGTCCACAACCTCATGTATTTCTGCTTCTTCGATTCTGGGACTGCCAAAGATGAGAAAGTTTTTTCGTATGGGTTTATGTTTCTTTTTTGTCATGTAGTATTCCTAATTAGTTTTGGATTGTTCTTAATGAGTTCTCCGCTGGTTCAATCTGCAAGATTGAACCAGCCCTGGGGTTCATAAAAAGGCAATGAAATGTGGTATCGATTCCTTGTTGCCGGCATTGGACGATGGATAAGCCTCCCGCGTTACAGGTTATTTTCTAATTAAAGCGTCATATATATTTTCTAAATTATCCGCCTCTTTACAGATATTATAATTCATTTCAACATGCCTTCTGCCTTCCCTGCCCATAGTCGACCACTCCTCTGGGTGCGCAATAAGATATTCCAAACGTTCAGCGAGGGCATTGGTATCCCTTTCAGGTACAAGAAAGCCACTTTTCCCGTTGATTACGGCCTCTGGTATATCTGCATGGTATGACGATACTACCGGAATGCCCGATGCTTGAGCCTCTAAAAGTGTTGTAGGCGCACCGCCTTCACTATCACCGTTCTGCGCGGTAACACTCGGTTGAATGTAAATATGTGCCTTTTTTAATTCCTCCGCAAAAACATGGTGGGGTTGATAACCTAAAAGACGGACGTATGGATTGAGATTATTTTCGCGAATAAAAGATGCAATGCTATTTCTTAATACACCATCGCCGATGATCCTGAATTCAATGTGTGGATTTTTGGATAGTAAAAGATTTACTGCTTTTATGGCATATAAGAGCCCTTTTTTTTCAATAAATCTCCCACAGAACAAAATAACAATTTTTCCATGGGAAGGCGGCTTTCTTTCCTTGAAATGGAATTTTTCTGTGTCAATTCCGATATGTTGTATCCTGATTTTTTCGACAGGACATCCAATCTCCATGAGCAGTTGCTTCATGTTATTGCCTTCCACAAGAAACAAATCCCCTTCCTGAAAAAGCCTTTGATAGGTATTATTCCATATATTCTCACGAGGTAATTGGGTTACATCGTATCCATAAAAAGTGGTAATAAGCGGTAGCATGAGCCATTTTTTTATGGGAATCATCGCAACACCTTGTGGCCCAAAGTGCGCATGTATAAGACGTACCTTTTCGTTTTTTAACACATATTTGAAGTACAGGATATGTTCGAAATATTCTTTTTTGTTGAGATATAGATAGTATCCCAACCGGTCTCTCAACCACCACCATGAATAACGAGTTATTTGAGAGGCATCGTAAACTGGAAGAAAGGGAAATTGTTCTCTATTGATTGCCTTTGTAGTTAGAACAATCGGCTTATATCTCTTTAAATTTGTGAGGTACGAATATATGAAGGTTTCAGATAGTCCGAGATAGGTATGGATGGCATGGGCAACCACGGGTTTCATCTTCATTGAATTGTGATTCCAAATCTTCGTAAATTTGCTGATAGCTGATAGGAAATTGCTTTTTCCCTTTGAGTCGACATTAAAACAAACATGAAGAAGATTGCAAGCTTTTTTTAATTTTTTCTGCAAAATTAAAAATCAAAGGAGGGGTTTAATTTGGCGCAATACAGGATTCATCATAACCGGGCCAACCACCTGCCTGTGCGTTGCACGCAGACAGGCAACGCACAGGCAGGTCATCTAAGAATTTATAAACCAGCTCATTGTTTTTAGGAGAGGATTTAGTGTCGGGAGGGTCTCTGGAAGGGGAGCATTTGGAGTATTTACCGTATCCGATCCCCATTTCCATGAGGACAAGTGTTGCATAAGAAGTGGCAGTGGTATTTACTGGAGATGGTAAGGGAGAGAATAGATACGGAAGAGATAGAGCAGTTAGTGGATAGTTGTTACAGGAGCTATCCGAAAGGATTTGTAGCGAATGTACAGAAGGGGGAAATACCGGGGCGATATGAGAATTTGGCAAGGTATTTAGCGAGATACGTAGTGAGTCCACCGATATCGATAAGGAGGATAAATGGATATGATGGGAAGACAGTAAGATATCATTATCGGTCGCATAAGACGGAGAGTGTAGAAGAAGAGCAAGTGGATGTGTATACGTTTATAGGGAGGATGATTCAGCATATACTTCCGAAAGGGTTTAAAAGGATAAGGTATTATGGGGTACAAGCGACAAAGACATTTGAACAGGTAAAGGGGATAATTCAAGAAGCCTTGTCCAAAGTTAAAAGAGTAGTGAAGGGGGCGATAAAGATACTAGCGCAGAAGAGGTGTCGGGAGATATATATGGAGAGTACTGGGAAAGACCCATTTGTCTGTCCGCATTGTGGGCAAGAGATGGATATTTGCACGATATGGCATCCCCGGTATGGGGTGATTTATGATGAGTTGGATGAGATAAGAAGGGGTAAGTATGAGCAAAAGGAGAAAGAAGCCTTTGGAGAGGAAGGTAATGGAAGAGCCATTCGGTCCTCCACCAAAGGTGTACAATTACCGTTGTTCAGTATGTGGAATTGAGCTTTTGGTCAACGAGGCAATCATTGATGCAGGAATCGGGATGGCCAAATTTAACAAGGAATATTATGAAGGGTATATGCCAAAGGTCGGATGTCCGGGGTGTAATAACTATACCATGGAGTGTGTAGAGTAAAAGTCCGCCGAAGGCGTTAAGTTCTAAATATTGTGTGCTGTTAGCTTATAGATTACAAGTTCCGGTTTTTCTTTCCCTAAGAAAATATTCTACCGTTTACAATGACAATGTCCTATAATTCCTGTAATACAGATTGAATAAGGAAGCTTTACATTATGGGTAAAAGAATACCACCAACGGAACGGATGACGCAATGAAAATATTTTATATCTGCTACGAAAATTTAAGCCTGCAGAGGGCACCAACAACCCATATAAAAGAAGTCACCGAACACTTGAAAAAATGCGGGAATGATGTCATTCTATTTGCACCAAATATAGGTATATATAGAAGTAAAACCACTGTTCGCGTAATTTATGTCCCAACGCTTAAAGTCAGATTTATTAAAGAATATATTTATTACGTGTGCCTTTTCTTTTACTTATTTGCCTATCAAATAAGACTTAAGGCTGATATCTTTTATGTAAGGGAAATGGGATTATCAATCGTCCCAGCTTTTGTCGGATTTGTTTTACGGGTACCGCACATATTAGAAATTAATGGGTTAGTAACAATTGATTTTAAGGGCATGGGTGCCCGCCGTTTGAGACGTAAAATATTCGGATTTTTCCAATATATAAATTTTATACTTGCAGATAAGGTTGTTTCTGTGAGTGAAAACATTAAAAGAGAACTTCAACGGATACACAAGAATACTCATAAGATCATTGTAGTAGAAAATGGTGTTAACACCAACCTTTTCTATCCGAAAGATAGGGAAGAGACAAGACGGTCCCTGACGTTGAATCAGGATTGTTATTATTTAGTATTTGTAGGAAGTTTCTATCCACATCACGGTGTTTACCATATTATTCATATTCTGTTTTATATCATACAAAAATTACCCAATGTAAGACTTATTATGATAGGGAGCGGGTATTTACTGGAAAGCACGATGTGTCTTACAAAAAAATTAAGGTTAACATCTCATGTTAATTTTATTGGCGAAGTTGACTATGAAAAGATACCATACTATATCAATGCGGCTGACGCAGGGATATATATTATAACAGGTAGTGGTACAATATACGGAAAAGCCGGTTTAAAATTGTATGAATATATGGCCTGTGGAAGGCCTGTCATCACTGGTGAATCGTGCAGGGATTTTGTTAGAGAAAATGGTATAGGCATAGTCGTATCGGAGAAAGATTACGAACCCGCGGCAGACGCAATTATACAGCTATTAAAGAATACCGCATTAATGCAAACCATGGGGAAAAATGGCAGAAAACTTGTAATGAATTCATTTACCTGGGATATTACAACAAAAAAGATATTGAGTGTGTGTCAAACAGTAACTTAAATCAATAACCATGAAATACAATTTCTACAAAAACAGGTTATTTCAAACATTGGCAAAAGTAAGCAAAGGAAATTTCAGAAGACATCTCTCTTTCCGCTTACATCAACTATTCCAAAAACTCCATAAATATCCAAGCGATATTGTTATTGAAACAGCAAGCGTCTGCAACCTCAACTGTACGATTTGCCGTTCCGTAAAGGCAGACCTGAGCAGAAAAAATAGATTTATGTCTTTTGGTCTATTCAAAAAGATCGTTGATGATATTGCACCAATATGCAATACCGTTGGTGTCTCTTATTGTGGGGAGCCATTACTCAATAAAGACATTTTTACAATGATTCGTTACGCCTCTGATAAGGGGATATCTGTCTCGATGCTGACCAATGGCATTTTATTAAATGCCGAAGCTCGCAAAGGCGTGTTAGACTCCGGACTTCATTTTATGGCAATTTCCATGGATGGCGCTGTCCATTCCCTGGTAACTACAGAAGAACTCCGTCAACGCGCCGTAGTTCATGGCTGGCTGTACGGGTATGACCTCGGGGCGGAGACGCATCAATCGAACAACTTTCCGCTTCTATCTGGCATCTTACCCCCGTGACCCAGCGGCCAAATGGTGAAAAAGAACAATTGATGAAGGACCTTGCAGGAATTAACGAAGAAAAAATAGAATCAATAAGACAGAGGTATTCATTAGAGGCAGTTCTCTATCCGCCAGGTATGGAAAGTGCCTCACACCGCTTGCGAAATGTTTTACACGGTTCACATGTAATAGACATGGAGGATGGTTGGCAGTTAGCGATGTTGCCTGATGCAAATCATCAGTACAGACAAGAAAGGTAATCAGGCACAACACTTCTTACGATATTATTCTCTTTTAATCCAATGATTAACTATGATATAAATATGTGAACGCGAATCCATTTATTCTGGCAGTTTGAGTCTTTTATGAATTCCTATTTGCCTAGAAAAAAATTTCAGTTAAACAAAACCATATTCCTAATTTTTATACTGGCGTTGCTTACCAGGATATTATTCAATATCTTCTATGTTGGCATAAATGACGTCCCCGTGGCAGATGCATTGGATTATCACCAGATTTCATTGAATTTGTTAAACAATAGTACGTATTTATCAACCTCCCGTGCGCCTTTATTACCTTTTTTTATTGCAATTTTATACAAGGCTTTTGGCGTTAACTATTTCATTGTTAGAATTTTTCTTTCTATAGTAAGTTCTTTTATTTGTTTGACCGTTTATAAAATCACCAGAGAACTATTTAACGAGCAGATTGCCCTTATAGCAGCATTTATTTCATCCATATACGGGATGATGTTTTACTGGTGCGGCTTTTTGTTAACTGAAACGCTGTGCACTTTTTTTCTTACCCTAGCGGTACTATATCTTATTAAAAGTTCAAGGCATCCTCGATTGAGATACCTAATCTCTGGGGGTATATACCTTGGGTTAGCCTCATTAGCCCGTCCATTTGTTTTCCCTTTTTTCATAGTATTACCGTTGTGGGCATTCGTGTCCTTTGGAAATAATTTAAAGCTGGCTTCAAAAGCCTATCTTGTAATAACATTTGCAATGTTTTTAGTAATACTCCCCTGGGTAATAAGAAATTATGTAGTTACCCACAAATTTGTTTTTATTACATCACAGGGCGGACAAACATTTTTAGGAGCTAACAATCCAAAAGTATTAGAATACTTTAAAGGTGGATGGATACATCCTATAGAGTCCGGCTTATTTAATGAAAAGGAAATTAGTAATTATTTAAAAACCTTATCTTCCGAAGAGGCAGATAAATTGTGTTGGAAGAAGGGGATTACCTTTGTAAGTAAAAATCCCTTATTTACATTAAAACTCGTGGTTTATAAATTTAAATTATTTTGGCATCTCAACAAAGATACAAGCTTTTTTTCTCTGGAGTATTTCTTTGTGCTCTTATTTGCTATTTATGGTTCAATCCGCTCTCTTAAGAATTTTGCCAGAACATCCATTTTGTATTTATTGCCTATATTTTTTACCCTAATGTCCTTAGTATTCTGGGGAGACGACAGAATAAGAAGTCCCATAGAACCATTGCTAGTTATATTTGCGGCCTATGGGATAGGCTGTGTTTTAAATGAAGAGAATTATGAACAAAGAGCCTTTTCTTGAGCCTATCCTCAGGAGGTTACGTATTAAGAATATCATGCATCACATACCGAAAAATAGTTATCTTTGTGATTTTGGGTGCGGATCAAAAATACTTTTTTTAAATACGTTAAAATCCAATATCCGTTTAGGGGTTGGCCTCGATTTAGATATAAACCTGCAAGCTGACGAGAAAATAAAATTAATTTTGTGTGATTTAGAAAACGATATCCCGTTACATTCAAACACATTCGATGTAATTACTTCTCTGGCCGTGCTTGAACACCTAAACAACCCCTTACAAAACCTGAAAGAAGCATACAGAATATTAAAAAGAAACGGTGTTCTTCTTTTAACAACACCCGCTCCAGCCAGTAAGTGGATATTAGAATTATTTGCACATAAATTGGGAATTTTATCTGTGGACATGATACGTGGTCACAAACACTATTTTGATAAAAAAACGCTCAAAGAAATGTTTATCCTCGCAGGGTTTGAGGAAAAAAACATAACGATAAAAAACTTCCAGGCAGGATTTAATAATTTTGTAATCGCAAACAAATGAGAGTCTCCGTCATCATCCCTGTTTTTAACGAGATTAAGACACTTCGGCTCGTTGTTGAAAAAATCATCGCAGTTGACATAGCGAAAGAAATAATTATTGTTGACGATGCTTCGACTGATGGGACGCACGAGTTAATTGAAAATGAATTAAAAGAAAAAGTTGACAAGGTTGTATATCATCCCTTTAATCGGGGTAAAGGAGCTGCACTGCAAACAGGCTTTAAGCAAGCTACCGGTGATGTAGTTATTATCCAGGATGCGGATATGGAATACAATCCAAATGAATATACATTACTTTTGCAACCAATCCTCGATGGAAAGGCAGACGTCGTGTACGGCTCGCGCTTTGTGGGACATGGGCCGCGCAGGGTTCTCTTTTTCTGGCATGCAGTAGCAAACAAAATCATCACTACCCTGTCAAATATGTTTACGAATTTGAATTTGACAGATGTAGAGACTGGTTTTAAGGTATTGAGAAAAGACATCCTGGACAAGATTAAACTTGAGGAAAATCGGTTTGGGTTTGAAATAGAAATTACCATTAAACTTGCGCGCCTCAAATGCCGCATATATGAAATCGGCATTTCATATTGGGGACGGGATTACTCTGAAGGCAAGAAAATAACGTGGAAAGACGGCATCCGGGCTATTTTTTGCATCTTAAAATATGGAATATTAAAAAAGAACTAAATGCGGCTACTGAATTCATTAATAACCATTTTATTTCCCCAATTACTTCAAATCACCAAATAAACAGACCATACTTTTTCTGATTATTCTTATTTGAACAGATTACACTCTAATGGAACATTACAAAAGCCCATACATATTATTTACGGCCTTGATTTTTTCACTCTTTATAGGATTTATGCTCAGGAACGGCCTTTACAAGCAGCATCTTCAATCTAATCCAACCTTGCTTGGGGATGCGGCAGATTACGCCAACGCTGCTGAAAGCATTCATGTCTTAAAATTTCTGAAAACACGAGAAAAAACCGACCTCTATAATAACGACAGATTTCCTGGCTTTCCTCTTACCCTGCGCGTATTTCAGCTTCTTTGGAAGGATAAAGCAGATGCATCTTACAGGACTTCCATGTTTTTTGGGCTGATAATAATTATATGTACTTTTTTTCTCACCATGAGAGTGGGTAATCCAGCAGCATCTATGCTATCCTCATTCCTGGTTGCCATAAATCCCACTCTATGCTTAAATGCTGTTGAAGGATGCACAGAAGAGCTGTACTCTGTACAAATATTACTTTTTTTCTTTGCATTCTTTTGGAAAACACCGAAAAAACATTTACAAATTGCCATTCTTACATCGATCGGCAGCTATATGGCTCTAACACGGGGAGAGGGTTTCCTGATACCTGTTATTACTGTTGGATATCTGCTCTACAAAAAACGAAGAAACATATCCTCCGCCAGAGGATACCTTATAGCGCCAGTTATGGCTATATTAGTAAATTTATTTTTCCAATGGCAGACAGGAAATATTTATTCGCAAAGATTGGGACATTTCTATTATTGGCATGAATTCCTCAGCAAAAAGGGTATTCCATTCATAGAAACGCCTTATAGATATATACCACTATTTGACTATCTATTCAAATATCACACAATACCTACTCTGATAACACACGGGATCAAAGGATTCTTCGTGCTTATCGGAAACCTCGATGGGATGATTGGGCTTTATTTCTCAGTTCTTTGGGTAGTAGCCAGCATATATTTAGCGATAAAAACGGAATATGGAATAGTGCCTTTAACACTCGGGATAACCTGCATTCTTCCTGTTTTTTTTATGCACTCTACCGCACATGTAAGGCTTTTCTATGGTTACTTATCAACAATTTTTATTCTTCTCACCGTTTGTTGGATAAGAGGATATCTATGTATCCACGCTATAAACTATAACAATACGCTGAGAATAGTGGGGAAATGTCTATTAATTTGTATTCTCCTACACTATGTTAAGCAATCAATATCAAAACTATACTTTTGAGAAAGAATACATGCAGCTATTGAATTCATTAACAAGAATTTTATTCTCTCAACTATTTCGAATACCTTTCGTGTTCAGAATGGCATTGTTTTTATATGAGCATAGAAAAAAAACAAATATAGGATTAGCAGAATATTCCTATTGGTTTAAGGATTTCCCCAAGAACCCATTCGATATATTTCAGGAAATAAGGGAATTTACAGGCATAATCTGCGATATCAGGAACGGACTCCAGCTAATCAACCGTTTATATGCTCAACAAGATACAATTCCTCCCTTCCTTGTATGTTTCAAACTGTATGAAGAGGGTAAAGCTTTAAAAAACTATTTTATTTCCAAACAACATAAAGGACTGCCCCTCTCTGAAAAAGACGAGAGACTGCTCTTTACCTTTCTCAGCGATTGTCCCAACTACACACTTTCAAATATGCTTAGTTGGACTCGTCCAGATGAAGGTTTTAAAATCAGAAAGGAAAGAATTCTAAAATGTATCAAAGGGGTGAAAGGGCGTCTTTTAGAGATAGGGTGTTCTACGGCGCCTTGGTTTGAGGATTTTATTCGTAATGAGGCAATCTCCTTGTACATAGGGTCGGATATTTCACATTTTGCATTACGAATAGGAAAGATATCGAAAGATACCGGTAAATCTGAATTTTTACAATGCCATGCTGAAAAATTACCCTTCAAAAACGGGTCCTTTGAAATTGCTATTGCATCAGAAATTATGGAACATCTGAAAAATCCAGAAGACTTATGCAATGAAACTTTCAGGATATTAAAGGAAGATGGTATATTTATCGTATCTGTTCCTATGCATGTCGTGGATCAGCATAATATCACGGATGCACTGGACTTTGGAGATTTCACACACAACCCTTCTTTCCCAAATCTCCAACAACTGAAGGATTTGTTTTTAGCAACACATTTCATTATTGAGGACGTAATAATTGACCCATATTACATCTTCAAACTAAGAAAAAGAGATGGTGTAAACTACTAATGCGATCAGAAAACCTTAGTATATTATATTTAATCGGCGACAGAGGATTGGACTTGACGAAAGGGGAGGGATATAAAATCCATGTCTTGAAAATTATTGACGGATTGAGGAAGAAGGGGCACAAAGTATTTTTATTAACTATAAACGAAAACCTTTCACTACCAGAATTTAAAAATTATCCCTATTTAACTATTCGGCATAAATATCTCCGTTTTTTCTTCCATCGCCTTTTACCGTTTACAGGAACAATAAATAGTATAAATATTTTCCTGAATATTCTTAGACTTAACAAACTTTATCAATTCGATGTCATACACGAGCGGTTGGGCTTATATTCCTATGGTGGAATACTGGCATCCAGATTACTTCGCATCCCGCATATCGTAGAAATTAATGGACCAAATATAGAAGAAAAGAAATTATTTACACAAGATATTCCACCGATACAAAAATTCACTGCAAAGATTATTCGGAAATTTTGTTTGCGACTCACCCATCACATTATTGCCGTCTCCAGCAACTTGAAAAATTTTTTAATGGAAAATCGCATTGTCAAAAACCCTAATAAAATCACAGTTATACCCAACGCTGCTGACGTTGAGACATTTCAAAGACACTTTGATACTCAGGCTATTAAATCATCAATGGGAATACTAGACGCATTCATCGTTATGTATACAGGCACCCTTCAGGTATGGTATGCTATAGAAGACTTGATTTCTGCGTTTTCGCTGATTCTGAAGGAAATGCCAAACACCTTCCTGCTCATTGTGGGAGAAGGTCAGGCACGAGAAAACCTCGAAAATCTGGCACGTCAACAGGGAATTCACAATAACGTCAAATTCATGGGCTACATAAGTCATAGTAAAATTCCAGAAATAATTTCAATTGCCGATGTGGTCGTCGCGCCTTATAAAGAAGTCGGAATGCCATTTTTTAATTCGCCAATAAAGATTTTCGAATATCTCAGTGCAGGAAAGCCTATTGTCGCCTCAAAGATAGGGCAGATCGCAGAAGTGCTGCAGGATGAATATACGGCATTGTTAGTAACGCCCAGCCATATAGAGGAATTAGCAAATGCCATTACCCGATTAGCCCGCGATGAACAATTAAGGAACTATTTAGCAAAAAATGCCAGAGCAGAGGCACAGAAGTATTCATGGGATAGATACATAGATAGATTAGTAGATATTTACATACCTCTGGTAAAAAATATGAAACAAGGAAAGATATCTATCCTGTACGTTATTGATACGCTTTTTATTGGCGGGGCGGAACAACATGTAGCTACTTTGTGCAAGCATATAAACAAAGAAAAATTTCATATTGTTGTCTGCACCCTCTTCAGCCGTGATCTCTCGAAAGTCGAACCCCTTGCGGTTGAGATTGAAAAGATGGGGATTCGAGTAGAACGGTTTGGACTGACTTCCTGGCGAGATTTTTCCATATTTAAGAAGTATATGCGCCTTATTAATGAAGAAAAAATAGATATTGTTCATGCACATACTGTTCCTGCAGATTTCTGGGGATGTTTCATTGCCAAGATTTTCAAAGGCCGAAAAACCATAGTAACTCTCCATGCGCCAGATCCCTTAAAAACGTTTGTATCCAGGATGCAATATCGGTTGGTAAATACCTGGTTATCCGATAAAATTATTGATGTGTCGAATCAACTCAAGCATGTCTCCGTGAAAGAATATTGTGCTAAGGCAGACAAAATCATGGTAATTCCCAACCAGGTAGACACCAATCAATTTCACCCGGATAATAAAGGAATCAAAATTCGTGCGGAGTTCAAAATTTCAGATGATACCATTATTATTGGGAGTATTGGTCGTTTTATAAAACGAAAAGGCCTTGAAGTTTGTCTGCAAATTTTTGCAAAGATCCAAAAAGATTACTCTGATTCAAAGTTTATTTTATGTGGCTATGGGGAAAAAGAAGCGTTTTATCGTACCATTATAAAGGATTTAGGGATTGAAAAGCAGGTTATCCTGACAGGGCCACGAACAGACACGAATGAAGTTCTGGGTGCCATGGACATATTTCTTTTTACACCGTATTATGGAGAAGGTTTTGGATTGGTACTTATTGAAGCAATGGCTTCCGGAAAACCGGTTGTCGCCTCCAATGTGTTTCCAACTCCTGAAATCGTGCTAGATAATATAACGGGCTTCTTGCCTTTTCCGGAAAAAGCGGTACCCATTATGGAGCATATTAATATAGATCCCTTTGTGGAAAAGATACGATACCTCATTGAACATGAGGATATAAGGGTAAAAATGGGACTGGAGGGCAGGCGGATTGTGGAGGAAAGATACCGTACGGAAGTGGTAATGAAACAAATCGAGGGTCTCTATGAAAGGGTATACTGCCAGTCATAAAAATTTTGTGCACACTGAGAAAATGAAGATATTAGTTTTAACTGACATGTTCCCGGGCAAAGGTGACTCGACATCCGGTATTTTTGTCTACGAACTTTCAAAGGCAATATCGTGTAAGAACCAAGTCCTTATCATCCATCCACAAATTTGGAATCCATTAAGGGGAGAATTCTATAGAAAAGATACTTATTATAACCATTTTAACGATATAGAAGTGTACAGACCAAGATTGTTTGTTCTTCCAAAAGGTGACAGGTTATTTTTCCGGGCGTTTATCTTTTTTTTAACTGCGTTGCCTCTCGTTGCACGATTGCGAAGGAAGTTTTGTTTTGACCTTATTCATGCGCACATGGCAGGCCCAGCCGGCTTTGCTGCTGCCTTATTGGGAATTATCCTTAGAAAACCCGTAATTATTACGGCACACGGCTCAGACATCCATTCCTTTCCAAAACACTTTTTCCTCAAGCACATGGTTGTTTTTACTTTAAAAAGGGCGACTCAGATTGTAGCTGTTAGTCAATCTTTAAAAGATTCAATGTTAAAAATGATAAATCTAAGGAGAGAAATATTTGTAATTCGAAATGGCGCTAACCATGAAGTATTTTTCCCTACGGATAAGACAATAGCAAGAAAACAGCTCAATCTCCCACACGATAAAAAGATTATTCTATTTATCGGCAACTTATTGCCGATTAAAGGGATTGATTTGCTCCTTCACGCATTTGCAAATATCAGCAAAAAAGATTCCACCAAACTTATTATAATAGGCAAAGGGGAATCAGCATGTGAGTTAAAAGATTTAACAAGTGAACTGCACATTGACACTCACGTATCTTTCATTGGAATCAAGAAACATAACGAAATACCTTTGTGGTTAAATGCCTGTGACGTCTTTTGTTTACCCAGTCGTAACGAAGGCTTCCCCACGGTAATTGTGGAAGCATTAGCATGCGGACGACCTGTAATAGCAACAAGAGTTGACGGCATTCCAGAAGCCGTGACAAATGATACCTTAGGTATTTTAGTTGAACCCAATAATACAGAAGAATTGGCTGCAGCACTCAACAAAGCCCTTGAAAAGGAATGGGATTATCAAGCTATAGCTGAGTATGGGAAACGTTTTTCATGGGATACGATTGCAGAGGAATATACAGAATTATATAAAAACGTGATTTCAAAAAAATGAATTTACAAGTATTCATCTATCTATGATACGATCTTTAAAAATATTACTTATTATCGCACTACCGCTTCTAGCCTTTCTAAATACACTCGAAAACACCTTCGTCTATGACGATGTCTTTACCATAACCGATAATTATTTTATCAGGGATTGGGGAAATTTCACCGCTTTTTTTACTGACGATTATTTTAAATATTCAGGAGAGGTTACCTTTCGCCCAGTAGTAACCTTATCTTATTTCATCGATTACTCTCTCTGGCATCTCAACCCTGCCGGGTTTCACTTGACCAATATCCTGCTCCATGCAGTTAATGTATTACTCGTTTACCTACTGGTTTCTGCTGTTTCCAGGTCGCGTACTGCCTCTTTTCTCACAAGTATCCTGTTTGCCTTGCATCCTATATTAACAGAGGCTGTGAACGGAATTAGTTACAGGGAAGATCTCTTAGCCACCACGTTTTTTCTTGGTTCTGCTTTGTTATTTATCCAATCCGCAATCGTTCGACTAAGTGCTCACGACAAAGTCCGCAATCCGCAATCTAAAATTCGCAATTACCTATATCCTTTATCCCTGTTTTCATATCTCCTGGCATTATGTTCTAAAGAAGTTGCGATTACGTTGCCCCTCATTATTTTTCTCTTAGACTGGTTACTGGGAGATAAAAGCAGGATTAAGAAAAACACTATCAAATATTATATAGGATTCATACTGGTAAGCGGCTTTTATCTGTTCCTGAGATTTGTGTGGTTTCATAATCCTGTAGAAAAACAGTTGACGTATCCAGATAACAGTTTTCTGGTAAACCTACTAACTATGCCTAAGATTTTTTGCTCATATATAAAACTGTTATTCTTCCCCATACATTTTAACGCCGAATATATTATAGCACACACAAAAACCTCATTTGCTGCAACTTTTATTCTTAGCATTATATTTATGAGTGTAATTGGTGTAATTACCTACAGATTTTACAATCATTCAAAGCGTCTATTTTTCTTCATGCTCTGGTTTTTTGTTACCCTGGCTCCCATGATGAATATTATTCCCATAGCCAACATCATGGCTGAAAGATACCTTTATCTCCCCTCGGTTGGATTTTGTGCAATACTGGCATACATTTCAATAGGAATCTGGAGGCAGGTATATGTATTTATTTTCTTTGAAAATACCCCTCACCCTAACCCTCTCCCACAAGGGGAGAGGGAACTTCTTCCTATATTACCCCCCTCCTCTGATGACCACTCAACTTCTACCCCTCCCTTGATGGAAGGGATGGGGGAGGGTGACAAATTTCCATCCTCCTTTGTGAGTAAAAGATTTTTGGGTATTTCACATTTATTCAAAACCGTACTTATAACATGCCTGGTATTGATCCTTGTTATCCCTTATTCACTGGCTACCATCAAAAGAAATAAAATATGGATAAACCCGTTTATTTTTTGGTCAAAAACCGTTGAAGATTCACCAGAAAGTTCCAGGGCACATAACAATCTGGGTATGATATATCTTCAAAAGGATAAAACCGATTTAGCAATTCGCGAATTTCAAGCATCAATAGCCATTGAGCCGGATCCTGAATACCACCATAATCTAGGGATGGTTTATCAGAAAAAAGGCATGAAAGAAGAGGCGTTACAAGAATACTATCGTGTTCTGGCAGTAAATCCCAACTCTGCCCTTACCCACAATAATATGGGAAATATCCTAATAGACAAGGGACGTTTCGATGAAGGAATTTTAAAATTCAAAGAGGCCATTCGGCTAAAACCAAATTATTATGATGCCCATTATAATCTGGGGCTTGCCTATTTTAAGAAAGGACTTTTAGACGCCTCGATAGGTGAATTTGAATTGGCTATCCATTACGAACCGGATCATGCCGAAGCGCACAGTTGCCTGGGCACCGCTTATGCCAACAAGGGACAATTCGACAAGGCAATTCTTGAAATTGAAGAGGCCATACGGCAAAAACCAAATTATCCTAATGCTTACAAAAATCTTGGACTAATTTATTTAAACTACAAAAAAGATATTCAAAAGGCCTTGTACTGTTTCAATGAGTTTTTGAGGCTGGATCCAAAAAATAGTGAAGCGCCGATGGTGAAAAAAACTCTTGAGGGACTCCAAGCATCTCATTAAAAACCGCTCACTACGAAAGCATTCTTATTGATGGGTGCGCTACCGCTTCACCCATCCTTACACGATCTGTATCAATTACGTAGCAAGCACTGAAGGTCTTGTCCTTGTGAAAGCGGGAAGCAGGAATCCATACCTTTTGCAAAACTACTATTATTCATTCAGCATTTTTGCTGCCTTGTCATTTCGACTCCTTCGTTTTCTGTCATTTCGAGGAACGAAGTGACGAGAAATCTTTTCGCTCAGGACAGGCTCCGGGAGAAATCTCTACCATTCTAAACTTAGCTCTTTCCAAGTTGGATTTATACGATTTACCAATTGATTCTTTTTTTCTCTTCGCCATTTCTTAATTTCTTTTTCTCTCGCAATAGCAGCTATTTATAGTAAACGCTAAAAGAAAGTTGTCATTGCGAGGAGGAACGACGAAGCAATCCCTGCCATGAGATTGCTTCGCTGTCGCTCGCAATGACGGATTCATGTCAACTTATTTAGGGCGTTTACTATACATCCTGGGTCTCTTCAAAATAAACCAGTTTGTTTACGTTATACTTTTCAGTAAATCCTTTAACCAGCTTGTTTTTATGTTCATAAATTCGCCGTATAAGATTATTGGTCATTCCAACGTACATTACCGTATTATTCCAGTTTGTGAGTAGATAAACATAATATTTACCGGCTGAAGACATAAGCCGCTATTCTAGCAAAAATACAGATTTCTCCCTTCGGTCGAAATGACAAGGAGTAGTCGAAATGGCAAAAGATAAAGGGAAATACTCCTTTTCATTTGATTAGAAGTCCTCCGAAAACACAAGGTGTCATTCCGAGCGACGAAGGAGCGAGGAATCTCTCCGTAGAGAAACACAAAAGATTCCTCATTTCTCTTCGCTTCATTCGGAATGGCAGTTCTCGTTTTCGTGTAGACTCTAAATACAATACTTCTTCCGTATGTTGTAGTTCTATCGAAAACGGTCGAACCAACTAAAAAGATGATGGGTTCGCTTAAACCAACCTTATATGCAGTACTTCTTCTGTGCTTTCTGTAAATGAATGTCTATCTCATTCTTTCTCTGCTCAAATCCTTTTTTCCCAAGCATCGCAAAGGCATTTATCTTCCCTGCCTCGACACCGGGCTGATCAAATGCATTTACGTTGTAAAACTTACCTCCATATGCCGTTTGCAATTCGAACAGATAGAATAACTGTCCCAGCGTAAATGCAGAAAGTTCATCCAGTGTAATAGTACAATTGGGACGCCTTTGCTCCGTTAAGGCAAGTCGCGTCCCTTCAAACTCTGCATTCATAACATTGTTGAGTAAATGCCCTTTTAGGTAGGACAATTCGTTATGGGAGATTACCCCCCCATCCCCCCCTTCCGAAGGGGGGGATGGGGGGGTAATCTTTTTGCCTGAGAGTGTTTCCTCCATAATAGAAACTTCCTTGCCAAACCGCTTAATAGCCAGAAAAGTTACAACCTTGTCATAAGGACCTTCCATATAAAGCTGAAGCTGTGAATGCTGATCCACAACACCAATAGCCTTTACCGGCGTCGAACCAGTATGGACTACTTCGTTATTTAATGAGAATTTTTTACCAAGGCTCTCTGCCCAGAGTTGACAGAACCAATCGGCCACTCCGCTAAGCGCATTAGAATAAGGCATCATGACTAATATATTTTTATATTTTTTGGTATGACTCAAAAAATAAAGCGCAGCGCCCATGAGCGCTGGATTTTCCCATAGATTATCAGACTTACAAACTTTATCCATAAACGCCGCCCCATCTAACAAGGAGACAATATCCACGCCACTCATCGCCGCAGAAAACAAGCCAACCGGCGTTAACACTGAATATCTCCCCCCAACTCCAGCCGGAATCTCAAATGATAGAAACCCTTCACGTCTTGTAATTTCCCTTAAAGTACCTTTCTCACTATCCGTAGTTGTGATAATATGCTCTTTGTAATCCCTGCCAAGTTTATCACGCAAACGTTTAACTATAATCAGGAACTGAGCCATTGTTTCAACCGTAGTCCCTGACTTGGTTATGAAATTAAACAGGGTTTCTTCGGGTTTAACAATATCTATAAGTCCGGAGAATCTGTCAGGATCGATGTTATCCAGCACAAAAACACGCGGGAAGCCCTTCCTTTCCTGGTCAGTAAGGGTATTGTGAAAGGGATGGTTCAAGGCTGTATGGGTGGCAATATTGCCCAGCGCTGATCCGCCAATACCCACAACCACAAGGTTTTTGAATTTTCCTTTGAGGGAATTTGCAGTTTTGATTATCTCTGTTGCAATATTTTTTTGGTAAGGCAAATCAAGAAATGGCAATTTACCTTTAATACGTTCTTCTTTTACATCATTCACATATCGGCTTGCAAGTGGTTCGAGAACTTTTAAATCCTGCTCAGTTATGCCATGTTCCGACCCGATTGTATCGGCCATCATATTGTTAAAATCCAAGTGTAACGTTCGATTGTTTTCCATGTATGCCCTCCTTCTTATTTATTTCTTAAAAGTACCTTGGTTTGGAGAGTCACATTAAACCCGTCTGGGCCGACCAATTGTCTGGCTGATGCATTTAAAAATTCCACGCTCACTGGTTCTCCGTCTTCGCCGTAGCTTACAATAACTCCCCCTCGCTCCTCGATTGCATCAACAGGTGGGTCGTCACGAAGAATCAGGAGAAGGACATCTGCTTCATGATCATACTGTAGTTTCATAGTGTTACTCCTGCCAATATTTTTCTATTTATCTTTAGAGACTCAAATGTCCATTAAATTTCAAATTTCTATCTATTTTACTCCTTAATTCCTCTTCGTCCAGTGCAAAGCAGGGGTTAATCTCGATTAAACCAATGACATTTCCATGATTATCCATAGGAATAGAAATGCCCGCATTACGCAGCCATCGACCGAATAAATTAATCATGTCCTGCCTTGCAGTAGCGGGAGAGTTCTCCCCATCCATATTTTTTATCGGCGAAAATTCATCTTCGCGAAGCGCTTCCATTATCACGCCCTTCTTGACATATTTCAGTACATCGAAGATGAAACTCTCAAATTTAATGGCGTTGTTTTTCTCAGGGTTGATCGTTTCACCTTTCTCGTCCAGACAAGGCACCTTTTTCAGTGCGGCGTGAAAAGGAAGAGCATCTCCGTGTTGATATATTTTTTCAAGAAAATCGATACTGATCATGTGCACCGCAATGTTCCCTGCATCATATTTCAAAGTACCATCCTCGTCTTTTGCGTTCATATCTTCGTGGCTGAGTTCGCTATATTCAATCAAATGCAGACGCTCTCCCATTTGTACTATTATACCGACCTTTTCTTCCGGGTTGCGCTTTTTTACAATCTTTGACGAGAACTCTGCATCATCCATCAGGTGATAACCGGCAAAAACCGGGTCGGCAATTTTAATTAACACATTATCAACCTGATGGTAAAAGATGTGCTTAATCCCCCGCCTCTTCATATCATGAAAAACTTCTTTTTCCTCGAGGGCAATAATCGTACCGCCGTGACCGTTGGGACTCATGACGATATTCGATTTAGAATTCATCAATAACTTCCCGTTAAGGTCAACAACAGGAAACATACCCTGCTTGAAAAAACATACCTGTTCTGGGTCTAATCCGAAGAATTGATGTGACTTGAAAAATTTTTGCGTCACACGGTCGTTTGTTTCGCTCGTCATAATATACCAGGGAATGCACGTGAGATATTTTTGCTGAACAGCACGTATTTTTTCCGCATGAAGTTGAAAGACACTCTTGCCGCTAATTGGCGCAATAGTAGGAAGAGTCCCTTTTGGTCCATTGCTTCCCAGCCTTGTTCCGTGCCCCCCGGCAACCGTAAGGACAGCAATCTCTCCACTTCGTAAAGATGCTTCTCCGATTTGTCTTGCCCTTTGTGCAACCTCCTGTTCAGAAGCATTTTTAGGGACGGTTATAATCTGAGGTGGAACTAAGTCTCCCTGAAGTGTATTTTTGGTTTTCTGGCGGTTGTCATTGAAAAGTGTATGGACAAATTGAAAATCAATAGTAGCTGTCTGTTTTAATAGGTGTTTCTGTTCTGCAGGAGTTATTTCGCCCCACCACTTGAAAACGTGGGACTGCCCCAATTCAAAAGCGTCTTTGATACACCTTTTATAGTTTGGATACTCTTTTTCCAGTGTTTCTCTGTTTATCATGAAGAAAAGAGGGATAATATTATTAATTTGTGTATATCTGCGAAAATCTGCGTCCTACTTACTTTAATACAAAGATTCTTCAGTCGCTTCACTCCTTCAGAATGACAGTGTAATAGCAAATTGTCATTCATCAAAGAATCAAATTTAAATACTGCCAAATTATATGCCAACTTCTTGTGTACGGCAAGGATTTTTACATCATGTTTATTTTAACCCTTTTAGAAATTTAAACTTGAAATAAATCTGGAATATCAGTAACCTTAATACTTATTTATAACCAAAAAGGAAATTGAATGAAAAAATTTTTAATTATTATCTCTATCATCATTTGTTTCCTCATAGGAATAGGCGTATCCGGGTATATCTTTATCAAAAGGACGACTTCGGATGAGGCAATAAAGAGTCGTTTATTAAGTGCATTAAAAGATTTTGGAGAAACAAAAATTGAACGTGCACACATGGATTTTTTGGAAGGGATTATCATTGATAACCTCTCTTTTGCAGGCACCTCCGAAGATTTACTGGGCAAGTCTCTAAAAATCCCCAGAATCGTTATAAAGCATTCCCCGCAGAGTCTTCTCAAAGGAAAGCTCAATATCAACAATGCGGTCGTTATTGCTCCCGAATTGACCATCGAAAAGCCTACAGATATTTGGTCACTCCTGGATGCATTCAAGGCAAACTTTGACAAGATTGAAATGCCAGCCTACATGGATATATTAAATCAGGGCGTCGAGATCCGGGATTTGAAGATTCATATCAAGGAAGATACACAAACAAACAGCCCGGAAATCAAGTTGTCGGGTGTCAATATCACATTCCTGCCTTATGCCGGTTCTTTTAAAGATATTATCATCAAAGGAAACGTTGATGACGAATTCCTGGGGAATTATTCTTTTACTATGAACCTGCAACCTAATATTCCCAGTTTAGAAATTGAGGCAAATGCGAAGAATATTATGCTGAACGAGGAATTTTTAACCAGATTTCCTTACATTGGTAAGATGCTATGGGATAATTATAAACCCACAGGAAAGATCAATATATCCTGCAGAGCAAGTTTTAATAATCAAAACAAGCAAAAGAAAATGGATTACGTCATCAACATCAATCTTAATGGTTTAGAAGCCATGTATAAAAATTGGCCTTTCCTGATTTACAATCTCAATGGCGATGTGGAATTGAACACCGAGAAATTGTACCTGAAAGGAATTGTGGGTTATGTCAAAAGCGGTAACTGCAATTCTCAGGCTGAATTTAAGGGAGAATTCGACCTCTATGGTACCAAAAAAACCTTTGTGATGACAATTCCAAATCTGCTTGTAAACCAGGAATTCTTAAGAAATATTCCCGATTTCGGCGAACAGATATGGTCAAAGATACGGCCTTCCGGTCTGGTAGACCTGACTTTCCAGTATAATGTAGGAGAAAAGCAGGAAAGCAGTTGCTTCCTGGCAGTGAATTGCAAGGATTTAGAAATCAACCCTCCGGATTTTCCCCTGCCTATATCACATGTAAACGGGCAATTCAAGCTGTGCAACAATATCATTTTATTTACGGATACGGCTGGCTTTATCCAATGCGGCGGTCAGTCCATTTTTACTGAATTAAATGGCATCTATGATTTAAAAAACGACCGAAAGATATTTAATCTCCATGTGCCGAATCTATCCATCACAGAATCTCTGTTGAAAGATTTACCCACCAGGGGAATAGGCGAAAAGTTGTGGACAACTCTGAAACCCACAGGCAAGGTAGACCTCATTGCCAATTTCCAGGGTTTTAAGGAAGAAAAGGACAACAATTATTCAATAGAGATCAACCTTAAGGACTGTGAGATGAGTGACAGAAAATACAATATTTTTCTCAGTGGGGTCGGCGGAAGACTGGAAATTAATAAAAGTCGTTTTTTAAGCAAACACATCGATGCCAAATGTTGCGGCGGGCATGTGGAAGGAACCTTATACGTCAATATAGATACCGATCCCTATCAATACGAGGGCGAGTTGAGTTTCTCAAGAATCATACTGGAAGAACTTGCCCAAAAGGTTGCGAAAACAGAAAAACAGTGGTCAGGGCTTCTTTATGGCAGGATTAAGTATCGGGGAAGCGGTACCGATCCCAAAAATTTCTCTGCAGAAGGACAGTTCAATGTAAATGAAGGATACCTCTCAGGCGTTCCCATCATCTTTAGCGTGTTTAATTTTCTTAACCTTAGCATACCTAAAAAAGAAAGTTTTCACAGTGCACAGGCAAAGTTTATTGTCAAAGACGGCGTTATTCACATCGATGAAGGAAAAGTTTATAGCGACTCAATAGAACTCAACGGACGGGGAGACATCGACCTTAGTGGAAACATGCACATAAGTATTGTTGCGGGATTCAGCAGGGACTTTTTTTCTCAAATCCCTATTGTTGGAAAATTGTTTGACTTTGTGGTAGGAGGCGTAAGAAAACAACTAACTATGGTAGAAATCGGGGGAACCTTTTTAAAACCAGAAACTCATCCCGTACCGTTTAAACCATTCACCAAGTCGATTAAAAACATGTTCGAATTGTTACCAAAGGACGAGCACGGAACTACCACCACTACTATCGAAAGGAAAAAATAGGAGAAAAATATCTCTTTAATTTATGCTAGAACATTTCTTTTCACCTAAGACAGTAGCAGTCGTCGGCGCCTCTCGCGAAGAGGGTAAGGTAGGGCACGACTTATTCAAAAATCTTGTCAATCACGGATACAAAGGCAAGGTCTACCCGGTAAATCCTCATGCGGATAATATCCTGGGAATTAAAACGTATACAGCTCTTAAGGAAATCCCGGACAAGATTGATCTGGCTGTAATTGTTGTACCAGCACCATACGTGGGTAAGACCATTGACGAGTGTATTGAGAAAGGAATCGATTCAGTCGTTGTCATCAGCGCCGGCTTCAAAGAGAGCGGCATTGACGGAGCTGCAAGGGAACGGGAATTACACCAGAAGATAAAACAGCATTCTATACGCATGCTGGGGCCAAATTGTCTTGGGCTGATAGACACGCAATCGGCCCTAAACGCCTCTTTTGCCGCTGATATGCCCGCGCCCGGCAATATTGCGTTCTTTTCACAATCCGGGGCGCTTTGCACTTCGATTTTGGATTGGGCGGCGAATGAATGCATCGGATTCTCTAAATTTATCAGCATGGGAAACAAGACGGATATCGATGAAGTAGCACTTATAAAAGCCATAGAAAATGATGCCAATACAAAAATCGTTCTCGTTTATTTAGAAGGAGTAAAAAACGGAACTGAATTTATCAACGCAGCCAAAGAAATAACTAAAAAAAAGCCGATGATCGTAGTAAAATCAGGAGGCACCACGGCAGGCGCAAAGGCTGCATCCTCACATACCGGAACGCTAGCCGGCGCTGAAAACGCATTTGATGCGGCATTTAAACAATCAGGAATTCTCCGTGCGGTAACAATCGAAGAACTTTTTGACTACGCCAGGATATTCAGTTTTCAACAACTGCCCAAAGGTCCACATATAGCATTGATAACAAATGCAGGTGGACCCGGCATTATAGCTGCGGATGCGGTAGAGCGGTCAAAATTGAAAATGGCATCGTTTTCCAAAAATACTATAGATACCCTTCGTTCTTTTTTACCGGCTATGGCAAATGTATACAACCCTGTTGATGTGCTGGGAGACGCTAAGGCAGATCGGTATAAATTCGTTATCGAAAAAGTCGTGGAAGATCCCAATGTGGATATAGTCCTTATTATTTTGACTCCCCAGGCAATGACGGAAATAGAAAAGACCGCAGAGGTAATTACTGAAATTTCGAATCGCACAGACAAACCTATTGTAACCTCATTCATGGGCGGTAAAAGGATTGAAAACAGTTTAAAGATTATGTGCCAAAGAAAAGTACCGAATTATCCATTCCCTGAACGAGCCGTATCCGCCATTGAGGCGATGTATAAATATACCTTGTGGCAAAAACGACCCGTACCAAAAGCAAAAATATTTGACGTTCAGAAAGAAAATGTTTCATCTTTCTTTGAGAAGATGAAACAAGCAGGGCGACAACACCTTAACGAAGAAGAAGCCAGACAGGTTATCTCCTCTTATGGTTTCAGGATTCCCAAAAGTATTCTTGCTGCTTCGGAGACAGAGGCTGTGAAGGCGGCAGAGGAGACTGGGTATCCTGTTGTCATAAAAATTTCTTCACCTGATATTCTCCATAAATCCGATTTTGGGGGAGTAAGAATCGGGGTAAAGAATGCCACAGAGGTACGAACGTGTTTTTGCGATATAACACAAAAGGCACGCCGTCTTATGCCCGACGCAGAAATTAAAGGGGTTTTAGTGCAAGAAATGATTACCGGAGGCAAGGAAATAATCCTGGGCATGTCGCGTGACCCACAGTTTGGCCCCTTATTGATGTTCGGTCTCGGTGGAATCTATATTGAAATACTAAAAGATGTCTCATTCCGAATAGCGCCCATTGGATTGAATGAAGCCGAGGAAATGATCCAGGAAATCCGGTCCTTTCCACTTTTAAAAGGCGCACGTGGTGAAAGACCCGTGGACATAAATACCGTTGTTGATAATATTTTAAGGCTTTCCCAGCTAGTGACAGATTTCCCCGAGATTATCGAAATGGATATAAATCCATTGATCGTATTCCCCGAAGGCGGTGGTACGATGGCATTAGACGCACGCATAACTATCTCCTAGTGCAATCGTAGCCGCAACCAAAATAATGCAGTTAAGGCAAGTGGCGTGTGGCAGGTGACGTTTCTTCTCGTCACTCGCCATTCGTCACACGTCACTATTTATAAAAACCAGTTTAAGAGGGAATTGCCATGATACCCATATTTATTGCCTCTGTTTCGCCTTTTTCCGGGAAAAACCTTATTTGCCTCGGTTTGGGGTTAAAATTCAAAAAAGACGGATATAAGGTCGGCTACTTCAAACCAGTTGGTTTCTCACCCGTTGTTGTTGAGGACATACTTACCGATGAGGATGCCGTCTTTCTTTCTAAGACATTGGAGGTAAACGAACCGCTTCAATCCATTTGCCCCGTGGTGTTAACCGACGACCTCTTAAGGCGCTTGACGAGTGGTGAAGACTTACATATCAAGCAGAAGACGATGACTGCCTTTCATCAAGCTTCCAGGGAAAAGGATATAATGATTTCCAGGGGTTTAGGAAGACTCTCAGGCGGTACAAGTCTGCATTTTTCAGAATTGGATTTCATCAAAGAATCCCATGCAAAGGTAATTTTTATAGATAAGTTCCAATCCTATCTTGATACACTCGACGGATTCATTTACGCATCAAAGATGCTTGGGAACCAATTGCTTGGCGTAGTATTTAACATGGTTCCTTCTTCAAAATTAAACTACACACGGGAAATACTGGTCCCGTTTCTCAAAAAGAATGGCATTGCCACACTGGGCATTATGCAAAAGGATCCGATCCTTAGCGCAGTACCAATCAGGGAAATCATTAACTCGCTTAACGGAAAGGTGCTTTGCTGTGAGGACAGGGTGGATGAATTGATCGAACATTTTATGATAGGCGCAATGAACGTCGAGAGCGCCCTAAGTTATTTCCGCAAGGTCTCAAATAAGGCCGTTATCACCGGCGGCGATAGAAGCGATATCCAATTGGCTGCCCTCGAAACCCCCACAAAGTGCCTGATCCTCACCGGCGAACTCTATCCTAACGCATCTATTTTAGGCCGGGCGCAGGAAGTTGGTGTGCCCATTGTAGTAGTTCGGGCGGACACTGCAAATACTCTCGAGGTATGCGAAAACCTTTCGGGATATGCCAGCTTACATGACAAGTCTAAGATACGACGCGCCGCCGAAGTGGTAGAACGGGAAATTGATTTTAAAACGATTTATCAGCAACTGGGATTATCAAAATAATATGAAGATTACCTGTATTGGCGCGGCAAGAACCGTTACGGGTTCCTGTTATCATATCCAGACAAAAGAGGCAAATATCCTTGTCGATTGTGGCGCCTTTCAGGGAACGAAAGACAACGAAAAAAGGAATTTTAAACCATTTCCATTCCATGCATCAAAAATTCAATATCTCTTATTAACCCATGCCCATCTTGACCATTCAGGTCTCATCCCAAAACTCGTGAAAGACGGTTTTAAAGGCAAGATACTTGCGACAAGCGCCACTGTGGACCTGAGCGGTGTTGTGTTGCTGGATTCTGCCCACATACATGAACGGGATGCGGAATGGGAGAATAAAAGGCGATTAAGGGCTGGAAAACCACCCATGAAGCCGTTGTACACCATTCAGGAGGCTGTTGATAGTCTGGCTTACTTTCAAGGGGTCGTCTATAACAAGATCATAGATTTGGGGAATGGGATCAGGGTGAGGTTTCAGGATGCAGGGCACATTCTGGGCTCTTCCATCGTTGAATTATGGGTAAAGGACGATGCTTATGAAAAAAAACTGATTTTCTCCGGCGACCTCGGCCAGAAGAATTTACCCTTGATTAAAGACTCGACACCTATTGATGAAGGGGATTTTGTATTTGTTGAATCAACGTACGGTAACCGGAAACACAAGGGAATTACAGAAACCATCGATGAATTTGCCCATGCGGTATCAGAGTCTCTAAAGAGTGGCGGCAATGTGATTATTCCTGCCTTTGCTGTAGGACGGACGCAGGATATTCTTTATATCCTGAATCAATTATCCAGGGAGGGGAAATTAGACCATCTTCAGGTTTTTGTGGATAGCCCCATGGCCACGCAGGCTACCCGCATTACATTAAAACATCCGGAATGCCTTGATAAAGAAACCCAGGAACTTATGAAAACCGGACAATTCCCCAGGGGCACGCTTACCTTAAAGTTTACGGAATCGGTTGATGATTCAATGGCAATCAACAGGATTAAGAGTTCGGCCATTATCATGTCTGCAAGCGGGATGTGCGAAGCGGGTCGCATTCGGCATCATTTAAAGCATAACCTCTGGCGTTCGGAATGCAGTGTCATCTTTGTTGGATTCCAGGCACAAGGCACTTTAGGACGTCGTATCATTGAAGGGGCTAAAAAGGTAAAGATATTTGGGGAAGAGATTGCCGTGAATGCCAGGATTTACACGATCGGCGGTCTTTCAGCCCATGCCGACCGTGACGAGCTCCTGGACTGGCTCAGCAAGTTTAAGAAAAAACCCCGGCGTGTTTTTGTAATGCATGGTGAAGAAGAAACTGCCCTCGGCTTTGCGAAGACTATTCAGGAACAATTGAAACTCGATGCTTATGCACCAGAAATGAGGGAGGAGATACAAATATAGTAAACAACTTTTTGCATAAATTTTAAAGTTAGTGACATGTGACGTGTGGCGGGTGACAAGTGGTATTAAAGCCGTTACCCGTCACTCTTCACGCGCCACTCGTCGCCCGTCTTCTCACTTAACCTTCACGGTTATTGACTTTTTCAGGCAATCCGACTTAAAAGTAATCTTTGTTTTTCCGGCCTTTTTTCCGGCAGTTATCGTGAACGTCGCCTGACCATTGGAGTCTGTCGTATTACTGGATGGTGAAATTGATATGAGCTTTTTTCCAGCCGCATTAACCTTCGCCTTCACTGTCTCGCCTTCTACCGGGTAGTCGTACTCGCCTGTAACCGTTACCGTTACCTCGCTGCTCTCTTCTCTATTGAGCAAAAGACTGTTTGAAGGTACGGACATTTCTCCTAAGCATTTTGAATCCCGGAATTGTGAGATGGTTTGTTTAACTTTGTTTATTGATTGGGCGTTATTGGCGTCTTCCGCGCCAGTAGCAATGCCGTCATAAGACACATTCGGATTTGAAAAATGGCTGACCCTCGTTTCAGCACTGGTGCAATAAGCCATGACCGATTTATAAGGATAAAAGCAGTATCCGTATGAATATTTGAATACTGCACCAGTTGCATATATGGCGTCATGATCACAGCCCATATTGTGCCCCATTTCATGTGCTAAGGTTTGATCTGTACAATACCTATAACCGCTGCCATAACTAATCCTGCCTACCTGAACCACTGAAAAAGCATATCCTTCGAAGACGCTATTTAGCGATGTCATCTGCCATGCCCGCCCGCACGTATCGTTATCGCTTGAAAAAACCCTTAATAAAGCGACCAGGTCTGCGCCCAGTTTGTTCCGTAAAGAAGCCACATCTGAAAAGGCGCTTTTCCCCGATGTTAAATCATTAAGGGCGTCATTCAATTCTCCTCCGTCCTTATAATCAACTTCCCGAAGACCAACAACCCGTGCAGTAAGGCTGACCTCGCTGTTTGCATAGGAGGTGTTTGCCACACCTGCCAGGTAACTGATTTGGGCGATAAGCTCGTCACCTGGATATGCCTCCGCAAAACCGTTGGTATACAAGGCAAGCACATCAAAAACCGAGCCATCGTCTTTTCCCGCAGGAATGGCAGGAATTTTGTTTATTTCACCGGGAAATTCGTCTTCTGGTGGAACTAAACCGCCATCATCTATAGGAGCGGCTTTCTCCGGGTCGAGCTTGAAAATTCGATGGGTGTTGGTACCCCGGACAGGTTCTATCTTGTAAACCTCATCTTTCAGTTCAATGCAGCCAAAAAGGACATTGCCACAAACCGACATAACGATTGATCCATCCAGATTTTCAGGCTTTCCAATCCAGGTTACGCTTCCCTTCAACCCTGCAAAAAATTTCGTACGCCTTACCATGATGCTGTGATCCAGGAAATCAATACGCACCTTTCCATATGCTTCACTTTTGGACTTCAAAGGGACGAGGTTAATAATAACCTCCTGCTGACTGCCAGGGATTGCCACGCCAATCGCCGCATCATCAGGTGCAGAATACATGGAAGTAACAGGGGTAAATATGGAATCAATTTCTTCATTGCCGGCCTGTACGCTTAGAACCAGGGTAAAAATGAAAATCCCAAGAAACCACCATGCATAAGCTTGAAGAATTTTATTCTTGAACATGAAAATTGTATGTTTGTAGTTTAATTGCATAGGAATTTTCATTTTATTTAAGCAGGGTTTGAGGATGCTGTGAAGCATAAAATCCCACCTCCTCCCCCTGTCCCCCTCCGGAGGGGGATAAAGGGGGAGGAAAGGGGTTGTAAACTTGTCCTCGTGAAAACGGGGATAACCCAGAAAAAACACAACCCCCTGAATCCCCCTTTTTTTAGGGGGACTTAACTTGATCCTTTTTGTCCCGTAAAATATTTCTATTTTATATCGGAGATTCTTTAACACATCCGCTCATCAATGTCAATAAAATAACAATTAAAAAAAGTTTGTTTTAAGCCATTCAGAGATTTATAATTTGAATAATCATTGGACGCAGATGAACACAGACTTCGTCGTGATGGTTCGACAGACTCACCATGAACGGCACTGCATCCTGAGCCTTTGGCGTGAGCTCAGTCGAACGATTATCAGAATTTTAGTTCCGTAAACTTTTTGCATATAATCTGCGAAAATCCGCCCACTGTTTATATAATGTTAATGAAATTCAATGTAGGGGTTGAAGATTTTCAACCCCTACAAGTTGCTGTCTATGGCAGCCTAACTTAACCGGAGAGAAACCATCGAACACATTCATAGCATAGACTATTACCACATCGAAGACGAGCATGGCCATAAACATGAGTACAGGGCGCATGAACGGAAAAGGCTGATCCTTACGAGCGCTATAACAGGCGGCGTTTTTATCGTGGAGGTTGTTGGGGGGATTATCACCAATAGCCTTGCTTTGATTAGCGATGCAGGCCACATGCTCACCCACCTGTTTGCCTTGCTGGTAAGCCTGTTTGCGTTATTCTTTGCCTCAAGGCCGCCAACTGAAAAAAAGACGTATGGCTTCTACCGCTTAGAAATACTGGCAGCCTTGTTTAATGGCATAACCCTTTTTATGATTTCTGTGTGGATATTTTACGAGGCATATCAGCGCTTTATGCATCCCGAAACCATCTCCAGTGGCAAGATGTTTATTGTGGCCATGGTGGGATTGGTAGCCAATGTTTCATGTGCCTACATCTTGAAAGGGAATAGCCATGAACATGGGCACAGCCTGAACGTTAGGGCGGCGTTTCTCCATATGCTGGGCGACACCCTTTCCTCCGTGGGTGTCATAATCGGGGCAGGTATCATTTATTATACCAACTGGTTTGTTATCGACCCCATTATCAGCGTCATGATATGTGTACTCATCCTCATATGGTCTTATAAATTAGTGATGGAATCCGTGGATGTGCTGTTGGAAGCGACGCCAAAGGGAATCAACATTGACAGAGTTATTGAAAGTCTCAAACAGATTCCGGGGATTGATGATGCTCATGATATTCACATCTGGACAATAACTTCTGGCATGTATTCCATGAGCGGCCACATTGATACGAAGGATATGCTCATCAGCGAAACTACCAGGCTTTCCAAGGAAATCAATCGCATCCTGGGTGAAAAATTTAAGATTGGGCATACGGTAATTCAATTTGGGTGTGAATGCAAAATAAATAATGCACACAATGCGCATACCGACCATAATCATAACCATGACCATAGTTAAACTCCCACAGCAATTCCACATTGACATGCCAGGATATTATTGAGAACTAACTTTTTGCGATGGTAAAATATCGACATATTTGTATAATCAAATGCGTTTCAATGTTTCGGTGATTTTGCTTATTTAATTTATAGTAGTTCACCCCCACCTAAACCTCCCCCATCAAGGGGGAGGAATACAAGGGGACAGCGAGTATTCCCCGCCCCTGGTGGGAGGGGTTAGGGGAGGGGGCGGACTGTTACAATTTCTATCACATTTTCAGGAGGCCAATCTATGAATCCGGGAAGATCCATAATACTCAGCTTTGGGTGAGCATCCATACTGAGATGGCGGTGCCATTTCTCGGTTTTCTGGATAGAGTATGGACTCTTGAAAGGCTTGCCCTAACGGCATCCTTCCCTTTGCAAGAGTTTTATTACGCAGTTTATCCGCTTGTTCACTTGAAACCAAACCTTTATCCATACCTGTTTTTCTCTCATCCGAAAAAGACACCGTCATCCCTCCAATAGTTTATTGGATAATTTTATTTCTCAATATAACAATGGTTAGGAGGTGTCTTTTACATGGAAAAGTCAGATATTTTATATCGTTTAACTCAGGCTGTTATTGATATGGATGCCACGCGTGCTGCCGAAGCAGCGGCTGCAGTAATTCAGCACAACGTCGACCCCTATGAGGCTATTATTGAAGGTCTCGCAAAGGGGATGGATAAGGTTAATGAACTCTTTGAAAGTGAAGAATATTTTGTGCCGGAAATACTCCTTTGCGCAGATGCGATGAATGCAGGAATTGAAGTGCTTAGGCCTTACCTGCCAAAGGAAACGACATGGAACAAAAAAAAGGTAGTTATTGGTGTTGTGAAAGGTGATACCCATGATATTGGGAAAAATCTGGTAAAAATAATGCTGGATAACGCCGGATTCGAAATGCACGATCTTGGCAGGAATGTTCCTCATGCGAAGTTTGTTGATACAGCCGCTGAGGTAAAAGCCGATCTCGTTTGCCTTTCTACCCTCATGACCACAACGATGGATGGCATGCAGGTAATTATCGAAGATTTAAAGAAGGCCGGTATCGCTTCCAGGGTAATGGTTGGTGGCGGGCCGATATCGCCGGGATTTGCAAAAAATATCGGCGCAGATGGATATGCCAAAAATGCCGCCGAGGCGGTCAAGGTAGCAAAGGGCTTGTTTCAGGAGATTCACGTCCCGCTGATATTGAAGACCCCGGAACTGGTAAGTGTAAGAAGAAATCAGGAGGGCGTCCGATGACTTATACAGATGAAATAACACCCAAAGAGCGAATGCTTGCGATCTTGCAAGGAAAAGAGGTTGATCGGCTCCTGGTGAGCCCGTTAATCCTTAATTTTGCATCCCGGAGTTTAAATCTCACCGTCAGGGATTTCTGCACAAACGGTGAGAATATGGGAAATGCCAATATTGCCTGTTTTAAAAAATATCGGCATGATGTTGTTTACCTCTTCTCTACCACCTCTACCCTTGCGGAGGCAATGGGCACAAAGATGTACTTTCCTGAAGATGATGCGCCGCAGGTAGAAACCCCGTTTATACGAACACATGAAGACCTCAAAAAGCTTAAACCTGTAAACCCTGAGAAAGACGGGAGACTCCCCGTGTACCTTGAGGCAGTGAGGCGCTGCGTGGATGCAATTGGTAATGAAGTCTTTATCGTACCTGTCATTGGTGCGCCATTTACCACATCTGCGGCTTTAAGAGGGACAGAAATATTTATCAAAGAACTCTATACAGACCCGGAACTGGTCCATACCCTGATGAAGGTTGCCACCCAATCGGTGAAAAACTTGATTGACGCCTATGTAAAAGCCGGAGGCGTTCCGGTTACCGTTGAGCCTGTGGCTACTGGCTCTATGATAAGCGAGAGACATTTCAGGGAATTCGTCTTGCCATATCTCAAGGAAGTGTATGCGCATATCCATTCATATAACCTCCCTGGTGTACTCCATATCTGCGGGAAAACGAAGCGGGTAATACAATGTATGGCCGAGAGTGGTGCGGATATCCTGAGCATTGACAATATTGACCTCCTTGAGGCAAAAGAATTGGTAGGAGGGAAAGTCTGTTTAATGGGGAATGTAAGCCCGGCAGATGGCATGCTCAAGGGGAACCCGGAAGTTATCACCGATATGGTGAAGGAATGTGTGGCAAAGGCATCTGACAATCCAAAGGGGTTTATCGTTGCCACAGGGTGCGAGGTGCCCATTCATACGCCGCATGAAAATATGGTTGCCTTTCTTGAAGCAGGCAGGAGATACGCACGACTTCCAATTAATTTAAATTAGGTTGGGTTTTAAAAATAAAATTCAACGACTTTTCTTATGCAAAAAAACTTGTTACACACCCCTTTATCCCCTCTTGATAGAGGTGAAACACAATAACCTCCCCTCTAAAAAGAGGGGAAGGGGGTGTGTTAACAGAACAACCAAAAAGTTGGAAATTTCTGTACACTAAATTAAGAACAGATAGTAGGGTGGATTAAGCGCAGCGAATCCACCAGTAAATTTCTTCTTTTAACGATATTATGACTGAAAAAGAAAGACTCCTTAAAACCCTTCGCGGTGAAAGTGTAGACAGGGCTCCCGTTATCTGTCCGGGCGGCATGATGACCATGGCTTGCAGAGAGGTCATGATACAAACAGGTTGCCGATGGCCGGCAGCACACCGTGATGCACAAAAAATGGCAGAGCTTTCAATCGCTATGCGAATGCAAACAGGACTTGAAAATCTTGGTATCCCTTTCTGCATGACGGCAGAAGCTGAGGCTTTTGGAGGGGAAGTAGAAGACGGTGATGAGATTACGAGCCCCCACATGGTACAGTATCCTTTAAAATCCGTAAAACAGTGGAGGAATTTAAAAGAACTCAATCCTCATACAGATGGCCGTCTTCCCACAATCCTTGAATGTACTGCGATATTAAGCCAGCGCTTCTCCGATACACCAGTAATAGGGAATCTGGTCGGTCCATTAAGCCTTGCTACCTCATTGATAGATGCAACGCTGCTGTTTAAGGCGCTCAGACAGGAATCAGAAGATGTACACGGTCTACTCAGATTTTTAACGGACAATAGTATCAGGTATGGCGAGGCGCTTATCAATAGCGGTGCAGACCTTATCGTAATATCCGATCCTTCTGCAACTGGTGAAATCCTTGGGCCAAGGCTGTTCAAAGAATTCGTACTTCCCTATTTGAACAGTATTGTAAATAGGATGCGTGAACTTGGAAAACCGGTCATAGTCCATATCTGCGGCAGTGTGAGCCCTGTCTATGAACTACTTAAGGAACTCGTGTCCGAATGCATAAGTGTGGATTCTATGGTAAATATACGAGAAGCAAAAAATGTCATTTCCGGGAAAAAACTCATGGGCAACGTAAGTACGATTCTTTTACAAAACGGTCCAATTGACAGGATACAAAAGGTCTCAAGAAACCTTTTGGATTGCGGTATAGACATCCTTGCCCCTGCATGCGGCCTGAGCGCAAAAACGCTCGTCGGGCATATAAAGGCCATGACAGCAGCAGCAAAAAGCGTTTAAAATGTACGATTTCAGATTTATGGTTTACGATTTAAAAAGGAAATATTAAACAAATTTATTTTGCTGGAAATTTTATCTGTGTCTATCTGTAATCTGTGGTGGTAAACAATTACTATGAGTCGGGAAATAGAAATAACTTTTTATCCAATAAAGATCAGTGGTAGGGTGCCAAAAGGGATTACCATTCTGGAGGCGGCTAGGAGGCTTGGCATTTCTGTAGAAAGCCCATGCGGTGGTACGGGTAAATGCGGAAAGGATATTGTGCAGGTAAGGATAAACAAAATCCTCGATACGGTACTTGCCTGTAAAACTGTTGTTGAAAATGATATGGAGGTCACCCTTCCTTCCCAGGAAAAGAAGGATGATATGAAGATTATCGATGGCTTCTTCACAAAAGATAGTCGACAATACAACATGAATCCATCGGTAAAAAAGGAGCTCGTGCATTATGGCAATGGCCTTTATTCCACGCGGGTATATGCAAATGATAAACTCATTGCAACTGAAGAAGGCGATACACAATCTCGCATGTATGGAATTGCCCTGGATATGGGGACTACAACGCTGGTAGCATCACTGGTTGATCTTCACCATGGCAATATACTCGAAAATTCTTCTGTACTGAATCCCCTCGTGTATTACGGTCATGATGTTATGTCCCGGATAAAGTACTCCACATCCCATAAAGACAGCCTCTTTAGAATGCACAGGGAGCTTATATCTGCCATTAATTTTTTAATTACTTATTTATCGTCTGAGAGAGGTATAAAACCTGAAAATATTTATCAGGTTATTGCCGCCGGTAATACCACCATGCAGCATATATTTTTAAACAAGGAAATCAGGGGGATAGGCGAGTATCCATATACAGCCGAAATCCTTGATACTTTTACGACAACGGCAAAGGAACTTGCCATTGCAATTACTGAATATGTGCCTGTAACAACGTTCCCCTGTTTTTCTGCGTACGTGGGAGGGGATATCGTTTCCGGTCTTCTTGCCATCCATTATGAGACTTTGGAAGTGCCAGCCCTTTTTCTGGATATTGGCACGAATGGTGAAATGGTTCTCTTTCTTGATAATCAAACAGTGGCAACCTCTACCGCAGCAGGCCCATGTTTCGAGGGGGTTACTATAAGTTCAGGCATGAGGGCAAGTGTGGGGGCAATTGAACACGTAAGGCTTGAAGAAAAATTATTCTTCGATGTTATCGGCGGTGGTAAACCGCGCGGCATCTGCGGAAGCGGGCTTGTGGAGGCGGTTTCAGAACTTGTGCGGGTTGGACTTGTCAACTCCAGGGGACGTTTACAGAGTATCGGTAGTGATATTGCTGTAAAATACGGAAAATACCTCTTTGAGAAAGATGGGAGGCGTTACTTTCGCTTGGCCGAAAACGTCTCGATTTCACAGGAAGATATCAGACAAGTACAACTGGCAAAGGCAGCCATTAGGTCAGGCATTGAAATTTTACTTACATCACATAATCTTAAACCGGATGATCTTAAAACCGTCATTATCGCAGGTGCATTTGGATACCATCTGAGCAAGGAAAGCCTCTTTGGTATTGGCATTCTCCCTGCTTTGACCCAAGCAAAGTTTTCTTTTGTCGGCAATTCAAGCCTGGAAGGCGCCGTGCAAGCGCTATTAAACAAGAAATTGGTGAATGATGCTTCTCGGATTGCCCGCACTGTTCAGGTCATGGAACTTTCTCAAGTTTCGGCTTTTGAAGATATTTTCGTCAGAGAAATGCATTTTTAATTTTCGCCAGTTCAATAATGAAGTGCAACACTCAGGATGGAGTAGACAAACTTATCTGTGCATGCTAAAATAATCCAGCCGTTTATTAAAGCATGTTCCACATTTTTCGTAATTTTTACTTTTAAAATATCCTATGAGAACAGGAATAGCACATCTTCCACTTCATGGCGGCAAAGCGCCGTCATGGCTCTTCCAGCGGATGAAACGACTGGCAAGGGAGATTATTATTGCCATTGTCAGTGAATATGGTACTCAGGAAATCCCCCGAAAACTTTCGGACCCATTCTGGTTTCAGGCGTTGGGCTGTGTGCTGGGATTTGACTGGCATTCGAGCGGTGTGACCACGACTACCTGCGGGGCACTGAAGGAAGGCATCAAGGGGCTTGAAAAGGAACTGGGACTCTACATCGCAGGCGGCAAGGGCGGTACTTCCCGAAAGACACCCTCAGAAATTATAAACGCAGGTGACCAATTGTCGTGTGATCCAGAAAAACTCGTCTATGCCAGCAGAATGAGCGCAAAGGTAGATAGCAGTGCCGTCCAGGATGGATATCAACTCTACCACCATTCGTTTATCTTCACGAAATCCGGGGACTGGGCTGTTGTTCAGCAGGGAATGAATGATGCCAATAAATATGCCCGCCGGTATCACTGGCTGGGCAGCAAGGTTAAAAACTTTGTGGTAGAGCCGCACCAGGCCATTTGCTGCGATGCAAAGGGAAACACCCTGAATATGGTGGCCACGGAGAGCGAAGATGCAAGAAAGACCACGGTTATGCTTTCACAGATAAAACCCGACACACTGGTAGGTGAAATCAAGAAGATGCAAAACTTGCATCTTCCTTCACATCACCACGTCGATGTTCATGATATCCATCCTGACAGACTTTATAAAATATTCACAAAAACTTATGAGAGTGTGCCTAAGGATTTCGAGTCCCTGCTTGGGATTGAAGGGGTGGGACCAAAAACCATTCGGGCGCTTGCCCTGATTTCAGAGCTTGTATATGGCAAGTCCCCAAGTTTTAATGACCCAGCGAGGTACAGTTTTGCCCACGGAGGCAAGGATGGACATCCGTATCCTGTGGACAAAGAGAACTACGACCGTTCCATAGAGATATTAAGGAAGGCACTCAAACAGGCAAAGGTTGGAAACAGTGAAAAGATGGATGCCATTAAGCGATTGAATTGTTTTATGTAATTGCTAAGTTAGAAAATTTGTTCGGTTCAATAAATAACAAGATAAATGGGGACAAAGAAACATGAAAAATAAGATGCGATGGTTTTTAATGATAGCAACTGCGGTATATTTAGTTCCTTTTATTGTATTTGGCTCAGAAGCGGTTAATAGGTTTGTGGATTTCAGCTTAGAGGACCCGCAGGAGAAAAAATATTCTCAAACGGATATGGAAGGTAAAGTAACCCTTGTGGTTTTGCAGAGCAGGACCACCCTTCAAACTGCTATTGATTGCAAGACACAGTTAAAATCTTTGGTCCAGGATAATCAGAAGGCACAGATGATTGCAATCATGGATTTGAGGAAGAGACCTCCACTCGTCCCAAAATCTGTGCTGAAGAAAAAGATTTCCGGGCAAGACCCGACCTCGAAAGAAATTCCTTTTCTATTAGACTGGGATGGCGCTGTAACAAAGGCCATCGGAGGTGAGGATAGCAAATGTATGGTATTGGTCGTCGATCCTGCGTTGAAAGTCGTATACAAGCAGGAATATAAACAGGCAGCAATTGATAGTGAAATAAAACCGTTGCTTGATGAATTATCTGGTGGACAAAAATAAGAAACAACATCAAGAATCAAGACCCTTTTCATTCCTCTGCGAGCCACAGGTTTGTGACAACCAATTGGACACAGCGTGGTGCCAACGATTTTCTGGGGCAGAAACTTGCCAGGGGCATAAGGAATTCATCGTACCAATATGTCCTTATGTAAGTAAGGGATAATTCCTAAGCGTGTGCTGAATTTGTTCAGCACGAGCCTTGATCCGGATGGGTGACTGGTGCGGATTTATAATCCGCAAATGAAACTTTGAAAATACGGGTGTTGTCAATGGGATGAATGCTTGTGAGACAATAGAATTATTTCGTTTGATAATGCAAAAAATCTGTGATTACTTGCTACGGGAATTTTTTCCGCTTGACAAAAGCCTTCTAATGGGTGACCCCATTCTTCTGTTCCCAAGTCTTGGGATGTAATCCCTCCGGCGGATCGTATTCTGGCATCGTAGGCGGCACCAAGCCTTGCGGTATGCCCATGTTGTTGTCATAAGAAAACACATTGCCCATTGGCTTATCCATCAAAGCATCCCAAAGGGATTCCAGTCTATTTTTACCTGCTACCCTACATATGGAGAAACCGCTCTTTACGGGGTCTAAACCAAGTATTGAACGAATGTCATCAACGCTGAACGGTATTCCTGTGCCGCAGTGCAGAAGCACTACTGCCTCGCAATATGGACCAACCCAGAGTTGGACTTGGAATTGCATGCTACTATGCTGACCTTCGGTGACTCCCTTGTGAAACTTCAAATATATTGTCTTTGCACTATTCCAGAAGGCTCGTGCCACTTTCTGGACTTCCGCCGCTCTCTCTGTTGACATCACTCTTGGTGTCATAAAAGCATCGCCATAGTCGTAGTTTGAAAAATTCATCTTTGCTCTCCTTTCCTCCGAAAAACATCGGAGCCCATTGTTATCTGTCTCTAACAAAGTGATTACGAATTTATTTAATGCTCCGCAGAAAAAAACACAGCAATTTCCAGCTAGCTCCTTTTTAGAAGCCTTACCTGTTGCTTGAGCGGAGCCATCTCCGGGTCTCCCGTGATATTCTGTCCCAGGAAAATCGATCTTTTTACTTGATCATGTGGTAGTTCATCTGATGACGGTAAATAGGGGCACATCGCCTTTTCAAAATTCTTCATCGCGACAAGTAACTGAGATTGATCGAAATTTTTAACGAGATCTGCAATATCAGTCTCAAGTTTGTCTATCCGTTTCATGCCCGTTTCAATTACGTCGCAGGCGTTAAGGCAACGCCAAGCAATGTCATCCAATCCGAGGGCACGTGCAGCATAGGATACCAGCAAGTATGGCACCCAACTTGGCGACCCTAGGACGCATGATTGCATATACCACCCTATCGCAAGTGGATTCTTCTCGATATGATAGATATTAGCTATCAGATCACATAACCTATCTTTCCTTTTGCAGGTTTGCAGACCGTCTTGGATGATTTTTCTAGCTTCACCCCACCTTTTATTTTGCATAAGAGAGTATGCTTGCTTAAAAAGTTCGTCGTCATCAGACGATGAAGGAGTATTCATAAAGATTGGTGCGCTCAATTGTAACAACGAGTATTCTCTGCTCTTCGACTTGTCTTGAATGGTCTCGCTCTTGATGATTTGGGGTGAATCTTCACCTTTTCCAAATAACCTTTCAAAAAATCCTCTCTTTACTAGTTTTTCGGCTGGCGTATCATTAGTAAACTGGTCAATTATTATTGTCTTTATCTTTCTTGATCCACAATTTGGACATTGCTTGGTACCCTTCGCTACGAAACATTCGCACTTCTTGCATTGATAAGTTTCCGAAGCCATAACTTACCCCCCCAATTAAGACTTTGTTTTTTGCCTAATGCCCCCTCAGCTAAACAACCGTCCGGCAAGATCAAACATTATAAATGAACACCGCGTGTGTGGAACAAAATGGTGGGCAATGCCCTCCCTTCCCGGCTGTGAGAGGTTTGTTTGTGTTAGTCGTTTTAATTCTTCAAAGTTCATGTTGGGATCGGTCTGAAGAAGTTGTTGCCAACGTTTCCGCCACAAAAAAAGCGGGGTTAATCTATTGTGGCGTATTATCTGTTATCTGAAGGCTGCCATCATGTCTTTTCATAAGCATTAAGGAAATCATCCCTTGAAATTCCCGATTGTGTGCAAATTGTACGAAGAGTAGAAGCTTTTATTTTCGGATGATTTGGCATGGTCAGAGAAGTTTTAGTTCCGTCTGAGTTTATCCGTTCCATAGAAATATGCTTTCTTTCACGAATCATTTTGAATCCTAAAATCTCCAGCGATTTAACTACCCTCTGTTTTGATGCATCAACCGGGAATTTAGGCATTCCCTTTAAACCCCTGCCTCTGCAACAAAAGCTTCAAGAATTGGTGGTTCAATTTCAAAAACATCTTTTCCAAAAGATTCAATATGAAAACGAATTGCAGATTTCACATCTGAAAGGGCTTCTTCATATGTGTCGCCTTGACCAACTACAACACCCTTTAAACCTAAAGGATAAGCAACATAACCATCCGAATGTTTCTCAACGATAATTTTGTATTGTCTCATATAATCGTCCTCCTTTTCCTAATAACATCATATTCCGCATTGATGGCGGCTTTCAGATAACACGTTACTAAGCGAATCGGTTCGCTTTTTATACCCAAATTGAAGGGATAGACGAACCTATTCGTCTATTTCCCCTTTTAAAGAATGGTGGGGTAAAGTTGACTACCTTGTAACTAATATTATTTTTGTTGTCAAGGATTTTCTTTTCGGCAAAGATGGTGGGGTAAAAGGAATATTTCACCGCAAAGACGCAGAGGGCGCAAAGAGAGACTTAAAATGTTAAATGAAATAAAGGGGACTACCAATAAGATTGAGGATATGGGAATATGAATCAAGGGCAACGCGGGTTAATTGTTTCATAGTTCACCGCAAAGATGCAGGGCGCGAAGAAAGACCTAAAGCAATATAAATATAGGATAAAAAAATAAACAAGACCAAGGAGACAGGAATCGATAACCAGTATTCCTTATCCTTGCCTAATTGACTCGATAACAGGCTTTGTTTTTTAAACTTTGCGTCTTTGCGGTGAGTTAAAAATATCAGTTCCTATGCCAGCCCGTACTTCTCAATATTTCGGTCTGCTATCTCCTGTATCTTTTGTATCTCTTCTTTTCCCTTTGGTGACTTGAAGAGGTGGGCGAAACGACCCTGTATCTTCAGGTATTCTTCCACGGGAGTTTTTGGGGTGGTTACTTTTCTCACTTTCGTGACCTTGCCATTCTCTATTTCGAAGATGGGATAGAGTCCTGTCTGTACCGCTAATTTAGCGACTTGAATGGTAAGCTGTGGCTTTGACCTCCACCCAAGAGGGCATGGGGAGAGGATTTGCATGTATTTTGGACCAGTTATAGAAAGCGCTTTTTTTACCTTGTTTTCGATATCTTTTGGGAATGCTACAGAGGCCGTTGCGACATAAGGAATACCGTGAGCGGCGGCAATGGAGGGCATGTCTTTTTTATTATGCTTATTCCCCCACGAAAATTCTCCGCAAGGACTCGTGGTAGTCATGCAGTCAAATGGCGTCAAACCGCTGCGCTGAACACCAGTATTCATGTATGCTTCATTGTCGTAACAAACATAAAGGATATCGTGTCCCCTTTCCAGCATACCACTGAGTGCCTGTAAACCGATATCTGCGGTTCCGCCGTCACCACCCTGTGCAATAACCTTTGCCTCATTTTGTCTGCCTAATGCCTTTAATGCTACCTCAATACCTGAGGCCACAGCAGCCGAATTTTCGAATAGTGAATGGATAAAAGGGACTTCCCACGATGATTGGGGAAAGCGTGTGGTAAATACCTCAAGACATCCTGTTGCATCGGTTACGATTATATTGGTGCCTGCTGCGCCCAGCACAAGTTTTGCAGCAAGCGCCTCGCCGCAACCGGTACAGGCGGTGTGCCCTGATGCTAAAAGTGTACATGATTGTTCCTTCGGGGCTGTGAGTGTTGTTGTCATAAAATTATTTCCTCCATTATTATTGATTCACCCTCTCCCTTACCCTCCCCCATCAAGGGGGAGGAAATCCAGAATTCTCCGTTTACATAATAACAAATTCCCTGTGGGCAATGTCGTTGAATTAAGATAATGTATCGCCCTTTCAGGGCTAAAAATATTATTAAATCCTTATCCCAGGGCTGTCGCCCTGGGCTATACTCTGTCAGCCCTTCGGGCTTTGCCTTGAAGAGAAAAATACACTCCCTTAATTCAATGACATTGCCCCTTGTGGGAGGGGTTAGGGGAGGGAGGCTGAACTATTTACCTCCAATTAACGCTTCGTTGAGTCCGACAAATTTTTCTTCAGATGCGGCCTTTGCTGTTTCTTTAATGACTTGATGTATTGTGTCTACGGTGACGTCCCGGCCGCCCAGCCCCAGAATGAATCCATTGATCTTTGGGGTCTTGGGTTTACCGTAGAATACGCTCTTTATTTCATTTACTAAAATGCCACCGTAGCCAAGAGAAACGGCCTTTTCCACTACAGCAATTTCTTTTACGTGATTTAACGCCTTGTAAATTTCATCTTTTGGGAAAGGCCGGTATGAGCGTACCTTGAGGACGCCAACTTTTTGTCCCTTTGCCCTGAGATCATCCACGATATCTTTTATTGTACCAATAATCGAACCCATCGCTACCAGTACGAGGGTAGCATCTTCAACTTTATAGGTATCGATAAGACCACCCTGAAATCTGCCGAATTGATTATGGAAATCGGTCGCTACATCGCTAATAACTTGCAAAGAAGCACGCATTGTTTTCTCAATAAAATAGCGCGTTTCCATGTATGCCTCCGGGCCAACCATCGTACCCATGGAAAGTGGATTCTTCGGTGTTAGATAATATTCTGGTTTAAATGGTGGCAGAAATTTGTCTGCCTGCTCCTGAGAAATAAGCTCTACGGGATCAAATGAATGGGTAAGAACAAATCCATCCATGCATACCATGACAGGGAGCATGATGTCTTTATTCTCAGCAATTTTGAATGCCTGCAAATGCATATCGCTTGCTTCCTGGTTATCTTCGGCATAAAGTTGTATCCATCCGCTATCACGTGCTGTCATAGAATCCTGCTGGTCATTCCAGATATTAATGGGAGCGGATACCGCGCGGTTGACGCAGGTCATGACCACGGGAAGCCGCATCCCTGCGATATTGAAAAGCACCTCGATCATAAGCAAAAATCCCTGAGAGGTAGTGGCGGTGTATGTTCTTGCGCCTGTTGCACTAGCACCCAGAACTACGGATGCAGCGGAATGCTCGCTTTCTACATTGACATATTCTGATTTGATCTCTCCGTTAGCCACCAATTCTGAAAGATGTTCTATAATATGGGTCTGTGGTGTTATAGGATAAGCAGAAATTACATGTGGCCTGCAGACACTAACTGTCTTGGCTACTGCGACTGAGCCCTCAATAAATGTCGTACTCATTACTTTTCCTCCACTATCATTTCAATATCGCTTGAAGAGCATTCCTCGGCACAAATTCCACAGCCTTTACAATAAGTATAGTCGACCGTGTATTTCTTTTTTTCTATCATGGTAACGCAACCTTCGGGACAATAGATTTTACAAAGGCCACAGCCAATACATTTTACCTGGTGAAATATAGGTTTATAATTCCTCCAACTCCCTGTTTGATTTGCCTTGCTGGTACCGGCCTTCGCAATAGCGCCTAAATCCAATCTCATAATGACTCCTTTTTGATAAAATCAAAGGCCTTTAATACGGCTGTAATATTTTTTTCCCCGACCGATCCCGGGAACTTATGCTGAATTGCCTTTCGGATGCCTTCCAGGCTGATTTCCCCGGTAGCTGCTGCAAAAGCGCCGAGCAGGGTCGTATTCATAATGGGTCGTCCGAGTACTTCCATGGCGATTTCCATAGCAGGAATGGTCATTACTTTTACCTTTGTATTAATACCGAGTTCAGCAGCCTTTTTCTTTGTGTTAATGAGCAACAATCCATCTTCGTGTAGCCCATCCAAAACATTAATCACCTCTAATAAAGTAGGGTCTTGTACAATAACATAATTAGGTTTATACACCTGGCTTCGTATACGGATAGGTTTATCACTGATTCTTACAAATGCCTGAACCGGCGCTCCCATTCTTTCAGAACCAAACGATGGAAATGCCTGGGCATATTTCCCATCGCTATGGGCTGCGAAACCTAACAATTCTGCCGCTGTTACAGAGCCCTGCCCCCCGCGTCCATGAACCCTTATTTCAATCAATGGCTACGTACCTCCTATCTTTCCGTTTTTTTTAATATGTTATAGTATACTTCTTAAAATTACCCGCGCCGGGCTTCCGTCACAATCCTTTATTTTTAGCGGCAATGCAATTAGCTCGTAGTCTCCGGCTTCTACATTGCTCAAATCAAGCCCTTCGATAAGGATGACGCCATTTCTCAAAAACATGTGATGGGTGTCAGCGGGTTTATTTCCAAATTTTTCAATAGAAAGATAATCTATTCCTACAACTTTTACACCGCTGTCTACTAACTGTTGGGCAGCATCTTTTGTAATATAAACAAAGTCTTTTTTAAATTCTGAAAGTTTCCAATAAGTAGAGTTAATAGTCTTAAAAATAACTCTTTTCTTATTTATAAATTGTAATGTTTTTATATCCTCTAAATCAATCTTTTCTTTATTTTTTATGTCAAATACCGTTGCACTTCCTATAAGGCAATCTAAAGGGATTTGATCGATTTTGATACCATTTTCTTCAAAATGATAGGGGGCGTCAATATGAGTGCCGCAATGCGAGCCAAATTTTAATTCGGATACATTACAGGAATTGCCTTGAGAAATCAAGCGTGTCTTTCGAATGGATACGCTTGGGTCGGAAGGCCATGTGATAAGTTTATCTGATATGGTAAGTGTAACGTCGTAGATGTTCATTTCTTAGAAGCAGCATCGCGAATGGTTTATACGGTTGGTAGGTAATTGAGTTGTATTTACAGAAAGGTTGTACGTAGGCATATAGTTATCATCTTTAATGCATAAAATGGACGTCATCGGGAGGTGAGCGTAGCGGCAAATCGCAGTATTTCATTTTTATTAATGTCTGAGGTAAGGCAATAGGTTGAACCGTCTTCTTCCCATACTACAGAGTTAAATCCTCGACAATTTCCTATATAAAATTGTTTGGGGCCAAATTGTGTTCTTTCGAGATTTCTGATGGGAAAACTGCTGTTGCGTATAATTTGGAGCGAAAGTTTATTTCCCCCCTTGTCGAAAATAACACAGGGGCTGCTTGTTCCAGACAATTTTACAGGTACACCCCCTACAATACGGATTTGTTCAGCGTTGAGCAAAGGAGATGAATTACGAAGCGTGTTATTTATGTTATTTCCGAAATATTTATTCACATTGCTCACAACCGAGGTTTTTTCATTAAATACCAAATTATCATTTACTGCTACAACATGATTTTTGACGGCGTTATCGACAATTGATATGAAATCGTTATTATAATTATAATAATTGGCGTAGTAAAAAACGCCACCTGCTATTAAAAGAAGAATGGAAGCCGCTGCTGCATAGAAACGGGGTGAAAATAGAGTGCGTGTTACTTTTTGCACAGAAACAGCTTGTATATCTTTGTTTTCCGATATTTCTGCATCAACGGAGTTGAGACTTTCTATGATCTTACTATGGAGGTATGCATGGGCTGTGGTGTTTATACAATATGCCTTTACTAATGACCGAACGCCCTTTTCGAATTCGTATCTTTGACGGCATTCAAAACAGTTGTCAAGGTGCTCTTTGATGATCGGATATTGAGATTTATCAATTTCCTTATCCATGAACTCGTAAAGGTGTTTAATTGCTTCAACGCAAACCATCATTTCCCCCTCTTAATAAAACCTCTGTCTTTTGCATATTCCCATAGACTTTTTTGGAGCAACTTTCTGCCACGATTCAGTCTTGATTTTACTGTTCCAATCGGCACGTTTGTAATTTCTGCAATATCATTATAGGATAATTCTTCTACATCTGAAAGCAAGATAGCCTCTTTGTATTCAATCGGCAAGCTATCTATTGCGTGTTTAACATCGTCTTCCATTAAGTTGCCAAGTTCGGTATATTTACTTTCTAAAGTGTCTGTTAATTCCCCGGAATCGCTTTCCTGTTTATAAGATAGATTTGAATTAACCGATTCGACATCTTCGTAAAAAATTTCACTTGGTAAATTAACCGCTTTCCTATACTTATTTATAAAGGTATTCCGAAGGATTTTAAAGAGCCATGCCTTAATGTTTGTTCCTTTTTGGAAAGTGTTGAAAAATCGATATGCTTTTAAGTAAGTTTCCTGGACCAGGTCTTCAGCCTCCTCCTTATTGAATACCAGCCGTATTGCCATGCTATAGAGGGAATCGACATGTTCCATAGCAATATCTTCAAACTCTTTCCTTCTGTTGTTTTCTTCCCTCATTGTTAGCAATTTCCTGGTTGTTGAAACAATAAAATATAGAATAAGGTTCCTGATTATTTTAAAAATATTATATAAATTTGAATATGTTAATTCAAGAAAATATAGCGTTTATGAAAAGGGTAGACTTTTGATTGTGTAAATCTGGTAGATAAGCGTGTAATGGAAGTGTTTGTGTAGATAAGAATTAAGGCTCCACCGCAATGCCGTGGGAGACTATCTTTTGGACCCGTATTTCACGGTGGTCTACCCCATGATAGCCTTGTACCTTTCTTCATTAAGAATTGTACGCCTACTAGCAAAGACGGGTTCCCAAAATGTTGTTATAGGTCCTTAAAAATAACGCCTCGAAACACGTACATGGCAGAGCCCTGATTAAAAGTGGGGGTATAATAGCAATTTCTTTGTTCCTACGCAAGCAAAAAACGGTATCTCAATGGATTTTCTTGACATAATATATTGATAAGGTTAACATAGCCAACATGAAACTCGGAGCAAGTTATTTTGCAAATCGCATATTGCGTCATGTTCGAGAAGACATGAAAAAGATGATTGACGATGGATGTAATTTCGTCGTTCACACCATGAGTGAACATGATATTACATACCATTCTGGGACGATGGTCGATATTGTGAAGGCGAGTCGCGATGCCGGCCTGGAGGTCTTCCTTGATCCGTGGGGTGTGGGGCGTGTATTTGGCGGGGAATCATTTTCAACCTTTGTAAAGACGTATCCCAATTGCAGGCAGCGATTAAATTTTACTGAGGGTGAGATAAAAGTATATAAGGCGTGTTTGAATTCGAAAACATTTCGGGATAAAATGACTTCATGGATTGAACTCGCGGCAGAAACAGGTGCAGAGGGTGTGTTTTGGGATGAACCTCATCTGTTTTTTGGTGAGTTTACGCCATTGTTTGGAGGTAAAAAGAGGGATATTTGGGGATGTACCTGCGAAGTGTGTAAGGATATTTTCAACGCGGAATACGGCTATGAGATGCCTCTTGATTTTACGGATGACGTGAAGGCATTTCGTCAAATGACGATTGTTAACTTCCTTGAATACCTTGCAAATGAGGCATCAAAGAAGGGATTGAAGAATTCGGTATGTTTATTTCCAACTACCGATCCAAGATACGGTATCTATGAATGGGAAAAGGTCGCTATGATTAAGAGTATGGATGTCTTTGGAAGCGACCCTTATTGGTATGCCTATAAACAGGACGTGACGGAATTCGTCCGGAAAGTGTCCAACGAAGTCCTTGCACTTTCAAAAAAATATAATAAAGAACCTCAAATCTGGATTCAGGGTTATAGGGTCCCGGCAAATAGAGAAGAGGAAATTGTTACAGCTGTGGATGTGGCTTATGACGCAGGTATTCGGAATATTGCCACGTGGAGCTTTGAAGGGACAGATTGTATGACGTATGTTCGGTCTGAACGTCCTGAAATTGTTTGGCAGAATGTACGCAATGTCTATTTGAAATACAAGAATAAATAATTTTAGGCACGAATGAAAATAAAAAAAATTGCAGACCAATCCTTGCAAAACCAGCCAATCAGCCGTGATGATGCCCTCTTTCTTATGCGAATTGATGGAGACGAAGTTTATGATTTGTTTTATTGGGCGAATCAAATACGCTTAAAATATTTTGGTCATCATGTAAAGGCATGTTCCATTGTTAGCGCAAAACAGGGACGATGCACAGAAGACTGTAGTTTTTGTTCTCAATCCTCACGTTACCACACCGGCATTGAGGAATTTCCACTCATTGATACTAACAGGATACTTGATATTGCTAAATGTGCTGAACAAGCAGGTTCCAACTCCATTGGTATTGTTACCAGCGGATATAGTATAAGTAAATCTGACGATCTCGATAAAATTTGTGGGGCAATAAAAGCAGTCGTTACTGACTCATGTATCCATCCGCACGGCTCGTTTGGAATATTGACAAAAGAAATGGCCTTGTCCTTGGTACAATGCGGGCTAAAAAGACTTAATCATAACTTGGAAACATCTGAAAGGTTTTTCCCCAATATTTGTTCAACACATACGTTTCGTGATAGAGTGAATACCATTTGTGTCGCAAAAGAAGTTGGATTGGAAATATGCAGCGGCGCAATTTTTGGCGTTGGAGAAGGGATGGAGGATCGTATTGATATTGCATTCACCCTGAAAAATTTGGATGTCGATGTCGTTCCTCTTAATTTCTTACATCCTGTTTCCGGTACACCATTGGAAAACAGTATTCCCCTGTCACCTATGGATGCATTAAAAATTATTTCTGTATTCCGGTTTGTTTTGCCTGATAAAGAAATTAAGATTGCAGGCGGCCGGGAAAAAAATCTTCGGGATTTACAATCGTGGATGTTTTATGCAGGCGCTAATAGCACGATGATAGGGAACTACCTGACTACAAAGGGAAGAAAGGTTGAAGATGATTTAGAAATGATAAAGGATCTCAATTTGGAACTGCAAACATCCTAACCCGAATGAGTCGGAAGAGTCCTTGAATGGGAATTTACGATTTTAGGGTTTATTTTAAAAATAATATCTGCATTATAGCTATTTAATATTCTATAGGTAATAAAATAGGTAAGAGGTTTTACAGGATTAAATATCTGGTCGAGAAACAAATGTATTGCAAATCCCAAGGTAGTAAAAGATAAAAGGTAATTAAAATGGGTGAAGAAACACAGGAATACCAACCCAAATAAGAGTTCATAACTGTGGAGGTATAAATATGCCTTTTTTATTTCCCCATTTTCGAATGTTTTTAGAAATCTTTTGACTGTAAAATCTTTACCTACATTTTTATAAAAATCCCATATATGATCGACGTCCACCAGCCACCCAATCAGGAAACATGCAATACTGGGGGTAATTGTTTTTGTTGTTAGAAATACAGTTGCACCCGTAATAATTGATGCGCCCAAATGACAGATAGGTTTCATATATGTTCCTTTAGAAAAAAGTAATAATCATCTGCGTTTTTGAAATGTTTTTCCCATGAACCGAATAGATTTAACTACGAATCCAAAGAACACAATGAAAATAATTAAAAGAGATCCACATATGGTAAGAAGATATATCAGCAGTGTATAAGTTGCGGTATAAAAATTTGCAAGAGGCTTACTTATAATAAACGCAGTAAAAGCTGATAACGCCAGAAGAAATGTGAATGCCAATATGCTCCTGGCAGTAAATAATTTCCTTCTGTGTTTACGCCTTCTCGTGGTCTTGTGAATAGTATCCATATAACAGTCTTTATATCTGTAGTTTATAAAATGTGTTTTAAAAAACCATTATAAACAACGGTATAATATAAAATCAAGGAAACGTCTATTCGATGGGGCTAGATTTTATTTTAGATGAATTGAAGTCATTGAGAGAGCACGCATTGATGCGTGAATATAGAACCATTGAAAGCGCCCAAGGTCCCTACATTCAAATAGAAGGTAAATCCTATCTTTCGTTCTGTTCAAACAACTACCTCGGACTTGCCGACCACCCAAGGATAAAACAAGCTGCCATTGCAGCCATTAACCAATACGGATGGGGTACAGGCGCATCTCGACTGGTTGCCGGGAATATGATACTTCACCAGGAACTTGAAAAGAAGATTGCAGATTTTAAAGGCACAGAGGCAGCACTACTGTTCCCTACTGGTTATATGGCCAATGTGGGCGCTATATGTGCCCTTGTCGGGAGGGAAGACATAGTCATTGGAGATAAATTGAACCATGCAAGCATTATCGATGGCTGTCGTCAATCAGATGCAACTTTCCGTATTTATCCGCACAATAATGTAAGCCAATTAGAGTCTTTGCTACAAAAATCTTCGATATACAGAAGGAAATTGGTGGTTACTGATAGTGTATTTAGTATGGACGGTGATACTGCTCCACTACCAGAAATTGTAGAAATTGCACAAAAATACGATGCCATACTTATGATTGATGATGCCCATGCCACGGGGGTATTTGGTCAACATGGGAAAGGCATGATTGAACACTATGGACTCGAAGGAAAAGTTGATATTATTATGGGATCTTTGAGCAAGGCGATTGGAAGTATCGGTGGGTTTATTGCCGGGAACAAGCACCTTATCGATTTCTTAAAAAATAAGGCGCGATCTTTTATTTATACAACAGCATTGCCGCCCGCTGCATGTGCCGCATCTCTGGCAGGGCTGACACTTATCCAGGAAGATACATCCCTTATTGATAAGTTATGGGAAAATGTAAGATATTTGAGGTCTCAACTGTCGGAATTTATAAGCAATATTTCCGGAGAAAGTCCTATTATTCCCATTATTATTGGGTCAGCGGAAGATGCGCTTAATGTATCCACAAGACTCTATGAAAATAGTATCTTGATCCCTGCAATTCGACCGCCAACAGTGCCTTTAGGTACAAGCCGATTGCGCGTTTCATTAATGGCTACCCATAGCAAAGAGGATATAAACAGGTTAATAGATACATTGAAGAACATTGGGGTGTTAACTCATGGAAATGCAAAACATGTTAAGGAAGGTTATGCACAGACCGACGTGGGTTGAAATTGACTTAAATGCCCTGAGGCATAATTTGTTGGCAATAAGGAAATGGGTCGGACCACAGATAAAAATCCTGGGTATTGTCAAGGCTGATGCCTATGGCCATGGCGACTATGAGGTTAGCAGGGTTTTGTTAAACAATGGTGTTGAAATGCTCGGTATCGCCATCCTTGAAGAAGGAATTCAATTAAGGGATAAAGGTATAAAAGCGCCGTTATTGATTCTCGGAGGCATCTTTGAAGAGCAAATCGATACGGTTATCCAATATGGCTTGACACCTACGGTTTATGATTTGAAACTTGCTGATGTATTATCAAAAAGGGCAAATTATTTTAATAAGATTATGAAAGTTCATGTATATGTGGATACGGGCATGGGTAGTATTGGTGTAAAGTATGACAAGGCCGTTGAGTTTGTAAAATTTGTAAAAAACATGAAAAACCTTCTCATTGAAGGCATATACACACACTGTTCTTCTTCTGATGAGAAGGATTCAGCATTTACAAATTTACAGATAAAAAGATTTAGAGACGTACTTGATGCTCTGGATACAATCAAGGTATGTATTCCATTAAGACACATGGCTAATAGTGGGGCAATTCTGGATTATCCTGAAGCTTATTTTAATATGGTTAGACCAGGTCTATCGCTGTATGGATTATATCCTTCAGAGGATGTTTCAAGAGATATAGGCATCAAACCTGTTATGAGCTTTAAGACACGGATTATTCACATTAAAAATATGGAATCGGGAGATGTTATAGGCTATGGCAGGACATACAGGATTACTAAGCCCACCCGTGTCGCAACCCTTCCTTTGGGATACGATGATGGATATAATCGATTATTTTCAAATCAAGGAGAAGTCATTATAAGAGGCAAGAAGGCATCTATTGTCGGGCGGGTTTGTATGGATCAATGTTTTGTAGATGTAACCCATATAAAAGATGTTTCTGTTGGAGATGAAGTCGTATTATATGGTAGTCAAGCACAAGAATCAATACCGATAGAATCTATTGCCAAACAGTTAAACACCATTCCCTATGAGGTTACTTGCAGTATAAGTAAACGTGTGCCGAGAATCTATACCAACAAAGAAGACTAATAAAAATGTGTATTCTCACACTTCTGAATGACAATTGGAGTGTGTGTTAGGATGTTTTTTCAAAATGAAAACATTTCAAGAGTGCTTTTCTTTGATATTTTTAAGTGTTCCCAATTCAAATAATTTTTTGAAAGCAGCTACAATTTTTGGGTTCAAAGATGTGCCGCTTAATGATAAAATTTCGTTATAAGCCGATTCTTCAGTCCATGCCTCTTTGTATTGTCTTTTTGTGGTAAGCGCATCATAAACATCTGCCACCTTCGCTATTTGCGCAGCCATTGGAATTTTTTCGCCTTTTAAACCATCGGGATAGCCCGTACCATCAGAGTTCTCATGGTGTGATCGGGCAATTTCCCGTGCGGTTTGGAAGTAAGGTTTATTTCCGAGTAGTTGTTCACCACGAAGAGTATGAGTCTTCATAATTACCCATTCATCAGGTGTTAACTTCGCTGGTTTTTTAAGGATATTCTCAGGAATATAAATCTTTCCTACATCATGCAGGACACTTGATATGCCTATATATTCCGCTTGTTTCGAAGAAATACCCATCTCAATCGCTAATGCCTCAGAATAGTATTGTATTCGTCTTACGTGTTTGCCCGTCGTTTCATCATTCGCTTCGCATGCTATTGCTAACATATGCACTGTATCTACATAGGCCTCCTTAAGCTCATTTTGTATCTTTTCCATTTCGGCCTCACACGCTCCATAATAGGCCAGTTGCCTCTTTTTATCTGTTATATCCCTCAGGATACCTATATAAGCATAAGGAAGTCCCGTTTCATCTTTAACCGTTGTGATCGTCAAATCACAGTCCCAGTGTTCACCGTTCTTTTTCCTATTTACAAACTCACCGTTCCACCATCCCTTGGCTGTAACGGAGTCCCACATTGCACGATATAAAGTTGATGGAGTATATCCGGACTTTATGATTGATGGTTTCTTGCCAAGCGCTTCTTCACTTTTGTAACCTGTTATTTTTTCAAAACCGCTGCTAATATGCCTGATGCTAGAGTTTAGATCGGTTACTATGATTGCATCCATTGAACTATCCAGCGCATTTTGAAACAATTTTAATTCTCTTGTCTTGTGTTGTAAATTATATGTGTAACTATGTATGTATGCATCTATCGCGAGTTGCATATCCAGATTTGTTATCTTTTCGAGCGCCAGGATGCTATCAATAAATTCCCCCGGATCGCTTTTATACTTTTGAAAAATCAACGGTATTAAAAGTGTTTTATATAAATTATAGGCGCCCATATACCACTTTGTTGGTAATTTAACCTTGTTATGCGTTACGCCTATATGTAATCTGTTTTCAAAATATTCCCTATCGTATTTACCATCAAAAAGTCTCGCAAGATATTTCTTTTGTGCTTCCAATAACCTTTCAATTCTATCCCGATCTAGCCACAAATCAGTGAGTTCTTTATATTTACCAAGATGATCATAAAACGCCTCCACCAGTTTATCGGCATTTTCATTGATAAATAATTTGAGTCCTTTCAATAACTCCTCATCCTTGATGCTAAAACCCAAATATTCCTTCCGGGTTTTGATTTCTTTTTCATCGAAAATTAATTGGTCAAATTGTGAATTGTTTTGAGTCATGGCACAGCCCCTCCAAGTCAATCATTAAGGGTTTAGAAGACAAGAAAATGGCTAAGTTCCATTCTTTTCGCGTGCTTTGTGGGTAATATGTTGTTGCCGAAGGTTTATTCAACATCTTTCAAGGTTCATTTTGAACTTGCTCATCAATATTAGTCAATCCTAATTTATCCATCTTATATCTCAATATCCTTCTTGTCGTTTTGAGGATCTGTGCAGCTCTGGTTTGTATACCATTTGCTTTTTGAAGGGCTTTTTCTATAAGTTCTCTTTCTGTGCGTGAGACTATTTCATCAAGTGATCCAGCATCCAATAATGCAATTAAGCCGTTAGAATTGTATGAGGTATGATGATTATCCCCACTTTTGATTTCCACAGGAAGGTGTTCTTCGAGAATGGTATCGCTATCTCCATACAGGGTAAGTATCCTTTCGATTACGTTTTTAAGTTCTCTTATATTTCCTGGCCAATAATAGTTTTCAAATAGTTTCATTACGGTTGGCTGAATCTTTTTGGTTTTAGAGTAAAGTTCTTCTTTATACTTTTGAAAATAATGCTTTACGAGGAAAGGAATATCTTCTCTCCTGTTTCTCAGAGCAGGTATGTCCAACGGAACGACATTTATCCTGTAATATAAATCTTCACGGAACGTTCCTTTAGTTATTGCGGTTTTAAGGTTAATATTGGTACTCGCAATTAGCCGAATATCAATACTAATTGTCTTAGTTCCACCTACGCGGACAAAGTCATATTCCTGCAAAACCCGCAAAAGTTTAGCTTGATTGGACAAACTCATTTCACTGATTTCATCCAAAAAAATGGTGCCGCCATCTGCCAGCTCAAAACGTCCGATTTTCTTATCGGTTGCACTGGTAAATGCACCCTTTTCGTGGCCGAATAATTCGCTTTCTAACAAGTTATCAGGAAGATTAGGGCAACTCACGGCGACAAAAGGCTTATTCTTTCTTGGACTTTGTAAATGAATTGCCCTTGCAATAAGTTCCTTTCCTGTGCCACTTTCACCCGTAATTAATACAGGCGAATGTCCTTTCGCCACTCTGATGATTGTATCAAATATCTGTCTCATCACATGGCTTTGTCCGACAATATTGTTAAACTCAAAATTTTTGTTTAATTCAGCCCGAAGATATGCCACCTCATGCGCAAGTTCTCCCGAGCGGAGAGTTTTGTCGATGACAAGCTTAATTTCCTCTACATCAAATGGTTTGATAATGTAATCAGAAGCGCCTAATTTCATGGCTTCAATAGCGGTTTTCACTGCTTTTACGGCAGTGACCATTATGACCTCAACATCCTTGTCTATTTTTCTTATTTCACTTAAAACCTCCAGTCCAGACATTCCCGGTAACATAATATCGAGAATCACCAGATTAACACATTCATTACGTAGGATTTCCAATGCCTTTAAACCGTCAATAGCAGTAAGGACTCTGTAATCTTCTTTTAATATCATTCTAAACGATTCAAGGATACTTAACTCATCATCAACTACTAAGATAGTCCTCATAGTATTTGACACCTCACGTTAATGGAAGTGCTCGATTAGGTATTGCCGTATTTTCACTATTTATGTGAAATCTAATTTAAGAAGCAAAAAACCTTCCAAATTTAGGCAAATTGTCCTTTTCTGCAATCAATTTAAAATTTTCATTTATAACTTACTTTTACATATAAACTTACTCTTATTTGTATTCGTAATTTTAACAAAAAATCACTCTATAAACAAAATTACCTAACAACAAATTATGAACAAATTTGTGCAATAGTGCAAATTTGTTTTTAGATTTTTAATGATTTGTATTTATCATGTAAAAGTTTTGTTATCGTGCCTGGGATAAGCTTTCCTACAGCATGTCCATCAATTTTTGAAACGGGCATAATTTCCATAAGGGAGTTGGTAATGAAAACTTCGTTTGCCCCAAGAATCCTTTCCAGTCCGAAAAGCTCCTCAGAGGCATGAATACCGTTTTCCTTGCACAACTCTAAGACAATCTTCCGTGTAATACCTGGTAGTACATTGGCCGTTAGAGAAGGGGTAACAACGGTATTCTTCTCCACAACAAAAATATTACTGACGGCACATTCGGTAATATGATTGTCTGTATTCAGAATGAGTGCGTCGTGAGCACCCTTTCCAGATGCCTTTTTTTTAATAAGGTAATTGGTTAAAAAGTTGAGTGTCTTGTGACATGAGATGGGGCAGGTCGTGCTCCTGCGAATATGAGAAGTGATAAGCGACACACCTGTTTTATACAGTGACGCTGGATAGGCGGCAAGCGGTTTTGTATGGATAACAAAGGTGGGAGTACATGTACCCGTTGAAATGAGTCCATTAACTCCAAGTCCTCGAGACAATGTCATACGGATATAGGCATCTTTTAAATTATTTTCGGTAAGGAGTTGTTCAATAATCTGTCGTATCTGTTGAGATGTATAGCGAAAAGGAATGTTAAAATATTGCGCGGAATTTGAGAGCCGGGTAACATGGTCTTCTAGTCGAAAAAGTTTTTTCTCGTATGCTCTGAGAGTTTCAAAGAGACCATCCCCATAGAGAAAACCACGATCGAAGGTGCTTAAAAGTCCTTCTGTATCTTTGACGATTTTATCATTTAAGAAGATGAGATTGGGCATGGTTTTAGTGAATCGATAAGGGCCTTGGCCTTGTGCATCGTCTCTTCGTATTCCTCTTCTTCATTGGAATCGGCCACAATGCCGCTTCCAACCTGGAAGTATACCGTTTTATCCTTCATGACGAAGGTGCGTATAGCGATATTCAGGTCTGCATCACCATTAAATCCGATATAACCTATAGCGCCCGTATAAACGCTTCTCTGGGTGGGTTCGAGTTCATCAATGATCTGCATGGCACGGATCTTTGGCGCCCCCGTAATTGAGCCGCCAGGGAACGTGGCCTTAAGTAAGTCGATTAAATCATACCGTTCGTGCAGGTTGCCTTCAATAGTAGAAACCAGATGATACACGGTTGGGTAGGTTTCTAAAACCTTTCTTTCTGTGACCTTTACGGAACCATAATCGCACACACGTCCAAGATCGTTTCGTTCCAGGTCGATAATCATGGTGAGTTCTGCATCGTCCTTTTGACTGGAGAGTAATTCCTGTTTCATAATCTCGTCTGTCTTCGCATCCTTACCCCGTGGCCGTGTACCTTTGATAGGGCGAGTCTGGACATGTTTTGCATGTACATTGAGAAATCGTTCCGGTGAGGAACTGATAATGGCAACATCGTCAAGGTTTAAATAACAAGAAAAAGGTGCCGGATTTACCGAACGCAATATTTTATAGAGTTCATAAGGAGGTATATCAAGATGTGCCTCTATTCGTTGAGAAAGATTGACCTGATATACATCGCCTGCCGAGATATAGTCCTTAATATGCCTGATTGCGTTCAAATAGTGTTCTTTTGTGAAATTAAATTGTAACGCGGTTTCAGTCATTTTTGGGTTGGGCTTATGATGCGTCGTTTCACATACACTATCGGATTTTCTACACAGTACCTCAACTGCATGTTTCATCCTATCTTCCAAGGTACTGTCTAAACCGAAATCTACCCCGATTACATGGCACTTTTCCAGAAGATTATCGTAAGAAATGACGGTGTCATAAAACCCCATATACATATCTGGGAGTCCAATATCATCAATGGCTTTACTTGGTAATTTTTCAATAAAATGGCACAAATCGTAACCAAAATATCCTACCGCACCGCATTGAAAGGGAATTGAATCGTTTGTGTTTTTCAAAGAAAACTGCTTTAATAATTCCCGAAAATGTTCAAAGGGATTCCCTTCAATTTCAAGGACGCCGTCTTTATCGGTTAGGGTGATTTTGCGGTGTTTCGTTTTCATTGTTAAGAAGGGTTGAAAACCCAGAAAAGAATATCTAGAAATCCCTTTAACGGGCAAGGCACTATCGAGAAAAAACAAATTTTTTTGAGGAACAAAACGGCAAAATGCTTCCAGGGGGGAACAGCCGCCCTTGACTTCGCGTATAAGAATTTCGCCGCCTATGCACTTGTTTAAGTCCATGTTACCAGCCTTTTCACCAACCCGTTTTTCCTGTATTCGATACCCTCGCCTGTAACCCGCAATCCCGTGCTTCGTTCCAGTATGTTTCGAAGCCTCCGCAGGATTTTCCCTATAATTCCAGCATTGGCAGACATGATAATATTACTCCATTCCAGGAGTTTTTCAAGGTTATTTTCGATCGTGAAGTATGGCGCTGGTCTGTCGGTAAGCCAGTAATCGTCAGTTACCAATCCCTTTTGTTTTGCCAATTCGTAAAGCTCAGTACCAGGAAACGATATATCATCCAGGTTATGAATCAGTTGTCTGGATTGCGTTCTTATAATTTTGCCTTGATATTTATACGCTATGCCCTGGACATCTCCAATATCCTTTTTTTCCTCCAGACATATCATCAGTTCTTTTATTGTCTCTTCGCCTTCACCAAGAACGATAATGTCTACTGGCCAGTTTTTAAGTATCTGTTCGCACATAATGGTAGGATGGATTCCGCCCATAATTACTGTACAATTTTTGTTTATGGTTTTAGAAAGTTTCGCTACCTCTAACGGGCTTGGCCGTTGCTCTGTCAGGCAGGTAATGCCAACGACATCAGGCTGCTCTTTTTCCAGTGTTTGTCTGACCCTGTCCCATGAAAAATCGAACATGTCGAGTGCCTTTACAACAAATCCGTGTTTCTCTAAGGTTGATGCCAGATATGCAATTCCCAGTGGGGGACCGTATGGCAATATGAATGGCTTGCCGTATTTTCGCTGATCGTACATGGGTGGATTGATAAGGAGCGTTTTCACAAACTAAGGTTTTAACCGATTTGACAAATCTTGTTCTATCTTTGCCTCGCCAGGCATATTGATTCTGTAATATAATTTTGCCAAATTATCGTGATACGTTGGATTACCTGGGTCTTGTGTGATTGCTTTGCGAAATTCTTCAATCGCCAGGTCAACCTGTCCATTCTTAAAAAGCGTAATCGCCAAATTATTATGTGTATCACTATTTTTAGGTTCGATGTGTAAGGCATTTCTATATGCCTGAATTGAGGCATCAAACATACCTTTTTCATCGTAAGCAATGCCGAGATTGTAGTGTGCTATGGGATATGCATATCGTACCTCTGACGCCTTCGATAAGGCAATAGTATACTCTTCGATAGCCTTATCCAACAGCCCTTTTTCGTAGTATTCCTTGCCAAGATTGTTATGTGCGTTAAAGCTGCACGAGGTAGTAAATACAGTGTAATACCACAGGGTCTGTTTATCAAACCAAATCCTGTTGTACCTTATAGTATGGATAAAGGAGAGGAAGAATATGGCGGCAAAACAGGTCTTCACAAGAGGATGATATGCCTTTGGAACACGTGCATGAATTTTGAGAATCAGTAAACCAGCAAACAGGCAAAAACCGAACGAAGGGAGATACAAATACCTTTCTGCCATGATATTGCCGATAGGGATAAGATTCATAACCGGTATCAATGTGATAAATACCCAGAGAATGGCAAAGGTCATTTCCTTTTGCCTGCGATAAAGCCTTACCGCAAGAAATGCGATACATACCAGCAGGGCGAGGGATATGAGAAAAGTGGGTTTGATGGGTGTGGCTTCAAAAGTAACGTGATAATCCGGATTGAGAACTATCGGGAAGAACCAGAGTTTTATATATGAGGCGATGACTTTTGTCATGGTAAGGAAATTAGTTACCAAGCTGTTCCCCGTATAAGCAACGTGTTCGATGGTGCTTTTAAAGAATACCAGTCTGAGGAGCATATAACCGATACTCATGCATATAAATCCCAGGTAATACCTTAAAATTCTTGTTTTCACAGGTAGGGGCTGAAGATTTTCAGCCCCTACATAGGGTACGTTCTTAAGACTTTTTTGACCGCCCCAAAAATGTTCCACATCATTTTGATGAACACGAATTGGCAGATTGCCTGAATCCCTCCCCCTTGATGGGGGAGGGTTAGGGTGGGGGTGGGGGTGGGGGTGAGATATCACGACCCTTGATTGCGGAAGAAACCAGTCTAAAACAAAAATAATTACTGGCAGTGAAATGGCCATTTCTTTGGAAAACAGGGCAATGAAATAGGCCAGAAGTGAAATGACGTAACAAGTATTTTTATATCTTGATGTGTAGAGTTTTAAGTAAAAGAATAAGGTAAGCAGAAAAAAAGTAGCGCACAGCAGGTCTTCCCGAAATCCCACGGAATTGACAGTCTCTGTAAGTATGGGATGTATGCTAAACAATAAACATGATATTACGGTAAGATTAAAGTTCCTGGTTATTTTAAATAGTAAAAGGTACACGATAAAGGTGTTTAGCGTGTGAAGTATCAGATTAGTCAGATGAAATCCAAATGAGTTGAGATCCCATATAGCGTAATCCGTGAAATAGGACAGGGTGACAAGTGGGCGATAACTGAGTTCCCCAGAAATTTTGAAATAATCCTGGTTGAAAAGTGCTGGGAAGTGTTTCCAATCCCTTATGAATGGATTGTTCACGATAATCCTGAAATCGTCGAACACAAATTGATGATGAAGGGTGTTCAGATACGCAAGAAATGAAATCAAGGATATCAGGATGGGCAAGAGAATTCGGGTGGTTTTAGTCGAAAGAGATGCGCGATTTAACACGTTCTAATAAACTCTATAAAAAGTAAACAAATCCTTACTTTATTAAAGGGAACTAAAAGAGATTTACGTTGTTCATTGGTAATTGTTCAATATCAAGGAGAAGACATCCCCTTAATCCCCTCCTTCTCAAGGAGGGGATTAAGGGGGTGGTTGTATATTCAAAGAATTCTACTGTATATTGAGTATTTACGTACATTATATTTTTTCAATGGACCAACTGCTTTTATGCCCTGGGATGCGCCTTGTTGTAAACCTCTTTCAATCGCTCTGTAGTTATATGGGTATAGATTTGAGTCGTGGAGAGGTTGGCATGCCCCAGAAGTTCCTGGACAGAGCGCAAATCAGCGCCGCGGTCTAACAGGTGCGTTGCAAAGCTGTGCCGAAAGGTATGCGGGGAAATTTTCGAGTTCATCCCGGCCTTTTTTACGTACTTTTCCAGCATCCTCGCCACGCTGCGTTCGGTGAGACGCCCCCCGCGATTGTTTAAAAAAAGGGCTTTACTATTCCTGCTCAAGACGCGCAGGGACGAGTCCGAATTCCTTTTGTCTATATAAGCGTGTATGGCATTTAAGGCGTGATTCCCGATGGGTAGTAACCGTTCTTTTTTACCCTTTCCCTTTACTTTCACAACCCCACCAGGGAAGTCTATATCGGAAACATCAATCCCTGCTAATTCACTTACCCGCATGCCAGTGCTGTACAGGGTTTCCATAATTGCACTATCTCTGATGCCTAACAAGGTATTTAAATCAGGTACATTTAAAAGTGTTTCTGTGTCATTGATACTCATAAATTCCGGTAGATTTCTGTTTAGTTTAGGAGTTCGAATACTCTCGACGGGGTTGAATTCCAAAACACCCTCACGACACAGAAATTTGTAGAAAGACCGGATAGATACGAATTTCCGGGCAATCGTGGTTTTAGAATAATCTTGTTTTTTTTGAAAGGCGAGAAATTTTCTCAATAATAAACGCGTGACATCCCCAAAACTACTGCATCTCTCAGCATTCAGGAATGAAAGATATTGGTGTAAGTCGTTTCGATATGCCCTTAAGGTCTGCGATGAAAAATTTCTGTCGTGCTCGATATGCGTAAGATATTTATTGATATAATCAAGCATAAGTTGAAACCTTTAACTGCGAAGTTCACTGAGAATAAATATCATTAAAAATCTTTTGCCCGTTTTGTTTGCTCTGCGTTCTTTGCGCTCTCGGCGGTGAACTGTTACACCCCTTTGATCTTTATAATAACAAAATCCCCTATTCTATTTCAACCTCTGACTTGTTTTGTATTTGATAAATTTTTATATTCGTGTTAAATTAACTTCATGATGAATGTCTCCGCATCGTTTCAACAAAAGCCATATCTTGTAAAGTACCGGTTTTTTCCTTTTAGTGAATATCTAAAAGAACAATTCCCTTATAAAGTGCACAAAATCCCGCTTCATGCCGGTTTTACCTGTCCCAATCGTGATGGGCGCGTCGGAGTGGGCGGGTGTACCTATTGTATTAACGAGAGTTTTAGTCCCAACGTCAAAGAAACGCAGATTTCCATAAGGGAACAAATCGAAAGAGGGAAGGCATTTCATAAAAAGAGATGCGGTGCGGAAAAATTTATCGCTTATTTCCAGTCCTTTACGAATACGTATGCAGACATTGAAACGTTAAAGGCGTGTTATGAAGAAGCATTGGCGGATGAAGATGTTGTAGGCATCTCTATCGGCACTCGACCCGATTGTGTGACGGACGATATTCTAAGCCTTATCGATAGCTATACAAAAAAATGTCATGTCTGGATCGAATACGGGCTTCAGTCCATTCATGACGAAACCCTTAAGCACATTAACAGAGGGCACGATTACAAGATATTTTTGGATGCCATAAATCGCACAAAAAAAACTTGCATCCGTATATGTGTTCATGTTATCTTAGGTTTGCCTGGCGAGACGAGAGAGGATATGATGGAAACGGCGGAGGCCGTGGCAGGATTGGGGATACAGGGTATCAAACTCCATCATTTGTATGTAGCGAAAAATACGGCACTAGCCGATGAGTATTTTAAAGGCAAGGTACAGACACTGGATATGAATGCCTATATCCGGCTTGCCGCTGATTTTTTAGAGCGTATTCCGCCAAATATCACGGTACAAAGGCTCGTCGGTGACACGCATGGCAATTTCCTTATATCGCCGATATGGAAGGCCAGTAAGGCCGGGATTACAGCGGGGATAACGAAGGAACTGGAACGGAGAGGCACGTGTCAAGGCGCTCTCTGTAATGTGGTAAAATCCGTAGTTAATAATAGTTCTTCGGAAATTTTAGCAGGTAGTCGCAGGCTTCAGCCTGCGTAAAGTGGCGTAACCCAGGGTTTTGCTCAGGAAGGGTTCTGAAGCTGCAACTTTCTCTAAAATAAAGAACCTTAATAATCATTCGACTGATTTAGTGAAAAGTCGAAATTGCATACCGTAGAAATATAAAGCGGGCGTAATTCAGTGGTAGAATACCAGCTTCCCAAGCTGGGTATGAGGGTTCGATTCCCTTCGCCCGCTCCATTCTAAAATCAAGGGTTTCAAGCCAAAATCAATAATCTTTAAATTTGTGCTTGTGCTCAAATATTTATGAATTTCGGAAGAAAAAGCAAAGGTCTTGCATCTTATCAGTACCAGCCCATATTTTATCAGAAAACATAGCTTTGAATATATCAACCTAAGAGATGTAGGAGATAATCCCATCGTCTGTAAAATAGTTTTTAGTCTTAAAACTGGAGAGAAAGGAGAAGGTAACAATGATGCCATTTGAGAAGTGTCCAGTCTGTGGCAGTGAAATGATTGAAAAAGAGGTAGAAAAGCTTTTGCGAGGAGGTAATCATACGGCAATTTTAAAAGTTCAAGCCGAGGTCTGCCTTCATTGTGGAGAACGCCTTTATTCTCAGGAAACTGTCAGAAGGTTCGAAGAAATCAGATCAAAACTTGAACATCAAGAAACTTCTGAATTTCAACCTTTGGGGAAATCATTTCAAGTAGTATAAAAATAGTATGATTGCAGGATTTGGGTATGATACAAGTTCCTTTACGTTGACATAACCTTAATTGGTTGCTACAATAAGCGCCTTTAATATCGTTGATAAGATAACTGATTTATGGAGGAAATACGATGATACTGCCATTGCAAATTACGTCTCGCAATTTGGAACTCACCGAAGCGATTAAAGCGGACATCCGTGAGCATGCTGAGAAGTTAGATAAATATTACGACAGGATTATGAGCTGCAGGGTCACAGTAGAGGCCCTTCCCAAGAGGTCATTGTACAACGTGCATATCGATATAACGGTCCCTGGCGTTGAACTGATAGTGAAACTCGATCCGAACACAGACCTCTATTTGTCAATAAGAGACGCCTTTCATGATGCGCGCCGCAAGCTGGAAGACTTCGCAAGGAGACAGCGCGGTGATGTAAAACACCATGAGGAAATGCCCCATGCGCGCATAAGCGGACTATTTTCGGATAAGGGTTACGGCTTCCTCACTACACCGGACGGACGAGAGATATATTTCCACGAGCACAGCGTACTGAACCGTAAGTTTAAACAACTGGAGATCGGAATGGAGGTGCGTTTTGCTGAAGAGATGGGCGAAAAAGGGCCGCAGGCCAGTTCTGTGACGGTGGTATGAAGCCAAGTAATTGTTCACAAATAACCTGAACAAATTATATTTGCTTTGGAATTATTTTGTAATTCCATTCTCCGTGGAAACTATCCATTTCTATATTTAAGTTGTCTAATTCTTTATCAGATAT
>Ga0209514_10000707_pt1 | contig 65780 bp, 66 predicted proteins | sample Subgrocontami58m_FD_187452 | JGI IMG/M metagenome (GOLD analysis project Ga0209514, IMG submission 187452) | Subsurface groundwater microbial communities from S. Glens Falls, New York, USA - GMW37 contaminated, 5.8 m (SPAdes) (version 3) | ecosystem: Environmental > Aquatic > Deep subsurface >... | reverse complement strand
CCACAAGGCCTTGGCTGGGGAATTGAGTCGGGCTATTGTCATCCCGGCCGCACGGATGCCAGACAATGTGGTCAGGATGCATTCGCGCGTGACGTATGTCGACGAGCGTTCGGGCGAGCGCCGCGAGGTGGAACTGGTCTTTCCCGACGAAGCGGATCTGACCAGGGGCAAGGTGTCGGTGCTCGCGCCGGTCGGCTCCGCCCTGCTCGGACTGGAGGAGGGCCAGACCATTGAATGGCCTTTCCCGGACGGACACCTGCGCCGCCTACGCGTCGAGCGCACCGTCGCCCCGACGGTTTGACGCGCCGGCAAGGAGGAGGGCATGGATTTCCAAGGCACGATTCAACTCACCCGGCAGGACGCCAGACGCCTCCGGTTCATGGCCGAGGCACTGGCGGCGCACTCGCAGGGCATCCAGAAGCAGTTGCGCGTCCTGGACGGCCTGATCGGGTCCGCTCTCCTGCTGGAAGCAACTCAGACGCCGGCCAACGTGGTGACCATCGGCTCGCGCATCATCGTCGAGGATCTCAGTTCGGGCGAATTGAAGGAAATCGAGCTGGTCTTTCCGGAGGAATCCAACCCTCTGGCGTGGAAGCTGTCCGTCCTGTCGGTGATTGGCTGCGCCGTGCTCGGGCGCGCCGTGGGCGACCGAGTCGTGATGGAAACCGACAGGGGCAATCTGCAGCTGCGCATAGCGGCGCTGGTCTATCAGCCGGAAGCGCACCGGCTGTAAAGGCAGGGCGAAAGAAATGGGGCACTCGGAATTTCCCGTCGAACGCCTGGTGCAGTTGGCCTCCAGCCCGTTCCAGATCGGTTTCGCCCGCCAGGCCATGCGCGTCCTCTATCCTTCCGGCCTGATCGCCTTCGAGGCCACCCATGACGGCCTGCTGATGCAGGCGCAGAACGAGGATGCCCTGGCCAAGCCGGTGACGCTCCTGCTCGAACTCTATCATGACGATCTCGTGCTACTGCCACCACGTGTACGCTACCTATCGCTAGGCAACCGGCCCTACGAACCGATCATGCTGCTTCGCGTGCGAACCCCCCCACGGCATCGGGATGCCGTGCGTGACGACCTCGCTTCTCGCGAAGCCACTCTGGTGGAAGAGTTCGCCCGCCCCAGCGTGTGCGTGTTGCGCGCCAAGGCCCCCCTGCGCAATCTGCTTGGCTATAGCAAAACGTTGTCGAAGCTAAGCGATGGCACGGCGCTGCACTGGATCTGGCTGGACCGCTATGTGCCGATGGGAGATCCGCCCGGCGGCCAAGCGGCCTGAAAGTTCCGCACGGCAGCTTGCAAATATCCTTTTGTTCGCACCGATCAATGGGCGATCTGGACAACCTTCGCCCGTCGCGATATCCGGTGCCGGAACCCTCGGAAACTGAGTGTCGAATACCCGCAAGCGCGAAAACCTGATGAAACGCCTGCCGCTAGAATCTATTTGCGAGTTGGAAGTGGAGGTTACGCGGCGTCGTGCGGAGAACGCCCGGTTGAAGTTGGAGAAAGAGATCGTAGTTTGTGGTGAATCTCGGGCGGCCATCTTCGCGGTCTCCTTGGCCCTGCTGGCGGCGTCGGCGAAATTGGCGGCAGCCATCCAAATCTGTTGTCGCTATGAACTGTTCTCAAAGGACTTTATGATCAATTGCGTCGCGGTATAGCCGTTTCGAAAAAGGCCAGATCGAGGCTGAACTTCAATCGTTTCAGGCGCGAGTTCTACACTTCTTGCTCTATCGTTGGGTCACCCAACAGTTCTTCATCCGGCCAAAATGGCCTGGGCAGGTGCGCGAGCGCGTTGCTTATCCAGTCGATGTGTGCCTGCTCCTCGCAGGCGAATTCGGAAGCGAGCGCGCGCACGCCCGCATTGCGTGACTCGACTTGTATCCGCTCGAAATACGCCTTGGCCTGTTCTTGCGCGTGCAGGGCGATCTCCAGCGCCCCGCGCGGCGTCATCAACCTGTACACGAATGCACGCGCTTCGGCCACCGGCATGCCACTGTCGAGCCAAGCATACTCGGCTGGATCGATGACAGGAATCTCGATGCCCATGCTTCTCTTTGCAAGAGCAAAGGCACGCTGCGCCACGAAATCCGTCAGACGCAGGAAAAGGTCAGCCGCGGCGTCGTTGCCGTAATCAGCCATGAAGGTAGCGAATTCGCAGTAGCGCACCTCGGCCTCGTACTGTACCGCAAGCGCGTGGGCATACAGTGCGCCAAGCGCGGTAGTTCGCGCACTCGCGTCCGCTTTTGGCGCGGCTTCGCTTCGATCCTGAGCCGGAACGCTGCGAAGAGAAATGTGCTGTTCGTCGCGTTGAAGTGCCGCGTCCATGTGATCCTCCACCGAAATGCCATCTGCCGCGAAAATGGTTGCGACTACCCGTTGCGCGCCAGACATGTTCGACAGGCGCCCATCGGCGCGCTTGGCACGATTATTTGTCGCCAGCGCTGCATGGTTCCGGCAAGCGAGCAGATTCGCTTTGCGGACGCAAGCTCAACAAAATGTACTGATGCTTTTCCAGCTCCAGCCGGTCCAGACCTACCCGAATGCCGAACGAGCAACCCTGGCTATCCACCCCCGAGAAGGCGCGCGAAGGACCTGCGGGGGCCCGGAAAGTGGCATAGGTGAGGTTGTACCCGGATGTCCTGCGGTCGAGGGGCAATTCGGGAATCAGCTAAGTCACATGGCGCCCGACCAAAGCGTTCGGACTGATATGGAACAGGCGTGCCGCATCCGCCTTGCCGTAGCGAACGGTTCCCGACCGATCCAAGATAATGGCCGCAATCGCAATCCCGAGCCCGGCCGCTGAGCCGGGCTCGGGATACAGATGCGGGGGTCGTTGCGTTATCGTCTCATTGGAGGCTACGGCAAAGTCAAATACAAATTCTGTTGTCCTTTGAATTTGCCGACGGAGCATTTCATCATCTGCGTGCGCGGCTTGCATTCGTCCGAGAACCATCGTCTAAGAGTAAGGATGCCGCGCTCACTTGAATATCAGAAAGGTTTGATTATGGTTGTAGGTAATGTTGGATGCGAGAAAACGCGGCGTTCAAAGTGCGCGGCGAGGTTGTAAGATAGCCGCTCAACGGCCAAGAAAAGGAATCCGCTGCGTGAACGTGACTAACGCTGCAAGCGTCAATGCAGCAGATGCAACAGGCTGAAGTCGAGTTGCTGGGATCGGAGAATGATCCGGCGCATCTATACGATAACGCGCCGTGCGGCTATCACTCCTTCGACGCCGGCGGCGTCGTGATTCGCATGAACGATACCGAGCTCGGATGGCTGGGCTATTCCCGTGCCGATAAAGTGAGTAAGGTTCGTTTTCTCGGCTCTCGTATCCGCGCGACTCCGAGCCGACTACGAGTCGGCGTTTGCGAAACTGATGGCAACAGGGGCGCCGATCGATATCGAATCCAAGCTGACGCGAAAAGATAGTACCGCGTTGCCCGCGCATGTGAGCGCAGTGGCTGCCACGAATGTTACAGGGATGTTTCTTATGAGCAGAGCCCGCATCGTCGATATCACGCGACAAAAACGGATAGAGCGCAAGGCAACGCGCTACGCATCGCGGCTTCAGGCGCTGTCGCGCCGGCTGGTGGAAGTGCAGGATCATGAGCGCCGCTGGCTCGCCGGTGAACTGCACGATCGGATCGGCCAGAACCTAACCGCGTTGAATCTCAACCTCAATACCGTCAAGTGCGGACTGTCGTCCCAACAAGCCGAAATCGTCGGCGCGCGCATAGAGGATTGCTTGCGCTTGGTGAAAGAAACCGTCGAGACCACCTACGACCTGACAACCGAACTGCGGCCGGCGGTACTCGATGATTACGGACTCATCGCCACGCTACAGTGGTATGCGGAGCAGTTCACCCGGCGTAGCGGCGTTGTGGCCGTGGTGAAAGGCAACGATCCGGTGCCTCGGTTGGCGCAGACGGTGGAAACCATGCTGTTCCGCATTGTGCAGGAGGCCTGTACCAATATCGCCAAATTCGCCAAAGCTCGGTTAGCCACGATCACGGTGGCAACCGAACCCGAATGCGTCCGCGTGGAGATCGCCGATGACGGTTGTGGTTTCGACTCGAATGCCGATGTCCAGCCGGGCGATCATCACTCTTGGGGGCTACTTATCATGCGCGAGCGCGCCGAGATCGCTGGCGGGCGTCTGCGTATCGAATCCACGCCTGGCCGTGGCACTCGAATCACTGTTGAAATCAGGAGATAGATCATGGCGATTCAAGTTCTGCTGGTAGACGATCACGCCGTCGTGCGCGACGGCTTGCGCTTTCTGCTCGAGGCGCAGGGGGATATCAGCGTTGTCGGCAATGCCGCAAATGGGCGGGAAGCGGTACGCAAGGCCAGGGAGCTGAAACCGGACGTTGTCGTCATGGATATTGCGATGCCCGAGCTGAACGGCATCGAAGCAGCCCACCAGATTCATGAAACCTGTCCGGCGACTCGCATCCTCATCCTTTCCATGTACGCCGGCACCGAGCACGTGCGCCAGGCGCTTCGAGCGGGGGCGCAGGGTTATCTGCTGAAGAAATCGGCAGGAGCGGAGGTGGCCGATGCTGTGCGCATGGTCCATGCCGGAGGCAGCTACTTGAGTCCCGAGATTGCGGGTACCGTGATCACCGACTATATCGCCGATTCGCGCGCGACGAACCCTCTGGAGGCCCTGACGCACCGCGAGCGCCAGATTCTGCAGTTGATTGCAGAGGGCAAGTCTAGCGCGCAAGCCGCGACCTCGCTGTTTCTTTCGCGCAAGACCGTGGATACTTATCGCAGCCGTCTGATGCAGAAGCTCGGCATACACGATCTGCACGGACTGATCAAATTTGCCATTGAGCACGGCCTCACGACATTGGATTGAGGCTGGGATTTGTCGCACTCGACAAATCCCAGATGCCGGCGGCGGCGGGAAATATGACAAGTTGGAGTGCGGAGAAGTAAGTCCCGAATCGGGCCCATGGCGTGCGCGAAACCGGGCGTATCGCTACTCCGACAAAACCCAAGAGCCCATCATGGCCACTTCTGCTTCTCATGCTACCGGATGGCCGGGAATCCCTCCGTGCTGGACCTCGAGCGCGAAAAGCGGCGTCGGCACTTCGCCTAACGCGGCGAGCCGCGTATGGTTCACATTGAGCCACGGCATCCTCAACGAAGTGTACTATCCGCGGCTCGATCAGGCATGCACGCGCGACATGGGCCTGATCGTCACCGACGGCCGCGATTTCTTCTCGGAGGAGAAACGCCAGGCGAGGTCGGTCGCCACCCACCCCTACGACGGGGTTCCGCTTTACCGCCTGACCAATCTTTGCGACGCGGGTCGCTATCGCATCGAAAAAGAGATCATCGCCGATCCGCATCGCGATGCAGTGTTGCAGCGGATTCTCTTCAGCCCCACGTACGGCACACTCGACGATTACCATCTCTACGCGCTGCTCGCGCCGCATCTTGCGAATTGCGGCTGGGGCAACACCGCGTGGATCGGCGAATACAAGGGCGTGCCGATGCTTTTTGCGCAGCGCGAGAACTGCGCTTTGGCGCTCGCAAGCTCGGCTCCGTGGCTGAAACGCTCCGTGGGCTTCGTCGGTTACTCAGATGGCTGGCAGGATGTGAGGCGCAAGAAGACGATGACGGCCGAATATGCCCGGGCCGAGAACGGCAACGTCGCGTTGATCGGCGAAGTGGATGTGAAGTCATGCGCTGGCAGTTTCGTCCTCGCGCTCGGATTCGGCCAGAATCCTGCCGAGGCGGGACATCGCGCGCGATCGAGCCTGCTCGATGGCTTCGAACCGAGCCGTGCAGCCTACGTGCATGGCTGGCAAGCGTGGCAGAAACCGCTCCTTTCCCTGGACGACGAGCCGGTTGGCGGTTGCAATCTGTACCGCGTGAGCACGGCAGTGCTGCGCGTCCACGAATCGAAGCGGCTCCGAGGTGCATTGATCGCCAGTCTGTCCGTGCCGTGGGGATTTACCAAAGGCGACGAGGACCTTGACGGATACCATCTCGCTTGGCCGCGCGATCTCGTGGAATCGGCGGGCGCGCTGCTCGCCGCCGGAGCGCATGCCGAAATGCATCATGTTCTACGCTATTTGCAGGCGACGCAGGAAGCCGACGGGCATTGGGCACAGAACCTGTGGCTCGACGGCACGCCATACTGGAACGGCATACAGATGGACGAGACCGCGTTTCCGATTCTGCTCGTCGATCTCGCCCGCCGCGAAGCCGCGGTGCGCGCGGAAGAACTGAGCAGTCTGTGGCCGATGATGCGGTGCGCGGCCGACTTCCTCGTGCGCAATGGCCCGGTCACCCAACAGGACCGCTGGGAGGAAGACGCGGGCTATTCGCCTTTCACGCTTGCGGTCGTGATCGCCGCGTTCCTCGCCGCCGCGGAGCTTGCCGACATCATGAACGAAGCGGACATCGCCACTTATCTGCGCGAGACGGCGGACATCTACAATGACAGCATCGAGCGCTGGACCTACGTGAGCGGAACGGCGCTCGCCGAGCAGTGGGGCGTGCACGGCTATTACGTGCGCATCGCGCCGCCCGAGGAATGTTCTGCGGCTTCGCCGACTCAGAGATTTGTTCCGATAAAGAACCGGCCGCCCGGCGAATCCGAGGCGCCCGCCGCCCACATCGTCAGTCCGGATGCGCTCGCTTTGGTGCGCTTCGGCCTGCGCTCGCCGGATGACCCGCGCATGCGCGATACCGTGAAGGTGATCGACGCTCTGCTCAAGGTCGAAACGCCGTTCGGGCCGGGCTGGCATCGCTACAACGGCGACGGCTAGGGCGAGCACGACGATGGCGGCGCTTTCGATGGCTCAGGCCGCGGGCGGCTATGGCCGCTGCTCACCGGCGAGCGCGCGCACTACGAGCTCGCCGCGGGCCGGCGAGCGGAGGCCGAACGGCTGCTTCGTACGATGGCCTGTTTTGCGAACGACGGCGGCATGATTCCGGAACAAATCTGGGCCGCGCCCGATATTGCCGAACGCGAGCTTTTCTTCGGCAGACCGTCCGGCTCCGCAATGCCGCTCGTATGGGCGCATGCCGAGTACATCAAACTTGCGCGATCCTTGCATCACGGACGCGTTTTCGACATGCCGCCGCAAACGTTCGAGCGCTACGTAACGCAGAACACGATCTCGACACGTGCACTGTGGCGCTTCAATCACAAGTGCAGGACGATTGCTACCGGCAACACACTGCGCATCGAAACACTCGCGCCGGCAACGATCCATTGGAGCGGCGACGATTGGCGCACAGCTCAGGATACGAGCACGCGAAGCAGCGGTCTGTGCGTCCACTACGCGGATTTGCCGACGGCGGGTCTGCAATCGGGCACACGCGTGAAATTTACGTTCTATTGGCCTGAGCCTGCGCGCTGGGAAGGAGCGGATTTCGAGGTCGATACCGTATAGGCTTATTTTGAGCGGAAGCACGCCGGGATGGAGCAATCGCATTGCTGCGATGCGCGCTATCAACTCAGTGTAGAATACTTTTCTCCTCCGCAGCAAGGAGGTTGCGGCTGTTGGTGCCCACGAAGTTTGTACATGAGTGCGATAAAGCCGCTTTGGAAGCTTCTGCATGAGGGACTGCCGCCGCTCGCAGGCGCAGTGGCGGTCATTGTTGCCTTGCTCGCAGCCTATATCGACTGGATTACGTGGATCGATCTCAACGTGTCCGTCCTCTATGGTCTGCCGCTTGTCCTCTGCATAGCGACCCGCAATCGGCGCCTGCTGTGGGGCATGACGACATTCCTGCTGATTACGACGTTCGTGGTCTACTCGGTTCAAGTCCCGCCCGGCCGGTTTTCGCCGCTTGAGCCTTCTTTCGTCGATCGACTGCTCGCTGCCGCAGCAGTGTTGCTGACCGCATTCCTGGTTCATTGCAGAATGGCGGCGCTCGATACCATGGAAGCGCAACGCGAGGTGCTGAGACAACAGAACGAAGAGCTGGATCGCCGCCGTGGCGAAGCCGAAGAAGCGAGCCAGCGCAAGACCAGCCTGCTCGCCTCCGCCTCGCATGACCTGCGCACGCCCGTCTACGCGATCACTCTCATGGCCGAGACGATCCGCCAGGCTGCTGGGAACGCGTCGTTGGCCACGCAGATTCCGGATCTGGTCGAGCGCCTGCAGGCCAACGCGCTGTCTTTGGACCGTCTGATTTCGGATCTGCTCGATGTTACCCGCTTTGATTCAGGCCTTATCGCGTTGCAGGAGAGTACCTTCTCACTTGATGAACTGCTGGTCGAGGAGTGCAGCAATCTGCGTCCCCTGGCTCAGGCGCAGGCGTTGCGGCTGGAGATTGAATTGCCTGACCAGCCGATTTGGTTGCGGACCGATCGGGTCAAGCTGGCCCGAGTGCTTTCCAACCTGCTCGGAAATGCGATCAAATTCACTCAGAGCGGCAGTATCGCGGTGAGCGTGAGCGCGAAGTCGGAGCAGGTACTGATCCGCGTGTGCGACACCGGTGTCGGCATCGCGGCGGAGCATCTGGATCGTATTTTCGACGAGTTTGCGCAACTGACAAATGCGACCGGCGATCACGGTGAGGGATGGGGGCTCGGTCTCCCCATCTGCCGCCGTCTGGTCGAGGCGCTGGGCGGCGGAATCGCGGTCGAGAGCCAACCAGGACACGGGAGCATATTCACGACGTGCCTGCCCTCGCGCTGCCTCGCGCAGGGCCCCGGCACACCGGGTATACCGGCTGCTTTATAGGTGCTGCAAAATATGTGCGGCTCGTCGAAGGCCGAGTGCTCTGCGCTCCAGGTCCGGGCAAACGGCGTCGTTCCCTGGCCATGCAGTTCGATCACTGCAATGCTGTCCTCGAATGCAGGAGCGCCGACGCCGCTGGGTTAAGTAGCGTCGCGCTTTGCCGCGGCGATTGCCGGCACGCGGTTGCGGCCGGTCCCTGCGATAGCTCACCACGCATCGGCAAATGCCTACAGCCCACCTCAAACTTTCCGGATATTCGGCCGCCTTCAACGTCAATAGTCTTGGCCGATGGGTCGAACGCGCACGGCAGATGCTTGTCGAGCTGCTGCACGAAGCTCCCGCTGTGCCATTCGAGCGACGCGTGCGCGGTCGATCACACTGTTTCACCGTAAGGGTAAAGCAGATCGCGCAATAGATAGGGTGAAGCATCACGCGCCAGGCGTGAGGTGTCAGGGAGCATGAGATCTCAGTGTGAAAGCTCGCGCCCAATCGATGAACATCGGCTGGATTGCTGAACGATCCAGCATCTGGTAAGCGGAAAACTCATGGTTTCACCTCGGGTCGTAGCATTTGTCATGGCGGGCGGAGAAGGCAGGCGTCTGCGTCCGCTGACCGCCCATTGCCCGAAGCCTGCGCTGCCGGTTGGTGGCGCATATCGGCTGATCGATTTCGCCTTGAGCAATCTTTACAACTCGAAAGTACGCTCGATCTATGTACTCGCGCAGTATTGTCCCGAGCCACTACTGCTGCACATCGCGCACGCTTGGACGCCACACGGGGCGGAGACGGACGATTTCGTGCAGCCGTTACTTCCGACGTCGCACGACGCGCGCTCGACATACAGTGGCACGGCTGATTCGGTCTGGCGGAATCTGCACCTGGTCGACCGGCTGCAGCCCGACATCGTTGCCGTATTTGCCGCCGATCACATTTACCGCATGGACGTGCGGCAGATGATCGAATTTCATCGTGAACGCGACGCGGACGTGACAGTAGCGGCCGTCCGAGTTCCAGTCGAGCACGCGTCTCGGTTCGGCATCATTTCGACAGATGAACGTGGCCGCGTCTACGGCTTCGATGAGAAACCGCAGACCGCGAGATCGATGCCTGGCAATCCAGATCATGCGTACGCGTCGATGGGCAACTATCTGTTTCATCCCGGGGTGTTGCGCCGAGCACTCACCGAAGCCTCTGAACACGGCGAACACGATTTTGGCCGGCATGTACTGCCGCGTCTGATACAAGGACGAAGCCGGCTGTACGCTTACAATTTCAGCAACAACTACATTCCCGGCTTTCAGCCACATGAAGAGCGCGGCTATTGGCGCGATGTCGGTACGGTCGATGCGTACGCAGCCGCGCAGGATGATGTCACGGGACCTAGGCCGCGTTTCGATCTGCGTAATAGCGCGTGGCCGATTCGGCCATTAGAGATTGGCAGCGTTCGAACGGATGGCAAGCGCGGTGGCGGCGAAACGCCAAGGTCGAGGGTACCGAATGGGCGGATCTTGGACGGAGCACGAGCCGATTGAGTCGCGTATCGCAGTGCCCGCCTTGCGCACCTGCATAAGAACACGGGCGCTGCCGGATATTTCTTTCCGTTGGCCGTTTATCAGGATGAAGGTCCGGCAGCGTGCCAGCAATGAAATGATCGACACTAGGAGATGATGACATGACAGGCGCGACCCGCCTTATCCTGCGCCATTCGCTGGCGGCAATCGCGGCAGCTCTCGCCCTGACATGGGGCGTGAGCGCGCGGGCTTGCTGCGATACGCCCGATAGCCCTGCAGCGAGCACGGCCGGCTCGGCCCTCGATGTAGCCAACGTGAATCCGGACCTCGGCTGGGTCCAGAAAAAGGATGAAGCTGAGATCCGCAACGCATTGTGGAAAGCGGTCGCCGTGCGTAGGGCCGGTGGTGAAGCCCAAGATCTGGCTGCTGCCTACTCCGATGAAGCGCTCGTGTGCCTGCATCGCGCAGCACTAGGCGCGCTTTATGTCGGCTTGAACCTCACGGGAAAAACTGGAGTCTGCTGTGGCTGCAGCGGACAAGCCAATCGAAGCCGGTAATGTCGAAGGAGTTACACAGCCGGTCTCCGACCGTAACCGCGATGGACTGCACCCGCAGTTCGAAGCTTTGATGGCGAAGGAGCGGTACCAATCGAATGATGTCGCGGCAGGACGCGCCTATACCGGCGCGTATGTCGAGTACGTGCACTACGCCTAGCCGCTGTCTGAGGCTGCGCAAACCGGCGCAGTCGTGCACACAAGTGGCAACGCCGCGGCGCACGTCCACTGTAGATGACACAGAGCGACCCTTAAGCCTTTTGGAGACATGGATGGCAAAAGTACAGCGGACGTCGCCGGCACGCTGTTTCTGTAGTCTAAGACCGTACACACGTTTCGCGGCCGGCTCATGTAGAAGTGCAATGCCGACGGGTTCGCCAACCTGGCGAAGTTCGCGATCGCTCGCGGGTTAGTTCCTCCTTGACGGCCCGACGCGGCTACCATCAAGAATGTCTGACGCCCGCCGTCAAGGTTTGCCTATTCTTTCCTCTCTCGTGCCCGCGTAGTCTCAAGACTTACGGTTAGGGCGGCACAGGCCAAGGCGGTACATACACCCTGCGCTCGCATCGGGAGAACCTGACGCTGGAGAGCAGACACGTATGAGCCATCCAGTTTATTCGATCGCGGTAATCATGGAGCGGTGCGCGCTCGCCAACCGCTGGCAAGCGCAAACCTGGGAGGCCATCGGCATCGTCGCTGATCCCGCCGCCGCTCCCGCGGCGCCGCATCCCGGCGCAATGCAGCGGCAGGCAGCGGCGGCCTCGGACGGCCTCAGCGCCCAGTACCGGAAATTCTTCGACCCACAGATGGACGAGAATCTGCGCCGCGCGGCTTTGAGAAATTTGTTCAGCGACCCGCAGCTCAACGTCATGGATGGCCTGGACACCTATATCGACGACTACTCCAAACCCGATCTCATTCCAGAGTCGATGCTGCGGCAACTGAATCAGGCGAAGGCGTTGTCTCTGTTCGACGACGAGCAAAACACGGCCGAGGCCGCGGGCGATGAGCTCTTGGCCGTGCCCGCAGGAACCGCTGCTGCTTCGCTGGCAGACGCGGCGAACGCGACTGCATTGCCGCAGTCGGCCGTGGCAGGCACTTCCGCTCAAGGCACAATCGCCGTGACAGGTACCGCCGCTGCGCTGTCCGCGGAACGAATCTGAAGTGACTAGCCAGGAGATTTCGATAGCTTGCGCTGTACACCTGCGCTGGGGTAGCCCGCGCTTGCCTGGCTCCGCGAACAAATCATTATAAGAACGATGTCAGCAGACAAAACCATCATGCTGTGCGACTGTAACCGGACCATGGCGCTGGACGCCAAGGCGCTGGTCGGCGCATTGAAGCTCGGCTCGCCCATCACCATCCATACCGAACTATGCCGGCGCGAAGTCGGCGCGTTCAACGATGCCCTGCAAGGCGGCGATTGCCTGGTGGCCTGTACCCAGGAGGCGCCGCTGTTCGCTGAACTCGCACAGCGTTCCGGCGCCAATGTAGAGCTCAAGTTCGTCAATATCCGCGAGACGGCCGGCTGGTCGAAGGAATCCCGGCAAGCCACGCCCAAGATCGCCGCCCTGCTCGCCGCGGCGATGTTGCCCGAACCCGAGCCGGTGCCGGGCATCAGCTACCGCTCGGACGGCCAGTTGCTCATTATCGGCCCGGCTGATGCCGCAGTGCAGTGGGCCGAACGGCTCAAGAATCGGCTCGAAGTCAGTGTGCTCGTGACCAATGGCTTGGGTGCCGAGCTTCCGGCGGTGCGCAGCTACCCGGTCTGGTCGGGTAAGCTGAAGTCGCTCAGCGGCTATCTCGGCGCGTTCGAGATTGCTTGGGAGCAGACCAATCCAATCGACCTGGAAGTGTGCACGCGCTGCAACGCGTGCATCCAGGCCTGCCCCGAGCAGGCGATCGATTCCAGCTACCAGATCGATTTGACCAAATGCAAGTCGCATCGCGCCTGCGTCAAGGCCTGCGGCGCCATCGGCGCCATCGATTTCGACCGCGTAGAGCGCGCGCGCAGCGAGCGCTTCGATCTGGTGCTCGACCTGGGTGCCGAACCGGGCATTAAGCTGGCGGAGCCGCCGCAGGGCTATCTTGCTCCGGGGCGCGATCCGCTCGAGCAGGCTCTCGCTGCAGCAGAGCTGGCGCAACTGGTAGGCGAGTTCGAGAAGCCGAAATTCGTCGCCTATGACGCCAACATCTGTGCGCACAGCCGATCCGGCAAAACAGGCTGCAACAATTGCATCGATACTTGCTCGACCGGCGCGATTTCCGCCGACGGCGACGGCGTGAAGGTGGAGCCGCACCTGTGCATGGGCTGCGGCGGCTGCACCACCGTCTGCCCGTCCGGGGCGATGACGCATGTGTATCCGCGCGTTTCCGAACTGGGCAGGCGGCTCAAGACTTTGCTTGGCACCTACCACGCGGCGAGAGGGATGGATGCGTGCATCCTGTTTCACAATGCGGGGACGAGCCGCGATCTGATTGCGAAGCTTGGCCACCGCGCGTGGCCGGACAAGGCGGGCGGACTGCCGGCGCGGGTGATCCCGCTCGAGGTGCACAGCGTCGCCTCGCTGGGCGTGGATACGCTGCTCGGGGCGCTCGCCTACGGCGCGAGCCAGGTGGTGCTGCTTGCAAGCGAACAGGAAGCGGACGAATACGGCCCGGCCGTGGAAAAACAAATGCGCCATGCCCAGACCATAGTGAACGGGCTGGGCTATTCCGGCGTGCATTTCAAGCTGCATGTACTCGGCGACGCGGCCGCACTCGAGCGCGAGGTTTGGGCGCTCGCTCCGGCGCGCAGTGTTTCTACGCCGGCGACCTTCAACCTGAGCGCGGACAAACGCGGCACGCTGGAATTCGCGATCGAGCACCTATCGCGCCTCGCCCCCGCGCCGCGAAGCGAGATCGCGCTGGAACCCGGCGCGCCCTGGGGCCGGGTCGATGTCAACCGCGCATCCTGCACGATGTGCATGGCCTGCGTCGGCGCCTGCCCCGCATCGGCCCTGGTCGATGGGCGCGACCAACCCCTGCTCAAATTCATCGAACGCAATTGCGTGCAATGCGGCCTGTGCGTCTCGACGTGCCCGGAGAGCGCGGTCACGCTCACGCCGCGGCTGCTGCTTACGCCGCAGGCGAAAGCAGAACGCGTGCTCAACGAAGGCGTGCCGTTCGACTGCGTACGCTGCGGCAAGCCTTTCGGCAACAAGCAGTTGATCGACAACATGCTGGGCAAGCTCGGCAGCCACTCTATGTTCACCGGCGGCGGCCTGAAGCGGCTGCAGATGTGCGCTGATTGCCGCGTGGTGGACATGATGGAAGACAAGAGTGAACAGACGATCTTCGGCATCGAAGTATGAACGCCCAGCCGATATCCCAGGAACTCACTGCCGCCGTGTTGCAGGAAGACCGGGCGCGCGCCGATTTCTACGCTTTGATTTCGCGTCTGTTCTATGCTGGGCCGGATGCCGGTCTGCTCGCTGCCATAGCGAGTGCAGATGAAATCGTCGGCGAGGCCAAGAACGTTTCTCTGGCTCGAGCCTGGAAATCCCTGATCTCGGCTGCGGCGGCACTGGACGCGGAGGCGGCGCAGGAGGAGTACGACAGCGTATTCGTCGGCACCGGCAAAGCCGAAGTTACGCCTTATGCGTCCCACTATCTCGCGGAGTCCATGAAGGAAAACGTGCTGGTGTGGTTACGTACGGAACTCGCGGCGTTGGGTTTAGAGCGCGATCAGAGCGCGGCGGAATACGAAGACCACTTCTCCGGCCTGTGCGAAGTCATGCGTCATCTGATTGGCGCGGCTTCGAGCGGCGCGGCAGTGCAGAAACAAGAAACATTCTTTACGCGTTATCTCGTCCCCTGTTATTCGAGTTTTTGCGACGCGGTGACGGCTTCGCCCAATACTGATTTCTACAAATATGTGGGGCGATTCACCAAGGCATTTCTGGATGTGGAAAGCGAATCTTTCGAGATCGCCCAATAGCGTTGTCTTTTTGCAAGGAGCCTGGAATGAGCGAGAACACAGCCAAACGGAGCCGCAGGAATTTCCTGCTCGCGGTCGGCGCGGGCGGCGCTGTCGGCGCGGCCGCCATCGTGGCCGCAACCGTCCCGCAAGCGCCGCCGGCCGTGAGGGGCGATAACAAGAAGAAGACCAAGGGCTACCACGCCTCCGCGCACATCCGCAATTACTATAGAACCGCCAAGGTCTGAGGAGACGCCATGTTACTCACCCGGAAATCCGCAAGTGCACCCTCGGCGCAAAGCCGTCTCGCCCGAGGCCTCACCAGCATGCTGGGCAAAACCATCGACCGCCGCAGCTTTCTCAAGCGCTCCGGCGTCGCCGCAGGTGCGGGCGCGTTCGCGAGCCAGCTGCCGTTCAACCTGATCGGCAAGGCCCGGGCTGCCGGCGAAACCAAGGAAGAAGGCGGCAAAGTCGAAGTCAAGCGTACCGTATGCACGCACTGCGCGGTCGGCTGCGCCATCGACGCCGTGGTGCAGAACGGCGTATGGGTGCGGCAGGAGCCGGTATTCGATTCGCCGCTCAACCTGGGCGCGCATTGCGCCAAGGGCGCGTCGGTGCGCGAGCACGGCATGACCGAGAATTCGCACCGCCTCAAGTATCCGATGAAACTGGAGAACGGCAAGTACAAGCGCATCTCCTGGGAGCAGGCGATCAACGAGGTCGGCGACAAGCTGCTGGCGATCAGGAAGGAGAGCGGTCCGGACGCCACGTTCTGGGTCGGATCGAGCAAGCACAGCAACGAGCAGTCCTACCTGTTGTGCAAATGGGTGCGTCTATTCGGCACCAACAATACCGACCACCAGGCGCGCATCTGCCACTCGACCACGGTCGCCGGCGTCGCCAACACCTGGGGCTACGGCGCGATGACCAACTCTGTCAACGACTTGCAGAACGCCAAGGCGATTTGGTTCATGGGTTCGAACGCCGCCGAAGCGCACCCCGTGGCGATGCTGCACATCCTCCACGCCAAGGAGAACGGCACCAAGATCATTGTCGCCGACCCGCGTTTCACGCGTACCGCAGCGAAGGCCGACCATTTCGTGCGCATCCGCTCCGGCACTGACGTGGCAGTAATTTGGAGCGTCCTGTACCACGTATTCAAGAACGGCTGGGAAGACAAACAGTACATCCACGACCGCGTCTATGGCATGGACAAGGTCAGGGACGAGGTGATGAAGTGGACGCCCGAGCGGGCGAAAGAAGTCACCGGAATCTCGGAGGAGGATCTGTACAAGATTGCCGAGACCATGGCCAAGAACAAGCCCTCCAGCATCGTCTGGTGCATGGGGCAGACTCAGCACACGATCGGCAATGCCATGGTGCGCGCATTCTGCGTGTTCCAGCTCGCCCTGGGCAACATCGGCGTCATGGGCGGCGGTGCCAATATTTTCCGGGGCCACGACAACGTGCAGGGTGCGACCGACATCGGTCCGAACCCGGATTCGCTGCCGGGCTACTACGGCGTCGCTCCGGGTGCATTCACGCACTGGGCGCGGGTCTGGAACATCGATCTCGATTGGCTGAAGAAGCAGTACGCCTCCCCGGCGATGATGAACAAGCCAGGTATGACGGTGTCGCGCTGGATCGACGGCGTGATGGAGAAGAACGAGTTGATCGACCAGGATTCCAACCTGCGCGCGCTGGTCTTCTGGGGCCATGCGCCTAACAGCCAGTCTCGCGGCAAGGAAATGGTCGACGCGATGAAGCAGCTCGACTTGCTGGTGGTGATCGATCCCTATCCGTCGGCGACGGCGGCGATGGCGGCGATGGTGAGGAAGGATGGCGTTTATCTGCTGCCGGCGGCGACGCAGTTCGAGACCTCGGGCAGCGTCACCGCATCGAACCGCTCGCTGCAGTGGCGCGAGAAAGTGATCGAGCCGCTGTTCGAATCCAAGCCCGACCAGACCATCATGTACCTGTTAGCGAAGAAGTTCGGCTTCGCCGACCAGCTGGTCGGCAAGAAAGACGGCAAGCAGAACATCCAGGTGGTGAAGGACGAGCCGGTGATCGAGGACATCACGCGCGAATTCAATCGTGGCGCCTGGACCGTAGGCTACACCGGCCAGAGCCCGGAGCGTCTGAAGCTGCACATGAAGAACATGCACACCTTCGACGTGAAAACCCTGCGTGCCAAGGGCGGCCCTTGCGATGGGGAGTATTACGGCCTGCCCTGGCCGTGCTATGGCACGCCGGAAATGAAGCATCCGGGTTCGCCCAACTTGTACGACACCTCCAAGCATGTTATGGACGGGGGCGGAAATTTCCGCGCCAACTTCGGCGTGGAGAAGGACGGCGTCAACCTGCTCGCCGAAGACGGCTCGTATTCCAAAGGCGCGGAACTGACTACCGGCTATCCGGAGTTCGACCACGTGCTGCTGAAGAAGCTGGGCTGGTGGGACGACCTGACCGAAGAGGAAAAGAAGGAAGCCGAAGGCAAGAACTGGAAGACCGACCTCTCGGGCGGCATCCAGCGCGTGGTGATGAAAGTGCACGGCTGCCATTTCTGGGGCAACGCCAAGGCGCGCGCCGTGGTGTGGAATTTCCCCGACGGCGTGCCACTGCACCGCGAGCCGCTGTATTCGCCGCGCCCGGATCTGATCGAGAAGTATCCAACCCACGACGACAAGAAGGTCTTCTGGCGGCTGCCGACGCTGTTCAAGTCGGTGCAGGAGAAGAACAAGTATATCTCCAAGGATTTCCCGCTGATCATGACCAGTGGCCGCCTGGTCGAATACGAAGGCGGAGGCGAGGAGACGCGCTCCAACGCCTGGCTGGCCGAACTGCAGCAGAACATGTTCGTCGAGATCAATCCTAAGTCGGCCAACGATCGCGGTATCCGCAACAACGACTACGTCTGGGTGAAGACGCCGACAGGCGCTCAGCTCAAGGTCATGGCGCAGGTCACCGAACGCGTCGGTCCGGACACGGTGTTCCTGCCGTTCTGCTTCTCCGGCTGGTGGATGGGCAAGGACATGCTCGACTACTATCCGGGGGGCGCGGCGCCAATCGTGCGCGGTGAGGCGGCCAATACCGCCACCACCTACGGCTACGATTCGGTGACCATGATGCAGGAAACCAAGACCACCCTGTGTCAGATCGAAAAATTTCAAGCATAAGAGGACACCATCATGGCCCGCATGAAATTCCTTTGTGACGCCGAGCGTTGCATCGAATGCAACGGTTGCGTGACTGCCTGCAAGCAGGAGAACGAGGTGCCCTGGGGCGTGAACCGCCGCCGCGTGGTCACGCTCAACGACGGCGTGCCGGGGGAGAAATCGATCTCGGTCGCCTGCATGCACTGCTCGGACGCGCCGTGCATGGCGGTGTGCCCGGTGGACTGTTTCTACCACACCGAGGAAGGTCTGGTGCTGCACGACAAGGACCTATGCATCGGTTGCGGCTACTGTTTCTATGCCTGTCCGTTCGGCGCGCCGCAGTTTCCGCAGGCGGGCGCCTTCGGCATGCGCGGCAAGATGGACAAGTGCACCTTCTGCGCCGGCGGCCCGGAGAAGGACAACTCCAAGGAAGAGTTCGCCAAGTACGGCTCCAACCGCCTGGCGCAGGGCAAGCTGCCCGCTTGCGCCGAGATGTGCTCGACCAAGGCGCTCCTGGGCGGCGACGGCGACGTCATCGCCGACATTTTCCGCAACCGCGCGCTGAAGCGCGGCAAGGGGTCGGAAGTGTGGGGCTGGGGCACGGCCTATGGCAAACCCGACCATCCGCAGCAGCAGGCCCCGAAAGGAGCGAAATCATGATCAGCGCATGCAGGTTCGTAATCGGCATTGCCGCTCTTGTCGTCACGGCCGGGTTGGCGGGCTGCGGCGAGCAAGAGCAGGTGGTCGTGTATCACCAAGGCAAGTACCAGGGCAAGCCTGACACGAAGCCCTGGGAGAACGACCCCGCGGTCAGCGTTTACACCACCTCCAAATGGAAGGCGGGCGACAAGAGCGGCTGGGAGACCGCGCTCAAGTCGCGCACCGAGAACCAGAACGAATACACGCGCGCCGAATAGGGAGGAATCATGCGAGCAATATTTTCAGACGTGCGCTATTTTCTCCTGGGACTGATGCTGTTGCTGCCCTTGTTCGGCGGCACTGCCTGGGCCCAGGCACAGGGGGAAACCCAGGCGCAACGCCAGCAGGTGCAACCCGGCAATAACGCACCGGTGTGGCGCGACGTGCGCTCCGGCAAGGAGGGAATCACTACGGTTCAGGGGCGCGAGACCGGCGTTCTGATCCAGGCCGCGGGCGAGACTTGGCGCAAGCTCCGGAACGGCCCGATTACCCTGTACGGCGGTTGGCTGGTGGTGCTGGTGCTGATCGCTATTGGCGTATTCTACAAACTGCGCGGGCCAATCGGTTTGCACAGCCCGCCCACCGGCAAGATGATCGAGCGCTTCTCCAGCTTCGAGCGCATGGCGCACTGGACCATGGCGATCAGCTTTTGTATTCTTGCCCTCAGCGGCCTCGCCATGCTGTTCGGGAAGTTCGTGCTCCTGCCCCTAATCGGCCACACGCTGTTCAGTTGGCTGGCGGAGTTGGGGAAATTCCTGCATAACTTCACCGGCCCGATATTCATGTTCAGCATCGTTGTGTCTTTGGTCGCGTTCATTCGCGACAATATTCCGCGCGCCTACGATCTCACTTGGCTGGTCAAGGGCGGTGGCGTGTTGTCCGGGGAAGCGGTGCCCTCGGGCCGCTTCAACGCCGGGGAGAAAATCTGGTTCTGGGGCGGTGTGATCGGCCTGGGCATAGTGTCCTGCGCGAGTGGCCTGGTACTCGATTTCCCCAACTTCGATCAGACGCGAGCGCTGATGATGCTCGCCAACATCGTGCATGTCATCGCGGCGCTCCTGTTCATCGCATTCTCGTTCACCCACATCTATCTCGGCACCGTCGGCACGACCGGCGCCTACGAGGGGATGCGCAAAGGCTACGTGGACGAGACCTGGGCGCGCGAGCATGCGCAATTCTGGTACGAAGACGTCAAAGCCGGCAGGAGAGAGCTGCCGTCCGGCGCGCCCGCTCCTGCGTCCGCGCAGCCGCAAGTCCAACATTAATCGGGAGACAGAAATGAGAACCGGAAAATTGCTTGTAGCCGGGGTGCTGGCGTTTGTATTGAGCGCAGGGCTGGCGCAGGCCAAGATACCCGTTACGCCCATGGACGATGCGGCCAAAGCCAAGGCTGAAGAAACCAAAGAAAAGGCCGCCAAAGCCGCAAAAAAAGCGGCCGAGGAGCTGGCGAAGGCGCAGGACCGGGTGGTTGAGCGCTACAAGAAGAGTCAGGTCAAGGACGGCAAGCCTGCGCCTGCGGCCAAGGGCGCCAAGAGCGCCGCGGCATCGACCAAGAAATAGTCCGATCACGCAATCGGCCAAGGGGCGCTGCGTCGCCCCCGGGCGGCGCACCCAGCAGCTAGGCGGCCGCGTCCGGCGCGGTGGCGCGCTTACGGGAGTTGGCACGGTGAGCTCGAAACCCGCCGGAAAGGACACTGCGCCGTCGTCTCGACTGGTCGCGGCAATTGAACAGGAAGGTACATATGGAACCAAGGATCGATTACGGAAATGCCGCCCCGGATGCCGTCGCGGCGATGCTCGCGCTGGAAACCTGCGTGAGGCGGTCGGGGCTCGATCCCGCCCTGCTGGAACTGGTGAAGACACGCGCTTCCCAGCTCAACGGCTGCGCGTACTGCATCGACATGCATACCAAGGACGCGCGGGCAAGGGGCGAGAGCGAGCAACGTTTATATGGCCTCGCCGCATGGCAGGAGACGCCGTTCTATTCGGAGCGCGAACGGGCCGCGCTCGAATGGACGGAAGCGGTAACTCAGGTGTTCGACGGCCACGTGACCGATGATGTGTTCGAGTCCGTGCACCGACACTTCAGCGACAAGGAACTGGTGGATCTCACGCTGGCGATCATCGCCATCAATGGCTGGAACCGCCTGGCGATTGCCTTCAGGACGGTTCCTGGTACTTACCAGCCGGCGCCGCGCTGACTGACCGACGACTCGCCCGCACGCGGAGACATGCCGCGGACCGGTCACGGTGCATGGTGCAGTTCCGGGCATCGGCGACCGTGGCGCTTTAATTGCGCGATGCCGTCGCCGTTGCCGGAACTGGGTGGCGGCGGATGTGCCGCAGCGCGATCCGAGGGCACACGGATTCTGCAGGGGCCGGCAAATTGGCTAACCGAGGAGAAACCGGATGGATATGATTGATCCTGATCCCGCCGAGACCCAGGAATGGCTCGACGCGATCGAATCGGTGCGGACGACGGAAGGCACGGAGCGGGCGGCCTACCTGCTCGATCAGGTGCTCGCCAAGGCACGTCGCCTGGGTGCTCGCCCTCTCGTCGGCGTAACCACGGCGTATGTGAATACCATCCCGTCCGACCAGGAGGAGCGTTCACCCGGCAACCAGGAGCTGGAGCACCGAATTCGCTCTTACGTCCGCTGGAACGCGCTCGCCATGGTGATCCACGCCAACCGGTACAGCTCGGAGTTGGGCGGCCACATCGCGAGCTTCGCATCGTCCGCGACCCTGTACGACGTCGGCTTCAATCACTTCTTTCACGCGTGCACCGCGCAGAATGGTGGAGATTTGGTCTATTTCCAGGGGCACTCGGCGCCCGGCTTCTACGCCCGCGCCTTTCTCGAAGGCCGTCTCTCCGAAGATCAGTTGCGCAAGTTTCGCCAAGAGGTCGACGGTGGCGGACTGTCTTCCTACCCGCACCCCTGGCTGATGCCGGACTTCTGGCAGTTTTCCACGGTGTCGATGGGGCTGGGACCGATCCAGGCGATCTACCAGGCCCGTTTCATGAAGTACCTCCATCACCGCGGGCTGATCAACGCCGATGGCCGCAAGGTGTGGTCGTTCCTGGGTGACGGTGAGATGGACGAGCCGGAGTCTCTTGGCGCGATCTCTCTGGCGGCGCGCGAGTCTCTGGACAACTTGATCTTCGTGGTGAACTGCAACCTGCAGCGCCTCGACGGCCCGGTCCGCGGCAACGGCAAGATCATCCAGGAACTCGAGGGGGTGTTTCACGGGGCCGGCTGGAATGTGATCAAGGTGATCTGGGGATCCTACTGGGATTCGCTAATCGCCAAGGATACGAAGGGCCTCCTGCTGAAGCGCATGGAAGAGGCCGTGGACGGCGACTACCAGAACTACAAGGCGAATGATGGTGGCTACGTGCGCAAGCATTTCTTCGGCAAGTATCCGGAACTGCTCGATATGGTCGCCGACCTGACGGACGAAGACCTGTGGCGGCTGAACCGGGGCGGCCACGATCCCCACAAGGTCTATGCGGCCTATGCGGCGGCGGCCAAGCACGAGGGGCAGCCAACGGTGATTCTGGCGAAGACCGTCAAGGGCTACGGCATGGGCGCCGCGGGAGAGGCGCAGAACATCACTCATCAGCAGAAGAAGATGGCCGAGCCAGCGCTCAAGGTGTTCCGCGACCGCTTCAAGATTCCCATCCCGGACGATGCGATCGGCGACGTGCCGTTCTACAAGCCGTCCGAAGGCAGCCCGGAAATGCAATACCTCAAGCAACGCGTCGAAGCCATGGGAGGATCGCTTCCGGCGCGGCGGGGCAGGGCCGCGCCGCTCGACGTGCCTGATTTGAGCGCGTTCGAGAACGTCCTCAACGGAAGCGGCGAGCGCGGAATGTCGACGACCATGGCGTTCATGCGCATACTTTCGACGCTGCTCAAGGACAAGAACATCGGCAAGCGGGTGGTTCCCATCGTGCCCGACGAGGCGCGCACCTTCGGCATGGAGGGCCTGTTCCGTCAGATTGGCATTTATTCACTGAGCGGGCAGCGCTACGAGCCGCAGGACGCCGGCCAATTGACCTACTACCGCGAGGACAGGCAGGGCCAGATCCTGCAGGAAGGCATCACCGAGGCGGGCGCGTTCTGCTCGTGGATCGCTGCGGCCACGGCGTACAGCACCCATGGCCTGAGCCTGATCCCGTTCTTCAGCTACTACTCCATGTTCGGCTTCCACCGCTTCGGCGACCTGGCCTGGGCCGCGGGCGACATGTGCTGCCGCGGCTTCCTCATGGGCGGGACGGCAGGCCGCACCACGCTGGCAGGCGAGGGACTGCAGCACCAGGACGGCCACAGCCATGTGTTGATGTCCGCGATCCCTAACTGCGTCGCCTACGATCCGACCTTTGCCTACGAGCTCGCGGTCATCATTCAGGATGGGCTGCGCCGCATGTACCGCGAGCAGGAGGACGTGTTCTATTACATCACGATGATGAACGAAAACTACCCGCAGCCGCCGCTGCCCAAAGGGAGCGAGGAGGGAATACTGAAGGGAATGTATCTACTGTCGGAAGCACAAGCCGGACAGGGCGATAAGGCGAAGCGCGTGCAGTTGTTCGGCAGCGGCACCATCTTGCGCGAAGTCATGGCCGCGACCGAGCTGTTGCGAGCGGATTTCGGAGTCTCGGCGGACGTGTGGAGCGTCACCAGCTTTACCGAGTTGCGCCGGGAAGGCTTGGACTGCCAGCGCTGGAATCGACTGCATCCCGGCCAGGCGCCGCGGATGAGCTACGTGGCAAAATCCCTCTCAGGCCGGCCCGGCCCCGTCGTGGCGGCGACCGACTACATGAAGATCTACGCCGACCAGATCCGCGCCTTCGTGCGCGGGCGCTATGTGGTGCTGGGCACCGACGGCTTCGGGCGCTCCGACACGCGCAAGCAGTTGCGCAAATTCTTCGAAGTGGATCGCTATCACGTCGCGGTGGCCGCCTTGAGCGCGCTGGTCGAGGAGGGGCATCTCCCCGCCGCAACCGTCGTGGATGCGATCGGCAGATACGGTGTCGATACGGAAAAGCCAAACCCTGCACGAACCTGAGCGTGGCACGGCAGGAGCCCTTCGATGAGTATCCGAGCGCACGCAATGCGGCATGACGTCCGGTCATGACGGATACAGGAGATGACCATGTTGCACAACCGTTTCAACACCTTGCGGGAATTCACAATGGCGTCCGGCAAAACCGGGAAGCTCCATTCGCTGCCCGCGCTGGAACAGACCGGGGCCGGGGCAATATCGCGCCTTCCGATTTGCATTCGCATTGTGCTCGAGTCCGTGCTGCGCCATTGCGATGGCGGGCGCATCACGGAACAGCACGTGATGCAGCTCGCCAACTGGCGCCCGGATGCGGCGCGCACCGACGAAATCCCATTCGTGGTGGCGCGCATCCTGCTGCAGGACTTCACCGGCGTGCCGCTGCTCGTCGACCTCGCGGCCATGCGCGGCGCGGCCGCGCGGCTCGGCAAGTCTCCGAGCATCGTCGAGCCGCTGGTGCCGGTACACCTGGTGGTGGACCATTCGGTGCAGGTCGATCGTTACAATTCGCCGGACGCATTCAGGTTCAATCTTGAGTTCGAATTTCGGCGCAACGCCGAACGTTACCGGTTCCTGAAATGGGGCAAGCAGGCATTCGACGCTTTCAACGTGGTGCCGCCGGGCATTGGCATCGTTCACCAGATTAATCTGGAATACTTGGCCCGCGGCGTGTGGCAGCGCGATGGCTTGTACTATCCCGACACCTTGGTGGGGACCGACTCGCATACCACCATGATCAACGGTATCGGCGTAGTGGGGTGGGGCGTGGGGGGCATAGAGGCCGAGGCCGCCATGCTCGGCCAGCCCCTATACCTGCTCACCCCGGATGTGGTCGGTGTGCATCTTACCCGCAGACTCGACGAAGGCGTTACCGCGACCGACCTGGTGCTCACGCTCACCGAGATGCTGCGCGGGGCGAAAGTGGTTGGCAAATTCGTCGAATTCTTCGGCGCCGGCCTCGCGTCGCTGTCGGTGCCCGATCGGGCGACCATCGGCAACATGGCGCCCGAGTACGGCGCCACGATCGGCTTTTTTCCCCCGGACGATGCCGCCGTGGATTATCTGACTATGACAGGCCGCACCGAGGACGAGGTCGATGCGTTCCGATCCTACTTTAAGGCACAGGGAATGTACGGGGCGAGGCAGACCGGCGACATCGATTACACCACCACGCTCGAACTGGACCTCGCGACGATCCGGCCTTCGGTAGCCGGCCCCAGACGGCCGCAGGACCGCATAGAGCTGCGGCAACTGCAGGCGAGGTTCGCTGAGTTGTTCGTCACGGCGGCGGAGAAAGGCGGTTTCGGTAAGCCGGCACACGATCTCGCTCGGCGCTACCCCACGGCGCCAACAGGGGCGGGCGGCGATGTCGCCGCGCCGCTCAGCGGCGGCGGCGACCAGAAGGGCGGGCCACAGGTGATGGCCCGTAATGAAATGGAAATGATGGACAATCGTCCCACTCCCAATATGGTCTACGGCTCGACCAGCGGGGGTACGCGCGGCTGCGTCGACCTTGGCCACGGCGACGTCCTGATCGCCGCCATTACCTCGTGCACCAACACCTCCAACCCAGGCGTGCTGCTCGCCGCCGGCCTGCTCGCCAAGAAAGCGGTCGACAGGGGGCTCTCGGTCCAGCCGCACGTCAAGACTTCGCTCGCCCCGGGCTCACGCGTGGTGACCGAGTATCTGCGCAACGCCGGTCTGCTGTCTTACCTCGAACAGCTGGGTTTCGGGCTCGTGGCCTACGGCTGCACCACTTGCATCGGCAACAGCGGCCCGCTCGATCCGCGCCTGGAAGAGGTAGTCGTCCGCAACGACCTGATCTGCGCGGCGGTGCTCTCCGGCAATCGCAATTTCGAAGCGCGCATTCACGGCAACATCAAATCCAACTTCCTCATGAGTCCGCCGCTGGTGGTGGCCTTCGCCATTGCCGGGCGCATCAACGCGGATCTCAGCCGGGAGCCTCTGGGCCAGGATAAGGATGGCCGGCAGGTCTATCTGAGCGACGTCTGGCCCACACAGGCGGAAATCGCGGCGGTACTGAGGTACGCCACCGATCCGCAGACCTACCGCCGCCTGTATACGGGCTTTGCCGAGGACAATCCGCTGTGGAATGCCATCCCGGCTCCCACTGACGCGCTCTACGCTTGGGAGAAGTCCACCTATATCGCCGAGCCGCCTTTCTTGGAGGGCTTCGGCATGACCCCGCCTCGCATCCGCAACATCATCGGCGCACGCGCTCTGGGCATCTTCGGCGATTCGGTAACCACCGATCACATCAGTCCCGCCGGCTCGATCACGGATACGTCGCCTGCCGGCCGGTATCTGCAGTCTCAAGGTGTCGCGACGCGGGATTTCAACAGCTATGGCTCGCGGCGTGGCAATCACGAGGTGATGATGCGCGGCACGTTCGCCAACGTGCGCATCAAGAACCTCATGGTCCCGCCGAAGGCGGGCGGCTCGCGCGTGGAGGGCGGCGTCACGCTCCATCAACCGGGCGGCGAACCGATGTCGATCTACGATGCCGCAATGAAATATCGCGCGGACGACGTACCCTCCGTCGTGTTCGCGGGCGAAGAATACGGCAGCGGGTCCTCCCGCGATTGGGCCGCCAAGGGCACGCAGCTGCTCGGTGTGCGAGCCGTGATCGCCCGGAGCTTCGAGCGCATCCACCGCTCGAACCTGGTCGGCATGAGCGTGCTGCCGCTGCAGTTCAAGGGGGCCGGCAGCGTGGACTCGCTCGGCATTAAAGGTGATGAAATCTTCGACATCCTCGGGATCGACGGAGAAATTATACCGCGGCAGGACGTGACCCTCACCATCAAGCGCAAGGACGGGACCGAGCAGGAGGTCGAACTGCTGCTGCGGATCGACACGCCGATCGAAGTAGACTACTACATTCACGGCGGCATCCTGCCCTATGTGCTGCGCACGCTCGTCGCGGTTTGAACGCAAGGCCTTCAGTCAACCCGGGTGTTGATTTTTATCGGATGCTGGGCCGATGTTTCATCGAGTGTTGAGCCACCCGATCCCAAGCTCAATCGCGGCTCAGGTTATGGATATTCTTTTGAAATGTCGAAATGGCCCATGAGTTAGCGAAGCATTAGGGTAAATATCGCTTCATTTTGTAGTTATTGTTTACGTATCGACATGCAACGTGAAGCGATGGAATACGATGTGGTGATCGTCGGCGGCGGACCCTCGGGCCTGGCCTCGGCCATCCGCCTGAAGCAGCTCACCGCCGAAAAAGGCCGCGAGATCAACGTCTGCCTGATCGAGAAAGGCTCCGAGATCGGCGCCCACATCCTCTCCGGCGCGGTGCTTGAACCGCGCGCTCTGGACGAACTCCTCCCCGACTGGAAAGCCCTGGGCGCGCCGCTCAATACGCCCGCCGGGGAAGACCGCTTCCTGTTTCTTACCGAACGCAAGGCGTTCAGGCTGCCGACGCCGCCGCAAATGAACAATCACGGCAATTACATCATCAGCCTCGGCCACCTGTGCCGCTGGCTGGGGCAGCAGGCCGAAGGGCTGGGCGTCGAAATCTATCCCGGTTTCGCCGCGGCCGAAGTGCTCTATCACGAAGACGGCTCGGTCAGAGGCGTAGCCACCGGCGACCTCGGCATAGGCCGCGACGGCCAGCGCACCGAGAGATACCAACCTGGCATGGAACTGCACGCAAAACAGACGATATTCGCCGAAGGCTGCCGCGGCTCGCTCACCAAGACGCTGATGCAGAAATTCAAGCTGTGCGAGGGCGTCGATCCGCAAACCTACGGTATCGGCATCAAGGAGTTGTGGGAAGTGAAGCCTGAGCGCCATCAGGCGGGCCTGATCATCCACACCACGGGCTGGCCCATGGACCGGCGCACCTATGGCGGCTCGTTCCTCTATCATCTGGAGAACAACCAGGTGGCGGTCGGTTTCGTCATCGGCCTGGATTACGAAAATCCTTGGATCAGTCCGTTCGACGAATTCCAGCGCTTCAAGACGCACCCGGCGATCCGCGGCTTTTTCGAAGACGGCCGGCGCATTTCCTATGGTGCGCGCGCGACCATCGAGGGTGGATTCCAGTCGCTACCCAAGCTCAGCTTCCCCGGTGGCATGCTTGTTGGCGATACCGCCGGGTTCCTCAATGTGCCCAAGCTCAAGGGTATTCACACCGCGATGAAATCGGGCATGACCGCGGCCGAAGCCGTGTACGCCACGCTGGCGCAGGCGGGCACGCAAGAGGTGAAAAGCTACGCGGAAACAGTGCGCGGAACCTGGATCTGGGACGAGTTGTACCAGGTTCGCAACATCCGTCCGTCGTTTCGCTGGGGCTTCTGGGGCGGCCTCGCGTATTCGGCGCTCGACACGTTCGTACTCCAGGGCAAGGCGCCCTGGACGCTGCACAACCACGACGACTACAGCGCGCTGAAAAAAGCCGCGGACTGCCAGCCGATCGAATACCCCAAGCCCGATGGCAAGGTTACTTTCGACAAGCTCGGCTCTTTGTTTATATCCAACGTCAACCACGAGGAGAATCAGCGCTGCCACCTGACGCTCAAGGATACCTCGGTTCCGGTAAACATCAACTTGGCGCTGTATGCCGGGCCGGAGCAGCGCTATTGCCCGGCCGGGGTGTACGAATTCGTCAAGAGCGACGATGGCGGCGACCGGCTGCAGATCAACGCGGCGAACTGCGTGCACTGCAAGGCCTGCGACATCAAGGATCCAACGCAAAACATCACTTGGGTCGTGCCTGAGGGCGGCGGTGGGCCGAACTATCCGAACATGTAAGTCGGCCAAATGACCGGCGGCGCCTGCGACCCATTAGCGCGCCGATATCGTTCTCGAACAATTCATTACAGCGTGGATCGCCTATACGGCGCACCTGCCGGCATCACGCCAGCGCGACGCGTCGCATGACCAGCGGGATCCTAACCCCACTTCTAACAGACTGTGATCACTCGCCCGCGTGCCGCGCGCGCGGGCGATAAGAGCCGGGAACCGTGCGAAAAGCGATGTTGAGGCGATTCGCGCCGTTGATCGCGACGATCGCTAGCGTCAGGTTCACCAATTCCTCCTCGCTGAACTGAGCATGTGCCGCATCATAGACTTCGTCGGGCACATGGCCCTCCGTTACGAGCGTGAGGGCCTCGGTCCAGGCAAGGGCGGCGCGCTCACGCTCACTGTAGAAGGGCGACTCACGCCAGGCATCAAGCAGATAAAGCCGCTGTTCACTCTCGCCGTCGGCTCTCAGCTCCTTGGTATGCATGTCAATACAATGGGCGCAACCGTTGATCTGGGAAGCCCGCAGCTTCACCAGTTCGAGGAGCGTTTGTTCAAGCCCACATTTGTGCACAAAGGCGTGCAGGTCCGCCATCGCCTTGGCGCCTGGCGGCGAGGCTTTCCTGAAATCCATTCGAGCTTTCATGACGATCCCCTTTTTGAAATGGGTTTCAACCCGACCTAACCGCGAACAGTTGCTGGGCATCGGCGCGCTTCATTGAGGATTGAAGTATGTTGAATTGGCCTTTCGCGCGCAACTCTTCGGCAATCTGCCGCGTCACAGACATGGCTACGAGCGAAGGTCCGGAAGCTGTGCTGACGCGGGCGACACCCAATCGTTGGAGCTGAGAGACGTCGGGCATGCCGGCCCGCCCAACAACGTTGATCGGGGCCTTCAGTGTCGTCACAAGGTCAGCAATGACATTAAGGTCGATCAAGCCGAACGGAAAAATACAATCGGCCCCGGCTGCCAGATAGGCCTTGCTCCGGTGCACAGTTTCGGCAAAGCGGGTCTCATCGTCGCCGATCTGCTTAAGATACAGATCGATTCGCGCATTGATGACCAACGGTACCCCCTCTTGCGTTGCGGCTTCTCGGGCGGCGCGAATGCGAGCGACAGCATCGGAAACAGGACGGATTGGCTCCTGGGCGTGTGTGCCATCTTCCAGATTGATCCCCACCGCGCCGGCCCGAATGATGTCCACCACGTTCCTTGCCAGGTGGTCTGGGGTTTCCCCGTAACCGCCCTCGATGTCGGCTGTCACCGGTACACGAACCGCTCGCGTAATCCGCGCCGTGGCCGCCACTACCTCGTTCCACGGCGCCTCACCCCCATCCGGAAAGCCAAGCGCCCATGCGACACCCCCGCTGCTCGTTGCGATCGCATCGAAGCCGGCGGCCTCGAAGAGGCGGGCACTCATAGCATCCCATGCGTTAGGGAGCAGTAGAAGTTCCGACCCCCGATGCATATTGCGAAAAGTTTCCGCAAGCTGTTTTTGCTCGTCTTTCGTCATTTCATCTTATCCCGTATGCAATGTTCAACCGCGATTTCACAGTACTACGATGGACCTGATGATTCGCGACCAGCGCGGCTGCCTTGCTCCCAACGATAGGAAGATCCATTCGACGGCGCCAATCGAAGCGGCTCTAAGTACGTTCGAAAGGGTATCATAACGCAATATATATTTATGCTGCTCATAGCTGTTCATATCTGATCTCAAGTCTGAGCCGACTCAGTGCGGATCCGGCGCGCAAGGCGCGAAATCGTCGGAGGCGTTGCCGTATTTGCGCCCGTTGTCACTACCTCGGTTCCGCTGTGATCGGCCTCCCGTGCATGAGGAATTTGGAGGCATACAAGATCTATTATGTGCCGCTGAAATTCGGCACGTTGCTGGTTTTTCGGCATGCTGGTCATTGCACTCATGGTTTTGGCCATGCGGCAGGTTTCCACTGACGTGCATTGGTATCGGGTGGAGAAGTATGTTCGCGTCTCCTTCTGGGGGCTGAACATCGGTCTAACACCGATGATCATGTTGAGCTTGTTCCCGGGCGGCGTGCTGCAACTCGTAGATGTCCTGGAACACGGCTACTGGCATGCCAGAAGTATGGAATACCTGAGCCGAAACAGCGCACGCATGATCGAATGGCTGCGCATGCCGGGAGACATCGTCTTCATCCTCTTTGGCGCGCTGCCTGCCGTGATCGCGGCGGGATTGACCTATCGATACGTCAGGGAGTGGGCACGGCGGTTGATCGTGACAGGGGAAACGTCTTAAGGAAACGCTGAATTACTCAAACCGCTGTTCCGACCTTCCATGGCCGGACCGCGCCTCGCCCGGTGGAGATTGAAGCCCGAGGAAACTTCCGGGGTACCAGGGTCTCAAACCTCTTTGCCGCCAAAGGACACCTGCCATGAGCAAACAACCGCACAGTGCTTCTGGTCTGCCAATGAAGGCACTCAAAGTCACGTCGCCAAAGCCGCCGCCGCACGCCGACGAACACGACGAGTGGCTGCTCGATGAAACGCTCACCGAGACATTCCCCGCCAGCGATGCCATTGCCATATCGCTGTATCGCCGAAGTCAACCACGTCGGACGAGCCCGCCTGTCAGGGCGGGGGAAATTGGGGTGACCGACAGGATTGCCGATTGCATCATCGGCCACGGCAAAGACCCCAGGCACACGACCCTAGAGACCCCGATTGAGTGCGACCACTGTCACACCGAGATTCCCACGACCGTGGCGCTTAGCTTCGAGGGTGCCGACTATATCTATCACTTCTGCGGCCCGCAATGCTTCGAGGCGTGGTCGAAGATGGCAATCGCGCATGACAAATGAAGACACGCGTTCCGTCGAGGTACGACGCGCGTGGTGCGCCGAAGCGTCGCGTATCGAGTTTCTCCTGCAACGCGACGGCGCCGCAGCCACCCTGATCTGGGTGCGGCGCACTCTTGCGATTTATCGGCGCGCAGTGCTCAATCGCAGGCATTTCGCGCACATCGCAGAATACCGCGTGAAGTTCATTGTCTCGTGTCTCAGTTTTCGCCGCTGGCTCGCTGCCAACGGTGGTTATATGAGCAGGGACACTGCGTCGCCATACTCGCCGCTGTAAGCGAAGATGGAGCTCTCGCTGCGACTATGAGCAAGCTGCCCATATCATAGGATTTTCGCCTAACTCCGAGGCGAACGAGCGGAAGATCTCCCAATTCGCCATCATCATTCGCGGAACGGTTCGCCGCGACCTCCCGCATGAAAATCTTGGCGCAGCGATTCAGTGACGATTGTGGCGGAAACCGATCACTCCCTGGAGCCTGAAGGACATCCGAACAACGCGCGCCCGCGTCGACGGGTTGCTGGTGACTCAGTCTTTTTTCCGATGGCGACGGTCTACGCGATCTTCGTCTTTCCCGCCTCCGTAATCTCGATGCTCGGTGTTACAAAGAGCTTTCCGAGGTTGTCGTCGGCGATGTTTCATGCGCATGAGATGCTGTTCGGCTTCGCGCTGGTGGCCGTCGCCGGCAATCAGCTCGGCCCCACGCCCATGCCGGCTTCGCTGCCGCTGAGCACACCATACTCGTCGTTGCAGTGTTACTTTTCGCTCTGCTGATGCTGCTCATGGGCGGACGGCTCATCGCGCCGGCGGTGGCCAGCCAGTTCTATCGGCAAGGCGGCAAGCTCGACACCCGCGTGCAACCGCGCGTCGAAGGCGGGCTAATCATCGCCATGGCGGTCGCCGTTGTGACGTTGGTGTTAACCAGCTGGCCGCCGTTCGCCCTGTTGGCGACCGCTGCAACGGCTGTCGCCGGAGCGCTCTCGGCGGTGCGCCTGCTGCGCTGGCGGCTGTGGGCGCTGCGAGGCAGACCAGATCTGTTCTGCCTCGCTGCCGGTTACGGATGGCTTGCCGTTGGCCTGTTGCTGTACGGCGCCGCGCTCGCTGCCGGCCGTTACCAGGCCGCTGCGCTGCATATCATTACGGTGGGCGCCCTCGGCACGCTCACGCTCAACGTGATGGCCATGACTTCGACACTCAAGGCGCGGCAGGATCCGTCGCGTGCCCGCGTGCGGGTCGGCGCGACAATCCTCGTTGGCGCGGCGACGCCGGCGCGTACGCTGGCGGGTATGGCACTATTTGATCCTCAAGTGCTCCTCGGAATTGCATCGACGACTTGGAGCGGTGCGTTCGCCTTGCTACTTGTACTTCTCGTGCGCCTTCGCACCCACACGCGCAGGCATGAACGCCAAGGTGGCTGAGCACGGTCGCTGAGTGGGTTCCCCCCGGCTCCGCGCTCGAAACGAGCGTTCGTACTGACTGGATCCCTGCTTCTCGATCGGTAATATCTCCTACTCCATCGCCGCCTTGGCATCATTTCAGTCGCACCGGACACGATTCTGCGTTCGTTCGTTGCTTTAACAGCTAGACATTAAGGCCGGATTGTTTATCATTGACACGGCAGGCACGCGAGGCACCGATGCCAAGCACATTAACGGGAGAGACGGCAATGTCGAACCAGATCACAAAGTGGAAAGCCGAGCACTTCGACTTCATCCGCCTCCTCAGCATTCTGGAATCGCAGATCGGTTTGTTTCACGAAGGGGCAGGGGCGAATTATGAACTGATGCTCGACATCGTTGATTACCTGACGCAATTTCCGGATCGGTTCCATCATCCCAGGGAAGATATCGCATTCGGAAAGCTTGCGGAACGGGATCCATCGATCCGGATCCGTGTTCGCGAGCTTTTTGGCGAGCATAAGGTGATCGCCTCTGCGGGCAAACGGTTGGTCGAACAACTGGACGGAATACTGGGCGGCGCGATGCTGGCGCGGGAATCAATCAAAGTGGACGCGGCAACCTATATTGCCTATTACCGCCAGCACATGGCGGGGGAGGAAACCGATTTGTTTCCGCGCGCTGAGGGAGTTCTCAGCGACGAGGATTGGAGGGCCGTCGGTGACGCGATTACGCCTGAGGCTGATCCCCTGTTCGGCGCTAAGGTCGGAGAGCGCTACCAGCAGCTATACCGGCAGATCGTGCTTGCATCCGAAGGAAGTTACACGACCGCCTAGGGCACATTGAAATGGCTGAAAGCGACAAAGCAATTGAAATTGAAGTCCTGCGCTACCGTCCGGAGCAGGATTCCGAGCCCTTCTATCAGCGGTATGAAGTTCCGTTTACTGACGACATGTCGGTGCTGCAGGGGCTGCAATACATCAAGGATGACCTTGACAGCACGCTGAGCTTCCGCTGGTCATGTCGGATGGCGATTTGCGGCAGCTGCGGCATGATGATCCAGGGCGTACCCAAGTTGGCGTGCAGGACGTTCTTGCGCAATTACCATCCGGGAAGGCTGCGCGTCGGGCCACTCGTGCACTTCCCGATCGAGCGCGACCTCGTGGTGGTGGTCCGGGATTACGTCAAGAGGCTCGAAGGCATCAAGCCCTACCTCATGCCCAAGGAACCGCGCAGGCTCGAACAGGGAGAGTATCTTCAGACGCCGCAGCAGCTGGATCGCTATAATCAGTTCAGTGCTTGCATCAACTGCATGCTCTGCTACGCTGCGTGTCCTCAGTACGGAATGAATTCCAAATTCATCGGCTCTGGACACATGGCCATCCTGCATCGCTATAACGCCGATTCGCGCGACGGCGGGCGCGAAGAGCGCATGGAGCCGGTGAACGAAGCCGATGGGGTGTGGGGCTGTACTGCTATTGGCTATTGCTCCGTCGTCTGTCCCAAGCAGGTCGACCCGGCCCTTGCTATCAACATGTACAAAATCAAGAGCACCATGGACTATGCTCTCCGATTCGTTATGCCGCGCGGAGCAGGAAAATGAGCGCGCACTAAACGGTCGATGGCAGGGCCCGCAAACATCGATGGACAGCGACGTCTCGGTCGGGCCAGACCTATTGCGCCTGCGTCCTGACGAAATCGATGACGATCTCGCCCGGTTCGCGCGTGACATAGCGGATCTCCAGCTTGTCGCCGTAACGCGTGCGCAGCTGGTCGATCAGCGGCAGCGGATCGTGGTCGTTGCAGAAGCGCATGGTTTCGCCCGGGAACAGGGCGTCGAGCGCGCCGAAGATCGCCGCGTGGCGGAAACGCTTGGCGATGCCGCCCGCGTCGAAGGGATAGAGCCGGTCGTCCTGGAGGTATAGATGCGGATGGGCCATTCTCGAAATCTCCGATCAGGGGTTGAAAAAAATCAGATATTGTTCAAGACGAATTCGCCCCGCACTAACGCGAGTTCGCCACGATGCAGGCGTGCCAGCCCTTCCAGGCATTTGGCTCCCGTCTTCGTCAGTCTCACCTCTAGCCGGCGCTTGTCGCTGCTGCTCGCGCTGCACCTGACCAGGCCCGCGGCTTCGCATCTCGACACCAGAGAGACGACCCCGTGGTGCTTCGCCTGCAGGCGTTCGGCGAGCTCGCCGACCGTGATGGGTCGGCGAGGTCGTCGAACTGATCAAGAGCGTGGACAGCGCGGCCGCGCTCGTCGCGAGGATCAGCGCCGAGGGCCGAAGCCCGGTTGCGCACCGGCGCCAGGTTCGCGCGATAGATGTCAGAGATTGTCGGTAGCGCCGCATTCGCCATGGTGACCGGCGCTGAGCGATGACGGAGCACGTGCGGGCATGGCAGTGCATCGGCTGCGGAAAGATCGAGGCTCCGCAGACCTGCGTCGGGGTCTGCCGCGACCGGAAGGTCGAGTTCGTGTACTTTGGCGGCGCTGGCGGGCGACGCCCCGGATCTCGATGTGCTGGCGCCGATGGCGGAATCATCAGATGCGTTGGGGGATGCTCACGATCCGCGGTACGGCGGGTAGGCGGACCTCAAGTGCCGAAGCTCTCGCCGCAGCCGCAGGTCTGGCGCGCGTTCGGATTGTCGAAGCGCAGTCACCGAGCCAGTCCTTCCTCCACCAGGTCGAGAGTCGTCCCCTGGACGAACGGCAGGCTTTCCGGATCGATCGCGATTCGGATCCCGCCGCTCGCGAACACCGCGTCGCGCGGATCGATCACATCGGCGTAATCGACGCGATAGCTGAAGCCCGAGCAGCCGGCGGGGCGGGGTTGCGCGCGGCGATGCTCGATGGAGCCGCTGCCGGTTAGACCTTTAGTGCATCAAGCCGCGTGCTTTTTTACCCACGCGACATAGCGGTCCATCCCGTCCTGCAGGAATATCCTGCTGTCCGCACCGATATTGCCTGCCTTGTCAAACAACCCATCCTTCACATGGATGAATGCTTCGGGCTGGTCAAGATGTGAATGCTGAGAGAGTCGGTCAGATTGCCCGCGATAGCGACGATCAGCAGGCTGCCCACTATGGTGGCGCGGGCCGCGGGGGCGGCATCGAGCCCGATAATCAGACCCAAGCTAGTGACCACGGCAGCCGGACCGCCGAAGCTGAAATTGCGGATGTCCATGCGTACCAACGATATCTCGGCGCTTTGCGGATTGCCGGGCTTCGGTTGCGTTCGCCCGGCTTGGTTTGTCGGCAGGGGGATCGTATCAATGCGATCGCTGTCCGGCCACCGGAGAATCTTGACACCTGCTGTGCGGAATCCACGACATGCGATGCATGCAGTGACCAGCCGCGCCCGGAACCGGTGTCAAGAATATCGGACGCCGCATTTCAAGGTTTGACGATATCCGCCGTAGACCGGGCAGGTGTACTGTCAATGTTATCGGCGACGGCTTAAGGCGTCACCGTGACAGGCACGCCGCGCCGGGTTGGAGTAATCGACGGCGAGGTAATGTGCGTGTGTATTAGACCACGGTTGAGTCTGGATCGTGTGTCGTCGAACGAACTCAGCATGACGCAGGAATGGATTGCCAGTATGCCAGGCGTACGCCGGAAAGGTGTCACTGAGGCCGCCAGGAAGCTTCAGGACGCCGGGTTGATTCGTTACTGGCGAGGCCGTATCACGTGCTTGATCACCTCGGTCTGGAGACACGCTCTTGCGAGTGCTATCAGGTACTCAAAACGGAGTTCCATCGCCTCCTACAGTACGTCCGCCCGGCAGCTCTATTGAGCGTTTCTACTTGTCGATGACCGTCTACTATTTGTAGGCAAACAAGAGCGTTGGATATTGCAAGATCACTCATGCAAGTCCGGTTCATAAGAGCAGGAAGAGAAGAAAGCGACGAACGAAGACAACGCAACAATGTGCGTTCATTCCGGTTGCAATTGTAGAGCACGGGCCAGCGGCAAGCACTGCAGCGATGCGCACCGGAACGGGATGGCCACGGAGAGATTCGCGCGCGGACCTCAGGGACGCAGAGTCGAAAAATGAGTTGCACCTTGAGCGGAAACGTCAGTGACTTCTTAGTGCGGCGTTTGTCCGAGTGGGGCGTTAAACGCATTTTTGGTTATCCGGGAGATGGCATCAACGGCATCATGGGAGCGCTGAACCGCACCTCCCGGACGATGGACTTTGTCCAGGTGCGGCACGAGGAAATGGCCGCATTCGTGGCTTGTGCCCACGCCAAATTCACCGGCGAAGCAGGCGTTTGTCTCGCCACCTCCGGCCCGGGCGCGATCCACCTGCTCAATGGATTGTACGACGCCAAGCTCGATCATCAACCCGTTGTCGCCATCGTCGGGCAACAACGGCGCGCCGCGCTGGGCGGCGACTACCAGCAGGAAGTGGACCTCGTTTCATTGTTCAAGGACGTCGCACACGAATACGTGCACATGATTGCCACGCCTGCCCAAATGCGCCACATGGTCGATCGCGCCATGCGGATTGCACAAGCGGAGCGCAATGTATGCTGCATCATCGTGCCCAACGACATTCAGCAGATGGACGCCGAAGAGCCGCCGCGCGAGCACGGCACGATCCATTTCGGTGCTGGCTACCAGGCGCCTCGCATCGTGCCCAGGGCCGAGGATTTACAGCGTGCCGCCGAAGCGCTCAACGCCGGAAAGAAGGTTGCGATGCTGGTCGGTGCCGGCGCATTGAATGCGGCTGCCGAGGGGCTGGAGGTTGCCGATCTGCTCGGCGCCGGGATCGCCAAAGCGCTGTTGGGCAAAGCTGCAATTCCCGACGGCATTCCGTTTGTGACAGGCTCGATCAGGCTCCTGGGCACCAAGCCGAGCTACGACATGATGATGGACTGCGACACGCTGTTGATGGTCGGATCGAGCTTTCCCTATTCCGAATTCTTGCCCGACGAAGACCAGGCGCGCGGCGTGCAGATCGATATCAACGGTCGCATGATAGGTATTCGCTACCCGATGGAAGTGAACCTGATCGGCGACAGCGCGGAGACATTGAAACTGCTTATTCCGCTGTTGCTAAGAAAGGAAGATCGCTCCTCGCGCGACCGGATTGAAAAGCATGTCGCGAAGTGGCGGGAAACCCTTCGAGAGCGGGCGATGGGGCCGGCCAACCCGATTAATCCGCAACGAATATTGTGGGAGCCGTCCCCGCGCCTACCGGACAACTGCATTCTCACTTGCGATTCCGGTTCATCGGCCAACTGGTACGCGCGTGATTTGCAAATCTGTCAGGGGATGATGGCCTCGCTTTCGGGCGGACTCGCGACCATGGGACTGGGTGTGCTTATGCGATTGCGGCGAAGTTCGCCTATCCCGAACGGGTGGTGATCGCCCTGGTCGGCAACGGCGCGATGCAGATGAACAGCATGAGTGAGCTCATTACGATGGCGAGTACTGGCACGGCTGGAGCGATCCGCGACTGGTAGTGATGGTCCTCAACAATCGGGATTGGAATCAGGTGACGTGGGAACAGCGGGCGATCGAAAGCGATCCGAAATTCGATGCGTCGCAGGATGTGCCGGATTTTCCTTACGCGCGCTATGCGGAGTTGGTCGGCTTGCATGGCATCCGCGTCGACCGGCAGGAACAAATTCGCGACGCACGGGATTCCGCCCTCAATGTAGACCGGCCAGTAGTACTCGAAGCTTATACCGACCCGGACGTGCCGCCGCTGCCCCCGCATATCACGTTCAAACGGGCGAGAGCGTATGCGTCGGCGATTTTGCGCGGCGACTCGAATTCCGCTGGAATCATCAAAGCATCTGTAAAGCAGATCTTTGCTCGATGATCTTGTGCCGCAATCACCAGGCGTACCTGGGTCACGCATAGGCTCGGGCTCAGGTATGGAGCACACGCGACACGAGCTTACCGTTTTGGCGCCGTTTCGGCTGGACCTCACCGTGAGCGCACTTCGGCGCCTATCCACGAACATGGTGGATGTGCTCGCCCCGGACAGAGCATTCGTTCGGGTGCTCGGCAGCCCGCGTGCGCCGATGTTCGTGCGCGTCGCGCAGTCGAAACCCAAGGTGTTAACCGTCACGCTCGAGGGAAGTCCGAGCGGGCATGCGCATGCGCTCGCGCAGGTGCAGCGGATGCTCGGCGTGGACCGCGATCTCGCATCCTTCAATCGAGCGGCGAAGCGGATCCCGTGGCTCGCGCCACTGGCCAAACGCATGCTCGGCGTGAAGCCGCCGCGCTATCCGACGCTCTGGGAGGCGTGCGTCAACGCGATCGTCTTTCAACAGCTGAGCCTTTTCGCCGCCAGCGCGATCATGCGTCGCCTACTGCTTGCGCTTGCGACACCATTCGAGCGCGAGGGCTTGGCGCTGTACCAGTTTCCGACTGTTGAGCGCGTACTGGAGGCGAAGGACGACCTGGGACGCGCGGTCGGCCTCAGCGCCAACAAGCTGGCGACGTTGCGGCGCACGGGGGAAGCGCTTGCATCGGGCGCGCTCGACGAAGCGATGTTGGAACAACGCGGCAGTCCCGACGCCGCGGCGCTGCTCCGGCAGATCAAAGGCATCGGCCCGTGGACGGCGACAGTCATCCTGTTGCGCGGCCTCGGCCGCCTGGACGTGTTTCCAATGAATGATAGCAGTGTCGCGCGTAATCTCACGCTCGTCTCTCGGGCCATGCCTTTCGACATCGCGACCACGCTGACGGCACTCGGGACACAGCGAGGCATGCTTTACTATCATTTGCTGCTGGGTCGCCTGGAGGCGGGCGGCGAGTTGGGGCGGGTGTCAATACGGGCAGCGCTCGTGGAAGGAAAATGATGAGCGTGGAGAGCCCCATTGAACCGGCTCATGTCGGGGTCGCTAGCGGGAAGATCATGACGGATACGGATGTGCGGCCGCTGCGCCGCTGTCGGCACGCGGAGCCACTCATATGCATCTCAAGAATCGGCCGATAGTGGTGAAACAGGACTCCCAGCCCGTCGTGTTGACCGTCGGGCACTCGACGCGACCGCTCGAAGAGTTCATTGCCCTTCTGGCGGCACACTCGGTGAGTCGGCTCATTGACGTGCGCACCGTGCCGCGCTCCCACCACAACCCGCAGTTCAACCGCGACACACTCCCGGTTGCACTGGAGGCCGTTGGCATCCGCCATGCGCATGTTGCCGGCCTTGGGGGCTTCCGCCATACGTACCTTGGGTCCCTGAATATGGGCTGGCGCAATGTTTCTTTCCGTGGTTTCGCGGATTACATGCAGACGCCTGAATTCGCTGAGAATCTGGCCTATCTCATCGATCAGGCTACACGCGAGCGAATCGTGCTGATGTGCGCCGAGGCCGTGCCGTGGCGCTGCCATCGCTCGCTGATCGCCGACGCGCTCGTGGTCCACGGCATCCGCGCTGAGGAAGTCATCAGCAAGACTCGCCTTCAGCTGCACACGCTGACGCCTTTTGCCCGCGTGGACGGCATGACAATCACCTATCCGACGCAAATACCATCGCCTTGAGTTGATCGACCGGAAGTCAAAGATGCCCGACATCAGCCATCGAGGTTTGCCTATTCTTTTCTCGTTCATGCGCGCGTAGCGTCGAAACTCATGATCGCGGCATTGCCGCGATTGATTGCGCTCTCGTTTCCAATTCGTCGAGTGTTTGTTGTTCGACCCTCTGGAAAGCAAGGGACACATGTGAACACCATGGGCGTCCCGGCGATTGGGCGGACGGAGAGTCGCGTCGAGCCGCAATTTGAAACAGTCAGGTCCGCGTCAGAGGTGACCAGGGTGTTGTCTATGCAAAGAACAGAATGAGTACAGCGCTTTCCGCCCGGGATTCCGCTTTCGGTCTGGATGATCTGTGCATCAACACACTGCGCTTCCTTTCGGTTGATGCCGTGCAGAAAGCTAACAGCGGGCATCCCGGGCTGCCGCTGGGCGCGGCGGCCATGGCCTACGTGTTGTGGACGCGCTTCCTCAAACACCACCCGACCAACCCCGACTGGTTCGACCGAGACCGTTTTGTGCTTTCCGCCGGGCACGGGTCGATGCTGCTCTACAGCCTGCTCCACGTTACGGGTTATGCGTTGCCGCTGGAGGAGATCAAGCAGTTTCGCCAATGGCGCAGCATGACCCCGGGCCACCCGGAACGCGGCCTCACGCCGGGCGTCGAGACCACGACCGGGCCGCTGGGCCAGGGCTTCGGCAACGGCGTGGGCATCGCCATGGCGGAGGCTCATCTTGCCGCGCGCTACAACCGCCCAGGCTTCAAGGTCATCGATCATCATACCTACGCGATCGTCAGCGACGGCGATCTGATGGAAGGCATCGCGTCGGAAGCGGCCTCGCTCGCCGGGCATTTGCGGCTCGGCAAACTGATCTATCTGTACGATAACAACCACGTCACGCTATCCGCCGGCACCGCTATCACCTTCACCGAGGATTGCGCGCGTCGCTTCGAGGCGTATGGCTGGCATACACAAGCGGTCGAGGACGGAAACGACCTGGCGGCGATCGAGCGCGCGCTGCACAGCGCACGCGCTGAGACGCAGCGACCGTCCCTGATTTTGGCGCGCACGCATCTCGGCTATGGCTCGCCGCACAAGCAGGACACGTTTGAAGCGCACGGTTCGCCGCTGGGCGCGGAAGAAGTGCGGTTGACGAAGGAGAATCTCGGCTGGCCGGTGGAGCCGCCGTTTTGCATTCCGGAACCGGTGCGTGCGCATTTTCTTCGGGCGGTCGAACGCGGTGCGCGGGCCGAGGCGGGGTGGAACGACAGGTTGTCCGCGTATGCCCAAGCCTTTCCTGAACTGGCCGGGGAACTGCAACAGCGCATGCGCGGTGACTTGCCCGCCGGCTGGGATGCAGATATTCCCCGGTTTCCAGCCGACGCCAAAGGCATGGCCACCCGTGTCGCCTCGGGCAAGATCATGAACGCCATCGCGCCGCACCTGCCGGCGCTGGCCGGCGGTTCCGCCGATCTCGATCCTTCGACCCACACGGCACTAAAGGAATTAGGCGACTTCGAACCGTCGGGCGCGGCCGCTTGCGACCATCAGGGTTCCGACGGCGGCGGCTGGTCGTACGCCGGCCGCAATCTGCATTTCGGCGTGCGCGAGCACGCAATGGGTTCGATCCTGAACGGCCTTGCCGCGCACGGCGGGATCGTACCGTTCGGTGCGACGTTCCTCGTCTTTTCCGATTACATGCGGTCGCCGATCCGGCTCGCCGCGCTGATGGGATTGCACGTCATCTACGTGTTCACGCACGACAGCATCGCGCTGGGCGAGGACGGTTCAACGCATCAGCCAGTCGAGCAGCTCGCCGGCCTGCGCGCGATTCCGCGCCTGATCGTGATTCGGCCATGCGACGCGAATGAGACCGCTGTCGCGTGGCGCGTCGCCTTGGAAACGCGCAATCGACCGGTGGCTCTGGTGTTGACCCGCCAGGACGTGCCGACGCTCGACCGCGCACAGTTCGCCGCTGCCGACGGGATGCGGCGCGGCGGGTACGTACTGGCCGAAGCGCCCGGTGGCAAACCAGAGCTGATCCTGATTGCCACAGGCTCGGAAGTCTCCCAGATTGTGGAGGCGCGACGGAAGCTGCTGGACCAAAAGGTCGAGGTGCGCATCGTCTCCATGCCGAGCTGGGAACTGTTCGAGGATCAGCCACAGGAATACCGTGACGCCGTGCTGCCGCCTGCAGTCGGGGTGAGGCTGGCGGTCGAAGCCGGTGTATCCCAGGGCTGGCACCGTTATGTCGGCAGCCACGGCGATGTGCTCGCGGTGGGTCGATTCGGCGCATCGGCCCCCGGCGAGGTGATGATGCGCGAGTATGGCTTTAGCGTCGACAACGTGTGCCGGCGCGCCTTGGCCCTCCTCGAGACTGCGCCTTGATGTAGCGGCCTTTGGTGGCGACGGTCGTATGGCATTCAACGTCATATGTGCGCCAGCGCACCGAGAGCGGCACTCTTTGGGAATACTTTTCAGGATTCGCAATAGCCATTCCGCGTTTCCTCCTTCGATCGTATTCGCTTCGGCGTGGACAATCGGGCAGCCGGTGGATTCAGCGCATTGGGTCGAACGCTCTGTGTCATCTTCGGACTCATGCCTATGACCGCCAATAACCGGCGCGCACCATTGCGAGTTGTCGACAGTCCGAACTCGGTGATACCGGAAGTGCAGTTGCTGTCGAATGGCAGATACCATGTGATGGTCACGAATGCAGGCGGCGGCTACAGCCGCTGGAAGGATCTCGCCGTGACCCGCTGGCGCGAAGACCCAACCTGTGACAACTGGGGCAGCTTCTGTTACCTCCGCGACGCGGCAAGCGGCGAGTTCTGGTCAACCGCCTATCAGCCGATGCTCAAACGAGTGGAGACTTACGAAGCGATGTTTTCGGAGGGACGCGCAGAATTTCGGCGCCGCGACCTCGACTACGATGCGCAGACCGAGATCGTCGTTTCTCCGGAAGATGACGTCGAGGTGCGCCGGATGCGCATTACCAATGATTCTGGCGTACGCAGGATCATCGAGTTGACGAGCTACGCGGAAGTCGTGCTCGCACCGCCAGCCACGGACTCGGCACACCCGGCATTCAGCAAACTGTTTGTGGAAACCGAGATCCTCCATGAGCGCGAGGCAATCCTGTGCACTCGCAGGCCGCGTGCGCCCGATGAGCCGGCGCCATGGATGTTTCACCTGTTATCCGCGCATAAGCCGGTAACAGGAGAGGTCTCCTACGAGACCGACCGCCTGCAGTTCATCGGTCGCGGCCGCACCACGGCCGATCCTCAAGCATTGCACGACATGGCGGCCCTGTCGGGAAGCGCCGGTCCCGTGCTCGATCCGGTGGCCGCGATTCGCTGTTGCATCGCACTCGATCCGTCTGAAACCGCGATTGTCGATATGATCAGCGGCATCGGCGCGACGCGCGACGCGTGCGTGGGGCTGGTCGGAAAATACCGGGACAGGGCGTTCGCGGACCGTGTTATCGCCGCCGCGCCGACGTCCAACCAGGCGATTCTGCGCAGGCTCCATCCCACGATAACGGACGCGCAGCTCTATGTACGCCTCGCCGGTTCTGTCATCTATGCCAACGCTGCGCTGCGCGCCGACCCTGCAATACTCGGCAGGAACGACCAAGGCCAGTCCGGCCTATGGGGTCACGGTATCTCCGGCGATTTGCCGATCGTCCTGTTGATCATTGCTGACTCGGCGAATATCGATCTGCTACGCCAGCTTGTACAGGCCCATGCGTATTGGCGCATGCATGGACTGATTGTGGATCTGGTGGTCCTGAGCGAGGACCACGGCGGCCGCGGGCCCCCGCTGGACGAACAAATCAGGAAACTGATCGCTGCAGCCGGCAGCGCCGATCGGGTCGACCGGCCCGGAGGCATCTTCGTGCGACCGGCCGACAACCTCGACGCTGGGGACCGCATCCTGCTGCAGTCGGTCGCACGGGTGGTCATCCGCGATGGCAATGGGTCGCTGGCCGCGCAGCTCGATCGGTTCCGTGTTGCGCCGAGTTCGATCCCGCCGCTGCCAGCAGCGCGCAGTCGTGGCCCCGGATCGCCGGCTGCGATCGAGCGGCCTGAGCGCGACCTGATCTTGCGCAACGGGCTGGGCGGGTTCACTCCGGACGGGCGTGAATACGTCATTTCCATCACGCTCGGTCGGATGACGCCGGCACCGTGGGTGAATATTCTGGCGAATCCGTCGTTCGGAACCCTGATCTCCGAGAGCGGCAGCGCCAACACCTGGAGCGAGAACGCGCACGAGTTCCGCCTCACGCCGTGGTCGAATGACCCGGTCGGCAATGCAAACACCGAGGCGTATTACCTGCGCGACGAGGAAAGCGGCCGCTTCTGGTCGGCGACGCTGCTGCCCCGCGTACCGGGAACCGGCGCCACGCCGTATGTCACACGTCATGGCTTTGGCTACAGCACTTTCGAACACAGCGAGGAGGGCATCGACTCGGAGCTGTGCGTGTATGTGGCGATCGACGCGCCGGTCAAGTTCGCGGTGTTGACCTTGCGCAATCGTTCCGGCCGCCCGCGCCGGCTTTCCGTCACCGGCTACCTGGAATGGGTGCTTGGGGACGAGCGCGAGAAGACACGTCTGCACGTGATCACCGGGCTCGATTCGGGCAGCGGCGCGCTGTTCGCTCGCAATTCCTACAACACGGACTTTGCGGGGCGTACGGCGTTCTTCGATGTCGACGACATCGCAGACTGCAGTTTCTGCGGTGATCGCGGCGAGTTCATCGGTCGCAACGGAACCTTGGGCAATCCGGCTGCAATGTTGCAGTCCCGGCTCTCCGGCACGGTGGGTGCGGCGCCGGATCCCTGTGCCGCCATCCAGGTTCGCTGCGAATTGGCCGATGGGCAGGCGCGCGAGGTCGTCTTCCGGCTCGGTGCGGGACAAGACGCCGACGCGGCGCGTGAGCTGGTAGGGCGTTCGCGCGGTTCCGCGGCCGCGCACGACGCACTCGCAAAGGTGAATCAATACTGGCAGCGCACGCTGGGCGCGGTGCAGGTGAAGACGCCGGATCGGTCGCTTGACGTGCTGGCCAACGGTTGGCTCGTGTACCAGATCCTGGCGTGCCGGGTATGGGCGCGCAATGCGTTCTATCAATCGAGCGGTGCGTTCGGTTTCCGCGACCAATTGCAGGACGTGATGGCGCTGGTCCATGCCGCGCCGGAGTTGGTGCGAGAGCACCTGCTGCGCTGTGCCTCGCGCCAGTTTCCCGAAGGCGACGTCCAGCACTGGTGGCATCCGCCGTCGGGGCGCGGCGTGCGTACCCATTGTTCGGATGACTACCTGTGGCTGCCGTTGGCGACATGCCGCTACGTGCGGAGCACGGGCGACACGGGTGTGCTCGATGAACCCGTGCATTTCATAGACGGCCGAACGCCGAAAGCCGGCGAGGAATCCCGCTACGATTTGCCCACGCAATCGACGCAGGTGGCCGGCCTGTATGACCACTGCGTGCGGGCGATCGAGCGGGGCCTGCGCTTCGGCGCTCACGGCTTGCCGCTGATGGGCTCCTGTGACTGGAACGATGGCATGAATCTTGTCGGCGCCGGGGGCAAGGGCGAGAGTGTCTGGCTCGGGTTCTTCCTGTGCGCGGTGCTGACGCAGTTCAGCGAACTCGCGCGGCGCCATGATGACCCGAGCTTCGCCGCACGCTGCTCGAGCGAGGCGGATCGGCTGCGCGACGCGATCGAGCACAGCAGTTGGGACGGCGACTGGTACCGCCGCGCCTGGTTTGACGATGGCACGCCGCTGGGGTCTGCGAAGAATTCAGAATGCCGGATCGATTCGATCTCCCAGAGCTGGTCGGTCCTGTCCGGAGCGGGGGACGCGCAGCGCGCCCGCAAGGCCATGGACGCGGTCGACAGGCATCTGGTTCGCGTCGAAGGCGCGCTGATCCAGTTGCTGGATCCGCCGTTCGACCGGTCCGAGCCCAATCCTGGCTACATCAAGGGGTACCTGCGGGGCGTGCGCGAGAACGGCGGCCAGTACACCCACGCCGCAGTCTGGGCCGCCATGGCGTTCGCCGCATTGGGCGACGCCGAGCGTGCGTGGAAGCTGTTCGCGATGATCGACCCGGTGAATCACGCGAACTCGGCGGATTCGATCGCTGTCTACAAGACGGAGCCCTACGTACTCGCGGGGGACGTCTATGCGCTCGCGCCGCACACCGGCCGCGGCGGCTGGACGTGGTACACGGGGTCCGCTGGCTGGATGTACCAGTTCATCCTGGAATCACTCCTGGGGCTGAATCGTACCGCGGACGAACTGCACTTCTTGCCGTGCGTGCCCGCTGCCTGGAAGTCCTTCGAGGTGCATTACCGTTATCGGGAGACTGCCTACCACATTACCGTGTTGCATGAGCATGTTGCAAAAGCCGGGACGAGGGTGACGGTCGATGGCGTTGAGCAATCCGGCGCGGCGCTGAGTCTGGTCAATGACCACCGGCAACACGCGGTCGAGGTGAGCATTTGCGGCGCACCCGGTTAAGGAAGGAGATTCAAGATGCAGCTCGGCATGATCGGATTGGGGCGCATGGGCGCCAGCCTGGTGCGGCGGCTGGCGAGGGACGGCCACCGGTGCGTCGTCTACGACGTGAACGCGGCCGCGGTGAAGAAGCTCGCGGGCCGCGGCGTCCGGGGCGCCGTCTCGATCGATGCATTGATCGCGAAGCTGACCAGGCCGCGCGCGGTCCCGGTGCTGAGCGCCGCGCTCTATGAACGCTTCAGCTCGCGCGGTGGTGCGGATTTCGCCAATCGGGTGTTGTCCGCGGTGCGCAAGCAGTTCGGCGGGCATGACGAGAGGAAGAAGGCAAGGCGCTGAGATGAACAAGACCCGCAGCGGCATGGCACGGTCGGACGCGCTGGTGCTGTTCGGCGTGACGGGCGACCTCGCACACAAGAAGATCTTTCCGGCCCTCTATGCGATGGCGAAGCGGGGCGCGCTCAAGGTCCCGTTGATCGGCGTCGCTTCCTCAAACTGGAGTCTGGCGCAATTGCGCAAGCACGCCGAGGATGGCATAAGAGAATCCGGAAGGATCGATGACAAGCCAGCCCTGCGCCACCTGTTCTCCCTGCTCCATTATGTCGACGGCGACTACAAGGACCCGGGTACCTTCAAGGCGCTCAAGCAGGCGCTGGGCGATGCCCGGCGCCCGGCGCACTACCTTGCGATCCCGCCCTTGCTCTTCGCGACCGTCATCAAGGGGCTCCGCGCCGCCGGCCTGGCCAAGCGCGCGCGCGTCATCGTCGAAAAGCCATTCGGACGCGACCTGGCCTCGGCGCGGGAGCTGAACCGCGTCGCGCTGTCGGTGTTCGCGGAGGATTCGATCTTCCGCATCGATCACTTCCTCGGGAAGGAGGCGATCATGAACATCCTCTATTTCCGCTTCGCCAATTCGTTCCTGGAACCGATCTGGAACCGCAATTGCGTGGCCAGCGTCCAGATCACGCTGGCCGAGGATTTCGGCGTGGGTAGCCGCGGCGTGTTCTATGAGACTGCCGGGTGTCTGCGCGACGTCATCCAGAACCATCTGTTTCAGATTGTCGCTCTGCTCGCGATGGGGCCGCCTGCCTATCGAGGATATGGGGCCGTGCATGACGAGAAGAACAAGGTGTTCCAGGCCATGCGACCGTTAAAGCGTACGGATATGGTATGCGGCCAGTATGACGGCTATCGAAAGGAACTGGGCGTGGCAAAAGACTCCGACGTCGAGACATTCTGCGCCCTGAGGCTGTTCATCGATTCGTGGCGCTGGGAGGGGGTGCCGTGGTACCTGCGCTCGGGCAAGTGTCTGGCCGAGACGGCAGCCGAGGTCCTGGTGGAGCTGAAGGCCCCGCCGCAGCGGTTGTTCGCCGACTCGGCGCCCACGACGGGCCCGGCAAATTATCTGCGCTTCCGGCTGTCCCCCGGTTCCGCCGTGGCGCTCGCCGCCCGCGTCAAGCGCGCGGGTAAGGAGTTCGTCGGCGTTCAGCGCGAGCTCTACCTGCTCGATGAACAGCCGGGCGAGGAATCGCCCTACGAGCGGCTTTTGGGCGACGCCATGGCCGGCGATGGCGCGCTGTTCGCGCGCGAGGATTCAGTCGAGGCCGCATGGGCGGTGGTCGATCCCGTTCTGACGCAGCATCGGCGGGTCATGCCGTACAAGCCCGGCAGCTGGGGGCCCAAACAAGCAGACGCGCTACTCGCAGCGGGCCGCCGTTGCTGGCACAACCCCATTCCGGAACGGGCGTAAGTATGACCTCCGGAGACGACGTGGCATTCCTGCTCGACGTGGACAACACGCTGCTCGACAACGTCCGCGTGCAGGACGACCTCAGGAACCATCTCGAACGCGAATTCGGCGCCGCGAGCCGGGACCGGTACTGGGCGATATTCGAAACGCTGCGCACGGAGCTGGGTTATGCGGACTACCTGGGCGCGCTGCAACGCTATCGATGCGTGGAAGCGGACGGAAACGTGAATGATCCACGCCTGCTTCTGATGTCCTCGTTCCTGGTGGATTATCCGTTTGCGGATCGGTTGTATCCCAGCACGCTCGACGCGCTCGCGCATCTTCGCACCTTGGGTCCGACGGTGATCCTGTCGGACGGCGACGTTGTCTTCCAGCCGCGCAAGGTCCAGCGCTCCGGGCTGTGGGACGCCTTCGGGGGCCGGGTGCTGATCTACATCCACAAGGAAGAGATGCTGGCTGACCTCGAGCAGCGCTACCCGGCCCGCCATTACGTCATGGTGGGTGACAAGCTGCGCATTCTGGCGACGATGAAGAAGATTCTGGGGGACCGGGTGACGACAGTATTTGTGCGCCAGGGACATTACGCGCTCGACCCGCACATCCGCTCCGCCATTCCGCCGGCCGACCTGGCGATCGAGCGTATCGGTGATCTGCTCAATTACGATTTTCGCACCCGGTTCAAGCCGATCAAGGCCGCCAATGCGGAACAGGAGATGACATGAACGCGACACAGCAGCTTCACGATCTGGGCCAAAGCCTCTGGCTCGACAATATCACGCGCGCACTGCTGACAACCGGCACGCTCCGGCGCTATGTCAGCGAGTTTGCGGTGACGGGGCTCACCTCCAATCCCACCATCTTCGATCACGCCATCAGGAACGGCGACATCTACGATGACGCCATCCACAAGAAGGCACTCTCGGGCAAGTCGGGCGAGGCGTTGTTCTTCGAACTCGCGCTGGAAGACCTGGTCCATGCGGCCGATGTTTTCCGGCCGGTCCACGACGCCACCGGCGGCGTCGACGGTTGGGTGTCGCTGGAGGTATCGCCTCTGCTCGCGGACGACACCGCAGGCACCATCCAGGCGGCGGCGCAACTGCACGCGCGTGCGCAACGCCCCAATCTCTTCATCAAGATCCCGGGCACCCACGCAGGCATACGCGCGATCGAGGAGTCGATCTTCGCCGGCGTGCCGGTGAACGTCACGCTGCTGTTTTCAGGCGACCAGTATGTCGCGGCGGCGGATGCGTACATGCGCGGCATCGAGCGACGTATCGACGCCGGCCGCGACCCAAGCGTCGCTTCCGTTGCATCGATCTTCGTCAGCCGTTGGGACGTGGCGGCGAAGGACAAGATTCGAGATGAGCTCCGGAACCGCCTCGGCATTGCCATCGCCATGCGCACCTACAAAGCTTACCGCGATCTGCTGGCCTCGCCGCGTTGGCGACGCCTCGCCGCATCCGGCGCACGGCCGCAGCGCCTGCTATGGGCCAGCACCGGAACCAAGGACCCCGCCGCCCCGGACGTTCTCTACGTCGAAGCGCTCGCGGCTCCGGATACGATCAACACCCTGCCCGAGAAGACGCTGCTCGCGTTTGCCAATCACGGGAAAGTGAAGGACGCGATGCGACTTGACGGCGGCAATGCCGAAGCGGTACTTGCGGAATTCAACCGCCAGGGCGTGGACGACGAAGTGCTTGCCGACGAACTCCAGCGCGAGGGCACTGCAGCCTTCGCCAAGTCATGGAGCGACCTGATGGATTGCATTGCCTCGAAAGGCGAACTGCTGATGAAGGCCAGGCGTGCATGAGCAGCTCGAAGCTGACCGCCGCTACAACCGCCCGTCCCATTGTTACGGACCGATAGAGGGCAGTGAGTGACTGCGCCGCTTCTTTACTACGTACGCTTGCGTACAGACCGGCTTGGACGGAAACGGAGAATAGATCAAGGCTGCGTATCACCCGATGGATGTGCGAATTGCGGCAAGGGAAGCGCACTAGAACGGTGGGACAGCACAAGGAGCGGTTCCGGGTTGTTTTTGGCCGGACGCGCGTCACACAAAGCACATATACAGGAGGCAAACCATGGCTGAGAGTAACGCGGTAGTGGGAATCTACAATTCCCACACCGAGGCAGAGGCGAGCATCAAGGAACTCCAGCGATCGGGGTTCGACATGAAGAAGCTGTCCATCGTGGGCAAGGACTATCACACCGAAGAGCACGTCGTCGGCTACTACAACACCGGTGACCGCATGAGGGTCTGGGGCAAACTGGGGGCCTTCTGGGGCGGCTTTTGGGGATTGCTGTTTGGGTCGGCCTTGTTCTTTGTCCCAGGCATCGGTCCTCTCGTCGTGTTCGGACCGCTCGTCGGCTGGATTGTCGGCGCACTGGAAGGCGCGGTGGTGGTGGGTGGCATAAGTGCGTTGGGCGCTGCGCTGTACAGCATTGGCATTCCCAAGGACAGCATCATGCAGTACGAGACGGCCGTCAAGTCTCACAAGTTCCTCGTTATCGCTCACGGCACGGCGGACGAGGTGGCCAAGGCCAAGAGCGTCCTCGAGACGACCGGCGCAGCACATATCGCCGCCCATTCAGGGGTATCGGCGAATTAGTGCGCGAAACCCGAGAGCAGGCCAACCGGACATTGAGGAGCCTCGAATGATTGACGAGATGAGAACCAATCCGCGGATTTCCGCCGGATCCGGTTCCGTGACGAACGATTGCCTTTTGGGAGCGACGAGCCTGATCGAAGACGACGTCTACGATGCTGCCGGGAGATTCCTTGGCGAGATTGAAGAAATCCTGGTCGACGCGCGTACCGGCTGCGTTCGATATGCCGTCCTTGCGCTGGGAGGGTTTCTGGGGATCGGCCGAAAGCGTTTCGCCGTTCCCTGGAGTGCGTTCAGTCCCGACGCCGACTACCGACGCTGCGTCGTCGATGCAGCGCTATTGCAGCTTGCGGCGCTGCCGGTTCCCCAAGATGACCCTTGGCTGCGGCGAGCCGGTGTGGCATGGAGCCAGGAGAATGCATACCTGCCGCGGCGCCCAGCCTCCCTGGACGTAATCCCGCCGGAGCCTCGCTTCACGTTCCTGAAGCTGGCTCGACCAACATGGAAAAGACTGCCTGATTGAGTGCTCGATGTCCTGGTGAGGACGACAAGCGCGCGTAGTGCCAGCACCCATGGCTAAGGCGTTGAGAAGTTCCTGTGCCCCGGTTGTCAATCGAATGACGGCAAGGAGAGCGAAATGAAGCGAAGCCGAATGGAGAAGCCCCGGAAGCAATCCAGGGACGGCACTGACGAGCAGCCGTGGGACGACCCCGTCATCGACAACCCGCTCGTGAACAGCAACCGAAACTCCTCGGGGAATGCGGAGGACGAAACGGAATTCCAGCTCACTGACTGGCTGGCGCGCCTGAAGTGAGCGGGGCGGCGCCGGCCGGGTACTACGAAGTCAATGTTTGTCGATGTAAGCACGGGGCCCCTGTTCCCTTGACGGGGGCAAGTAAGTCTCCAGGAAACCCGCAACCAAGAGGTGAAAGAAATGTCCAGTGTCGGTTATCACGAGCCCATAGCGGAACTGTCCGACGAAACGCGCGATATGCACAGAGCAATCGTTTCCCTGATGGAAGAGCTGGAAGCCATTGATTGGTACAACCAGCGTGTTGAGGCATGCAAGGACATGGAACTCAAGGCCGTCCTTGCGCACAATCGAGACGAGGAGAAGGAGCACGGGTCCATGTTGCTGGAGTGGATTCAGCGCAAGGACCCCAGCTTTTCCAGCGAACTGAAGGGTCATTTGTTCACCAAGAAACCTATTGCGTAGAAAAGGAGTATCCAGAATGGAACACAAATTGCCGCCGCTGCCTTATGCGATGGATGCACTGCAGCCGCATATCTCCAAGGAAACGCTCGAATTCCACTATGGCAAGCATCATCAAGCCTACGTCACGAATCTCGACAATCTCATCAAGGGTACCGAATTCGAGAACGCGAGCCTCGAGGACATCATCAGGAAAGCCTCGGGCGGGCTCTTCAACAACGCCGCCCAGGTGTGGAACCATACGTTCTACTGGCACTGCCTGTCGCCCAAGGGAGGCGGCGCACCGACCGGCGTGCTCGGCGAGGCGATCAACAGGAAATGGGGCTCGTTTGCGGCGTTCAAGGAAGCCTTCTCCAAGTCGGCGGCCGGCAATTTCGGATCGGGCTGGACCTGGCTGGTGAAGAAGGCCGACGCCTCGGTTGACATTGCGAACACCAGCAATGCGGCCACTCCGCTGACCGGAGCCGACAAGCCGCTCATGACCTGCGATGTCTGGGAACACGCGTATTACATCGACCATCGTAATTCCCGCCCCAAGTACGTCGAGGCGTACTGGAACCTGGTCAACTGGGATTTCGTGTCGAAGAACTACGCCGGCTGATGCAGAGCAGTTTGACGCCGAGTGCCGGCTCGAGCGCGCCGGCGCAATTGCTGACAGGGCGCCCCGCGTGGAAAGCTCTCGCCGAGCACTACCAGGCGGTCCGCGGCGTGCATATGCGGCAGTTCTTTGCCGACGATCCCCGGCGTGGCGAGCGCCTGACCGCCGAAGCCGCCGGTCTTTACCTCGACTATTCAAAGCAGCGCATTACGGACGATACGATTCGGCTGCTCCTGGGTCTTGTCAGGGAATGCGGTTTGCATGAGCGCATCGCGGCGATGTTCGGCGGTGAGCGGATCAACGTCACGGAGAGGCGGGCCGTGTTGCACATTGCTCTGCGCGCGCCCGAGACCGAACATATTGTGGTCGATGGTGTTGAAGTGGTGCACGAGGTGCATGCGGTTCTCGAACGGATGGCTGCCTTCTCGCGCCAGGTCCGCAGCGGCGAGTGGCAGGGATACACCGGCAAGCGCATCCGCAACGTCATCAGCATCGGCATCGGCGGCTCCGATCTCGGCCCGGTGATGGCTTACGAAGCGCTGCGTCACTACAGCCAGCGCGACATGACATTTCGCTTCATCTCCAACGTGGACGGCACCGACTTCGAGGAGGCCACGCGCGATATGGACCCCGAAGAAACCCTGTTCATCGTCTGCTCGAAGACTTTCTCGACGCTCGAGACCCTGACCAACGCCCACACCGCCCGCGCCTGGAGCCTGCGCAAGCTCGGTGACGAACGGGCCGTGCGCAGGCACTTCGTCGCCGTCTCGACCAACGCCGAGGGCGTGTCGGAGTTCGGCATCGATACCGCGAACATGTTTGGTTTCTGGGACTGGGTCGGCGGGCGCTACTCGATGGATTCGGCGATCGGCCTGTCGACCATGATCGCCATCGGGCCCGAGAATTTCAGCGCGATGCTCGCAGGCTTTCACGCGATGGATCAGCACTTCCGCAGCGCTCCGTTCGGGCGAAACCTGCCTGTGCTCATGGGGATGCTGGCGGTGTGGAACAGCAACTTCCTCGGTGCGCAGACGGTCGCGGTGCTGCCTTACGAGCAGTATCTCAAGCGCTTCCCCGCGTACCTGCAGCAACTGACGATGGAGAGCAACGGCAAGCACGTCACGCTGGAAGGCGCGCGCGTCGCCTGGCAAACGGGGCCCATCTACTGGGGCGAGCCCAGCACCAACGGGCAGCACTCGTTCTACCAGCTTATCCACCAGGGAACGCACCTGGTCCCGTGCGACTTCATCGGCTTTTGTCAGGCGTTGAATCCCATTGCCAATCATCATGATCTGCTGATGTCGAACCTGTTTGCGCAGAGCGAAGCGCTTGCGTTTGGCAAGACGGAGGGTGAGGTCAAGGCCGAGGGCACGCCGGCGTGGCTCGCGCCGCACCGGGTGTTCGAAGGCAATCGCCCGAGCAATACCCTGCTCGCCGAGCGACTGACGCCGGAGACCCTGGGGCTGCTGGTCGCGCTTTACGAACACAGCGTCTTCACTCAAGGGACGATCTGGAACATCGATTCATTCGATCAATGGGGCGTCGAGCTGGGCAAAGCGCTGGCGGAGCGGACGACCGCTGAACTCGAAAGTACCGGCGAACCGCACCTGGAGCATGACAGCTCGACCAATGCGCTCATCCGGCGCTACCGCCGGCTCAGGAGCGGGCTTTCATGAACATAAGTCCCCTCGCGGGCAAGCCGGCGACCCCAGAGCAAGAGCGGCTGCTGGCGAAGCTCTCGCCGCAGTACATACGGTCTGCCGAGTTAGTTGGCAAAAAGTTCCAGAGCATTTTCACCCAGGCGCCCGGCAACGGCGCAGCCATTGGCGGTGTCAAGGTCACCGCCAGGAGCGGGTGGTTTGCGGCGCGCCCGTCCGGCACCGAAGACATCTGCAAGATCTACGCCGAGAGCTTTCGCGGAGCGGATCATCTGCGCCGTATCCTGGTGGAAGCACATGCCATCGTTGCCAAGGCGTTGGCCGTGGACGCTCCGGCCGGAGGTGACGGGGTGCCATGAGCGGACGGAAGTTAACCATCGACGCCGAGCTGGAAATTCTTCAGCGTGAATCGTTCAGCTACTTTGTACATGAGGCCAATCTCGCCAACGGGCTGGTGGTCGACAAGACCGCGCCGGGCTGGCCTGCCAGCATCGCTGCCGTCGGCTTCGCGCTGGCGGCGTACCCGGTGGGGGTCGAGTACGGATTCATGTCGCGGGCCGCCGCAGTGGAACGTACGCTTGCGACGCTGCGCTTCTTCCGGGACAGTCCGCACGGCCCTGAACCCGATGCCACCGGCTATCAGGGCCTTTACTATCATTTTCTCGACATGCGGACCGGGCGGCGCGCTTGGCAATGCGAACTGTCGACGGTAGATAGCGCTTTTCTGCTGGCCGGCATGTTGACGGCCGGAAGCTATTTCGAGGCGGATACGGCCGACGAGAATGAGATCCGCGCCGTCGCCGACCTGCTCTATCGCCGTGCCAACTGGCCCTGGGCCCAGAATCAGGGTGCAACGCTGACGCACGGCTGGAAGCCCGAGAGCGGTTTCCTCAAATATCGTTGGGAGGGTTACGACGAGGCGCTCCTGCTCTACATGCTTGCGCTCGGCTCTCCCACGTATCCGCTGTCCGAGGGCAGCTACGCCGCGTGGGGTTCGACTTATCGATGGCAAAACTGTTACGGATACGACTATCTCTACGTCGGACCGCTTTTCACGCACCAGCTCTCGCACATCTGGATCGATTTTCGCGGTATCCAGGACGTGTTCATGCGAGAAAAGGGCATGGATTACTTCGAGAACAGCCGCCGCGCTACTTATGTGCAGCAACAATATGCGATCGACAATCCGCTCAAATTCAAGGGCTACGGAAGCTGTTGCTGGGGGATCACGGCGAGCGACGGTCCGGGCCCTGGCACCATCAAGGTCGACGGTATCGAGCGGCAGTTCTTCGATTACCTGGCGCGCGGCGCGCCTTTCGGGCCCGATGACGGCACCCTTGCGCCTTGGGCCGTCGTGGCGTCGTTGCCGTTTGCGCCCGAGATCGTGCTGCCGACCATGGACTATTTCATTTACGAGGTCGACTTGAAGAGCGCCAATCCATACGGGTTCAAGGCCACGTTCAATGCGACCCACCCGGATCGATCCAACAATCCCTTCGGCTGGGTATCGCCGTGGCAATTCGGCCTGCATCAAGGTCCGATCACGCTCATGGTTGAGAACTATCGTACCGGCTTGTTGTGGCGACTGATGCGCATGTGCCCGTACATTGTCAGCGGCCTACGACGAGCGGGTTTCACGGGAGGATGGCTATGAAGCCCTCGCTGACATCAGCGGTTCGCGCTGTTGTTGGCACCACCCGCGCAAACCAGCAGCTGCAGCCAGAGTGACCTTTTGCGAGATCTAATTCAATCTATCGCTTAACGCGGTATCGCTTGGCGAGCGATTCTGGTTGCAAACGCAGCGCGTGAAATTCGTCTATGCCACGACATCCGGCAAGCAGCTGGGGACTGACGGATGCGGCGAAACTGAGCCGCGTTTCTGGCGGCGCACTAATATACCGGTGTCGCGAGTATCGGCCAATGAATCGCGTCAGCCTGGAACTGTGCCATTGCCATGCCGTATCCGATGCGCAAGCGTTACGACGCGCGGCGTATGAGGCCATTCTTGCCGGCTCGGCCCTACCTATTCATGGACGCGGCCAATTCCATCTCCTGCTCGCCGGTGGAGACATGCCGCGCGGAACCTGTCACGAGTTATGTGCAGCCCAAACCGATTGGTCCGCGTGGCACATCTACTTTGACGACGAGCGCTGCCTGCCGCCAGTTGATTCGGCGTGCAACACTGCTCTTGATAGTGAGCGTTCCGAGTAAACAAGCGGGGCAACGCCGTCTCTTACGCGGCGCGGAACTTCAATGTCGCCTAAACCGACGAGTGCAGTGCTGCGGTGCGCCGCCTCCCGTAACCACCATTCGCTGCAAGCCAGCGGCGAAAACTGAGACACGAGGTGACGAACCTCACGCGGTATCTTACGTCGTGCGCGAAGTGCCGGCGATCGAGTACTGCGCGGCGATAGATCAGCAAAGTACGCCGAACCCAGCTCAGGGCAGCGGCGGTTCCGTCGCGTTGCAGAAGAAAGGCGATACGCGACGCTTCCGCGCCATTCGCGCATCGCACAGAAACGGCACCGCTGTCTTCATACGTCATGTCAGATTGCCATCTTGCACCACCTTTCGAGGCATTGCGGGCCGCAAAAATGATAGATATACTCCGCGCCTTCAAAGTTGAGCGCCACGGTTGCGGGAATCCTGGTGTGGCAACACTCGCACTCGATGGCGGTCGCCAGAGCCTCGGGCAGCGTGCCGGTTCCGACACTGCAATCGGAAATCCCGTCGGTCACCCCAGCTTTCCCGGCGCCGCCAGGCGGGCTCGTCCGAAGTGTTCGACTGCGACGATACGGCGATATGGCGATGGCGTCGCTGGCGGGGAATGTCTCGACGAGCGCTTCATCGAGCAGCCACTCGTCGTGGCCCTCGACGCACGGCGACTCGGGGAAGGTGATTTTGAGCGCCTTCGTTGACAGCCCAGAGGCATTGTGCAGTTGTTTGCTCATGGCAGATGTCCTTTGGCGGTAAAGGGGAATGAGAGCTCGATAGCGCGAAAGTGCCATATATCATGCTATGATGCAAATTATACTCGTTCGGTAATGGTCCGCCAGAATTCGACTCATCTGATGCCAAGTTGGAGAGGGGTTCTGCGCCTACGAACGCGGGATCGGCGAATTCGTACCGTCCCCATTTCTTCCCTACGGCAAGGAGTTTTCATGGCCATCCCGCATGCAGCATCCGGCGAATTGATCGACGTTCGGCCGCTTGGCGAGAAGCTGCGTCAGACCAGTTCAAGTACGCTGGTAAGGGCGGATCACCTGGAGGTCTTCCGCCTGGTGTTGGCAGCCGGCAAGGCAGCCCCCGATCACAAGGCCTCCGGCGCGATCACAATTCAATGCCTCGAAGGGGCGGTGGAGCTTGAGGTTCGCGGACGGACGCAGAAACTCTATGCGGGAAGCATGGTGTACTTGTCGGACGCGGAGCCACATGCCGTCACGGCACTTGAGGACGCTTCGCTTCTCATCACGATTGTGTTGAGGCGAGCGTAATTCCGTTCAGGAGCGCCTCGGCATCGCATCGCGATCGAGTGACCCATCGATGAGGTCGGTCAAACCGTGAGCGCACCGTCCGTCGAGACAAGCCCTGCGAGCAAATGGGGGCATGGCACCGTGATCGGCAGGCGGCAATGGACCGACCCTCTAATGCTGAAAAGGCAAAAGCCGCAGCTGACACGAAGAAGTAATTGTCATCCATTGAATCTAGGAAAGGCGGGGCTCAGGTCCTGCCTTTTTTCTTTGTATTGGGCGATAGGATTTCGAGTTGGCGCAGCAGTACCAGTCCCTCTTGGGGCTGCGGCTGAACCCGCTGCCATTCCATCGGCAACTCTTGATGTAGTCGGCCCACTCTCGCTTGCCGAAACTCACGAATGCTTGTCTAAATCGCAACCATTTTCCCCATAATTTGTCGTACCCGGTATCGGAGCATTCTTCGATACACTTGCAAGCAGGGTCCGTGCCGATGGTCAAGCACCCACCTTTGTCCGCACAGCAATCACCGCGGCAGAACCATCTACTCGCCGCACTGCCGGCAGCGGACTACGAGCGCCTGCTGCCCGATCTAGAGGTCGTGCCGTTGCCTCTCGGATGGGCTGTCTCCGAATCCGGCAGTCAGCAGAGATATGTGTATTTCCCTACCAACAGTATTGTGTCCCTGCTCTACGTCATGGAGGACGGATCCTCGGCAGAAATCGCAGTCGTAGGCAACGAATGCCTGGTCGGGATCGCCCTGGTCATGGGAGGCGAAACCACCCCGAGCCGCGCGGTGGTGCAAAGCGCGGGCGAGGGCTATCGGCTGAGTGCCAGCGTGTTGAAGACCGAATTCGGCCGGGGTGGGGACCTGCAGCATCTGCTGCTGCGGTACACGCAGGCGCTGATCACGCAGATGACGCAGACCGCGGTGTGCAACCGGCACCATGCGCTCGAGAAGCAGCTGTGCCCCACGCCGCCACGGGGCCATGATCAGGGCATCGATCACCAACTGCGACACCATCTGCGCATGCATCGACCAGCCCACCACCTTGCGGCTGAACAGATCGATCGCCACCGCAACGTACAGCCAGCCCTCGGCGGCCCACAAGTAGGTAAAGTCTGCCGCCCATTTCCGATTCGGCCCATCGGCTGTAAACTGCCGATCCAGCACGTTCGGAGCAATGCTGTGCTCAGGCCTCAAGCCCTCATCGATCGGGCTGCCTGCGTCGCTTCGGGCGCGCCCGAAGCGACGCACAGCGCATCAGCCGCGCAATGCGCTTCCTGCCACAGCGCTCGCCCCGGTCGTACAGATCTCGCCACACGCGCGGGCTGCCGTAGGTCCGGTCGCTTTCCAGGAAGCTGGATCGGACCAATCCGGTGAGCCGGGCATCTTCCACAGAACGCGCACTCGGTGAGCGGCCACGCCACTCATAGAAACCCGCTTTGGACACCTCCAGCATCCGGCACATCGTCGCTACCGGCCAGATCGGCTGATGCCTGGCAATGAATCCGTACTTCACTGCGGGTCCTTCGCGAAGTACGCCACTGCCTTTTTTAAAATATCGCGCTCAGTCTTGACTCGCTGCAGCTGACGCTTCAGGCGCTCGATCTCTCCCTGCTGCTCAGTCTTGAGTGGCTTACCTGGGCTCAACTCCCATTTCCCGATGCGCGCCTCTCGAATCCACCGGGCGAGCACATTGGCATGGATCCCCAGTTCCTCGGCTACCTTGGCCTTCGACGCCCCGGCCTGCGTCGCCAGCTTGACTGCCTCGCGTTTAAACTTCGCCGTGAAGTTCTTTCGTTCCATCCGGCACCTCCGATAATATTTTCCCATCTATCGAAAGCGTCCGGAAGAACGGGGCAATGCCAGCCTGATCGGCACAGCCTTATACCGAGCTCGGCATAAGGCGGTTTATGCCGCCCGCCAAACTATGCCGAACGGTTCTGGAGTGATGCGGTGTATCCCGCGAATTTACGGGCTTCGAGCCGGCATCGCCCCCAGTTTCATTCGGCATAGTCTGGCTGCTCACAGCGCCTCGAGAAAGGCGAGCAGCTGGTCGTTGGGGCGGAAGCGGAATGGCTTGCGAAGTTTGTACGGATCGAGCTTGGCCAGAGCTGCCTCCTTGAGTGCGAGGTGGGCATGAAGGTAAGTCTGCGTGGTCTCGATGGATTCATGACCGAGCCACAACGCGATCACCGAGCAATCGACGCCCGCTTGTAGGAGTTCCATCGCAGCGCTGTACCGCAGGACGTGTGGCGACACCCGCTTGGACGTCAATGAAGTGCATCTCTTGCTGGCGCCACGCACATGCTTTGACAGGAGCGACTGGACGCTGTCGGCGCTGAGCTGACCCCCGTGTACGTTGGGGAACAAGACGCTTGCGCCGGGCCGCGCCGGCTCCTTGACCCATGCCTGAAGAGCGATTCGGACGTGCGTTGTTAGCGGGGTGCATCGTTCCTTCCGACCTTTGCCGACACACCGCACATACGCGCCGGCGCCAAGATGGATGGCGTTCCTGTCCAAGCTGATAAGCTCGGAGAGCCGTAAGCCGGTCTGGGCTGCGAGCAGCAGCAAGGTGTAGTCGCGGCGGCCGAGCCACGTCGTCCGATCGGGCGCGGCAAGGATCGCCTCGATCTCGGGCCGCGTCAGGAAATGCACCTGAGGCTTGTCGTGTCGCTTGCTCGGTATCGCGAGCACGCGCTGGATGAGGGCGCTGTGAGCCGGCTCCTCGAAGGACATAAATCGGAAGAAGGAGCGGATGGCAGTCAGGCGCAGGTTGCGCGTCCTGACGCCGGCGTCGCGCTTCGTCTCGAGATCGGTCAGGAACGCGCCTATAAAGGGTGCATCCAGGTCATCGAGCGTCAGGGCCGACGGTGTCTTGCGAAGCCTCCCCTGCGCAAACGTGAACAGCAGCCGGAACGTATCCCTGTAGGAAGCGATCGTATTGGCGCTAACGTTGCGCTGGCGCATGAGCCGTTCGGTGAAGTAGAGCTCGATGAGCGTGGCGACGTTGCAGCTGGGCTTCATTATTTGAGCTCCCACCGTCGATCGAGACGCCGGGCCGCCTCTTGCTGCCCGGCGTCAACTATTCTGAGAGCCGGTCAAGATAATTGTCGCCGGCCACCTCTTGCATCAACCCTGGGCACGCCGAGAGGTACCAGTAGGTGTCCCGCACGCAGGTATGGCCGAGATAGGTGGAGAGCGCCGGGAGCTTCTTCTCGACGTCGGTTCCCTCGCGATACCAGCCCAGTAGCGTGCGAATGGCGAACCGATGCCGGAAGTCGTGCACGCGTGGTCCGGTACGATCGCCAGGGCGCCGCAGACCGATCTCGCGGGACAAACGCCAGAAGACGCGATGAACATACTGGTGCAGCAATGGACCGCCTCGCTCCGCGACGAAGAAGCGTGGTATGCGGCGCGATCCGAGGTGAGCATCGCGCCGTTCCGCGTAGTTGCGGAGCGCTGCGCGGGTCGTCGGATGCAAAGGCACGAGTCGTGACTTGCCGAACTTGGTCATCCGGACCGTCAGCACACCTGCCTCCAGGTCGACGTCGTCACGCTGGAGGCCGATTGCCTCGGACAGACGCATACCCGTCACCGCGATCAACCCGAACAGATAGTAGTAGGTCCAGCGGCGCAGTCCACCTGCTGGCGGCAAGGACTGCGCCGCCGCCAGCAACGCATCGATCTCTGAATCGCTATAGATGTAGGGCTTGGCACGCTTCAGGCCGGGCAGGATGCCGACGGGTGGCACTTCCGTCCTTGGATCGATGTTCGCGATGTGGCGCGCAAAGCCACGCACATCCGTCAATCGCAAGGCCCAGGACGCATGCCGATCGGGCGGTAGCGTCGCCCACTCCATCGCGAGCTTCGTGGTGATGGTCGTGGCCTTGCGCTTCTCCATGAAGGAGACGAAGTCCGCGAGCCGTCGCGTCTGGTGCTGGTACTTGTATCCAAGCCCCTTGCGCATGCCTAGGTACCGCTCGAGTGCGGAATGTAGATCCGTCATTGCGCACCTCCCGGCCACGGCAGGCTCAACGCCCGGAGAGCCTCGATATCGACCTTTGCGTAGATCCGCGTGGTGTCGTGGCTTTTATGCCGCAGCAAATGGCCGATCTCCGTCAAGGTTGCACCGGAGCGCAGAAGCTCGGTGGCGAGGCTGTGACGGAAGATATGGGCTCCCTGGTGCGCGTAGCCACGGATGCCGGCGCGCTCGAGAGCGGTCTTGGCGATCATCGTGATCGCGCATCCGGAGGCAAAGCCGATGTGCGGAGCAAAGCTGCGGAGGAACAGTCGACGACACGACGACTTGGGTCGGCCGTCACGCAGGTAAGCGATCGCGGCCACGCCGACGTCTCGTGCGATCGGCATCCGCGCTCGCTGCCGGCCCTTGGCGCGAACAAGCATCTCGCCGGCTCTCCAGTTGACATCATCCAAGGTGATGGTCGCGACCTCGTCGGCCCGCAGGCCGAGCTTGGCCAGCATCATCAAAATGGCGTAGTCCCGCCGCCCCATGGCGGTTGCTCGGTCGCAACCATCGAGGACCTTCTGAACCTGCGCAGCAGAGAGATAGGTCGGCAGGGTCACGAGCTTCCATTGCCTGATGGAGGGCACGCAGCCGGCCAGCGCGCGCGGGTTCAGCCCCGTGTGATGGAGGTATCGAAGAAATGCGCGCAGCGACCAGCACATCGCTTTGCCGGACCTCGGGCTCCGATCCTGGGCGTGACGCTCGATATAGCGGGTCACCTCCTCCTGACTGATCTTGCCGAGGTCGCCAACACCGGCGGCGCAAACTTCACACAGGAACCGGCGGATCGAAGGCAGATGCCTGACAATGGTCCTCTCTGCCAGACCGCGCTCCCTTCGCAGATAGTCGCTGAACTGCGTAAACATCTGATCTTGGGGGGTGACCGCCGGAGACGCCGCCGGTGCGATCGTGCCCGCGTCGCGCAGAATGGACAGCCACCGCTTCAGCGCCGCCCGGTCGCCCGGCTGGATGGTCTGCTTCCTTCCTCGGCGCCGGAGGTAGCGCTCCACCACGCATTCATCGAGGTTGGTCAGCTTGGCCCGGCTCCTTACCATCCAACCCAGGAGATCGTCGACCACGTTGAGGCACCGCCAAGTGCCGTGGCCAGCGAGCCCATCCTCGACGAGACGCGCCGCGTAAAGCTCGACGAGCTGTCCGTGGGGGCCGTTCTTCAGACGCTGGAACAGCCGGCTGCTGACCAAGTACTCTTCCGTAATCATCATTCTGTCCTCCACTGTTGAGAGCGGAGGTACAGGATGAACTATGCCGAACCGATGACATGCCGATTACTCAGATTCCTGGGGAAAACGAGCCCGTTCGGCATAGTTCGGCGGGCGGCATAAACGGCCAAGCTCAATGGCCTGGATCCGGAAGGCTACCTGCGGACGGTGCTCGATCGCATCGCCGATCACCCGATCAACCAAGTCGATCAGCTGCTGCCCTGGAACATCCTGCCGGAACCGTCCATCGAAAACCGCCTCGCAGCCTGATCAGCACGATCGGGTCAAGACGGTATTCGGCGGACGCTTACCGCGCTGCAGCGGGCAACGTGGTACTACCGCAGCCAGGCCGCGGGGCGCAGTCCTTCGACGCTCGGCTCGGCGGTTGATATCGAGCCTCTCCACCATATGCCGAAGGAGCAGGAAGATTTCTCTCCGGACTCTACGTCAGTGCCGCACTTTGGCGGCGACGCCCGGAAGTAGGGCATGATCTAGATTCACTTCCGGAATCAACACTCTTTTCCTAGGGCGTCCGCGAAAGAATGTGCCCTCCCCGCCCGCTAGATACATAGCAATGGTGATAATTCCGGTAATCGTGAATCGCGATACTGCGGACGTTCAATCGGAAGTAGGGTAGGGCAGCCATCGGATCGTAATGGGGATCCCTGTACTGCTGCCCAACCGCCGCTCGTTGACAAACTTGCCACGCCGACTCGCCGAGCATTTGTTCAGCGCCTCGTCTGATAGAATCGCGAAACACGGCGTGAAGCGGTGTGTTGAGGAGGCCGCTGCGTTATGAAAATCGCGAAGCCGAGTGGTTTTGGGTGGTTGCGTACCTTAACGCGTTGATTTAGTTATGACGGCAGCGGCCTGCAAAACTTCGTACGTGGGTTCGATTCCCGCTCGCGCCTCCAATCTTGGTCCAGCAAGGCGTTCAGAGCCCAGCCGCGCCGTCGACTATGCGCGCGACGAGAAGCCCTGGAAGGCGCTCCTTCCGCAGTTCATCGAGCACCTCTACTTCAAGAGGTTCGGTAAAAAATGGCCCGAGTTCGTCGTGTCGGTCGAGGAACGGGCGCGATTGATCCACAAGGTCCGTGAAGTCGATCCTCTGGTATGTGCCAAGTGCGGCACGCCGATGCATGTAATCGCGCTGATCGATGACGCAACGGTCATTCGCCAAATCCTCGAACATCTGGGTCGCTGGGCGCCGCGCCTGGCGCGACAGAACCAGCGCGCGCCACCGGCGGCCGCAAAGGGCATCGCCGGATTAAAACCGCCGGTGCGCGAATGGACCTACCATCCCGTCCCAGACATCGCCTGAGTTGCAGAACGAAGACAACGCCCGGGAACAACCAGGGCGCGGCACAGAACGTGCCTTGTCGCGGCGGTTGAAATTGATTGCCCAGTAATTTACCACTAGACTCGCTCCGATCGCCTCCTTCGGGGGTGCGTAGCGGAGCGAAATTGACATAAGAAGCATTGGGCGCGGTTTGGGGCCGGTTCAGGCACCGGATTGCGGCGCGCCGGCAAGGACTTCAGACTTCGTGGCCGGATCGATTCGCTTATCCCTTCTTTTTGAAAGTCTTGACGGATTCGGCGGCGATTTTCGAGAACGCGCGCAGGATCGGCGAGGTATCTGCGCGCCGCCACGCCAGCGCGAACTCGGTGATGGCATGCCGGTCGGACAACGGCCTGTAGACGACGCCCTTGACGCGGATGCTTTGCGCCGACGCTGGCACGATGGCGATGCCGATGCCGGCGCTCACCAGCGCGATCATCGTTTGCGTCGGCCGCACTTCCTGGACCACGTTGGGAATGAAGCCGACCCACTGGCACATGCTCAGGATCAGGCTGCTCTGGTTGTAGAAGCCCGCCTCGCCGCCGCTCGGCGAGGTGATGAAGCGTTCATCGGCGAGCGCTTTGAGCGACAGCGTACCGCGCCCGGCCAGTTCGTGGTCCCGCGGCAGCGCGACGACAAAGCGCTCGCGCACCAGCAACTCCGTCTCGAGCGCGCTGTCGGAAATGGGCATGCGCACGATGCCGACGTCGATCCGGTTTGCATGCAGCGCATCGATCTGCTGGGTGATGTCCAGCGTGCGCAGCACCAGCTTTACATCCGGGTGGCGCAGCCGGAATTCGCGCAGCACGTGCGGCAGCAGCGCGTACGAGGCGGACGCGACGAACCCGATCGACAGCCGGCCGATTTCGCCGCGCGCCGCGCGCTGCGCCGAGCTGACCGCGGCGCCGGCGCCGGCCAGCACGCCGCGCGCGTCGTCGAGAAACGCTGCGCCGGCCGTGGTCAACTGCACGCCGTGCTTGCCGCGTTCGAATAACCGCACGCCCATCTCCTGCTCGAGCAGCGCGATCTGCCGGCTGAGCGGCGGCTGCGAAACGTGAACGCGGCGCGCGGCGCGGCTGAAGTTGAGCTCTTCAGCGGCGGCGACGAAATAGCGCAGGTGCCTCAGTTCCACGATCCATGCCTCCAAGGTATCACCAGACCATAAATTACATATTGGCCATCTGGCTGGCCCCGCACAATAATCTAAATCACATTAGGGCCTGTCCG
>Ga0209514_10000699_pt1 | contig 66128 bp, 51 predicted proteins | sample Subgrocontami58m_FD_187452 | JGI IMG/M metagenome (GOLD analysis project Ga0209514, IMG submission 187452) | Subsurface groundwater microbial communities from S. Glens Falls, New York, USA - GMW37 contaminated, 5.8 m (SPAdes) (version 3) | ecosystem: Environmental > Aquatic > Deep subsurface >... | reverse complement strand
CCGTCTCCGCCTGAGGGCTCCGCCGAGGCAGGGGAAACCGACCCGTCTCCGCCTGAGGGCTCCGCCGAGGCGAGAGACGCGCTGCTTGTGCTGGAAGAGGAGGGATAAATGCCGCTCTCCGCCAGACGAAAACGGTCGAGCTCGCCCTTCGACTCTGCGAGGAAAGCGCCGACGAGCCTGGCGGCGAGCCCTCGGGTCAGCGGCGAATCGAGGCGGATGGTCACGGGAATATCGGTCTCGCGGTCGGCCGCCGCCCGGTAGTAGGGCTCCGCCCAGTCGGTCGAGGTCACTTGGGGAATCCTGTATTGGTAGAGGAGTGTCAGCATCTTGAGGGCCTCCCCGTAGCTCACGGTATCCTCCGGCTGGAAGTGTTCCGGCGTGCGGCCTTTCACGATACCCTGATCCTTCGCAGCGCAGACATACGGGCTGAACCAGTCACTCTCCCGTACATCTACGAAGCATATTTTTGGCGTGAAAGTCGCCCCGTCCTTCCCAGCACTCATCATGGCAATTTTCAGGAACTCCGCACGGTTGATCCTCCGTGAAGGGCCGAAGTATTTCCCAGAGTACCCCTGCACGATGCCTTCGCGGGCGAGGAGGGAGATCCCCGCTGCCTCGCGTGAGGTTTCGCGGACATCAACGAACTGCTTCACGGGCGTGAAATCGAGCGCGAAAGCAAGAGCGGGGACTAAAGCGAGGAACGGAACAAGCGGTGAGAGGCGGCGCATGACACCAGTATGCAGTATTCGGTAGATGGTATACAGGGCAGAAAATTCTCCTGAATACTGAATACTGACCCCTCTATACCCTTCGGAAACCTCAGCATACGGATCATTGCCCTGAGCAGGTTTTTCTGGTAAAATGTGTGTGTGGATAACACACAAACCCAAAATACTGCAGGAGCGGACGACATCGTGCTCATTGTCCCCACGATGCCCACCGTGACCGAATTGTTCGACGCCCTCATGTCAGGTATTGACGAGCGTTTCACGCTCGAGGGGCAGAAGAAGATCGGTGAGCAACTGAAGAACGCTTCGCCTGAGGAAAAGAGGCGGATCATCGGAGATTTCCAGCGGGCGATGGTCGAGTACAACAAACAGGCGGGAGAATACTTCACCTTGCTTCAAAAAGAGATCAGCGCTTACCGCGCGTTCGTGGAAAGCGCGGCACATGATCACGAAGAGGAACAAGCGGAAGCAAACCTCGACAGAGGAATCACGACATAACTCTTTCAACATGCAAAAACTCACACCATTTTCGTTTTCCTCCCGAGAACAGCGCCTGCTCTCGCAGCAAATGGGCATAGGTTTTCGGGAAGGTCCGAAAGGGCAGCAGCAGGCAGAGCCAACGCCACGGGAAATAATCGACAAAGTGGATCAAAGTGGGCAGAGGGAATTCATGAACGCGGTTTTGAAGATGAGCAATACACCGCAGTTCCATTCACCCGACCAGGTGACCGCAGCTCCGCAGTACGCAAATAATCCGGGGCAGTATCTCTCTGACCTCACGCAGCCGGTCTTGAGCGCGCATGACGCGAAGATGCAGGAACTCTGGTCAAAGCGGGGCGAGATCGATCGCGCAGGCTCCTTCGTCGAGGATGTCGCATCCATGGTCGCGAAGGAAAAGCCAAAACTGGTAGGTGAACGCACAGCGAAGCGAAACGTCAGCCAGATTGATAGAGAAATAAACTTTAAGCGGCTGCGCGGAAAACCCGTCACCCGAGATAAATGGTACGAATGGCAACATACTGCCAAAGATCTGCAGGCATTCGGCGAACGGCGCGACAGGATGCGCGCCGGACAACTGAACAGGAATATGTTCATGGACGTGATGCGTTCCGGTACGGCCGACAAACGCATCCTCAACGAAGCCGCTCTTCGGCAGGAAGCGCGCGACCCGACGGAGGAGCCATTGGTACTCACACCGGTTGATATGCCGGTAGCGGGGCCGCCGCAGTCCATGCCTCGCGGTCCGCAGTTCGCACCGCCACAGCGCACGGACAAGGGCTTCGCTCTCCGTAAGCCGGGCGAAGAGGCGCAGGGAATGCCCATGGGACCGGATGCTCAGCCGATGCCAGAGCTCAGTCCGGAGATGGCACAGCTCGTCGCTGACCTTCCTCCGGATGTCCAGCGACCGGTCGCGCGGCTCATTGATGGCATGAATCCCGACGAGAAGAAAGCACTCGAGGATGTCGGGGGAAAACTGACAGACCTCATCAAGAACCCGCAGAACCGGGACTGCCTCTTCCGGCTCTTCACGGAGAAAGGGAAATTCCCGACTGCCGAAGAGCTCAAGGCGGAGGAGGGGACGTTCGGTCCCGAGGCCGTCAAGAATGTTTCCGATTTCATCAAGGGACTTCCGCCGGAGCAGGCTGCCATTCTCGAGCGTGTTCTCGGGAATGTGCGGGATATCGCGCAGGAACACCAGCGGAAAACGGAGGGCTACTCACTCGACCTCGAGAAGAACCCCGCGAAGAAGGCGAAGATACTGAAGTACGCGAAACGCTTCACGGAGGCGAAGACGGAAGAAGACAAGCTCATCGCGGAGGGATCCCTCCGCATGGAGGGCGTGGACGTGGACGGAAGCGATTTCGCGGGCGGAAAGGTCGAGATGCTCCCCGCCAACGGGCGTTTCATCAACCTCATCGTCGGATTCGTCCAAATGACGATGGGAATCCTCAAGAAGCTCGGCGGGAAGAAGACACCGACCCAGAGCGCCGGAGAAACAAGTATCCAAGGATGGAGAGGGGTGGCCGAATCCAAAGAAACGGTGAAAAAACTCGACGCGGACATCACGAAACTGGAGGAATCGCTCAAGAAACCCGATATTACCGATGAGGAGCGCCGTACGTACACTGAGTCTCTCGGTAAACTGAAAGACGCCAGAACGAAGCTGCAGAGCAGCATCGAGGATCAGGAAACGAGACTGAGGCGACTCGACAAAACGTTCGGACTGGAGGAACACAAGGAAGGATCCGTGGTTACGCAGCAGGCTGGTGGAGAATCCGCAGATGCGAAGAAAGGCGGTGCGCCGGGAACGACACCTGCGGAAGGAACGGAGAAACCAGTCGAGCCCCTTGATTCAAAGCAAGTGGGACAACAGCTGGATACCATGCTTCTCAAGATCTTCGGCGATGCTCCGGGGCTGAGTAGCTGCCTGTTCGTCGAGGGAGCTCAGGATGGGAAGGTCACGATCACGCTCGATGATGGCATCTTGAAGCCACGACTCGCAAATAGGCAACGGTCGGCAGAAGTCATGCAGAAGGTGCTACAGGAAAAGAAAGGCCTCCTGCCGATGGTAAACGAGAGGAGCGGCCGGAGAGCGACCGAGCCGATGGACCGCGCTCGGCTGAAGGCGGTCCTCGATGAGCTCGAAACTGCACTGCGGGCGGAGAAGGAGAAGAGGATGGGAAAGTAAGCAGGCGTGGCAGCGGAAGAGATTTTGGTGATCGGATTTTTGTAATGAGAGTGCCACTACAAATGTTTCTTTGTAAAGCTCTACCTGAATGTGACTTCAGGCAGCACTCAAAGGCGGATCACATTATCTTTTGGTGGAGAAGGCAGGATGACAGGGATGAAGGCTATAGCAGAGGTGGCATGGGCATCGTGCCCATGGTTTGGCAGACTCCTTTCCACTTCCACCCAACCAATCCCGCTCTCTCAGGATTCAACAGTGCATATTCAATTGCGTGAGCAAGCTCTTCCTCATTCCTGATCACATGATCGTAATACTCAGCTTGCCAAAATGTTCCTTCCCGGCCGAGCATTTTGTTCGCTTGCTTCGCAGTGAATGTTTTCCAGGAATGCAAGACATCCGACAATGAATGCTCACCAATCGGCTGCACGACAGTGTGTACATGGTTTGGCATGACGCACCAAGCGAAGAGTTGATAATGCAGGCCATGAAAATGTTGCAACGCGCCAGCTGTCATCGAAGCAATGTCTTCCTGTTTGAGAGAGCAAGCTCCATGTCCGGCTCGCAAATATTTTTGAAATTTTTCTGATCGAAGCTGAGATAGTCGGAATATTTCGTCTTTAGACAGCGGTCTGCACAGGTAATCTGCTGTTTTGAGAATATCTTTTTCCTCTGCTTTCCATGCCTCAAGCACAGATTGAGGAAGGGAATCAGCCAGACGGAATGTGACGGAGTAGATTGCGTCTGATCTCGTTCGATGGGGCAGGTACGCTCCTTTGCGTTCGATTGCTTTTCCCTGAAACGGTTGGCTTGATCCTTGCACTTGAGTACTCTCTCAATTTTCCACTCTCTTGACAACCACGGGCACGATGCCCGTGCCACACCTCCTTTCTCCAGCAAAAAATCATATGATCCTCAAAGGCCTCGTCGCCTACAGGAAAATCCTTTCAATGATATTATTCAGATAAGGAAATCTTTGCGTTTCTGCCGGGGTAGCGCCCTCCTTCGCTAAAGCTACAGAGGACTAGTATTCTGCTCTTCGGAAACAATGCGTTCTTTTGCTTCGATTGCCGGGGTGGCGGAATGGCAGACGCGCTGGCCTTAGGAGCCAGTGGAGGTTTACCTCCTTGAGAGTTCAAATCTCTCCCCCGGCACCATCAGAAGTGGATCCGAGATTGTAAGAAGGTTCAGTTTTTAAACTAGCCCTTTTTGCCGTGTAGTTTCGCGTCGTAGCTATAGTCGAGCTCCTCGAGTGTGCGTGCGAGCTTCCGGTCCGCTTCGAGCACTCTCTGCTTACATTCCATTTCCCCTTTCGTCCTGCACTCATTGAGCTCCTCAGCTACCTTAGCGCTTTTCATGCGTCCCTCGTTCTCTATTCCCTGTTTCCGTTCTTTGAATTCGGTTTCCGCGCGCTTGCGCTTCACGTTTGAAGTCGCCGTGATATTCGTGCGCTGCTTCTCGATCTCGTAGATGCTCCTTCCTCGAAGGCTCGCCTGCTGCGAACGGGCCTCCGAGTCGATCGCGGCAAGTCTCATCCGGCGCCAGCTCTCGAGCTGAAACAGCTTCTGATGTGTTTCCGCTTCCACTGTGGCGCTCTTCGCCCGCATTTCGCGCTCCAGCTCCTGCTCCAGCGAATGCCGCTTGAACTCAGCCTGTTCCACGACCTGTTGGCGGTCGAAATGCGCTCTCTTGCAGGCACCCTCGTATTCCAACTTCAGCTTATACTTCCGATTTTCGATGGCCTGCTTGAGCGCGGCCACCTCTCGAAGCTCCTGCATGTAGCCTTCTCTATTCTTTTTCTCTTCCGCGCGTTTTCCGGCCTTCTCTTTCTCCATCTGCTGTTCTTTCTCACGGCGCTTTCTCTCCTCCTCCGCCTGCTTCTGACGTTCCTTGATCTCGCGCCGGTACTCCTTCTTCTTCCCGTGGAGCTCCTCTCTGCGTTCCTCAGCATGGAGCGCCACCTCCTGCCCCTTCCGCGCCTCCTCCTCTTTGCGGGCTTTCAAACGTGCGCGGATGGCCGCTTCACTCTCCATGCGTTTTCGCCCCATTTCTGCGGCACGTTGAATATCCTCCTCACGACTCAGACCGGTTTTCGGAGCCGGAGACACATTTTCCGGCGGAGCGTCGGCGGATGGCGGATTTTGCTCATCCATATCGAATCATTCTACCATTAATCAGCGTTTTTCTCTATGTTGAAAGGACTCAAAAAAGTATTCAGTATTTAGTATCTAGTATGAAAAAAAATCCCCCTGAATACTGCATACCGAATACTCTTCTTACTTTTCCTCAACAAACTTGAGCCTTAGCTCTTTCAGCTGCTCCGGCGGAATCGGTGACGGCGCACCGAGGAGGAGATCCTTGGCCTTCTGGTCTTTCGGGAACGGCGTGACCTCGCGGATGTTCGGCTCGCCCGCGAGGATCATGACCACACGATCTATCCCGTAGGCGAAACCGCCATGCGGCGGCGCGCCATACTCGAACGCGCGGAGCATGTGACCGAAACGCCGGTCGGCATCCTCCCGCGAAATCCCGAGCATGTCGAAAACCTCCGACTGCAATTTCGAATCATGAATCCTGATGGATCCGGACCCGAGCTCGTAGCCATCGAGCACCAGATCGTAGCAGATGGAATGCACGGCGAACGGATCAGTGTGTCGTTTGTCCCATTCCTCCAGGTTCGGCGAAGTAAATGGATGGTGACTGAAAGTAAGTGAACCGTCTTCAGCTTCTTCGAACATCGGGAAATTGGTTACCCAGAACATGGAATGGATTGAGCTATCAATCAGATTGAATCGCTTTGCGGCCTCCGCTCGGATCCGCCCGAGACTCGCACAGGCAATCTTGAATTTGTCGGCCCCGAAGAACAGCGCATCGCCCTTCTCCGCTCCGGTCGCGGCAGTCAACTTCTCGAGGAAACCCGGAGCGAAGAACTTGAGAAGCGGCGATTGCGGTCCGTCATCCTTGAACAGGATGTACGCCAAACCTTTGGCCTTCAGCTCGCGGACAATGGAAGTCCAGGCGTCGATCTCGCTTCGTGACAAAACGGCTCCGCCGGGAATACGCAGCGCCCTGACCGTTCCCTTCGCCGCCAACGCGTCCTCGAACACCTTGAAACCGCAACCGCGGCAGAGACCCGAGACATCGCTCATGGGAAGACCAAACCGGAGATCGGGCTTGTCGGATCCATACGTATCCATGACTTCCTGCCAGCGAAAGCGCCCGACCTTGCCCCCTTTCAATTTCTTCGAACTGCACTCCTTCAGGATCGCGAGAAGCGACCCTTCGATGATCTGCTGGACGTCCTCCTGAGTCGCGAAGCTCATCTCGAAATCGAGCTGCAGGAACTCCGGCTGGCGGTCGCCCCGAAGATCCTCATCCCGGAAACAACGGGCGATCTGGAAGTAGCGATCGAGACCACCGACCATCGTGAGCTGTTTGAGTTGCTGCGGACTCTGTGGCAGCACGAAGAAATTGCCGGGGTACATCCGGGACGGTACCACGTATTCGCGGGCGCCCTCCGGCGTGCCTTTGATCAGGCATGGGGTATCGATCTCCAGACACCCCTGTTCCACGAAGTACTTGCGGATGATTTGAAAAACCCTGGATCTCAGAGTGATATTCCGCTGCATCTGAGCCCTCCGCATGTCCAGGTAACGATACTGGAGGCGCAATTCCTCATTAACCGGCTTATCGGAGTCGATCTCGAACGGCGGCGTTTTGGCCTTGTTCAGTACCGTCATCGAAGCGGCCTTGATCTCGATCTCGCCGGTCACCATCTTCGGGTTGATCGTCTCGCGGCTTCGCTTGCTAACCTTCCCGCTGATGCAGAGCACCCATTCCGGCCGGACGGTTTCGGCCAGTGTAAAAAGTTCCTTGTTCTCTTCGGGGTGGAAAACGACCTGGGTCAGACCGTAACGATCGCGCAGATCGAGGAAGATCAGTCCGCCATGGTCGCGCCGGGTATTCACCCAGCCGCAGAGTGTCGCTTCCTTCCCGGCGTGCTTTGCCGTGAGTTCGCCGCAGGTATGGGAACGTAACATAAGGCAAGAAGGCAAAAGGGCAAGAAGGCAAAAGGTTAATGCATAAGCCGCGTTACAAGATAGATGACTCGTCTGCAATGATCACAAAGATCTTCAAATTCCTCTTTTGAAATAAATTTCAACTCAAATGACAATTCACAAAAATTATCAACCTCCGTAGCAGATCCTCTGGCGCGGACGTAAAAAGAGTCACGATGCGCTTTTGTTGGCATTGCCGATCCTTCTGCAAGGTTCGCCATAACGGAACTGGAAGCGCGTCTGAGCTGACTCACAATCCCAAACAATTCTTCCTTCGGAAACTTTCTGGTGATCTCATATACCTTGATCGCCAGTTTTTTCGCCTCCTGCCAAGCAATCAGCTCACGAAAACCTTTGGCGAAACTGTGCTTCATGGCTCGATGATACTTTGAATTGTTGTTATTGTAACCTTTTGCCCTTTTGCCTTCTTGCCATTTTGCCCTTACTGAAACAGCCTCCCCACCTCCTTCTTGAACTCATCAACGTCCTTGAACTCCCGATGAACGGATGCGAAGCGGATATAGGCCACCTGATCGAGCTTCCGAAGCGCCTTCATCACGTCGGTGCCAATGGTAGAGGATGAAACTTCCTGTTTATTGGCGCCCCATTTCTCCTCCAAATCCGAAAGAATCCGATCGATGTCCTTCTGCGTCACCGGACGCTTGGTGCACGAGAGCCAGATACCGCGCTCGAGCTTGCTGCGACTGTAGGGCTCGCGCGTGCCGTCGCGCTTGATCACGATCAACGACGAGAGCTCCTGCCTCTCGAACGTCGTGAAACGGTGGTCACACTTGCCGCATTCACGGCGCCGGCGGATCGCACGGCCCTCCTCGGTGAGACGGGAATCGATCACGGCCGTATCTTTATGCTTGCAGCGGGGACAACGCATGGGGGAAGTATAGCGAGTGAAGCGGATTGAAGATGACATGGATTATCAGGCCAGGCATTCTTGCCTGGCACAGGTCGGGCATTCTGCCCGACCTGAAATGTTGTAGCTTTCAAGCCGAGCAAGAATGCTCGGCTTGGGCCGGACAGGAATGTCCGGCCTGAAAGCACAAGGTGTCATGTCGAATTGGAAATGGTATCAGATTGACCCTTTTCTCAATATACGTTGTTTGCTTGAAGCCGTAAGATCGATGACCGTGGATGGCGGCGTCTTCGGAAGGGTTCCTGAATCGAGTACCAAATCCGGCTGAACCGGTTGACTGGAAAATTGATCGATGATTTCAGCCGGGCTGTAGGTATTTTTCTGTCCATGCAGATTCGCGGATGTCGTGCTCAGGGGCTTGCCGAAGCGCTTCGCCAATTCTTGAGCGAGGGGGTGGGAGGAAATACGAATGCCAAGCGTAGCTTTGAGCTTTGAGCTTTGAGCTTTGAGTGGAGTGGGATAGACATGGATCGGAGCATCAGATTGTAAAAGGAGGATCAATGTGAGCGGGCCGGGGAGATATTTGCGCGCCAATTCTTCGGCGTGTTCGTTCCATACAACAAACTTTTTCGCTTCATCAAGCGATGAAAATAACACACTTACCGGTTGATCAGCGGGCCGTTGTTTCAAGGCAAAAAGCCGCTGAACCGCCAGCGGATTGGTCAGATCGCAGGCGAAGCCATAACAGGTCTCGGTGGCATGAGCGACGACGCCACCGGCTGCCAAAACCTTCAAGATTTCATCGAAGGTTTCTGTTGTATAAGACGTAACTTTCATGCCGCCAAGCTACAAGCTACAAGCGGTGAGCTGCAAGCAAAATACTTGAAGCTGTCCGCTTGCCCGCCCGGACGAATGTCCGTTCGGACGGGAAGCCTGAAGCTTATCCAACATACTTCTTCACCGCTTCCTCCACTCTTTTTTCGAGAATCGGTGACATTGCAATCGTGAGGGGAACGGGGACGAGCTGGTCGCCGATCTTGAGCTGCACTTTCTCTCTGCCGGGGAACGTCTCGAAGATCGTCTTGATCTCGAGAAGGAGGTGTCTCGGGGCTCTCGCAGGAAGAACGACCGTATGAATGGAAAGGCCTCCGCTCGTTTGCACGACGCTGAGCGGGGATTGGCTCTTGGCTCTTGGCTCTTGGCTCTTCTCTTGCATATCCTGATGGAATCCCAACACCTCGAGAGGTTCTTCTCTGTGCATTCCCTGAATGATCCACTGCGCGAGCGGCCCGTGGATACCGCTGCTTCCTTCCAGCGCGCCCGCCTTCCGCTGGATGCGCTCGGTCATGACCTCGCCCTCCTCACTCACCAGTTCGACGCTCTCCTCGAGCTCCTGTTTGCGCACGGATCTTCCGCGCCAATGCCGGGCCTCGTCCTCGGAGAACATTCCCTCCGCTTTGGCGTGGGCCACCATGGTCTCGAGGGAAACGCGCTTCAGCGCATCCACGCGGAGCTGCGGCTGCCCCATCCGCATATCCATGACCCCCGCCATCACCAGAACCGAATCTGGCTTCTCGAGGAGATCTTTGTGCTGCGCGTACACGCGCGGGAAGAGCGTCGCTTCCATCCTGCCCGTCGGATCTTCGATGGTGAGGATCGCCATGGTCTCGCCTTTCTTCGTATGCAGCATCTTCACCTGCTCGAGAATCCCCGCGATCGTGATCTTGCGCCCGGCATCGTCCGCCGAAAGGCCGTCGATCAGACGGGCTTTCTTGCTCATGTACTTCTTCAGTCCGGCAAGCGGGTGGCTGGAAACGTAGAGCCCGAGCGTTTCTTTCTCCCATAGGAGCTTCTGCGCCGCAGTCGCGGGCTCGCCGGTATCGAACGCAATAACCGCCGCTGCCACCCCCGGGCCAAGCGCGGCAAACATGTCCGTCTGCGAGGTGCCGACGTCGCCGACGGATTTGCTGTACTCCGCGATCATAGCGTACTGGCTCACGAATTTTCCGCGTTCTCCCAGCGAGTCTAAGGCACCGGATTTCGCGAGCGATTCGAGGAGTTTCTTGTTGAGAATCTTGCTGGAGATCCGCGCCGCAAAATCCTCGATGGTGACAAATGGGCGCCGTTCTTTGCCGTCCACGCCTTCCCGGATCGCGATGATCTGCCGGATGGAACTCTCCCCGACCCCTTTGATACCGAGCAGGCCGAAACGGATTTTCCTGTCGGGGAGGGCCGTGAAATGTGCGAGCGACTCGTTGATATCCGGCGGGAGCACATCGATCCCCATAGCACGCGCCTCCTCGATCTCGATGGAAATGCGGTCGGTATCGCCCTCTTCGGAACTCAGGAGCGCCGCCATGAACTCGGTCGGATAGTGTGCTTTCAGGTACGCCGTCTCGTAGGCGATGCGCGCGTAACAGGCGCCGTGTGATTTGTTGAACCCGTAATTCGCGAACGGAGTGATGACATCGTCGAAGATCCTCGCCGCCAGCTGTTCAGAGTACTTGCGCTTCACGGCGCCACGGATGAACTTGTCACGCTGGGCGGAGAGCTCTTTCTTGATCTTCTTCCCGATTGCGCGGCGCAGCAGATCCGCTTCGCCGAGAGAGAATCCCGCGAAGACGCGCGCCATCTCGAGAATCTGCTCCTGGTAGATCCCCACTCCGTACGTGGGCTTCAGGATGGGCTCCAGATCCTCGTGGAGGTACGCCACCTCTTTCTCCCCATGCTTGCACTTGATGTAGTCGGGGATTTTGTCCATCGGTCCCGGGCGGTAGAGGGACACCATGGCGGTGATGTCATCCAGCGTTGTCGGTTTGAGTTGCTTCAAGTACCTGCGCATCCCCGCCGACTCCAGCTGGAAGACGCCCGTCGTTTCCCCGCGGGAGAGGAGATCGAAGGTACTCTTGTCGCCTGTCGGGATCTGACTGATGTCAATCTTCTCCCCATGGAGACGCTCGATGATGAGGAGCGCCGTCTCGATGATCGTGAGGTTCTTGAGGCCCAGGAAGTCCATCTTCAGAAGCCCGAGTGCTTCGAGAGGTTTGGCACCGTACTGGGTGATGATGATCTCCTCGTCCTTGGGCGCGCGCTGGAGCGCAGTGTACTTCACCGCTGGCTCCGGCGTGATCACAACGCCACAAGCGTGAACCGAAACATGGCGGGCCTTGCCCTCGAGCTTGAGCGCGACTTCCACGATCTTGCGGTAGGTCTCATTCGTCTGCAGCACCTGTTTCAATTCGTCGGTCTTCAGAGCGTCCTTGAGCTGGGTCCCGGGGCGGTCCGGGATGAGCTTGGCCAGCGCGTTCATCTCCGCGAAGGACACTCCGTGCGCGCGGCCGACGTCCTTCACCGCCGCCCGGGCCGCAAGCGTTCCGAAGGTGCAGATCTGGATCACCCGGTCATGGCCGTACTTCTGCCGGACGTAGTCCAGGACTTCGTCGCGCCGCGTGTCCGCGAAGTCAATATCGATGTCCGGCATGGAGATGCGCTCGGGGTTGAGGAACCGCTCGAAGAGGAGACCCTGTTCGAGGGGATCGAGCGTGGTGATACCGAGCACGTAACTCACGATGGATCCCGCGGCGGACCCGCGGCCGGGCCCCACCGTGATCCCGCGGCGCTTGGCCTCGGAAACGAAGTCCGCAACGATGAGGAAGTAGCCGGCGAAGCCCATCTTGTTGATGACTTCCAGTTCGTAATTCAGGCGGTTCTGAACAGCTGTAAGCTGTGAGCTGTGAGCTGTGAGCTCATCGCTGCTCACCGCTAACCGCTCACCCGCCCGAACGTTCCCGTTCGGAACGGGCGGGTCGCTCATCGCTTTTTCGCCGTATTTCTTCCTCAATCCTTCCTCGCATTTCTCCTTCAGCAGGGATTCCTCGGTTTGACCCTTTTCCACCGGAAATTTTGGAATCCGATACTTGCCGAACGAAAGATGTATGTTGCATCGATCCGCAATGATCCGCGTGTTCTCGAGTGCTTGTGGAACATGTCCGAACGCGCGCTCCATTTCCTCGAAGGAGCGCATCGAGAAGTCGCTGTCGCGCATGGTGAAGCGGCCGGTGTCCTGGACAGTGTCGTTCTTCTGAATGCAGAGGAGCACGTCGTGGGCCTCCGCATCTTCCCGGCGACAGTAGTGGCTGTTCGCTGTGGCGACCAGAGGAACATCCAGTTCCTTCCCCAGACGGATGAGCTGCTGATTCACCTCCGACTGCCCGGGGACCGCCGGCAGGTCCATAAGTTCGAAGTAGAGATTCTCAGAACCGAAGAACGAGCGGTACTGCTCCACGAGCATCTTCACCCTCTCGGCATCCTCCGCGAGGGCCGCCTGCGGCAAAGCGCCGCTGATCGGACCGGAGAGCGCGATGAGACCGCGTCCGAACTGTTTCAGGAGCTCCGCATCAACGCGCGGCTTGTAATACATGCCTTCCAGCGCCGCGTGGGTAGCCAGTTCCAGAAGGTTTAAGTAACCCTCATCGGTTTCGGCGAGCAATACCAGCGGATAGCGCCGCGTATCCTGCGAGCTTTCCTTGTCGAAACGCGTGCGCGCGGCCACGTACGTTTCGAGGCCCAGAACCGGCTTGAGTCCCTGATCTTTGCACGCCTTGTAGAACTCGATGAGGCCGTAGGTATACCCCTTGTCCGCGAGCCCCACCGCCGTGTGTTTCAGTTCCTTCGCGCGCAGGACGATCTCCTCGGGAAGCGGAAGCGCCTCGAGGAGGGAATACGTGCTGTGGCAATGGAGATGGACGAAATCTGAGGGTTTCATTAGACGATTGCATGATGACGAAGAGGGTCAAAAGCTGCAACCAAGAACGAGAGATCATGGCTGCATGGTTACATGGCTGCATGGTTCGCAAGCGGAACGATCGGTTCATGCATGCCTAACCATGCAGCCATGTAATTTCATCGTAGATTCACCCTCCTCAAGGCCCTGTGCTCGAACTCGAGCTGCTCTCCTCCAAACATCCCGGAATGAGCGTCGGTTGCATGGAATCGTACCGGCCCTGCTCCGAGCTCAAGTCCTGCGAGCAGTACTTGTCCCAGAAGCCACGGTCACTCTCCTGAACCGATGGATCGCAGTAGCACTTCTTGTAGGCATCCTCTTCTGCGTATTTCCCGGAAACGTATGGATGGCAGTAGGGATTGAACGTGCGCTGCATGACGCGGTTGAGGGTCCGCTGGCAGGGGCCGTCCACGCAGGAACGGAGCAGGAAGTACGCGAGGTCGGGCGTGTATTTCTCGGGCAGGAACCCCTTGTTGCCTCCGGCGCTGCCGTCACCCGTCGCCTCCGTCACGATCTCCGAGAGAGTATCTACGGCTTCGGTGAGGGGCCTCAGTGCCTCTCTGCTCCGGCCGATGGCATCCCGGTTTTCCGCTTCCAGATTCCCCATCTCGCGCTCGATATTCGACGAGACCGTCTTCAGCTCACTCGGCACGACTCTCTGCAGAAACGTGAAGAAAAATTGTGACACGAAGGAAAGAGATGTGAGTTCCTGGGGAAGCGGACGCGCCCGCCCGATGTCAGCTTTCTTGAGCAGGAACGACCGGTCGAGAATCAGAGGGTTCGGGGTGGCAAGGAAGAAATCATATGTACTCCTGAGGAGCAATCCCACCGGCAAGGTTTCCTCGGGCAGAGGAGCGTAGGTGATGTTGTCGAAGTAATCCGGGAAACCTGCGAAAATCTCCTCGAGGAGAATCGCCGAGTCGTCCTGTCCGCTTGAGCCGCCACCCGATGCCGGGGGCGCCGGGCGGAGACATCCGCTGAGTTTCTCGTGCGGAGGGGCGGGGGAAGCCGGATCGTAGATCCCGCCTTCATCCCCGGGAAGGCGCGGAAGTGTCGCGATCATGAGGTTATAGAACATCTCCGCGAAGGAGCGCGCCGTGTCCTGGAAGGTCTGGAGTGCCAGCGCTTCCTGCTGCAGGCCCCCGCCGATCGTCGCGAGCACGTCGCGGTCGCAGCCGTAACTGTGTATATCGGCGGTCTGCCCGCTCACGATGACCACGTTCCCCGGAGAAGGAACGTACCCGTAGGAATGCGGCGCGTAATCCGTCGTGAAGGGACAGAGTGGGGCCAGAGAACCTGAGTCGAATACGGGCTGTCCCCCGGCACTCCAAAGGCCGGGATCGTGGAAGGGGTACCGTAGGCGAAGACGATTGTCTCTGTACGTCGGGTCCACCCCCCCCTTCAGGAGCGAGGCGTACGCCGCCGCAGTGAACTCATAGTTATCACGGAGCGCTCCCGCGGCACTGATATTGCATGACTGGATCGCGTCGTTGAGCTTGGTGCGGATGAGCTCGAGCTGCTTACCGAGGAGAGAGCGGTCATTCTCAAAACAGACGGTGCGCTCGCGGAGAAATTGTGCTTCGGTCGAGAGATCCCTGGTCGTCATGACCCAATACCGGACGCGGGACATGGTGCTATCGATCGCCGCGATGACCGTGTCCGGGTCGCAGTTCGTTCCTCCGAGGCCTCCCGCCATGGCGATGCCGTCATTGGAACGGTCAATCACCTGCCGGACCCACGGCGAGAGCGCCGTTTGAGCCGAAGCAGTTACCGGAAGGATCAGAAAGAAACACAAGGTCAGACAAATTCTCCCCATCGCCGATCTTGTAAGAAATTTTTTCACGGCGCGGCGCTGGAAGAAGTTTTGAACGGCCCCGTCCACGGGCAGGGCGTCTTTGTGAGCGGGGCGTTCTTGAGCTCCAGAATCAGGTCGGCCACCTGCTGGACGAACGACGCGAGTGACCCGAACACCTTCTGTTGGACGGTAGCGGACTGCTCGAGCGCCGCCCGTTCACCGATGTTCGCGGCTAAAGAGAGCACTATGTCCTGGTCTTCCGCCACTTCCTGTGCCTCGATGTCCGTCGCCGCCGCGTTGAAGAACTGCATGATATCCGGCGAGTTCGATCTCCGGCTGCTCCGGTACGCGCAGTATCCCGCGAGCGGGTGCGGCGCATTCCCGTTCTTCACGCAGTACTCACGCTCGTAATCCATCGTCAGAAGGTGCCCGATGTACGGTGGGAACGCGAAGGGTGTGGGATGGGCGATTTCCGTGTACCGTCCGAGCTGCGGGTCACGCCGGATGCAGGCGAGGAAGGGGGAGGTCGCTTCGTTTAAGAGCACCGTATTGCGGTTGGGGACGAGCGTGTGTCTGCGCATCGACTGGATGAGACAGTGATCGATGTAACAGGTGTTGGAGGCGATGTCGTCCTGATAGAGCACCTTCGTGCCCGGCGTGCAGATCTCCCCGAGATCCGCGGGTTCGAGATCCGGACTTACGTGCGCCGGGTTCTCTGTGTCCTCGAGCGGATCGCCCGTATCACTGTAGAGATTTTCGAGATCCGTACAGGCTTTCGGTCCTGATTCCGTCTCCATCGTCTTCTCTGAGCACTTCACGAGGGTGATGCCGTCGCTGCCGGGCCGCGCGCAATCCTCGTCGAAGGGAGGCTGCGGGCGGCAGAGATACCCGAAACGGCCGAGCGACCGGCTGCAGAGCGGGCTCCGGATCTCCGGGTCCGTGGGCGGAGTGGAGCCTTTGTAGGAGAAGGGGTACGCGAGCGTTTCCCCATCCTCGACCATCACGGGGTATTCCCCTGCCCGCTCGACTTCGACGCGCGCGAAATGCATGGGGTATACCCAGAGAATCCCCAGATCATCTTTCCGCGCCCAGAACGCGACATTGGGCGTCACCGTGAGCTTCGGCGTCGCGAATTCCCCCACCATGGTCGGATCGCCGGTAATGTGCAGCTTGTCCGCAATCGCTTTGAGAGCGTCACCGACAGAGTCCGCGACGCCGGAGAACGCCGGATCCGCCTCGCGCTGGTCGCGGAAGTACCCGTGGTGGAAACGAAGAACCGCCTTATCGAGGTCATCAGGCGAGAGTGCCGCGAGGGCGCTATCGAGCGACTGCACTTCGCTGTCCGCCGTCCCGTCCCACGGGATGACGGCGCCCCCCGTCCCGACCCAGGTGCGCTTGAGGAGCATCGCGGCCTTCCCCATCTCCAGCGGACGATGCGGCTCGTTGGCCGCCGCGAGTTCCGAGCCATTGGCAATCGTGAGGAGATCGGCGCCGAGCTGCTCCGCTTCCTGCTCAGATGCGAGAAGCGAGAGAATGTCGCGCTGCAGACCGATGCATGATTCACCGGAAGTGTTTCCGCCCAGCACGAACTGGATGGGCGCTCCCTCCATGGTCACCTTGTCCTTGCAGAGCGCGCTCTGATTCTCCTCGAGCGCGTACTTGATATCGTCCTGCGTGAGCTGGATACCGCTCCCTCTCCACGTCTGCATCTCCTGGATGACGAATTGCGTCAGCTGATCGCTGGGGTAGACCCGCGGATGGGCTCTCTCCGCCTCCTTGTACACCAGTTCAAAGAGCGAGTTCTGCGTGTTCCCCGCCTGCGGGAGCAGGAGAGCGGAGAGCGCGATGGCGGCAAGGAGGCGTTTCATGGGTTACTTGCGGTCATGGATGGAGGTGAGGGCATCCCAGATCTTCGGCATGCAGCTGGTGGTATCCGCGAGGAGATTCAATTCATTCCGGAGATCGAGCGACGCCCGCTGGAGACAGACGATGTTGCGCGCAGCCTGGTAGTTCGCATCGAACGACCGGAGGAGATGGAGCGTCCGTTCGAGCGCAAGCCGCGCGCGGCTGCGCTCCTGTTTCAGGCGCTCGCGGTAGGCCCCCACTCGCGTCGCAAGACCGGCGGAATTGACAGGGGGACAGGTTCCCGGCAGACAGGGCGCATCGATATCATTCCCCGTCATGACCGCGTTGGTCGCGCGGGCATCGAGAGCGACGATCTTGCACTCGTACTCGCGGAGGAATTCTCCCAGAACCGACGCGGACGATTCGAAGAGGACCGGCCGCAAGGGAAATGTCAGCGGGCTTCCTCCCGCCCCCTGCCCCTCGGGCGGGTAGTGCCAGCCGGGAAGTTTCGCCGCAAGCGCCTGAAGCTTCGGCATCGCGGGTTCTTTGTCCATGCATTTCCAATCCGACGGTTTCTCGAAGTACTGCACGCGCTCTTCCACGGCCTTCGTCACTTCGCTCCTGAAGAGATCCATGATCTCAGTCGCGTTCTCCTTCCCCTCGAAGATGGTCCACGCATCGCTGCAGGTACGCAGGCTCCCCCCGGAGCCGCTGCCTCCGCCCGTCCCTCCCAGCCCGCCGAGGAGACTCCCGCGGAGATTCACCTGCGTAAGCGCGGCCACGACGCTCAAGACGACCATCGAGGCGATGAGCAGCCGATGCCTTCGCCACGTGTCACGGAGGGAAGAGAGCAAGCCGGAGAATCGTGAAACGGCGGTCATGGGGCGATGCCCGAGGTATCCGGATAATCGCACTGCCCGATGAAACAGGGAATCTCATAGAGCTTCCCGAGGAGCCCTACCATGTCACGAAGCGGCTTCAGCACGTACCCGGGGAACTCCACCTGCACCCAGTCGATCATCCCGGCAATCTGCGCGCTCGCGCGGTAGCCGCTGTCGTACGCCACGGCGAGCTGAAGAGCCCTGCGCTCGAATTGGAGCGAGTCCTCCACCATTTGCCCGCAGTACTTTCGGAGGTCGTCCTCATCGTTCTGGGAAGCCGTGAACGTAGATTGCGGTTCCGCGAGGTAACACTCCGCGTACCGGGGGACCGTCTGTTCCGCGCACCCGAGAGGACGCACGGTGACCTCTCCACCCTTGACTCCGACAGACTCACGCAGGACTGCGCAGATCGTGTAACTCCGGCACCGGAGAGCGCGGTAACTCTCCACGAGCGGGGGGACGAGCTCGGATGTCAGGCGCCCCTGCGTCTCGAAAATGCCTTTCCGTTCGGCATCCGCATGCCCTCCCGTGAGGACGGTGAAGGTTCCCTCCGCATCCAGGCGACTCCCGAAAATGTACGACCGGAATTCGTCATGTACCTTGCTCAGCTCACCGGCAAGTTTGTTGCGGCAGAGTTGCGCCGGGCCTTCTCTTACTTGCGCCCACACTGCCGGCAGGAGGGAGAGATGGAACAGGAGGCCGATGATCACGAGAGGGAATCGCCGCATGCTCACGGTAGAGGGAGGGTGGGGTTGGGGAGCAGAGGAATCTCGATGGGGAGCGGCAATCTCTGGAACGTGCGCTTGATGAGCTCTACGGGCGTGTCGAGGTAGGGATTCTTCGTCTCATCCGGCGGCTCGCAGAACGGGCAAGTGAGCGTGCGCATTGCATCGGCGAGTGTTGTGAACTCGTCGGTCGTCACCTTCATGAACCACTGCCAGGTCGCGGTCAGAGTCTCTTCCGGAGCAAGGGAATTGCAAACGACATCCTCATGGCAATCCATGTCATCCGGGCTGGTGAACTCATCACTCAGCCGCACTGCGCGTCCTCCTACGTCCTCCATTCGTTCCGGCATCCAGCGTGAGAAGAGCCGCGCCAGGCGTTCCCGCAGGTCGCTCTCCACGTGGATGATTTTTGCGGGATTTCCGTGCCTATCTTCGGGGTCCGGCGGGATCATGATGCTCGGAGGGAAGCTGCAGTACGAACCGCGCATGTTGCGGCGATCATTCCATGGGCCGTTGTCATCCGGCGGGGGCGTACCTGTCATCGCGTCCGTTTCCTCCTGCTCCTGCCGGGCGATGTCCGTCCCATCCACGATCTTGCGGTATTCGCGGAGGATCTGCATTGCCTCGCTCAAATCCGCAGCCGGGGACGGCGGCAGAGGCGTCTGCGGGGGGAGAGTGACCGTCGGAACAGGGAACGAATCGAAGACGGTTTCATCCGGGAACGGAGCGAGGTCCGGGAATTCGTCCGGATCCGGCGGCAACCCCACGGTCGGGGGAAGCGGCAGCTTCAGCTTCACCTGCACGGGCCAGAGAACGGGGACTAAGAGCCCGCCTGTAGCGAACCCCATCTTCGAGAAATCGAAGACCCGGTCCTTCGGCTGCTCGTAGCGGAGATCTTTGAGGTCGCGCGGCAGGTAGTCGGCATTCCGGAGTTCGCCTGGCTGGCGGTCCCCCCACCACCGGTCGAGCAATGAGTAGACCGGTGCGGAGTACCGCTGGTTACTGCACCACTGGAGCTGACACTCGTCCGTCTGCAACATCGCGCGCTGCAGCCGGCGCCAGATCCACTTGAGCCGTCGGCGGTCTTCCGACTGCAGTTTCGAGAGTTTCAGAGCAGCCGTATCCGACGTGTACCATTCGGCGATGTACTCGCGGATCTGCCGCTGCACGTCGAAGAGCTTCAGAAGATAGTTCGCCAGTGCGCCGCGCATGCGCCGCTCCTTCTCCACGGCATCGCGATACTGCTCGAGTTTGGTGATGAGCGGATCGGCCATGCCCGCGTATGACGGGCGTCCCGGGGGCTTACTGGCATCTTTGTCCTCGCGCATCTTCCACTGCTTCCACTCGAAGATGCGCGTATTGAGTTCCTCCTCGGACGCAAGCGGCACGATGAGCGGAATGCGCACTTCGCGGATCGGCATGATGAGATTGCGCTCGAGGGAAAGGAGTGCGTTCCCGATGTCCTCCGGCCCCGCGCGGAGCGTGATTTCCACGATGCCGTTGGAACGGGAGACGATGTTCCGCACGTACTGGAAGAACGGATCATTCTTCTGCAACCCCACGAACGCGCGCGCGGGCAGCACAAGCCTCGTCGCGGGCTCCGTCACCATCTTGAGGAGCTCCTTCTGCTGGTCCTCCCAGAAGTTGCTCATTTTCCGCTCCGCCGTATCGTCGAACATGTCCGTGCGCGCGTGATCCGGCGTCGTCTTCGTGGCACGCTGCTTCGCAGAGAGGAGCGCGCCGATCACTCCGGTGATGTCCGTCGGATCCTCGAAGTCCTTCTGGAGTTCCCTGAGGCGCTTCATGTCGATCATCGAGAGGTTCGTCTCCGTATCCGCCACCCAGGGCTCGGGGACGGTCCTGGGGTCACGCGGAGGATCCTGCACCAATCCGGCTTCCGGCACGTACCCCTTCTTCTGTTTGTGGCCGTCTCCCGGGATCCACTCGGGTGTATCGGGGTTCTGCTCATCGGGCAGAGAGATCACGAACTCGCACTGTTCATCTTCCCACGCGGTCACACAGTATTTCGGATCGCTCTCCATGTAGTACTCGTAACACTCGGCACGGACTTTCCATTCTTTTATATTGTTCGTTCCATCCCTGTTCTTGTACTCCGTCACGGTGATCCCCGGCACTTTGAAACCCCCTGCATAGTGCCGATAGAAGGAACTCTTGGTCCCGTATTCGTAACCGCCGACATCAATGACGACGAATTCGTTCCCATCCGCATCGGTTTCCCTGTGGCATTCTGAAATCTTGCTGCCGAAGTCGGGCATGAGGCGCGATCCGCACTGCCCGGGGTTTGGATTCGCTGCCGTGTGGCATTCTTCGCCGTTGCATTCCTTCGTGTACGGATCATCGAAGCAGTATTTCTTCGACGGAGGATTCGGGCAGTCGGGATTGATGGCCGGGCGGGGGGCGCTCGCGGAAAGAATCTGGAACCATTCGTAGAGTTTCTTACACCAGGAGGGCGTCGCCTTGTCGTACCATATGCACCACCCCTTCGGGTTGACGTCGAAATCCCCGGAGCCATCAACGACTTCCGCGGAGATCGCGCTGTTGGGGTCATTCTCGTCTTCGATCTTGAGGTTGATGTCTTTCCCCAGTTTCTCGAGATCAGGATCGTGCATCCTGCCCCAATACATGTTGCACGCGGAGAGGTAGCCCCACGCCGAGCCGGGGTACTGGAAATCCCCGCGGGTACCGAGACCGGTTTTCGGATCGCCGAGCGGATCACTGTTGTCCCGCCCCGGAAGATCCGGGCTGATGTCCGGAATCGGCACGTTTCCGCCCGTCATCGTCGTGCCGTTCACCGTGGCATTCGAATCCTTGTCAAATCCGCCGCAGTCCACCGACTCGATATTCTGCCGCGTTTCTTCCGCGCCGAAGAGCGCGTCTTTGTAGGATTTCGGTTCGTTCATTTTCGGGATGAACGGGGCTGCCATCGTTTCCCCGACGGTCGTGAGGAGGAGCGAGGCCAGAAGGGAGAGCATGATGCGCCGCCGCATGGGTTCCGCTAGTGAGTGTACTGGACTCCCGCGTCCATTGCCTACGACCTGCGAATCGGAACTTGCTACCAAGAAACAAAATTCTTTTTCTTCAATTCCTTTCGATTGCCATTGAAATTTGCTGGGTGTACGTTCGTCCACGGTAACCTCCTTTACTTCCATTCCCCCCGCAGAGATGTTCTCACTCAACAGAGTCGAACTCATCGGCTACCAAACACAACCCCTCACCCTCCGTCAGACGCCCGCCGGCACGAGCGTCGTGGACCTGAATCTCGTCGTGCCGTACTCCTTCCAGAACGCGCGCGGCGAGTCCCTCTCCGGCAGAAGTTTCCATACGGTCACCGTCTGGGGTGGCATGGCCGATGTCGCGGGTCAGTACGTGAAGCCCGGCGCGCAGATCTTTGTTTCCGGCCGCCTGCAGACAGACAGCTGGGAGGACACTCAGTCTGGCGAGAAGCGCTCGAAGACCAAGGTGGTCGCGCTCGACATGATTCTCCTCGATCCCAAGGACGGGCAGACTGAACCGCCGTCGGATGCCGGCGTTCTCCTCCAGTGCCTCAACCGCGCACAGGTCATCGGAAATGTCACCCGCGACCCGGAAATCCGCACGACGACGAGTGGCGTAAGCGTTCTCACGCTGAGTGTCGCCACGAACGAGCGTTGGCGGGACAAGGCGTCACAGGAATCCAAGGAACGGACGGAATTCCACTCCGTCGTCATCTGGGGAGACCTCGCCAAGGCCGTGCAGCATGCCGTCCGGAAGGGACGACGCGTCTATGTCTCCGGCCGCGTGCAGACGCGCACATGGGAAACACAGGCCGGCCAGAAACGCGCGACGACGGAGATCATCGCCGACCATGTCTCCCTCCTCGGCACACGCAATACGGAGATCCTGGCCTCTGTACGGACGGATGCTTCCGCCGCCCCCTCTCCCGCCGAGCCGGAGCCGGCCCTCGTTGCCGCCGCAGCGATTCCCGACATCAAGTACGAATCCGAGATCAAGCCGGAGGATTTGCCGTTCTGACCGGAAGAACAACCTTGCTCAAAGACCCCGCCCATCGGTGGCGGGTTTTTTTAGACCTCACCCCGCCTCATCCCCTAACCCCTTCTCCCGCTGCGGCTGGGGGAGAAGGGGAATGTTTTTGTTTTGTTTCATTCTCTAAGCAGAACTCCCCTCTCCCAAGCGTCAGCGAGGGAGAGGGGTCGGGGGTGAGGCGCGACCACCGTTAGCTGGGGATGAGGTCAAAACCTCACCGTCCCATCCTTCTCGATAAACCGCATCTCAACACCGGGCAATCCGGGGACCGACTGTTTCACTTTCTCAACGATCGCAATTGCGTCGACGAACGTTCCTTTTCCCTCCGTATTCACCAGGAAATTCGCATGCTTTTCGCTGATCTGTACACCGCCGACCTTGAAACCGCGAAGACCGGCGGCATCAATGAGCTTCCAGGCAGGGGTGCCATCCGGGAGTCCCTTGAAACATGAGCCTGCCGTGCGGCCGAAGAACTGCGCGTTTTTGCGGTGCTGCAAAAGTTTTTTTATTTCGGCCTCTATTTCCCCGGGAGCTTTTACCGGCAGCAAAAAAACTGCTTCCCAGACGATGAGCCCGGGCGTTTTCTTAAAAATACTGTTGCGGTAACCGAAGCCGCATTCTTCGCGTGAGAACACTTTCCAGGCACCGTCCGTGAACACCTCGACCTGACTCAGAACAGCCCCCGTCCAAACACCTTTGGGCCCCTGCCCTGCGTTACCGAAAACTGCGCCGCCGACTGTTCCCGGAATGCCGGCGAGCGCCGAGAGGTCGAGTCCTGATTTCGCGCACTCGCTCACGAGCGAAGCCAGGTGTTTCCCCGCCTGAACCGTCACGCTGTTTGCTTCGCGCTTCACGGAATCGGCTTTGACCTGAATGACAACCGCTCCCACCGTGCCATCGGCGAAAATCGTGTTCGATCCCGCACCGAGAGGAATGAGTGGAAGGTGATGCTCCCGCGCGAAACGCCATGCGTCCTCCACGTCCTCTCTGGTCCGAAGCTCAGCGAAATAGCGCGCCTTCCCTCCGATGTGCATCGTGGTCTTGGGTGCCAGAGGGACGAATTCGAGGAGTTGCATAGGGACATCATGGTACATGGCTGCATGGCTGTAACTAGAGGGGACCGAGGGGACCGATGTTACCGAGGTGCCTCGTTACGAAAATACCCAACACTACTTCGGTCCCTTCGGTTACGTCGGTCCCTTCGGTCACCTTGGAATGCTTACTCCTCACCTCAAGATCAGATCCTTGATCTTCTCCATCATGTCGTAGAGCTGCTGCTTCCCCGGCGTCCGCTGCACGTGGAGGAGCACGAACATGACAACAGCAACGACGAGGAAAATCCCCAGAACGATGAGGAGATCCTTGTCCTGCGGCCGCACGTCGAACATTGCAAGGAGAACGAACGTGAGCACGGTGCAGAAAATCCCTGCGAGCACGCCCATCCCGAACGTGACGAGCACGAGCTTGCCCCGATCCTCCTGACGATCATCCGGCGCGCTCGCGAGCGCCGTGAGGAGCTCGCTCCCGACGATCACGGGATCATCCTGACACTTCTTGAAGATTGTCTGGACCTTCCGCTGGAGGATGAGGCTCACGAACGTGCGGAAGGGAACCGATGTCTTTCCCTCGATCACGGCCCTGCCGCCCTCTGTGGAAATGTCAACTTCGATGTCACTCATGCTCCCCAGTGTACCAGAGATAGACTCATGCAACCTTCTTCAAACGCTCTATCGTCTCCTCCTTCCCCAGCAGCGCCGCCACTTCGTAGGCTCCGGGGCTAAAGAGCCTGCCGGTGAGCGCGGCGCGAAGCGGCCAGAGATATTGGCTGTTTTTTAGACAAGCGGCGCGAAGTGGCCCGAGATATTGGCTTTCTTTTAGACAAGTGGATAAATCAACCCCTCCGGCAGCCTCGCTGGCAAATCTTGCAATATTTGAGGAACCAAGAACATTTATAATTACATCTTTTCGCCATTCAGAATCCGGAATTGAGGAAAGGCTCTCAATCAAAAAATCAATAATTTTTGGCAAATCGCTTTCGGTGACGCCCTGTTTCGGATTGACCAATACATCTTCCGACACGACCGGACGTTCATAAAAGAACGCGAGCATTTCCGCCGCCTCGGGGAAGAGGGTGATCCGTTCCTGTATCAATGCTGCTTTTTCCGTGAAGTGTTCATCATCGCCGGCCGCTTTGAATTTCGCGGCGACCAGAGGTTGAATCCGCGCGGCAAAATCTTTGAGCGGGATTCGCCGGATCCACTGCCCCTGGAGCCAATTCAGTTTCTGGAGGTCAAAAACCGCGCCGGACTTCTGGACCCGATCAAGCGAAAAGGCTCCGATGAGTTCTTCTCGTGAAAAGATCTCCTGCTCAGTTCCAGGATTCCACCCGAGCAACGCGAGGAAATTCATGAGCGCTTCGCTCAAGTAGCCCTTCTCAATGTAGTGTTCGGCGGCAACGTCACTCTGACGCTTGCTGAGTTTCGTGCGATCGGGATTCAGGAGCAGTGGGACGTGGGCGTACTTCGGCGGCTGCCATCCGAAATAGCGGAAGAGAAGAAGGTGTTTCGGGAGCGAGGAAAGCCATTCTTCGCCGCGTATCACCATGTCCATCTCCATCAAATGATCGTCAACGACATGGGCCAAATGGTAGGTCGGAAAACCGTCCGATTTGAGCAGGACCTGGTCATCGACCGTATGTCCCTTGAAGGACAGTTTTCCGTAGATCTCGTCGTCATAGACGATCGTTTCCTCGCGCGGGATCTTCATGCGAAGCACGTGTTTCTCCCCTGCTGCGATGCGCCTCTTCACTTCCTCCTCAGGAAGATCCAGACAGGTGAGATCGTACATCGGGGTCTGATGACGCTTCTCCTGCTGCGTACGCATCTCCTCCAGGCGCTCCGGTGAACAGAAGCAGCGGTATGCGTGACCCTGCTTCAGAAGCGTTTCGGCATGCGTACGATACAGCTCGGTGCGCTTCGATTGAATGTACGGACCGAATGATCCTTTCTCCGTGATTTCCCCGCGCTCGTCGAGCATCACGCCTTCGTCCGGTCTCAGGCCGGCCCAAGCCAGAGTCTTCAAAATATTCCCGGCGGCTCCCGGGACTTCCCGCGCACGGTCGGTGTCTTCAAGTCTTAGCACAAAAGTTCCCTTGGTTTTTTTTGCCATCAGCCAGGCAAAAAGCGCCGTCCTAACGCCCCCCACATGGAGGAAGCCGGTAGGGGAGGGAGCGAAGCGGGTACGCATGAGAAGAGGCTATTTGACCACCTTCACCACGAACGTCACCTTCTGCTTCGGCATGTCGTTCGTCGGATCACGGTCCACGTTCGCAATGGCATTCACCACATCCTGCCCCTCTGCAATGGAACCGAAGATGGTGTACTTCGGCGGGAGCGGATAGTCGCGATCCATGATAAAGAACTGGCTGCCATTCGTGTTCGGCCCGCTGTTGGCCATCGCGACGACGCCTTCCTTGTAGCCGGCCTTGTACACGGCGCTGTCCGGCTTGATTTCGTCTTCAAACATCTCTCCAAAGATACTCCTGCCGCCGGTGCCATTTCCGTTCGGATCGCCGCCCTGAATCATGAACCCCGGGATCACACGGTGGAACGTGAGACCGTTAAAGTATCCGGAGGCCGCCAGCGCCATGAAATTCGTGACGGTCTTCGGCGCGATATCCCCATTGAGCTCGAGTGTGATGTCCCCCTTGGTCGTCGAGAGAATGACCGTATGCTTCCCCGAGAGGATGGTACCGTCCCAGACCCAGCTGGAGGTCGCCGTCTGTTCCGCAGGGGGAGTCGTAGGCGTGGAAGTGGAGCTGCAGGCGGCAAGCATGGCGGGGAGGGTGAAGAGAACGAGGAGAAAAGCGGTTTTGCGCATACGGTGAGGAGTGAAGCGGGGCTGGATTGTACGGGGAACCTCAGAGGACGTCCAGAAGGATCCGGGCAATGCGCTCCGCCGCGCCGGACGGGAACGCTCTTGCCAGGTTCCCGCCAAGTCTCTGCCTCCTCTCGCCGTCCCGGAGGAGAGAAGCAATGCGTTCCGGGAGTTCCGGGAGCTGCTGCTGAGGCAGGAGCTCCACTGCCCCGCGCGCTGCGAGGTTTTCCGCATTCTTCAGTTGGTGATCGTGTGCCTCCCCCGTGAGCGGAATGACGATCGCAGGTTTCCTGAGCGCCGCGAGCTCGGCCAGAACTCCTGCTCCCGCCCGGGTCACCGCGACATCCGCAAGCGCGTACAGATGGGGGAGCTCCTCGGTGACGAAGGGGCGCGCGAAGTAGCGCGCATGAGTCCTGCTGATCGCTTTCCCTGCACCGGTAAGATGAATAATATCCGCAAGATCGATGAGTTTCTCAAACGACTTCTCCACCACTTTGTTGAGCGAGGCGGCCCCCTGGCTCCCGCCGATGACGAGGAGTACCGGCCGGCGTCCGGAGAACCGCGTGATCCGTTGTCCGGCGGAACGGCTCCCGCGGAGAATTTCCTCACGCACGGGATTGCCGGTGCGCACAACTTTCTGCTGTATCTGAGAAGGCAACCCATCAATCACAAACCCTGTGCACACTTTCCGTGCGAGCCGTGCGAGAAAGGAGCCGCTCCGACTCAGTACGCTGTCCGACTCATGGAGCACTACGGGGATGTGTTTGCACCATGCCGCGAGGCAGACGGGGATGCTCACCGTGCCTCCTTTCGAGAACACCGCGTCCGGATGTTCGCGGCGAAGGATAATCAGTGATCGCAGGAACGTCTGCAGAAATGAGAACGGGAAGAGGAACGCGCGCGGCGAATACGTTGATGGAACCCGCAGGGGCGGAAGCGTGGAGAATCTGACCCCCGCATGCGTCAGGAGCCAAGTCTCTTCGCTTCGCTTCATGCAAATGAACACCGTTCTGATGCCTTGAGAGTGTTTCGTAAGCGCCTGCGCGACTGCGAGGGACGGTGCCACGTGTCCCACACTGCCGCCGCCGCAGAAAAGAACCGTCTTCGGTGAAGCCATAGAATCAGCTGTGGATGAAGCGCTGGAGAGATCCGACATACGATTGCCGTGTGCGCCGCCGCACCGCGGCTTCTTCCTGCGTCGAATGCATGGAGATGTTCAAAAGTACTCCCACCGAGGCCAGTGTTGTCACCAGCGATGATCCGCCGTAGCTGATGAAGGGGAGCGTAACACCCGTGATGGGCAGGAGGGAGAGATTCACAGAGATGTTGAGGAGCGTCTGGCAGGCGATGCTTGCCGTAATGCCGGTGGCAACAAGAAGGCCGAACCGATCGGGAGCGTTCCGCGCAATGCGGAATCCGCGGTAGACGAAGAACCCGTAGAGACCGAGAACGATGAGGAGGCGGAGAAAGCCGAGTTCTTCGGCCATCGCCGCGAAGATCGTGTCGGACTGCACCTCGGGGAGATAGCCGAACTTCTGAATGGACCTGCCGTATCCCACGCCGAAGAGCCCGCCGCTCCCGATCGCGATGAGCGCCTGGTAAATCTGGAAACCGATTCCTTCCCGGTAGGTCTGATCGCCCGGATGCAACAGGATGTGGAGGAACACCGTGAAACGATTCCGGATATACTCCTTGTTCAGGATGATGGGGAGTCCGAGAACGCCTGCCATCGCCCCACCGAGGAAGAGATGGAAGACATTCCCTCCGGCGACGAAGAACATAATTGAGGCCAAGGCGGAAAACACGAGGAACGAACCGAGGTCCGGCTGTATGGCCACGAGGAACGTGGAGAGGCAGAGGAGCACGGCGAACGGGACAAACCCCTCCCGGAATGTCGAGATCAGCGACTCCTTCTTCTGGAGCCAGACGGCCAGGTAGAACACGAGCGTCAATTTCAGGAATTCCGACGGTTGAACCGTCGAGAACCCCAACTGTAACCAGCTCTTTGCTGTGCCGTAGTCATTCCCAAGTCCCGGAATGAAGAGCGTGACGAGAAGAACGAGATTCCCGAGGAAAAGAACGCGCGCGAACCGTTGCCATATGTGATACGGAATGACGCTGGTGACACAGAGCGCCGAAAGCGCGATGAGCATGTGGAGAAAGCTGCGCCAGAGGTAGAACGCGTTGGAGGGCGCTTCCCCCGTCCCCAGCTCGACGAATCTCTGCGTGAGCTGATAGCTCTGGTACACGCTGACGCTCGCAATCATGGCAAGACCGAAGAGGCTCAAGCTCAACACAATCCCGAGGAGGAGGAAATCCGCTCTTCTGAACATGGGCACACATTATAGTAGACTCCCACTCGTGGCGATCCTCCTCCTGACCGCTGTCTCCTCCTGTGTGCTTGCCGTCGGCGCAGCGCTCCTCCTGCAGCAGCTCGCCGTTCCGATCCCGATCGTGGGACAGTTCATCGAGCTGACCCTCTCGAGGAATCGTGGGATCGCCTTCAGTATCCTGCTCCCTTCTCCGTGGCAGGAGCTCCTGGTGATCAGCGCCTTTTGCATCGTTTGCTTCATCGCGCTGCGCACGCCACTCACGAAGCTTCTTTCCGTTGCATTCGGTCTCATCATCGGAGGCGCGATTGCCAATCTCTTAGACCGGCTTGTCACGGGGGCCGTGACAGATTACATCGCTGTCGGCCGCTTCCCCGTCTTCAATCTGGCCGACGTCGCAATTGCTGTGGGAGCCTGCCTCCTTCTGCTGGAGACATGGATGAAGAGGGAAACGGGGACGCTCTCTCATCGCCCGTAACCGCTCACTACCCACATAAAACCAGGCCAGGCGTTCCCGCCTGGCACTGGTCGGGCAAAAGCCCGACCAGAAAACCGTTCGCAAATTGCAAGCCAGGCAAGAATGCCTGGCTTGTGCCGGACAGGAATGTCCGGCCTGAAAAAATGGGGGGTAGTGAGCACTTACCATCACCCCTATTGACATCTCTACCATTGTTCTGTGTGACGTTTCCCGGTATGCTCCCGCTATGCCAACTCCTCGCCGTACCCGTCGAGAGTTTTCCGTGCGTTCACAGGGAGAGACTCCCCCCTCGGACATCCCGCATCTTGCCCGCGAGGCCATGAAGCGCGTGGATCGCAGCAGGACACCCAGTACCAATGTCCAGTACCGCATTCAGGGACAGATCCCGCTCAAAGGCATAGTCCAAATCAGTGGATCGAAGAACGCGGCTCTCCCCCTCCTCGCAGGATCGCTCCTGTGCGAAGGGGACGTGATATTCCAGAACGTTCCCCGTCTGCGTGATACCGGAACCATGCTCAAGATCCTCGAGTTCCTCGGGGCGAGGACGCAGATCGACGGCACGACCGTCACCGTGAATTCCGACGGCGTGACGAACAGGCATATCGAACACGAGCTCGTCTCGAAATTACGCGGCTCCATCGTGCTCCTCGGTCCCATGCTCGCGCGTTTCGGCGAGGTCTCTATGGCGTACCCCGGCGGCTGCGTGCTGGGGAAACGCCCCGTGGATGCTCACATCGAATCCTTCGCGCAGCTCGGCATCGAAAACCTGAGCACGGATACCTGCCTGCATCTCCATGGCCGGCCGGTTGCCGGGGAAGTGATTCTCCCGGAATTCTCCGTCACCGCAACGGAGAATATTCTCCTGGCTGCCGCCCTCCTGCCCGGCGAGACCCGCATCGAACTCGCCGCTGCTGAACCGCATGTCCAGGATGTCTGCCACTTCCTCGCGGAACGAGGTGTGCCCGTTGACGGGATCGGCTCTCACTCACTCACGGTAGCGGGAAAAGGGACTTTGCTCCCGGCTGGCATAGAGCACACGGTGACATCGGATTATCTGGAGACAGGCGCCTTCATCCTCGCCGGAATCGCGAGCCGGGGGCAAATTTGTATTCGCGGAGCTGTCAGAAACCATCTCTTGTTCTTCCTGAACACATTACGCCGGGCCGGAGGAAAATTCTCCTGGGAGAAAAACGGCGACCTATTCATTGACGGGGCCAATTCCAAGCTTACGGGCATCCGGCTGCAAACCAATATTTTCCCGGGGTTCCCCACAGACCTCCAGGCACCGTTCGGCGTCATCCTCACACAGGCAAGCGGCGTGAGCCGGATTTTCGAGGTCCTCTTCGAAGGACGTATGGCCTACCTCTATGAGCTCGAGAAAATGGGAGCGAGTGTCGAGATCCTCAATTCCCATCAGGCGCTCATCATCGGCCCGACTGCCCTCCAGGGGCACCAAGTGGCAAGCAACGACATCCGTGCAGGGTTCGCCATGGTCCTCGCCGGTCTCTGCGCGGAGGGGGAAACGGTCGTCACCGACGTGCGCTATATCGAGCGCGGCTACGACCGGCTCGAGCAGAAGCTCAAATCACTCGGCGCAAAAATCACCCGTGAGGAGGAATAGCCGCTCCATCATCACCCTGCTACAATTGCTGCCGTTATGATTACGTTCTCCGCCAGTTCCGGCTGCGCCTGCCGGGTTTCCACCGGCTCCGTTTCATTCGAAGTGTTTCTCTCCACCCCCCCCAAGGACTCCTGGACTCTCCTGAGCCATCCCGAAGAGGAATTGAAGAGCAAGAAAGTCCTCAGTTGGCCGGGGGAGTATGACTTTTCCGGCATCACTGTCCGCGCGATCGGCCAGGAGCAGGGGCGGCAGATTTCCTACTCCTGTGTCGCAGAGGGCATCCGCATGGCATTCATTGACACCCCGCTCCTGGACTGGAGCGACGCTGATCTCGAACGTCTCGGCGACATTGATGTTCTGGTCCTTGCCGCCGACAACCCGAAGAAAATCACCCCCCTCGTGGAAGCGGCTGATCCCCGCGTCATTCTCCTGTTCGAGGTGAAGGGCGGCGATCTCGCGGGCGCCGCGAAGGTCTGCGGCCTCACGCAGATCCAGCCAATCGACGAGTTCAAAGTAAAACCTTCGACGCTGCCAGCGGATATGAGGCAGGTGATGGTGCTGAAAAATGTATAATGTAGAATGTACAATGAATTATGGCTTGTTTAAGCTGCGCAATTGTACATTGTACATTGTACATTCTACATTCTGTTTGGTCCTGTAGTTCAACGGATAGAACGACCCTCTCCTAAGGGGTAAATGCAGGTTCGATTCCCGCCAGGACCACCAACCTCCGCAGGAGGTTGTCCACCGTAGACTCGCCGAAGCGAGCGGAGGTGGACTTTTTACGCAGGACCTCCTGACTACGGTTGGCAGGCCACTCAACCGATCAATCCGCCTTCGTCCGGTGTTTCACCTTTTTCTGTCGCACGAGAGACTGGATGTGCGCCGTGAGTTCGGGGAGCCATTCCTTCGTGCCGGCGACTTTCTCCATCTCGTTTTCCGCAATGCGCAAGGTCGATCCGCTGATGCGCCACTGCGGACAACGCTTGAGAAGTTGCATGATTTCCTTGGCTGTCACGCGGGCAGCGAGCGTCAGCACCAGATCCCGGCGCACGGGGGAGACTGTTTCCATTTTCACGCGCACGATTCCCGCGCGGCGGCAGGCCATCCGGAGACGGAGGATCCGGAAGAGATTCTCTGCCTGCCCGGGGAGCGGCCCGTACTCCTCCTTCAAATCCTCCTCAAATTCCGCAAGAATTTCCTCGTCCTCGCTCCCGGCGAGTTTCTGGTAGACATTGATCTTCTCCTGCTCATCCGGAATGTAGTACGCCGGGAGGAGCGCCTCAAAAGGAAGGACTATTTCCGTCGTCCCGCCGAGATCCTCCTCCTCCGTTCTCCCGCCCGCTTTTAGTTCTTCCACGGCATTCTTGAGGAGGCGGAGGTAGTGGCTCACACCCACCGTCTGCATGTTCCCCGACTGGTTGGCACCGAGAATTTCCCCCGCGCCGCGTATCTCCAGGTCACGCATGGCAATCTGGAATCCCGAGCCGAGCTCGCTTGCCTCCACGATGGCCCTGAGGCGTTTCTTCGCGTCATCCTTGAGCCGTTGAGAGTGATACAGGAAGTACGAGTATGCCTGCACCGTCCCCCGACCCACGCGTCCCCGCAGCTGGTAGAGCTGTGCGAGACCGAATTTCTCCGCCTCGTTGACGATGAGCGTATTCGCCCGGGGAAGGTCAATGCCATTCTCGATGATCGTGGAACTCACCAGTACGTTGTATTTTCCGCTCTTGAAGTCCAGGATCCGCTCTTCGAGGATTTCCGGCTTCAGCTGACCGTGGGTCACAATGATGGCTGCCTGTGGAACGAGGTTCTTGAGTTTCATGGCGAATGCATCGATGGTCTCGACGCGGTTATGGAGCATGTATACCTGCCCGCTCCGGTTGATTTCCTTGAGGACAGCTTCACGCACGAGCGCATCCGAGTACTTGCGCACTTCGGTGATGATCGGGAGGCGCCCCGGGGGCGGGGTGGTGATCGTCGTGATATCACGCAGCTTGTGAAGGCCGAGATTCAGCGTCCGCGGAATCGGTGTCGCCGTCATGGTGAGAATGTCGATGGAAGCGCGAAGGGACTTGAGCTTCTCTTTCTGCTTCACCCCAAACCGCTGCTCCTCGTCGATGATGACGAGTCCGAGATCAGAGAATTCCACATCGTCCTGCAGGAGACGGTGTGTCCCGACGATGATATCAATCTTCCCCTCGCGAAGTTTTATCAGAATCTCCTGTTGTTCTGCAGGCGTCCGGAAGCGGGAGAGCATCTCGATGTGAATGGGAAACCCCTCCGTCCGCTTCAGGAGCGTGTGATAGTGTTGATCTGCGAGGATAGTGATGGGAGAGAGGAACGCGGCCTGCTTGCCCCCCTGCACCGCCTTGAACGCCGCGCGCATCGCCACTTCCGTCTTTCCGAAGCCCACGTCCCCGCAGACGAGCCGGTCCATCGGATGTCCGCTCTCCATATCGTGCTTGATATCCTCGATCGCTTTGATCTGCCCGGGTGTCTCCGTATAGGCAAATGCGTCGTCGAACCTCTGCTGCAGCTCGCTGTCCTCCGGGTAGGAGAACCCCTTGATTTTTGCGCGTTTCGCGTAAATGTCCAGCAGTTCCTTCGCGATCTTCTGGGTTTCTTCGGAGACCCGCTTCGTGATTTTCTTCCACTCCAGGGACCCGAGCCGCGTCAGCACCGGCTCCTCTCCCTCCTCGTGCACGAACTTGCTGAGCTTGTCCGCCTGATCGACGGGAACGAACAGCTTGTCTCCCTCCGCGTAGGTGATCTCCAGATACTCGCGCTCCACGTCGTCCACGACTTTGCTGGTCATCCCCTCGAAACGCCCGATGCCGTGTTCCATGTGCACGACGAAATCCCCCATCTGCAGCGACGTGATAAAATCGAGCGCGAGACGCTGCACGGAACGCTGCTTCACTTCCCGGCGGAGGGAAAAAATCTCCCGGTCGGTGATGAGGGCACATTTCTGGTCCGGGTTCTGGAGCGAATGGGGGAGAAGCGCATCGTCCTCCGTGGGGACAATGGTAATTTCCCCGGAGATCCGCTTCGGCGCATCGACGAACGGGATCGCCTCCTCCTTGAGCGCGGTTTTTAGTTCCTCCACACGCTTGCTCACAATGATGAGTGCCCATTTCTGCTGCAACTTGTCACGGACATCATTGATGAAGTCCTGAAGCGTGTAGAACTTCAGCACCGAGAGGTACCGCAAATGCACGTGTTGCTCCGCGCTCTCCGGAAAACTCGTGAGCGAGAGCGTGTCCGCTCCTTCAGGGGGCATCATGTCTTCCTGCTCGTCAGTGATCAGCAGGGTGCCACGGGGAAATTGTGCGGCAAGCGGCTGTGTTTCCTCCCATGCAAGGGGGTAAATCACCAGCTCTCCCGCTGGCGCCCGTCGATCGGTTTCTTCGCTCATCTGACGGATTTCCTCCACTCTCCCAAACGAGAACACCACTTTCCATTGTGTGTGCGCTCCTGCGGGATAGATGTCCAACACCTCTCCCGTCCTCCGATACTCGCCAGGGGAAAGATGCTGGTCAGCGGAATGTTGATAACCGAGCTGAATGAGAGAGGAAAACAGGGAAGTGAAATTAATGTGTCCCCCTGTGCGGAGGACGATGGTATGTGCCGCCAGCTCCCTGAAGGAAGGAAGAGGATGTTCCCAGGTTTCGCGGCTCATGATCGCCAGTCTCTCCCCCCGCATGAGACGGATGACGGCTCCCACCTCCTCCGCAGTCGGCTCCTCACCAAACTCCAGATGAAACGGATCCTGCCCGAAGAACCTGCACCAGTGCAAAAGCGCTTCACCCCGCTCTCTATTCTCCGTCACCAGAACGGCCGGCCGGGGAGCCATTATGAGCATGTGGCTCACGATCATCGCTTTGGCTGTTTCATTGGAAAGGCCGGAAATCGTCAGCGCATGCTTGTTCCTCAGGAGCCCGAGGAGTTCCTGATGGGTTTTTTCACCTATACAGACGGACGGATACATTGCGTGTAAAAGTGGTTTCCTCCACAGCTGAACGCCCCTCCCCTCCGCCGAACGCAAAGGGGGAACATCATTCCTCAATCATGCGCAACGGCATGATGAGATGCAGATACTGCTCGTTCTCCCCGAGTCTGAATACCGCCGGGTGCATTTTGTCCGAGAGTTCGATGCGTATATTCTCTGTATCGATGCGTGAAAGGAAATCGATCAGGTAGGTGGAGCTGATGGCGATCTTGTTTTCCTTCCCGTCAATTTGTGCGCTGATGGTGGATTCATCTTTGCCGCTCTGCGTCTGTTTGGTGGCGAGATGCACGGTCGATTTTAAGAAGGAGAACGTGATGTTGTTATTGAGTTCTTTGGCGAAGTAATGCATGCGCTTCACGGCATTCAGGAGATCTTTGACCCCCACTGTCGCCATTGTGTGTTTCTCCTTCGGAAGCACCTGCATATAATCCGGGAACTTTCCGTCTATGAGCCTGCTGATGAGTTTTGTGGGACCCACATGCACCTCGATCTGCTGCGAACCAAGGAAAATCTCGACCTTCTCCTTCTCTTTTTCCTTCTTCCCCTTTCCTTCTTCCTCTTCTTCCTCGTGGCCCCGCCTAAGAGCGACCACTGCTTTAAGCTCTTCGAGAAATTTCGCCGGAATGATGCAGGAAATATCCCCGCTTAATCCCTCCACATTAATCTTGTACTCAGAGAGCCGGTAGCTGTCCGTTCCCACCAGCACCAATTTTCCTTTCTCCAGGCGAACAAAAACTCCTGAAATTACGGGGCGGGATGTGGTTTTGGCGCAAGCGAATGTCACGAGATTGAGTGCACGGAGAAATGGGGTAATAGGAATGGAGAGTGTTGTTTCCTTCTGAATACTGGCAATAGTCGGAAATCCGGTTGCCGCCTCCCCCGCAATCATTGCTTTTGCCTGTTTCGAGAGGAGCTTGAGCTGTGTCCCCTCGCTCGTCTCCAGGACCACCTCACTATCCTGGCTGTACTGCATGAAATTGAGAATGGCTTTCGCGGGAACGGTGATTGATCCCTCGTTCTCGATCGTGACTTCGAAGCTCGTCACGATGGAGACTTCCAGGTTCGTCGCACTCAATGTACACCGCTTCCCTTCCGTATGAATCAGGATATTCTGGAGAATGGGAAGCACCTGGTCAGATCCGATTGCACGGTTCACAAGCTGCAAACCTGTGAGGAGATCCTGTGTTCTGCATGAGAACTTCATAGGCAAATTGAAGAGGAAGTTTCCCGATGAAGCAAGCTCATCTGCTATTTTTTTCACTGTACTGATGATGAATATTAGAAGTTTTTTTATAGATATATCTACTTCGTAATCATCATAAGGAATTGTTTGGATTATAAAAACAAAGGGTAGTCCTGTGGAAAACTTTGTTGGAGTACATAATGTACTCGGGAAGTTTTCGCTCATGATACTGGAATCACTTATTTTCTGAGCTAGAAATTGCTGCGAAGAAAGTGTGGAAAAACTGTGGAGAAATGTGAGCTTGTCAGCCTGGCTTGCAAAAGAAAGCCAGATCGCAAGCTTCTGCGGGAAAAGAATTTTTTCTGTGGGGAACCCTTTCTATGTTTTGGGCACTCCATGGCTGGTAATCCACAGGGGTGTGGAAAACCCTCTTTTAGAAATCTCTGAAAAACTGCCGGGAGTGAATAACCCTGTGCCTCACCCGCTCGCTGCGGCTCTGGGTTCGAGCACAGGGCATGCCTCGTTATTCGAGAATCGCTCACTGACCCTGCAAAAGATTGGCTCTGAAAAGAGCTAAAGCTCATTTTCGGGTTCGGTAACCCCGTCCTTAAGGACGGGGTTACCGTGCTTTTGTACCGGGCTTTAGCCCTTTTTCGCGCAAGGTCAGTTACGATGTTTTTTATTTCAGCAAACACCCTTTCGTTTCAGAACTAGGTGCCTGCGCCTCGGCTGCGGCCTCGAGCGCAGGGTATCAAGGAATAAATTCCCCATTTACTCTGTCGTTAACCGGCGATTTAAATCGCCGGTTAACGGACGCGAAATCTGCGAATTCATTTCTTCCGGCTGATCAGCCGACTCCGGAACTCTCCGCGGCTTTCTGGCGGGGGAGGGAAGACCCGGTTGGGGCGGACCGTCAGTTTCCCCCTTTCCTCTTTCACGAAAGAGTCGTCGGGGATATCTGCGCTCACGAGGGTGGAGGAACTGATGAATGATCCGCCGCCGATCTTCATGCCGGGGGCGATGCAGGTATGGATCCCCGTTCTGCAGTGGTTGCCGATGATCGTGCCGAATTTCTGGAGTCCGGTATGGATTTCTTTTCCCTGGACGATCGATATGATTTCCCCCTCGTCAAGCCGCAAGTTACCTGTGATGGTTCCTCCGCCGAAGGAAACGTTCTCGCCGATGACAGAATCACCGACAAAGCTGCTGTGTGTCCAGACGCCGCCTGCGAGCACGGAACGGACAATCTCTGTATTGTAACCGATGACGCACTCCGGGCCGACGGAGCTCCCTCTCACGAGAGCATTGTTTGCGATGATGGTGTCCCGGCCAACGAAGCACGGTCCCATGACTGTTGCGTGGGCAAGCACTTTCACGTTCTCCGAGAGGACAACGGGGCCCTCGATGACCGCTGAGGGGTGGACGGAAGCGGTTTTGTGGATCAGGGGCTTCTCTCCCGAGGGGAGAAGAAACGGCAGGAGGGAGAGGAGGTGCCAGGGGTACTTGATCGCCTGCCACATTCCCGTATAGAGAACCGCTTCATACCGCTCGCGCCTGAAGAGGAAGTCAAGTGCCTGTTCATACCCGTCGTCTTTCGTGTGGCGCGTTTCCCTGAGGGTATCTAAGAGCGCCGGGGCGGAAGCATGGACGTGTGCGACGATGTTGACGAGCGTACTCGGCTCGGCGCCGGGTGCCGGCTTTTCCACAATGGAGAGGATGCGTTTTCCACGGAGAGACAGATAGCCTCCGGGAAAGTGCGAACGCACTCTCTGTGCGAGGATGAGCCCGCCGCTTACGAGTGTTTTTGCACGCCGAAAGAGCTCTCGATACGCACCAGCTTCGATGACGTCATTCGCCCCCACAATGAGCACGGGCTTCCTGCCGCATGCAGGCAGTGCGCAGAGGAGCGCCCCGCGCATGCCGAGATCCAGATCTTTCTGTTTCACCACCTTGCAGCTCGGGAAGGCGGCCTTTGTCTGCGCGAGGTTGTGCGCGCCCGCGACCAGCAGGATCTCCTTCGCCCCTGCCGCTCGCAGGCGGCGCGCCTGCTCCTGGAGGAGCGTGGTCCCGCAGATGGGAAAGAAGCTCTTCTCGGAGAGGGGCCAGAAACGTCTGGATCTTCCTGCGGCGATGAGAATGACGATCATGACGGATCCAGCTTACACGGGGTCCGGATCTGCGGCGAGCGCCAGTGCTCTATTCAGAAAGCGGTGAGCTTTGAGCTTTGAGCTGTGAGTTTCGTCGCTTCTCAAAGCTCAAAACTCATAGCTGGTTATCCGGTTGAATTTTGATATGCACAAACTTTGTGGAAGCAACACCAGTGCTACCACACAACATCAACCGGCCCATCCTCGTCGGTTCGCTCAAAACGAATGCCGAGATCCTGGAGACGCCGGAGAATCGACGGGTGAGGATGGCCGTAGGGATTAGGTCCGGTGGAAATCACGGCGAGAGACGGGCGGATAGCGAGGAGAAAGCCGGTGGAGGACGAGAAGCGGCTTCCATGATGCGGTACTTTCAAGATAGTCGCTGCGAGATCCGCACGGGCGCGCACGAGAATATTCTCGACTGTGGCGCTGATGTCCCCCGCAAAGAGAGCAGCGTGTTCCTTGTAGGTGAGCTTCAGGACAAGGGCCGTGTTATTGGCGTCGCGCACGAAAGAAACAGGCACATGCGCGGGGGGCCAGAGAACGGAGAACACGGCTCCATCAGGGAGACGGAGGATATCTCCTGCCGCGCCGGTGATTACCGGCACATTCGATGCTCTCGCGAGCGTGAGAATCTCGCTGTCCGGGGACAGAGTCACATCAGTTCGTGGGAGGAGGATCCCCCCCACGCGGTATCGCCGGAGGATTTCCGGGAAACTCGTGAGGTGGTCCCTGTTCGCATGGGAGAGGACGAGGAGATCGATACGACGGTCAAAGAACGGCAGGTATTTCCCGAGAGCCTCGAGTGTTGTCCAGTCCGGACCTCCATCCACGAGGATTGTCTGGCCGCGCGGGAGCATGATGAGCGCGCTATCCCCCTGCCCGACGGCGAGGAAGTGCATGTGGAGACGCCCGTCGGGCTTCAGCTTCCACTCGCGTATTCCGAAGAGGCAAAGCACGATCAGTCCTATGCAGAGCAGCCACCACCCCGTTTTCCTCCTTTGCATGTCCGCAGCTTAGCAGTTTCCGGAGGCCTTTTTCCTGCGGCGCAGACGCTGTCCTGCAAGCACCCCCGATGCAGTGAGGAGTCCCAGGAGACCGATTCCCGATGCAGGGAGGACAATGACTTTCTGGATACCAGCGGACTCGTTTCCGCGCGCATCTCTCGATGCCACCCGGAGCCCGAACGTTCCCGGAGGAATACGGTTGAATTGCACGGAAGTTTCCGTGTGACCTACGACGGAATTCCGGTCGAAGCGCGCACCGTCGTTCGATGTATACAGGACGTAGGATTCCAGAGTCCGCCGGCTGTCGATACTGCCGGCCCAGCGGGCAAGAACACCAAAGAAGCCATTCCTCTGCCGCACTGCTTTGAGGAGAAGGTCTGCCGGGTCTTCCGGGGGACGAGCGGGAGCCTGTCCGTAGGGCTGCACTTGCAGAGCAGGGGGGACGAGGAAAGGATTCTTCCCGTATGGGACAGGCGGAGGCTGTAGGATAGAGGCAGGTGTTTCCCTCGGGAGGAAGCCACGGAAAACCGCCGGTGGCAGGGACGATGTCGCGTTCGTTCCGTCGGCCGCTGGAACATTCTGGAGAAGACCTATGAGATATCCTTTCTCTGGTACCTGCGGCTGCATCGAGAGCAGAACGGTTTCTCCTTTCACTTCCGCTCCTGTAATCGCAAGCACTATCCCGCCTGTGTCCGATACGGCGAATGTCTGAGAAGTGATCGCTGCTTCAGGTGCGATGAGTTTCGAGAACGTCACGAGAATCCCCGTTGCGGAAACCGGCGTGACGGAAACGATCGTCATGGGCTGGGCAGTCGTTCCCGCCGGTGCTTCTCCCTGTGGGAGATTCTCTTGCAGGATGGCTGCGGGTTCCTGAGGTGGCGACGCTGCCTGTTGTCCGGCGGGAGGGGGGGCGGTTCCCTGTCCGAGATCAACCGTCACTTCTGTTTCGAATCCTTCGCTCTCGAGACCGGCCCTGTTCACCGCGAGCACGGAGAGGAAGATCTTGTTCCCTTTCACAGGGATAGACGGAAATACATAGGTTGTCTCGGGACCGGTCGTCTGCTGGAAATCGTCGTAGTTTCCGTTGTTCTCGAGGATGGATACACGGCTGAAGTACAGGCGGTAAAAGGCGATCTCTTGCGTGCCCTCGCCCGGAGCCCATGTCACGGTCAGTGAGCCGTCCTTGAATTCCGCGCTGATCTGTTTGACGTTCAGTGGCGGCATGCCTGCCGCAAAAGAGGGAAGGGCAACGAGGAAAATACCCACGGCAAGCGCTGTTTTTTGTTTGAAAGACATCGGACTATTGTATCATGTTTTCTTTTTTCCAGCAACCCCTCTCTTCCCCGGCAATCGCGAAAAACTGCTCTTAAATTGACGGGGGCGAAATGCCCTGATGCGCTCTGTTATGCAAACGAGCGCATCCTCCGTGATTCCCGGTGGGAGGGCCTGGTCGTAACCCAAGAGAATGAGATCCGGAACCAGCTTGCGCAGGGGCATTAAGAAACCCCGACGGTCGCCAGGGATTACGGTTGCCGTCGGGAAACGTTTACGGATCGCCTCGATACGCTGTTCTTGTGTCTGGAGGGGCATCCTTCCCTTGATGCGCCGGACGTTCTCGTCTCGTGCTACAACCACGGTTAACGAACCCCGGCAGGCCGCTTCCCTGAGGAAGAACTCGTGACCGGGATGGAGAAGATCAAACGTGCCGAACACCATAACTCGCTTAAGGGAAACAAACTTGGGCGTTTTTTCCCCGGTGTCAGATAAGCGGGAGGCGGCCCGCCCGTTCCGAACGGGAACGTTCGGGCGGGTAAGCGGTAAACGATTAGCTTTTCTCATCATTTACAGCTTAAAGCTAAAAGCTAACAGCTAAAAGCTAACAGCTGTTTTCAGCGGTTCTGCAAATCGATTGCGTAGAGCTTCTTCTCGTCGAGGACATAGAGGCGGGTGTCTTCCGGATCCACGTAGAGGTCTTTCAGCCGGCCGACCTGATCCGAGTCGAGGACATACTGTTTCAGGTAGAGCGAATCCCCGAGATCCCCGTCGCTCGTTGTCACGACAACACGCTTGTTTTCCGGGTCGAGGAAAAAGAAATTCCCGTTCTGCGAGGATTTGAAGATCTTCGTGACGCCGTCCAGCGCGCCCGGGGGCAGATTGCGGATGTTGAAGGTCTGTTTCTCGCCGCGGAGGAGCTTCACGACGTCCCGCTGCCCTGTCTTTCCCGCAGACGAAATGTCCCGCAGAACGTACACCGGCCCGGTGATGGTCATGTCTATAGCGCCGCTCAGGTCGCCGTTGACGTTGTATTCGGCTGGTGGACCATACTTGCTTGCCAGCCGCTCGTATTTGTAGATCTGCTTCCGCTCTGGGGCGAGCAAGTAAAGGTAGCGGAGGTAGGTTTTGATATCCGCGCCTGTCACCCACCCGGCCGGGTCCTCCGTCTTCATCGTCGTGGGCTGCCCGTTGATAATCTCGATGATGCTGTTTCCCGTCGTGAGGAAGATTTTGCTCTGGAAGCGGGGGAAGGAAATGGCATCCAGAATCAGTTCCTCCGTGCCCAGCTTCTCGAGACTCTCGACGGTATTGAGGGAAACGCGGTAGAGATTCTGGCGGTCGTAGACGGTGAATTCGCCGTTCGGGGAACCGAGAAAGCCCTGTGCGAGAATGTCGGATTTCTTTGCGCTCAGATTTGCCATGACCCGCGGCGGGACCACGCGGATCACACGGTTCATCTCCTCCCGTTTCGATTTGATCCGGTCCAGGAGCTCGAGAGCCTCGCTTCGAAAGAGGCCGCTCTCGTTCGTCATCACCTGACGCGCGCGATCCTCCGCGCGTTGCAGGATGGCGTTCGCGCTGTCCGTGTCTCCGGCCAGCTGACGGTTGTCCGCCGTGGTGATGTCGGTATTGATCTGCTTCACGAGATTCGCGAGTTCCCCGCGGGTCTGGTTCCGCTGGCTGCTGAGCGAAAGCTGCACGAGCATCCAGATGATGAGGAACAGGGCGGCGCTGCCTGCAAGGAGCAGGAGGTGCGCACGGCGCTTGCGTGCAGGATCATGAAGATCCTGGAGGAAGCGGCCGATGATCTCGCGTACGGTGCTGCGGGGTTCCTTCATTTTCTCCTTCCTCAGGCGGAGTCTACTGAAGAGCCCGGACCAATTCACGTGCTGGACAACACCCATCACGGTGCTGAGAATGCCGCTCCGCGGAGACCGTGCGCGGGAGCGCGAGATGGAATGCATCGGAAGAGAACCCCTGAGCTCCCGTTGTTCCAGGGAAGGCTCCGGACCCCCGGTCACGCGGATATGAATGACGCAGGCGGTTTCCTTCTCCGCGCTGAGCTTGGAGATAATGTTCTGGATGACGCTTTCCCCGGCATGCTGCGCGATCTGCGCAAGTTGCGCGGGGGTGATCGCCCGCAACAGGCGCTGAGTGGACACCAGGAAATGATCGCGTTCCTGTACGGGTCCGCTTGCGATATGCATGAAGACTGAGGGGGGTTTCCCGCGGGAGTACTCCGTGATCTGTGTCGCGACTCCGTCGCGGATGATGTAGGCTTCCGCCCTTCCGACATGGGAAAGGTGCAGCATGCCGTTCGCTTCGATGAGGCCGACGATTGCATGCACATCCCGGACCGCAGCGCTCAAGAGAAATCCCTTCAGAAGGCCGTTGAGCTCCTTGAGGGCGCTCTCGAGACGCTCGTATCCTCCCCCCTGCGCTTCGAGGACCGAGTGTGTAAGAATACTCAGGCATTCCTCGCGGAGATTGTCGCTCCCCTCGCCGCGCCCCTCGCTGTGGATCAGCAGGAAGACGCGGTCACCTTTTCCCTGACCCAAAATCACCGGCACAAGGAGCGTGCCCGCAGGTGCCTTCGTTTGCCCCGTCGACACCTCGAGTTTCATACGGAAAAGGAGGCTACACGGGTTACCGGACAGCTGCAAGCTCGTGGCAGGGCAACGCGGGGAAAATACAGCATGGTACTACATGGAAGGGGAAAGATTCCCTCCGGCTTCCTCGTGTGCGTGTGAAAAAAACCGGCGCAGAATCATACGGCTTCGTGATGAAAATGCTACGAATATTTTTCGAAAGTTATTTAAGTAGCGGCGTAGCGATCCGACTTCGTCCCCCTCGGCGGACTTCGCCGGACAGGTATCGCTACGCCGCTATGAAGAAAAGTTCAGATGAACAATCGAATCATGTATATCGCGAAGCCGTATCATGTTTTATGAACTAATAATTTGTTTTTATGAAGCCAAAAAACCATTGTCACAACATAATGGTATTGCCAAGTACCCCCCGAGGGAGTACGCTGGAGGTCTATAGTACTTCTACTTATTTCATAACAAGTTCATGAAGACAGTTCACGAATGGATGCAGAAGGTGATGACGGCCGAATCACCTGCTTCCGGCATGCAGCAATCATCGGCGCCGTCTCCGTTCCCCGCTTCTCCCCCCAGGCAACCGCAGAGCCAACGCTCCCCACGGGGCCCCGGACAGCCCCGGCAGCACTTCCCTCAGCACCAGCCGCAGCGCGACCCGGGGGTTCCCCACCAGGGGAAAGGTCTCAGGATTTATCCGCTCGGCGGGTTCGAGGAAGTCGGCCGCAACTGCCTCGTGGTCGAGGTGGACTCGGATCTCTACCTCATTGATCTCGGTATCCAGTTTCCGGAGGAAGACATGCCTGGCATCGACTACCTCATCCCCGACGTCTCCTCGCTTCGGGGGAGGGAAAGCCGCATCAAGGGGATCCTTTTCACGCACGGGCATTTGGATCACATCGGTGCGGTGCAGCACCTTCTCCCCGTTCTCCACTTCCCGCCGTGCTTCGGCACGAAGCTCACCATGGGATTCGTGCGCAAGCGGCTCGATGAAGAGAAGCTTACCTCCCGGGCCCGCCTCCACACCGTGGAGTTTAAGAAGCCCGTGCAGCTCGGCAGAGTGCAGGTGGAGTTCCTCCGCGTCACGCACAGCATCCCGGACTCCGCCGCCGTCGTGCTCCATACGCCATACGGCACGATCGTTCATACGGGGGATTTCAAATTCGATCTCACGCCGATGAATGAGCCGCCGGCTGATTTTCAGCGCCTCGCGGAGCTGGGTGATAAAGGCGTCCTCGCCATCTTCGCGGATTCCACCAACGCCACGAAACCGGGAAACGCGCTCTCGGAAAGAGCCATTTCCGAAACACTTTTCCAGATCATGCGCGAGGCAAAGGGGCGTCTCCTTGTCTCCACGTTCAGCTCGCTCTTAAACCGCCTGGCGCAGGTCATCGAGCACGCGCGGACACTGAACCGCAAGGTCTACGTCTCCGGGCGCTCGATGGAAGAGAACATCGAAATCGCGCAGAACCTCGGTTACCTCCAGATTCCCCGCGGTCTCATCCGCAAGGCCGGGCCGGGGATGGAAAAAATCCCCGACCGGGAAATCGTGATCCTCACCACCGGTTCGCAGGGCGAGGAGCGCGCGAGCCTCGCCCGGATGGGTCTCGGCACGCACCAGCACGTCAGCATCCGGCGCGGGGATACCGTCATCCTCAGCAGCAACCCGATCCTCGGGAACGAGCGGGCGGTCGCGAAGGTTGTGAATAACCTCAACCTCCTCGGCGCGCGTGTATGCACCAATCAGGAGCTCGCCATCCACACGACCGGTCACGGGCTCCAGAACGACATTCTCCTCATGCACCGGCTTGTCCGTGCGAAACACGTGATCCCGCAGCACGGCGAACCCTACATGCGCGCCGCGCATGCGGACCTCGTCCGTTCGATCGGGTATCCCGAGAACCGCGTTCATCTCCTCACGAACGGGGAAATCCTCGAGTTTGACCATCAGGGCAATGCCCGGAAATCCAAGCACAAGCTCTCGCCGCATGATATCGTCATTGACGGTCGCGGCGCCGGTGCAGAGGGGCAGCGCACGATGGACGATCGCAGGGCCATGAGCAATGCAGGGATCTTCATCGCCATCCTGAAAGTCTACAGCGATTCCATGCGCCTCGTCTCCGACCCGCTCCTCCTGTCCCGCGGACTGATCTATGGATCGGAACAGGGAACGATCAATCAGGAGGCGACGCACATCATCCGGAAATCCTACGAGGAGAATCTCGCCCGCGGCGAGAAGAGCATCAGCGGGCTGAAGCGCGAGGTCACAGGCGCCCTCTTCCGTTTCTTCCGGAAGAAGCTCGACCGGGAGCCGATGGTGATGCCGATTATTGTCGAGGTGTAAAAAGATTGGGGACTCATATTACTTCCACAAAGTTTGTGCATGTCAAAATTCAACCGGACAACCAGCTTTGAGCGATGAGCTGTGAGCTTTGAGAAGCGACGAAACTCATCGCTCAAAGCTCAAAACTCATATATCAGCGCTGCAGCACGCGCAGAACAGCCCCTGTCATCTGCCAGGCTTCGTAGGGTGTCCAGCCACACTTGCTCTTGAGCGCTGCAGGGGCGATCGTCCAACGGGCAGCAGGATCGATGAGTGCGAGGCGCAGGGGGGCGCCCTTCACGGGTTCTCCGCTCCGGAGCGAGAAAATCCGGTTGGGGTTTACGAAGCACAGCCGGACAATGTCGGAGTAGGTGAGTCGACGGAAGGCGGGGGCCGGCTCCGAAACAGGATGGGGCCAGCTGCCTGCGGCAGCCGTGAGGAGGAGGGGGAGCATTGTCTCCACTCCTGGCATGCCGCTGGGAGCCTTGAGGGGCTCAGGGTTTTTCTTTTCTTCCAGTGTGTGCGGAGCATGATCAGAAGCGATGCAGTCAATCGTTCCGTCCGTCAGCGCTTCCCAGAGCGCGTCCCGGTGCTCGCGCGTGCCGAGGGAAGGGTTGACTTTCACGAACGTGCCCAAAGTCGCATAGTCATCTGATGTAAGGAAGAGGTGGTGCGGGGTCACTTCACAGGTGACGGGGAGCCCATCGCGCTTCGCCTGTCTCACGAGTGCCGCGCCCTGCTTCGTGGAGAGGTGGGCGATATGGAGAGGACCAGCGTGTTTCTTTGCGAGTTCCAATGCGCGCTTCATGGCACGCTCTTCGGACTCGGGCGGCCGGAGGAGCGAGTGAGCGGCGATATCCGTGCGAGTCGTTTTCTTCGCGGCGGCCGCGTTCACGTCGGGATCCTCGCAGTGTACGACGAGCGGGATCTTGAGCTCCGCGCAAGCACGGAACACCTCTTCGATGAGATCCCCCGCGATGCGCTGGTCGCCGGTCGAGTGGTCGAGGTAGAGCTTCACGCCGCAGCAGTGCTGCCTCAGGCGCTTCATCTCTATCGCGGTCCCTGTCCAGAGTGCCCTGAGTTCCTCTAAATGCGCGGCTTCGGTGATGCCGAAGAAGAACCTGATGACGCATCCCTCGACAGTCGCTGCGCGCCGAACTTTGTCCGCGAGCGCGGCGATGGTCGTCGTGGGCGGGAGAGTATTCGGCATGTCACAGACGGTGCCGATACCCCCTGCGAGCGCGGCGCGCGCCTCCGTCGCCATGGTGGCCTTGTGCTCGAGACCCGGCTCACGGAAATGAACGTGGCAGTCGGTAAGCAGCGGGAAGAGGAGCAGCCCCTCGACAGCGATCACCTCGCCGTTCTTCGGCACGGGAATCCCAGGTCTAACTTCCTCGATCTCTCCGGTGACGGAAACGAGTATGTTGCTCCTCTGCATCTCTTTCCCGGTTACGAGCGTGCCGCCGCGGATGAGCGTTTTTTTCATCGGTTGGCGTTACGCTTTCCCCAAGAGCATCGAGAGAAGCGCCATCCGGACAGGGACGCCATTGCTCGCCTGCCGGAAGTAGGCGGCGTTCTTGAGGGGGTCGACGTCGGTGGCGATCTCCCCGACGCGAGGCAGAGGATGCATCACCACTACGCTCTTTCCCTTGAGCATCGATGCCTTCAGCACGTACTTGAGTTTGAGGCGCTCATACTCGCTTCTGTCCGCGAAGCGCTCCTGCTGGACGCGGGTCATGTACATGACGTCTGCGTCGAGTCCTGCCGCGATGTCCGAGCCCTCTTCGTAGGAGATGCCCTTCTCCCTAAAGAAGCTCGTGACTTTCTCGGGCATCGTGAGCTCGGCGGGGGAGATGAGGATGAAGTGCACGTTCTTGAAGAGGCCGAGGAGGTAACTCAAGGAGTGAACGGTGCGGCCGTAGCGCAGGTCCCCGACCATGGCGACCTCGATGCCGTCAACGCGCCCGCATTCCTTCTTGATGGTGTAGAGATCCAGGAGGGCTTGGGTCGGGTGCTGGCCGGGGCCGTCCCCCGCGTTGATGAACGGGATGCTGCAGGCACTCGCCGCTTTCTCGGCGCTGCCCTGCTCGGGATGGCGCATGACGGCGATATCCGCGTACTGACTGATCATCTGCAGCGTGTCCTCGATCGTCTCCCCTTTGTAGAGCGAGCTGAACTGGATCCCTTCGGCGGTCACGATATCCCCACCGAGGCGTTGCATCGCCGTCTCGAAGCTGAGCCGCGTTCTCGTGCTGGGCTCGTAGAAGAGCGCAGCGAGAATCTTCCCCTTCAGGAGTTCGTTGCCCCCCTTCTTCCGTATGTTTTCCATTTCGCCGGCAACGCGAAGAATCTCCTCCGTGTCCGCTCGCGTGAGCTGTTTCGTGGAGATGAGGTGTTTGAAAGGGAGCGGCATCGGGGAAAGTATAAAGGGCAAGAAGGCAAAAGGGCAAAAGGTAAAAAATAAAAAACCTTTTGCCTTCTTGCCCTTTTGCCCTTTTGCCTTTCACCGTACGCTGCCTCCGTGTCCACACGTGCGATTGCTCTGTCGACGTTCTGGCAGCTCGCAAGCCAGTTCACCATGGCGGCCCTCAGCGCCGTATCGGTGAAGTTCGTCGCCATGGGGCTGAGCCAGGAGCTTGCCGGCGCCTACAACTCCGCGTACGGATATCTCCAGCTCTTCGCGATCCTCGCGGATTTCGGACTCTACGCCGTTTCCGTCCGGGAGGTGAGCGCTGCGAAGGATCAGGAGCGCGTGCTCGGCGGCCTCATCGTTCTCCGGTCGGTCATCGCGTGTCTCTCGCTTGGCGCGGCGGTCGCTATCGCGTGGGTGATACCGGTGTGGCGCGGGAGCCCCCTTCCGATCGGCATCAGCATCGCATCGCTCGTCCCGTTCTTCACGCTGCTCGCGGGTGTGCTGCGCACCATCTTTCAGATCCGTTACAAGATGCATCTCGTGTTCATCGCGGAGGTGACGCAGCGCGTCATCACGACCGGTCTTATGGCGGTCATCATTCTTCAGGGAGTCCGCTTCAGCAGCGATGTGCGGGTCTACAGCTACTTTCTCTGGGTGGGTTCCGTCGGGGCGCTTGTGCTCCTCGTCCTCTCCGTCGTGTTCGCGGTTCGTGAAATGCGCATACGGCTGTGCATGGATCGGGCGGTTCTCTCTGCGCTCTTCCGGCGAGCCGTACCGTATGGCATCGCGTTTCTGTGCATCGCTCTCTACCGCCAGTTCGATCTCACGATGATCGCGCTCTTGCGGGAGGACTTCGCGCTCCAGAACGCCTCGTATGGTTTCGCCTCCCGGATTACGGAGATGACATACCTGGTTCCGACGTTCCTCCTCAACTCCACCTTGCCTATCTTGAGCGAGCGCCACGGTCGGGGAGAGCCTGTCCACGGCCTCCTCGGGAAAACGCTGTTCCTGATCCTCGTCATCGGCTCCGTCTCGTCGCTCTTCTCCTCCCTCTGGTCGCGTCCCATCATGCGGCTCCTCACGACGGAGGCATATCTCTCGCAGGCCGGACAACCGGGCGCCGATACGGCTCTCATGCTCCTGAGTGTCCCGCAGTTTCTCAATGGCATCGTGCTCTTCAGCTTCTACACGCTCCTCACGAAGCATGAGTGGCGCACTCTGGTATCCCGCATGCTCGTTGCCGTCGTGCTTTCCATCAGTCTCAATCTTTTCTTCGTTCCCAAAAGCGGTTTCGTCGGTGCGATCTACACCTCGATGATCGTGCACCTCTTCCTTGTCCTCACGCTCTTCCCTGTGGCTCTGAGGCTCTTCCCCGTCGCCTTCCCTCGCCAGTATGTTCTCCGCTGGGCAGGATTCAGCGTTTCCCTTGCGGCACTGCTCTGGATCACCGGCCCCTTCCTTGTGACGCTTCCGGCGATCGTCGCCGGCCTGGCGTTCGCGACCGGCTTCCTCTTCCTCCTCGCGTACCTCTTCCGATTTCAGAATCTCTTCTTCCTGCCAAAGAATCTCGTACTCGAGACGGGAGAGAGCATGTTGTAGGCGTTCCGGAGAGCAGGTTTGTAACCGCTCACTACTGCCGCAAGTTACGTCGTGGCACGCGCATCTTGCGCGTGGGGAAAACGGGAGCGGGTATCTACCCGCGTGTGGGGATCATTGCTGGAACTTGCCGACCGCAGGTAGAAACCTGCTCTCATTGGGAGATGTTCTAGGAACCTCTGAAAAATTGCCTTCAACAGTGGTTCGGAATGAATTCCGAAGGGCACGCAACGTTAGCCGCCGATTTAAATCGGCGGCTAACGGATGACGAAATATGCGAATTCATTCGCTCCGGATGCGTTGTGATTGTGTACGGTTCTCATCCGTTTTTCAGAGGTTCCTCTATTTTTTCTCTCAGAGTCAGTGAGCGGTTATGTAGGTTTTCATTGTCTTGCAGCCGTAAATATGCTATAATGTTCCGATGTCTTCGACATTCTTCAAGTCGGGCGCCGTTCGTCAACTCCTTGGCGCCGCGGGCGGAATGCTCGTTGCGGGGACGGTCTACATCGTCATCCAGCAGCTTTCATCCTTCTCCGTGAGCCAGGCGCTCCTCGTGAGTCCGTACGTCGTTTCCGAAAATGCCGGCAAAGTGGTCGTGAACGATCGTCGGATCATTGACGATCAGAGCTTCCGTCGCATCGCTACCCAGGCCCGGACAGTTGCGGCCGCGCTCAGGCAGCAGCAGGCAGGTTCATCCGCCTCTTCGCAGCCGATGGTGACCGGAAACGTTGCGGTTTCTCAGGGCACTCCCGCTCTTCGCTCTCCGGCTTCAGCGCCCGCGTATGCTCCAGTACAGGAATCTGCTCTGCAGAAGCAGCGTATTCAGTTTCGCAACGAAGTCGCAGGAGCACTGCGTGCAGAGAGAGGAGGGGCTGTGACGGCGGGCACGCCTCCGGTGTCGTCGGATAGCGTGGGCGCATCGCAGGAACAGCAATCTTCGTCGCAGGTCCCCGAGCGGCCGCGCGGGCTTCCGAGCTCGGGATTTGCGCTGAACTTCCTCGTCATTGTCTCCCTCCTTCTCTCCGTCGTTCTTCTCGAGAATCCTGTCAAACGGCGTCTCGTTGCCGTGCTGTGGCATACTCATTAGTATGACAGAGATGCTCATTCCTGCGTTCCTCTTCGTTCTCCTGGGGTTGGCGGTCGGAAGCTTCGGGAACGTTCTCCTTGTGCGCCTCAAATCCGGGGAATCCCTCGGGGGACGGTCCCACTGCACCTCCTGTCGTCGCACGATTCCCTGGTATGACCTTCTGCCCGTGGTGAGTTATGCAATTCTTCGGGGAAGATGCCGCAAGTGCCACACACATATTTCCCTGCAGTACCCTCTGGTCGAGCTCGGCTCGGCGGCGCTCTTCTTCCTCGCGCTCATGCTGCATCAGCAGGATCTCCTTCTGGCCGGGGCTCTGGCAGTTCTCTTCTCTTTCCTGTTCTTCGCCTGCGTGTTCGACGCGCGCCATCAGCGCATCCCCGATCTCTTCACCGCGGTCATCGCGCTCGCGGCGCTCGCGATTGTTCTCTGGCAGGGAACGCTCTTTGATTCTCTCCTCGGGGCCACCTCGCCACTCGTGTGGTTCGGCGGGCAGTGGGCACTGAGCCGCGGACGCTGGGTGGGAGCGGGTGATGTTCTCCTTACTGCGGCTCTCGGGTTCTGGCTTGGAGCAGAGAGGGCGCTCGTGATGATCGTCTTGAGCTACATGATTGGAGCCGCCACCGTCACTCTCCTCCTCATTCTCCGGAAGCTCTCGCTGCGCCAGAAGCGCGTTGCGTTCGTTCCTTTCCTGGCGGCCGCTTCGCTCCTCGCGTATTCCGGGGTCGGCGATCTCTACCTCTCGCTCTTCCACTAAAAGAGCGAGGCTTCGCTGCCCTGGGGGCGAGACGCTGCCGCCACGGCAGCGAAGCCTCTGCAAGTACCAACGGACTGCTGCACTGCCCACGAGGGGTGTGCCCCCCCGCATCGCGGGGGAAGTCGGATGTTGGCAATGACAATAGTACATTGAACGTAGATGGTTGTCAATGTCCGCTCCGGAAGCGCTTCGCCGCCTTCTCCTGCGGTTTTCCATGCTATGCTTTCCCGTGTGAAAGTTGTGGCGCAGAACCGCCGTGCACGGTATGACTACGAGATCCTCGAGACACAGGAAGCCGGTCTCGTCCTCACGGGACAGGAGGTGAAATCCTGCCGCCTGGGGCAGGTGAATCTGGCAGGAGCGTACGTCTCGTTCTTCGGAGATGTGCCGCATCTCAAGAACATGAAAATCAGCCCCTACAAGTACGCGGGGCATCTCCCGGATTACGATCCGGAACGCGATCGTCTCCTCCTCCTCAAGAAGGGCGAGGCGAAGAAACTCGAGATAGCGTCCGAGGAGAGGGGCATGACGATCGTGCCGCTGGAGGTCCGCGCCGGCCGTTTCATCAAGGTGCTCCTCGGTCTCGGCCGCGGGAGGAAGAAGCTCGATAAGCGGCAGAAAATCAGAGAGAGGGAAGTCGAAAGGAGACTGCGGAGAGGAGACATACTGTAAAATTGATCTGTGTCTCTCCTGCCGCAGCAAATTCAGAAGGCGATCGAGGAATTCAGTAAGCTCCCGGGGATCGGGCCCAAGTCCGCCGAGCGGCTGACGTTCCACCTTCTCCGGTCCAGCAGGGCTTCGCCGGAGGTGTTGGGGAATGCACTCCTCGCACTCAAGCGCGATCTGCAGTACTGCGAACAGTGCCAGATGATCACGCTCGAGAAGCAGTGTGCCGTGTGTTCGGACAACTCGCGCGATGCAGGCACGATCCTCGTCGTCGAAGAGCCGCTCGAGGTGATCGCGTTCGAGAAGGCCGGGTACAAGGGTCTCTACCACGTGCTCCATGGCGTCCTCTCACCCATTGATGGCATGGGTCCCGAGCAACTCAAGTTCAAGGAGCTCATCGATCGGTGCAGGAAGGGGACGGTCCGCGAAGTGATCATTGCGACCAATCTCGATGTGGAGGGCGAGGCGACCGCTGCTTATATCAAACAACAGTTGCAGGGAAAGGTTCCGTCAATCACGCGCCTGGCTCACGGACTTCCGATGGGGGCGGACATTGAATTCGCCGATCAGATAACGCTCAAGGAGGCGATTGCGGGGAGGAGAGGCATGTAGATCCGGTTTTCAATGTCGGCCAAAGAAATCGATCAAACCGCGCTTTCATGGGTCATCGGACCCGGAGCATCCGGTTCCATTGAGAGGACACCCCGCGGAACCTGTTGGGTAATCTGTAAGCGGCACTCGGCTACGAACTCAGGCACCTCCTCCGGATTGGTGATTTCGAATCGGTGTCCCTTCTGTCGTAATCGAACGTTGGACGGCACGGCTTTCTGATTCACGAGGGCGGTTTCTTCACCAAAGACGATGGGAAGGATATTTACCATTGTTGGGCAGTGGAAAAAAATAAAAAGGACGGGTTGGAGCGGCACATCATCATGGTCATCATCATGTGGAGGGCGGCTGTATTCATGGCGCGCGAAGTATGGTGAGCCGCCGGTCCGACCGTCAAGCACTCTGAGGCACTCCTCGGCCTTAGGGCTTCTTCAAGCGAAAAAATAAACCTTTATTCTCTTTCGATTCTTTTTCGATTTTTTCTGTGTTGGAGTACCCTACGGGAGACATGCGTGATTTCACGTATTTTTTCCGGCAGTTCCTTAAGTATCCGAAGCAGATTTCCTCCGTGATTCCGACATCTGGCGCCGTTGCGCGACGGCTTGCCATGAGCATCGGGCGTTCCGGTCGGCTCGTCATCGTCGAGTATGGGCCGGGGATGGGAGTCCTCGCCCGCGCGATCCTCAGGAGCGGACGCCTGAGCGGGAATTCGAAGCTCATCCTCATCGAGAAGACCCCCGGGTTCGTTCGCCATCTCCGCAGGAGGTTCACCGATCCGCGCGTCCATGTGGTCCAGGGTTCGGCGGAAGACGTGCTCTCGATTCTCAGGAAGTGCGGCGAAGCCCATGCGGACTATGTTTTCTCGAGCATCCCGCTCTCGCTCATGCCCCGCACCACTTGCCATCGCATCCTCTCGGCGACGTGGAGATGCCTTCGGCCCACCGGCATATTCACCGTCTTCCTCTTCCGCCATCGGGTGCGCGAAGTTATACAACGCTACTTCCCGCGCGTCCGCACGCGGCTCGAACTCTTCAACATTCCGCCGCTCTTCGTTTTTGCGGCAACGAAGGGGGCGAGGTGATGCTGTTATACGAAACCGATTAGTCGCGTTTTAAATACAAGTTAGTATCAGCGCAACTCGTAGGTTAGCGTCACGGAGGAGGTGATCTCCTGCTCACAAAATTTAAGTCTTCAGGAACGCCTCTCCGAGGCGCGTTGGCCATCTTCCGTTTCTCTATACCTGCGGTATCCCTCACGCTCCAGCTTCTCCGCCAGTGCAGGCCCTCCGCTCTCGACAATCTTTCCGCGAATCATGACATGGACCCTGTCCGGGACGAGGAACTGGAGCAGGCGCGCGTAGTGTGTGATGACGACGGCGGAGAACTCTGGCCCGCGCATCCGCTCAATGCCATTCGCGACAGTCCGGAGCGCATCGATGTCGAGTCCCGAGTCCGTTTCATCGAGGAGTGCGAGAACCGGGTGCAGAATCTGCATCTGGAGAATTTCGGATTTCTTCTTCTCGCCGCCGCTGAACCCCTGGTTCACCGCCCTCTCCGCGAACGCCGGATCCATATGAAGGGACGACATGGTCTCCTCGAGGAGAGATCGGAACGCTATGGGGGACATTCTGCGGTGATGAGGATCCCGTGTTTTCTGTTGCGCTTCGTAGGCAGCGAAAAGAAGGCTCCGGAGGCTCAGCCCCGCAATTTCCTTCGGGTACTGGAATGCAAGGAAAAGCCCGGCGCACGCACGCTCGTCAGCCGAGAGCGAGAGGAGATTCTTCCCCACGAACGATACTTTTCCGCTCTTCATGATCGATCTCGGATGGCCCATCAAGGCGCCGACGAGCGTGGATTTCCCCGAACCGTTCGGCCCCATGATGGCATGCACTTCCCCGCGGTTGACCTGGAACGAAAGGCCGCGGACGATCAGGCTCTTTCCCGCTGAAACACGGAGGTTGTGAACGGCAAGTAACGGCAATGGCGGTCGTTTCTTCTGGCGCACTCCATCATGGTAGCGCTGATGGCGTTCCCCCGGTATTCCGTTGTTGCCTGATGGGATGAGACCCGGTCAAGATCCCCCGATCCATGATCTCGATTCGGTCGCAGATGCGCTCGAGATTGTCCATGTTGTGACTTACGATCACCCCCGTTTTCCCCGCGCGCTTGAGCGCGTGCAGATACCACCAGCATTTTTTTTGGAAATCTGTGTCTCCGACAGCCAGGATCTCGTCGAAGAGGAAGATGTCGGCATCGACTTGCGATGCGGCGGCAAACGCGAGACGCAAGCGCATGCCGGTGCTGTAGCATTTCAGGGGGAGGTTAGCGTGGGAGCGCACCCCGGCGACATCAATGATGATGTCGGTGACGCGGCGGATATCCGTCCGATGCATTCCCTGCAGGAGCCCGTGGAGGCGGATATTCTCGTCAGCGCAGCGCTCCAGATGGAAGCCGACACCCAGCTCGAAGAAGCAGGACAGCCGGCCGTCGGTAGATACCTCTCCCGCATCCTGCCTCATGATGCCGGCGATGATCTTCATGAGTGTTGTTTTCCCCGAGCCGTTCGCTCCGAATAGACCAACCCATTCCCCCTTCCGGGCTGCCAGCGAGACTCCGCGCAGCGCCTCGATCCGGATCCGGTCGCTCAAAATCCTCCATCGGAGAATCCTGTCCTGGAGCAGGCGCATTGGGACTTTCCGCTGCAGGAATGTCTTCACGATGTTCCGGCAATCAACGGTAGGGGGACCCATCAGTACTCTTGGGTGAAGTAAGGGCAACGGCGATCGAAGATCCATTTGCCTGCGAGGAACATGCCGGCACAGACGAGCGTCAAACCGACGACGTGGAGGGAAGTAGGGGTACCGGCGGTGGCGGGATACAGCGTCACGCGTCGTACATCGTTGATGATGATGGCGATGGGCTGGAAATGGATGAAGAGGTTGAGAAGATTTCGCGAGTGGATGCCCGGCTGGTGGAAGAAGGCAATGAGGCTCGCCGTCACGGCTGACTGGGCGCGGTACGGGTACATGATCGGCGTCAGCCAGAAGAGGATCTGTACCGCGATGCCCCACAGGTGACCGATATCGCGGTACTTCAGGCAATATGAGGCGAGCAACATCCCGACGCCGAGGGCCGCGAGGGTCATCTGGAGCATGATGAACGGAAGGTACAGAACACTCCAGACGAGTGGGGCGCCGAAGAACCAGCCGAAGACGGCGAAAACCGCGAGGTGTGTCGAGAAGATGATGATATTCGTCCAGCCGACGGCGAGGATCAGGAGGAAGTTCGGGAAGGGGTGGCGCTGCACGATGCCCGCTTTCTCGAAGAGCATCGTCATGCAACCGGTCGTCGTCACCGTGAAGTGCTCCCAGACAATGATGCCGAGGAAAAGGTAGAGAGGATAGAGCGGGATGGAAGGCTGAACATACGGCCCGAAAACGTAGAGAATGACGAGGAACTTCACGAGGGGTCCGATGAGCGACCAGCAGTAGCCGAGGACCGAGCCGCGGTACTTGAGGACGAAATCCGCCCATCCGATGGCAAGGACGACGTGGAGAGCCTGAACGAGTGTGAAGCGGCGAGCCGCCATATAGCCATCCTACCGGGGGAAGGAAGACGAGGAAAACAGAGAACGAGGGGACCGAGGTGACCGACGATACCGAGGTTTCCGAGGTAATGCTGTTGTACTTCGGTCACTTTGGTCCCCTCGGTTCCTTCGGTCCCTTATGACTTCACTCCTCTCGTATTTCAGATTGAGCTCCTTGAGATCTGCCACTAGGCTAAGCGCCATGCCCACCATCACCTTCATCCACCTCGACGGCCACACACAAAAAGTACAGGGAGCAGCAGGGGAGACGATCCTGAAAATTGCCATGGACAACAGCGTTCCCATGGAACATGCCTGCGGCGGGAACGGTTTCTGCAATACATGCGCGTGCGAAGTGACGGAAGGAAAAGAGCACCTCTCCGCCCACAACGATCAGGAGGAGAGCATGGGGATCACAGAACCCCGACGGCTCGGCTGCCAGGCGAGCGTTCAGGGGGATGTGACGGTGAAACTTCTCGAAATGTAGCGGGAAAGCTACAAACGGACAGCCTCAAGCAGCTTGCCGTTCGAAGGCCCTGAGGGCCTCTCAGGCCCGAACGGGAAGCTTATAGCTCGCCGCTTGAAGCTTCGTTATTCCTTCGCCGACAGCGCTGTAATCTTCTCCTTCACCCCCTCGTTGTAGGGCTCGATGCGGTTGATCCGGCGATACGTTTCCTCCGCTCTGGCATTGTCGCTCAATTGCACGTAGCACTCCGCGAGAAGGTGAAGGAGCTCCGTATCGCGGGCGAGACGGGAGAGCGCTTTCTCGAGGAGCGGTGCGGCTTCCTTGAAACGGCGGGCGGCGATACAGGCGCGTCCGAGAGCCGAGGAGCGCTCAGCGGTTTGCGGGTCGCGATTGAGGGCTTCCTGGTAGGCGAAGCAGGCATCCACGTACTTTCCCTGCATGTAGTACGCGAGCCCCAGATTCGCGTAGAACGAAACATCGTCCCGCTTCGCAATGAGCTCCTTGTACAGCGCCTCCGCCTTCGCTTCCCGGTGGGTCGTGAGGTAGAGCTTTGCGAGTTCGGCCTGTGTCTCGATGGTGTCGGGGTTGATCGTCAGCGCCTGGATGAGGAGGTGCTCCGCTTCGCTGAAGTTCTGCAGGGCGATCTCCTTCTCGGCGGCGCGCATGAGCGAGCGCACTTTCTGGAGCTCGATGGCCGAGGTGCGCGGATTCTTGCGCGGTTTCTCCGCGGCGCGTTCATCCACGAGTGATGCTCCGCGCTCCTCCACGGAGTGGAAACGCATCTTCATGGAACGCACGAGGCGGCGGACGGCCCGGTTCCTCAGCAGGGCGCGGCCGGAAAGCAGTACCACGATGCCACAGAATGCCGTGAGGAAAACGACGAGATAAATCATGCGGAGAGAAGAAGGCTAGCACGGGTTCTGGCTCACTGCCAGGGTGAAGCGCTGGAGGAGCAGCCCCCGGTGTGCATTGGTATGGAGGGATTCGACGAGCGCAGAGTAGGCAGACGCCCATTTTGTCTTCTGGACGGGGTCCGGATGTTCGTGGAGCGTGTCCCCGAGATGTCTGAGGAGCTCTGCGAGACTGGAGCGCTGCTGCGCGAACGGCAGAATCCACCGGAGTCGCTCGTGGAGCGAGCGCATCTGCCAGAATTGCTTGGCTTGTGCATGGAGCTGCTTCCCTGCGCGGAGCGCGTCGGGATTCTGCAGGAGGGAGATGAGGGTCCCGGGGGCCCCCTGCGAGAGGTGGATGGCAAAAGCGGCGTCTTCGTCATCTTTCTCCCTGAGCAGGGGCCGCATCTCCTCCGGTTTCAGAGGATAGAAACGGATGATGCGTGTGCGGGAGACCACCGTCGGGAGCAGAGAGTGTTCATTCCCCGCTGTCAGGAGAAAAACCACGCGGGGCGGGGGCTCTTCCAGGATCTTCAGGAAGGCGCTTGCCGCGGCTTGCGGCATCCGTTCGACTGATCGGATGAGACAGCAGAGGTGCGGCGATGTGCCCGTCGCAAGGAGGCGCTCATGGAGCCGGCGGACATCTTCGATGCTGATCGTGTCCGTCTTCGCGCGGTCCTTGACACGGTGCTGCTGAGGGGCATTGGACGATTGCCCGATGATGCGCCAATCCTCCTGCACTCCCTCGATCCAGAGAGCAGAGAGCGAGAGGAAATCCGGATGGATGAGACGTTCGATCTGCTCCCAGACCGCTGCGTGTGCGGACGGTTCGAGATGATCTGCGAGGAGCCGCCAGGCGAACCAGCGCGCAGCGGTGAACTTCCCGAGGTGCGGCGGCCCGACGAAAAGGTACGCATGCGCGACGTTCCGGTGCGCGATGTCCTGGAGGAGCTGTCCGCACTGTTTCCCATGGCCGACGATGTCGGGGATCGGGGGCATTGCGAGAAACGGATTCTACACCTCCGCTTCAGTAAAAGGGACAGAGGCGAAAGGGGACCGACGTTACCGAAGAAACCGAGGTGACCGACGTATTTTCAGTTTCTCATGCACTTCGGGAACCTCGGTTCCTTCGGTCCCCTCGGTGCCTTCGGTGCTTTTTTCCATCTCAACTTTCCCGACCGTGGCATTTCTTGTACTTCTTTCCCGATCCACACGGACAAGGATCGTTACGGCCGACCTTGGCTGAGCGATGAGCGATGAGCGGTGAGCGATGAGTAATGCCCGCCTCTCCGGTAACTGGTTTCTCTAAAGGTTTCGTTATTCCCATCTGATTAAGCTGGCCTTCGATCTCCTCTGCGTTGGTTTGCAGCTTGTTTGTTTCTTCTTCTGTTTGCATCGGAGGCGGGGCGAGGAACTGTGCGAAATCCAGCTGCAGGAGCGTGCGGACGGTCGTGGAAGCGATGGTGGCGAGGAGGTGTGAGAACATCCGGAATCCCTGGTCCTGATACTCGATGAGCGGGTCGCGCTGCGCGTAGCCGGAGAACGCCACCTGTTCCCGCAGGTGCGACATAGCGTCGATGTGATCCATCCAGTGGGAATCAATCGACTGGAGGACGATGATCTGCTCAGCCTTCGAGACGAGCTCCTCCCCGAAGTGACGGCACTTCTTGCCGTAGAAAGAGAGGGTGAGGGTTTCCGTGAGTTCTCGCGCTTCCTCCGGATCCTGCATGGATTTCAGGTCTTCCGCTGAGATGCCGTGGGCCAGTTCGGGATGCAGGACGCCGAGGCCTTCGCGCAGTTTCTGGATCTCCCAGAGTTCGTGATCGGAGCCCTGGACATGTTCGCTTACGAGGTTCGAGATTTCCCGCTTCATCATCTCCAGCGCTTCATTGTGGATGGATTCCGTGCTTTCGCCTTTCTCTGCCCGCCCGGATGAATATCCGTTCGGACGGGCTAGACCGGCGATCTTCACGAGGAGCTTCTGGCGCCGCTTGTACATGATTTCGCGGTGCTTATTCATCACGTCGTCGTACTGGACGACGTGGCGGCGGATATCGAAGTTGTGTCCTTCCACCTTCTTTTGCGCGCTCTCGATGGAGCGGGAGACCATGCGATTTTCCAGCGGGACATCTTCGGGAACCTTGAGCCGCTGCATCATGGATTTCAGCCGGTCTCCGCCAAAGAGCCGCATGAGTTCATCCTCCATGGAGACGAAGAACCGGCTCTCGCCGGGATCCCCCTGCCGGCCGGAGCGGCCCCGGAGTTGGTTGTCGATCCGCCGCGCCTCGTGCCGTTCCGTGCCCAGAATGCAGAGGCCGCCGAGGGAGGTGATGCCTTCGCCGAGCTTGATGTCCGTTCCGCGGCCCGCCATGTTCGTGGCGATAGTCACGGCGCCGCGCTGGCCAGCCTTCGCGACGATCTCCGCTTCCTTCTCGTGGTGCTTCGCGTTCAGGACGGTGTGCGGGATGTGCATCTCCGTGAGGAGGAGGCTCATCGCCTCGGATTTCTCGATGGAGGTGGTGCCGATGAGGACGGGTTGGCTGCGCTCGTATTTCTCTTTGGCGATCTTCGCGACGGCGCGGAATTTCGCCCCCACCGTGGCGTAGACCGAGTCGGGCTGGTCGGCGCGGATCATCGGCTTGTTGGTCGGGATGACGATAACGGGCAGCTTGTAGATCGAGAAGAATTCCTCCTCCTCCGTCTTCGCGGTACCGGTCATCCCCGCGAGTTTCGAGAACAGGCGGAAGTAGTTCTGGAATGTGATAGTCGCCAGCGTCTTGCTCTCGCGCTGCACGGCGACGTTTTCCTTGGCTTCGATGGCCTGATGCAACCCATAACTGTACCTCCGGCCGGGCATCAGGCGTCCCGTGAACTCATCAACGATTATAACTTCTCCGTCCTTGACCATGTAGTCGACGTCACGCTGATAAATGGCATGCGCGCGGAGCGCCTGCTCGATGTGGTGAACCTCCTCGAATCCCTTGTCGGTGTAAATGTTTTCGAGTCCGAGCAGTTGTTCCATTTTCTTGATGCCGTCTTCGGTCAGGGTCGCGGTCCTTTGTTTCTCGTCCTTGACGAAGTGCGTGTGTTCCTGGAGTTCATGAATGTGTTTGGCGTACAGCTGGTACTTGAGAGTCGATTCCTCAGCCGGCTGGCTGATGATCAGCGGGGTCCGGGCCTCATCGATCAGGATCGAGTCCACTTCGTCGACGATGGCGTAATGCAGGCCGCGCTGTACCTGCCGCTCGACCGAAGTCGACATGTTGTCGCGGAGGTAGTCGAAGCCGAATTCATTGTTCGTTCCGTACGTCACGTCCGCCGCATAGGCCTGCCTGCGTTCTTCGTGGTCGAGACCGTGGACGATGGTTCCGACCGTCAGTCCGAGGGCCTTGTAGAGGAAACCCATCCACTGGCTGTCGCGTTTGGCGAGGTAGTCGTTCACCGTGACGACATGGACTCCCTTTCCGACGAGGGCATTGAGGTAGACCGGCAGGGTGCAGACGAGAGTTTTTCCTTCGCCGGTCTTCATCTCGGCGATGGCGCCGCGGTGGAGCACGGCACCTCCGAGGATCTGCACGTCGAAGGGGACCATGTCCCATTTGGCTTTCTGTGCGCTGAGCTCAAATTCCTTTCCGAGGAGCAATTCACAGCCGCGCACCACCAGGGCGAACGCTTCGGGAAGCATGTCCTCCACATTTTCACCGCTGTTGATCCGCTCCCTGAACTCCGCGGTTTTCTTCGGGAGATCATCGAGCGTCAGCCGCCGATACCCATCGGTCTTCCGGACCGCGTTGACCTGCTTAACTCTCGGCCAAAGTTTCTTCAGCTCTTTTTCATTGGGGTCGCCGAGGATTTTGTTCAGGACATCGATGATTCCCATGGGCTGCCACGATACCAGAAGGAAGGCAGAAAAGTGAGAAAGGGCAGGAATGGCAGAAAGGTCAATCATCCGCTGCGCCCGTACCAGGGAGTTACAATCTCTTTTTTCCAGGTGCAGCCGGTTAATAATTTCGGAAGAACTTCCTCGACTGGAAGAATGGGTTCTAGCGGCTTGAGCTGGTTCAAAACTTTTTGATGCTCGTCAATCAGCTCTCCGATATAGCTTATAGCTTTTAGCTTATAGCTTTTAGCTTGCAGATCCTCGATAGCAATCAATGTCGGTTCCGGCCACTGCTTTGAAAGTTCTCCGAAACCGCGGATGAAGAGGAGATTTTTTTTGGTTGAATGAAGCCAGACGAAGCTACAAGCCACAAGCGGCGAGCGACAAGCGCGGGAGAACCAGAGATCGCTTAGATGGACTCCGGCAATTGGAATATGCAGCGACCAACTCAAGGTGTTTGCCAAGCTGATTCCGACTCGCAGACTCATAAATCCGCCCGGGCCGGTAACTGTGGCGATGTGCGTGAGATCTTCGAATTGCCAGCCGGCCTTCTTCAGGAGCGATTCGATGGTCGGCAGGAGCGCCGCTTCGTCGGTAGAGTCATTGACCTTTGCGGAACCGACGGTCCGGTCGCCGGTGACAAGAGCGAACAATTTTTCATGGCTTGCGAGATCGAGGAAGAACGCTTTCATTTTGAATGGTTGCATGGCTGAATGGTTGCATGGTTTGCATGCATTGTCTCTTCGATTGTTGTCTGCTGCCTATTCAATCATGTAACCGTTGAGCATTCGAAGCTACTCTAATCATATGCCCCCGCTTTCCATTGTTATTCCGACTCACGGGCGGGCGGAGATCCTCACCCATTGTCTCGAGCATCTCTCCCGCCAGACTGCCCTTGCCGACCTCGAAGTCATTGTCGTGAGCGATGGACATGATGAAAAGACAACGCGTCTTTTCCAGCGTCAGGACTGGCCGTTTCCCGTTCGGTTCTTTGAGGTCGAGAAGTCGCATCAGGGTGTGGCGAGGAATGAGGGCGTGAAGCAAGCCCAGGGGGAGATCGTTCTTTTTATCGGCGATGACATTCTCCTGGAACCGGATGCATGCGAAAGGCATTTGAAAGCCCACGAAAGCTTCAAGCTTCAAGCTTCCCGTCCGAACGGACTTTCGTCCGGGCGGGCAAGCTTCAAGCAATCGAAAAATTCACTTGTAGCTTGCAGCTCGCCGCTTGCAGCTGTACTGGGGTACACCCGGTGGGATCCGCGCGTCGGGATCACCCCCGTGATGCGCTGGCTGGAACAGACGGGGTGGCAGTTTGGCTACCCGTCCATCGCCTGCTACGGGCACGGGCTCATCCCCATCGGTGTGCAGCACCGGTACACCTACACGAGCCACGTAAGCGTCCCGCTTGCGATCATGAAAGCACACCCCTTCCGTACGGACGTCCACCTCTATGGATGGGAGGACGTCGAGTGGGGGATGCGCCTCCGGGAAGCCGGCGTACGACTGTATTACGAGCCGCATGCCCGCTCACTCCATGAACACCGGATCACGCTGGAGGAGTCGCTTCGGAGGATGGAAGTGCTCGGCGAATCGGCGAATCGTATTGCGAAGCTCGTACCTGGCTTCGACCGCCGGCCGCGGGGGCTGAAACTTCTCCTGTACAGGATTGCGGCATTGTTTCCGACGATGGCGGGAAGGCATCGGAAGGCGTTCTTGAGCGGACTTGACAGTAATAAAAAATAGTAGGAAAATTAGTCTCCTTTCATCACTCAACTTATGCCTATATCTATCGACACAACCTTTTTAAATCCAGAGGAATACCCCGGCGCTGTTGATATAAACCTTCTGGTTATTGCTAGAGATTGTACAAAGGCTATTGAAATGCTACCCAAACTAAGTAATAGCCAATTGGCTGAACTTTTGCATGTTTCCGAGAATCTAACTCCAGCTCAGGAGGAGAATGAGTATTTTTCCCTGAAGGATAACGGTGCGGATGTGAAAGAATACTGGAATGACAGGCAGAACATTCAGAATGTGAGGGCTAAGGCGCTCGAGCTTCTAAAGGAAAGAATAGCCAAGCTTGAAGCTCAGCAAGCACAGGCTGTATCCGCTGACTCTGTTCAAAAACTTCAAGGCGAAGCGGAAGAAAGAACTACTGCTTTGATACGAAGGTCTAGGTGAAACGGCTTAAAAAGTTGATTTATTGACCGTCCTCACTCCGCCCTGCGGGGCACCTCTCTCCATTGCGATGGAGAGAGGAATCCAGGATAGAAGTTCAACTGAAGTCACCCTTCTCCACCGCAGTGGAGAAGGGATGGGGATGAGGACGGTCACGAACAGAGTTGATCAAGCTCATTCAGTACCTTTTTTATATTTTTCAGTACATCTTGATTTTTAAATCTAACGAGCCTGAAGTTGCCGGTTTTCAAAAGTTCGTCGCGCATCGCATCTGTCTCTTTCAATTCCTCGTGAATGCCGCCGTCTACTTCAATGATGAGTCGGTGTTTCATGCAACAAAAATCCGCAACATATAAACCTAGCGGAACCTGCCTTCGATATTTGTATTTTTGCTTTCTCCCTCGTAAATGCATCCAAAGCTTTATCTCTGCTTCTGTCATACGTTTCCGAAGGCGCCGCGCAAATAAAATCTTTTGAAATTTTTGGCCAGTCAAATAAAGTGACAAAGATTCTTCTTCCATACATTCAGATTATTCTTGTTTCAGCTTAACTCCAATATCCATCCGCCTTCGCCCTGCGGGGCTTTCCGTCGCGGCTCGGCCGCGCCGAGACGGACGGCGCGACGAGGAGCATGGATGCTGTGTATCAGCTTGCGAAGGCAATGGTCTGATTCCCCGATGCTTGGCATCGGAAAAAGGAGTCCAGAGCTTGCTCTGGGGTTCATACCAGTGATTCAAACCTTCGGTTTTCCTTGTAATTGCTTGCAATAGCCTTTTCGCTTGCTAAGCTATACCCAGATTAACCTGCACTGTTCCTTAGTGGGAACGGTGATTTTCCCAGACTCTTATGCGCGCTTCCTTCATTGCAGCGATCAACCAGCTCTGTTCCGAGAGGAACGTGAAGCCCGATGACGTCCTCGAGGCCGTCCGGCAGGCCATCGCCACCGCGTACCGCAAGGACTTCGGGAACAAGGAACAGGAGATCCGTATCGTGCTCCGTGAGGATCAGGACATGCCGAGCGTTCTTTTGATCAAAGAGGTCGTGGACGAAGTGCTCAACGAGAACTTCGAGATCAGTCTCAAGGACGCCAGGCGTGTGAAGCCGGATGCCGAGACAGGAGATGAGATCGAGATCGATGTCACGCCGGTCGGCTACGGCCGCATCGCCGCGCAGGCGGCCAAGCAGGTGATCATCCAGAGGCTCCAGGAGTCCGAGAAGAAGAGCCTCTTCGAGATGTTCAAGGATCGCGAGAACGAATTACTGACCGCGACCGTGACCAAGGTAGAACCCAATTGGGTCACGCTGGAGGTCGAAGGCATGACTGTTTCGCTGCCGTGGAAGGAGCAGATCCCGGGCGAGCACTACTACACCGGCAAGCGGCTCCGGGTGTACCTCGACAAAGTCGAACTCACGGGCAAGGGCCCGCAACTGCGGATTTCCCGTACCCATTCGAACCTCGTCCGGAAGCTCCTGGAGCTCGAGATCCCGGAGATCCGGAACGGGGACGTGGCCATCATGGCCATCGCCCGCGACGCAGGAATGCGCAGCAAAGTCGCCGTGAAGAGCAACGACCAGCGGATCGATCCCATCGGCGCGTGCGTGGGGCAGAAAGGCGTCAGGATTCAGGCGGTGATGGAAGAAATCAACGGCGAGCGGGTGGACATGATCGAGTGGTCCGAGGATCCCATTCGTCTCATCTCCACCGCGCTGCAACCTGCGTCGATCTCCGCGGTCATCATCGTCAATGCGGAGCCGCACGAGGACGAGGAAGGCCGTCTCATCAAGAAGCGCGCTGCGGTCTTCGTGGAGGAAGCACAGCGGCCGATGGCGATCGGCAAGAAGGGCCAGAACATCCGGCTCGCCACGCAGCTCACGGGGTACGAGCTCGACATGTACAACTATGAGGAACTCCCGGCGTTCAAGGCGAAACTCGCCGAACTCAAGGGTGAGGAAGTGGCGGTGGCGGTGTTGAATGCGCCGTCGGAAGAAAGGCAAGAGGGCAAGAAGGCAAAAGGGCAAGAAGGAGAGGAAGAGGAAGAGAAAGAGAAAGAGGACAAAGAGGAGGAGAAGGACGGGAAAGAAGAAGCGAAACCGACGGGCGAAGAGAAGAAAGAGGCAGCTTAAAAGAGCTTATAGGTGTCAGCTGTCAGCTGTCAGCTTTCAGGTTTCAGCTTTTAGCTGTTAGGAAATACAAGAGAAAAAATGCGCTAAATTCCCTAACACCTAAAACCTAACAGCTAAAAGCTTTAAGCCGCTACAATCCTGGTGATGAAATTCCCGCCTCTCCCCCTCCTCGTGTTCGACACCGAGACCACGGGTTTCGTCCCGGGCCTCCACCGCGTCATCGAGTACGCGTGCGTGCTCATTCGCGACGGGAAAATCGTGGAAGAATACGAGCAGCTCATTTCCGCGGAGGGGGACGAGATCCCGCCGTACGTGCAGGTGATGACGCACATCCGCCCGCAGGATCTCGAGGGGAAACCGACGTTCGGCGATATTGTCGAGAAGATCGAACGCATGGTTACCCCTGAGACGATCATCGTGGGGCAGAACGTGAAATTTGACGTCGCGATGCTTCGGGGGGAAGGGTGGGACATGAGTGATGCGCAGGCCATCGATACCGCGATGCTTGCATCGCTCGTGTTCCCGGAACTCAAGAGCTACTCCCTTGGCTACGTCAGCGCCGCTCTTAGTCTCGATCATACGCCCAAACACCGTGCGCTCGGGGACGTGCGCGCG
>Ga0209514_10000695_pt1 | contig 66262 bp, 69 predicted proteins | sample Subgrocontami58m_FD_187452 | JGI IMG/M metagenome (GOLD analysis project Ga0209514, IMG submission 187452) | Subsurface groundwater microbial communities from S. Glens Falls, New York, USA - GMW37 contaminated, 5.8 m (SPAdes) (version 3) | ecosystem: Environmental > Aquatic > Deep subsurface >... | reverse complement strand
CGCTCACCGCCTGCCGCACGGCGCTCCGCAGCGTCTTCAGAACGGGGGCCGGCACGCCATTGCGCACGAAGAGCCCGGTCCATAGGTACACTTCCGCGTTGTAGCCGAGTTCCTTCAGCGTCGGAGCTTCGGGGAAGGCAGCCAGCCTTTTCGCTCCCGAGTTGGCCAGGACGCGGAGCTTGCCCGCTTTCGCGTGCGGGGTGACCGCTCCCGTGGATAGCGCCGACACGAACGCATGCCCGCCCAGCAGCGCGGCCATCGCAGGCCCGCCCCCAGTGGTGGGCAGGTGGCGCATCTGGATCCCGGCCGCCTGCTGGAATACCTCAATCGCCATGTGGGCTACCGTGAAGTTCCCGGCGGACACGTAGAGGATCTCGTTCGGGCGCTTCTTGGCGTCATTTACGAGATCCTTCACACTTTTCCAGGGGGTGCTCGGGTGCACGATCACAAGCGTGGGATCGGCGTTGAGACGGGCGATGGGCACGAACTGGTCCCGGGTGAACGTGGGCGTGCGGCCCGCGACCCGGTCCGCCTCCGGGATGGTGGAGATGGAGAACACGGTGAGCAGCAACGTGTAGCCGTCGGCGGGGGCTACCGCCACCGCTTGCGTGCCCACGGCGCCACCGGCGCCCACCCTGTTGACCACCACCACGGGCTGCTTCAAGACGCGCTCCAGGGCGGGAGCCAAAGGCCGTGCGGTGAGGTCTGCCGCGCCACCCGGCGGATACGGCGATACGATGGTAACCGTGCGTGCGGGATATGTTTCCTGAGCGGCAACATCGCCCGCCATGGGCAAAAGGACCAGCAAACCTGCAATCAGTGTGCGTAGCATAGACACCTCCTCGATAAATGTTTACGCCTTGTGCCCGATCCAGCGCCGGGCAGCGGGCGCGTTGGTCTTGCTTGGCTCCGGCTCAACATCCGCCATCCCGCAGACCGGTTCGTGCCCACCGCGCGCCGGTATTGCATCACAGTTTCATGTCGCGGATGAGCTGGGCCCACTCCGCGAGCTCGGCGCGCACGAACTCCCCGAACTCCTTGGGTGTATTGCCGACGAGGGTAGAGCCTTGGGCCGCGAGCGTTTTCGCGGTTTCGGGATCTTTCAGGACCTTGGCCACCGCCTGGTACACGTAGTCGATGATGGGATCCGGCACCGCCGCTGGCGCGTACAACCCGGTCCAGCCGCTCTTGTCGTAGCCGGGTACCCCCGCTTCATCGATCGTCGGCGTATCCGGCAAGATCGGAGTTCGTTGCTTGGTGGTGACCGCAAGCCCGCGCAGACGGCCCGATTTCATGAAGGGGATTGCGGTTAGAAGGCCCAAAAAAGCCACCTGTACTTCGCCGCTCATGAGGCCGATCGCGGCACCACCGGCTCCTTTGTACGGTATCTGCTTCAGGTCGATCTTCGCCTTGTACTTGAACAGCTCGGTAGTAAGGTGCAGGTTGCTGCCGACCCCGGCGGAGCCGTAAAGGATGTCGCCGGGGCGTTTGCGGGCAAGAGCGAGAAGGTCCTTGAGGCTCAAGACCGGCAGCGAGGGATGCACGCACAGAATCAGCGGCGTCTCCGCGACATTCGTGATGGGTTTGAAATCCTTGACCGCATCGTAGGGCAGATCCTTGTAGAGGCTTGGGGCGAAGGTGAAGCTCGCGGACGTCAATAGCAATGTGTAGCCGTCCGGCGCCGCCTGCGCAGCCAGCGTCACGCCGACGATGCCGCCCGCGCTGGGGCGATTGTCGATGATTACGGGGGTACCGAGAGCCTCTTCGAGCTTGCCCTGCAAGGAGCGGCCCACAAGGTCCGTGCCGCCTCCCGGAGAAAATGGAACGATGAACCGGATTGGTCTTTCAGGATAGCGGTTGGCGGCGGCGGCCGACGGCGCGGGCAGCGCGGGCAGGACGGCCAGCAGCAAAACACAGACGCTGCGGAACATAATCCCCTCCTCTTCCAAAAGTCGAATTGATCGATAAATTATCAATTCGCCACTCACACGACAAATTAGCCTAAGGCGGGCCAAAGCGAGGCTGTGATTGGTAATTGTCAACTTCTCACGCGTCAATTTAAATAACGGAAATTAACTACGTGAAATTGCGGATCGCGGCACGTCGCTCAATTGGTCGTGAGACCCGACACGCGGATCGCGTCGCCAAACGCGTTCCAGTCGCGTTTGATCACGGCGGCGAACTCTGCCGGCGTCGTAGCCATCGGCTCCGCGCCCAGCTTGCTCATCGTGGCACGAGTGTCGCGGTCCCTCATTGTCTTGACCACCGTATCGTAGAGCTTGGCCTGGATCGCCCTGGAGGTTTTGCTCGGCGCCGCCAGCCCGGCCCAACCGGTCGACACATAGCCCGGCACGCCGGATTCGATGATGGTGGGTATCTCAGGCGCCATTGGCGAACGCTTGTCTCCACCGGTCGCCAACGCGCGCAGCAATCCCGCCCGCACATGTCCCATCACCGATGGCGCCGGGACAATCGTAACCAGGGACTCGCCGGCAATCGCGGCGGTGAGGGACGCGCCGGCTCCCCGGTAGGGTACATGCAGTACCTCGATGCCCGCCTTGTGCGTGAAGAGCACGCCCGCAAGATGACTTTGAAAGCCCGCGCCGGCATTCGACCAGTTGAGCTTTCCCGGGTTCGACTTCGCGTACGCAATCAGGTCCTTGACGGTCTTGAACGGCGTCGCGGGATTCACCACCAGCACGTTATCCGTAACTGCAAACATCGAGATCGGCGCAAAATCCGTGAACGGATCGTAGGTCACGAGCTTTCTGTAGAGCTGCGGCCCGATCACCTGGGACGCCGTCGCAACGCCAAACAGCGTGTAGCCGTCCGGTTCTGAGTGCGCGACGATGGCTGCGCCTATCGTGCCGCCCGCGCCGGTGCGGTTGTCCACCACCAATTGCTCGCCCAGCAGTTCGCTCATCTTGGTGGCGACTACGCGGCCCATCGCATCGATCGAGGATCCCGGCGATTGCGCGACGACGAGGCGGATGGGCCGGTTGGGATAGCCATTGCCGGTTGCCTGCGCCAGCGCTTCCACGCCCGGCACCAGGACGGCGGCAAGCAGAGTTGCCGCCAGAAACCGCTGAGACTTCATCAAATTTCCTCCTGTGTTTGGTTGAATCAGTACCGCGGCCGCGTTGCGATCAGTTCGCCTTGGCACCGGCAAGCTTGATGATCTTTCCGTATTTATCGTAATCGGACTTCAGGCGCAGCGCGAACTCGTCCGGTGTCATGTACATCGGCTCGAGCGTCAGATCGTTGAGTTTGGCCGCGACACCGGGATTGGCAAGCAACTTCTTGAGCTCGCTGTTGAGCCTGTCGACCATACTCCTGGGTGTGCCGGCCGGGACAAAACAGCCCACCCATGCCGTGATTTCGAAGCCGGGAACGCTCTCCCCGATCGCCGGAATATCCGGGAACTGTTTGACGCGCTGTTCCGAGGTCACCCCAAGCGCCCGTATCTGTTTTGCTTTGATAAACGAGATGACCGAGCCCAGGGTTGCAATTTCGGACTGGGTTTCGCCGGCGATCAGCGCTATCGCGGCGGGACCGCCGCCCCGGTAAGGCACGTGCACCATGTTTGTTTCCGTTGCGTGAGCGAACAGAGCCATCGCCACGTGCAGCAAACTGCCGACGCCGCCGGATCCATAGTTGATCTCGCCGGGGCGCTTTTTCGCCAGCGCGATGAATTGCTTCACCGACCTCACCGGCAACGACGGATGAACGACCAGCACGCCCACCTGTTTTGCCAGCGTCGTTACGCCGATAAAATCATTGAGCGTGTCGTAGGGAAGCTTCTGGTACAGGAACGCATTGGCAATGTGGGTGGCGGAATGCGTCATGACGGTGTAGCCATCCGGCGCACTTCTTGCGAAATACGCGGCAGCAATGGTGCCAGCCGCTCCCCCGCGGTTGTCGAGCACGAATTCCTGCTTGAGCTGTGCCGTCATCCCGTCAAACACTATGCGGGCCGTGACATCGATGGAGCCGCCCGGAGGAAACGCGACCACCACGTGCACCGGTTTGTTGGGATTAGCCTGCGCCAGAACGGCCATCGGCAAGAGCAGCAACGCGATCCCGGACCACTTGAGCCATCTCACGAGTATCCTCCTCGCTGTAATTGCGTTCCAGCCGCCTTGGATTACTGCGGCACGAGTCCGATCTGCTTGACCAATTTCGCGTACTGCAACGATTCTGCCTTGATCAGCGCGCTCATCTGCTCCGGCGTCGAGCCGACCGGGGTGAGGCCCTGCCCCAGAAAACGCTCTTTCACGTCGGGCAGGTTCACGATTTTGACCAATTCGGCGTGCAGCCGCTTCACGATCGGTTTGGGCGTCCCGGCTGGCACCAGAACACTATGCCATGTGATGTTCTCGAAGCCGGGCACTCCTGATTCGGCGACGGTCGGCGTGCCGGGCAGGGCCGGGTTGCGCGTGGTGGAGGTCACGGCCAGCGCGCGCAGCCTGCCCGAATTGACGTTCGTTACGGCGATCAGCGGGTTCATGAAAAAAAATTGCACGTGCCCGGCGACCAGGTCGATTACCGCCTGTCCCGTTCCCTTGTACGGGATGGCGACCATATCGATACCGGCCATCAACTTGAAATTCGCGATGCCGAGCAGATTGCCGGTGCCGGTCGTCGCGTAATTGATCTTTCCCGGTTTGGACTTGGCCAGCGCGATGAATTCCTTGATCGACGTGGCCGCGACCGAAGGATGCACCACCACGACATTGCCGCCGGAGGTGAGCTGCGTGAGCGGCTGCAAGTCGCGCTGCGGGTCATACGGCAGCTTCTTGTAGACGTGCGGGTTGATCGTGAGCAAGCTGTTGGCGGCCAACAGCAGGGTGTAGCCGTCCGGCGGCGCTTTCGCGCCGATTTCGAAGCCGACCACGCCACCCACGCTGCCGCGGTTATCGATGACGATCGTCTCCCCCAGGCTTTCACCGAGTTTCTGGCCCACCATGCGCGACAGGAAGTCGCTGGGCCCACCGGGTGCGAACGGCACAATGAATCTGATCGGCCTGTTGGGATAACTTGCCTCTGCTGCCTCGACGCCGGACACCGTGAAAGTCAGAAGCAAACCCGCTACCGCAATATTGACATGGTTCATCGCATCCTCCGTTTGCCTAGTTGATCTGCAGATTGATCTCGCGCACGACCTTGCCCCATTTGTCGAACTCGACCCTGAGCAGCGCGGCGAACTCCCTCGGACCCTTGACAACGACATCCGTCCCCGTGGCAATCAACGCCGTCTTCACGTCGGGCCGCTGGACCAGTTTCGCCACCTCGTCATAAACGCGGTTGATCACGGCGGGCGGTGTGCCGGCGGGCGCGAGCAGCCCGCTCCACAGCGTCGCTTCGTAACCCGGCACCGTTTCGGCGATACTCGGAATGTTGGGCAACTGCTCCGCGCGTTGGCCGCTCGTCACCGCGAGGATCCGCAGCTGTCCCGCCCGGTGATGGTCGATCACGCTCGAAATGCCCAGACAGCCGACCTTGACCTGGCCGCCCAGCAGATCGGCGCGCGCCATTCCGCTGCCCTTGTACGGAATATGCAACATGTCGATTTTGGCCATCGACACGAACATCGCCGCGAACAGATGCTGCGCGCCACCGTTTCCGGACGACGCATAGTTGATCCTGCCAGGCTGCCGCTTCGCCAACTCGATGAGTTGCCCGACCGAGCTGACCCCAAGCGACGGGTGGATGGTCAGGGCGTAGGGCTGACTGCCGAATTGCATGATCGGCGCGAAATCCTTCAGCGGATCGTACGGCAGCTTCTTGTAGAGATTCGGCACGATGACGTGAGGTGTCCCCGTGGCCATCAGCGTGTAGCCGTCGGCCGGGGCCCTGGCCGCGAGTTCCGTGCCGATCAAGCCGCCGGCGCCCGTCCGGTTATCTATCACGACCTGTTGGCCCAGCACGTCCGGGAGCTTGAGGGCGATGATGCGCGCCAACACATCAGTGGCTCCGCCCGCGGCAAACGGAATGATCAGGCGCACCGGCTTGGTCGGGTACGATTGCCCGAACGCAACGCCGGTCCCGCCCTGCAGTGCGGCTGCGACTATCAATAGCGAACTCCACAATTGCACGCTGAGTTTCACGACGTCCGCCCTCCTTGCATCCAATCGCGCGTAGTGATCGAACCTAGCCAATTTTTGCTCCCGAAAGCTTGATCACCTTTTCATACTTGTCGTAGTCCGACTTCAGGCGTGCCGCGAATTGCTCGGGGGTCATATGCACGGGGTCGAGCGTCTGCACGGTCAGTTTCGACGCTACACCGGGATCGGCAAGCGCCTTCTGCAATGCGGCATTGAGCCGGTCGACGATCGGCTTGGGCGTGCCCGCCGGCGCAAAGCAACCGACCCACGCCGTGAACTCATAGCCCGGTACGGTTTCCGCGATCGCGGGGACATCGGGGAACTGCGCGGTGCGCTGGTCCGAAGTCACGCCCAGCGGCCGCACCCGGTTTGACTTGATGTGCGGAAACAGCGAACCTATCGTGGCGATCATCGCCTGGGTCTCCCCGGCGATCAGGGCGGTCCCGGCCGGTCCGCCGCCCCGGTACGGCACGTGTACCATCTTGGTGTTGGTGATCGAAGCGAACAGCGCCATCGTCAGATGCACGAAGCTGCCATTGCCGGCCGAAGCATAGTTGATCTGACCGGGACGCGTCCTGGCCAGCGCGATGAACTCTTTCACCGACTTCGTCGGCAAGGAGGGATGAACGACCAGCATTCCCACCTGTCGCGCGAGCGTGGTTACGCCGACGAAGTCCTTCAGAGCGTCGTAGGGAAGCTTCTTGTAGAGGTGCGGGTTGGCCACGTGCGTCGCCGATTGCACCATGATCGTATAGCCGTCCGCTGCACTGCTCGCCACCACTTCGGAACCGATGGTGCCGGCCGCTCCGCCGCGATTCTCGATGACAAACTGCTGGCCCACTATTTCCGACATCTTCTGAAACACGATGCGGGCTACCACGTCGTTGGAGCCCCCGGGCGGGAAGACGACGATGACGCGTACGGGTTTGTCGGGATAGGCTTGCGCGATGGCGGTTGACGGGAAATGAAGCAAAAAAGCGAAAATCGAAACAGCGATACGGTAGAGCAGTTTCATGGCTTCCTTCCTCGTCGTCCTATGGATTATCGGCGGTCAGCAGCCGCCCTGGTTGTTCGCTCCACCGCCGGTGGTGCCATTCAAGATCCCGATCAGTCATACTTCGATTCCCTGGGTTTGTCTGATCTGAGGCCTCTGCTCCACAACCGGACGACCACGATTACGAACGCCAGAATGGGCACAAACAGCCACGCGGCGTCCAGCGAGCGGATCCACTCGGCCCATGCACTGAAATCAAAAAGTGCCGTCATCGTGCTACTCTGCACACCGGGCAAAACCCGCGGTTGCGTTGTGAAGTCATGTCTATGGCAAAATAGCGTTGGGGCTGTGTTTTGGCTATTAGAGAATTTAAGTAGGGACATTTACGTACCCGCCACCAGCCATAGCGACGATCGGACCCGTCGGATCGGGCATTGTGGAGCGCGTTCACGTTGGCTGAATTGCGGGTAATCGGTGCGCGCCGTTCGCTCGCTGCTCACGCAGGAGACGCGGTGTTGTTCGTCGCGTGCTACGTTGCCCTGGACTGGACGAGCTCCATTTACCCGCTCGGCCCTTTCAACATTACGCCCTGGAATCCGCCGCCGGCATTGAGCATCGTCTGGATGCTGCTCGGCGGACTGCGTTATGCCCCGGTGGTATTCGCGGCGATCCTCGCCGCCGAATTGCTGATACACGATGCGGCGGGCGGTTTGCCGCTTTCGATCGTGACCTCGCTGGTGCTTGCCGCAGGCTACACCGGAATCGCCGCGGCGCTCAGGTTACGCTTCCAGTTCTACGGCAGACTGCACGATACGCGGCAACTGTGGACCTTTATCGCGGTCACCGGAGCCGGCGCTGCGATCATTGGCGTTTGCTACGTGGGAATACTGTGGGCCGCGGGCTTTCGTGTTGGAGGTTCGTTTATCGCCGGAGCATTTCAGTTCTGGCTGGGAGACACGGTTGGGGTGCTCGTCACTGCGCCGCTGCTCATGGTTGCAGCGGATCCCGCGGGGCGCCGGCATCTGATCCAGTCCTGGCGCAAACCGGAAACCACGCTGCAGTTCGTCATCCTGGGCGGACTGGTTTTCTTCATGTTCCAAAGCGGCGACGAACCGCGGCGCTATTTCTATCTCCTGTTCCTGCCCCTGATCTGGATCGCCTTGCGCAGCGGCCTGAGCGGCGCCGTAGCGGCCTCGGGCGTGGTTCAGATTGGCGTGGTGCTGGGCGCGGAGGTCGGCGCCCTGCAATCCCTTGCCGTCCTGGAACTGCAGGTGCGGGTATCCGCGCTGACGCTCACGGGTCTGGCGCTGGGAATCATCGTTGACGAGCGGGCGCGGGCGGTCGAAGACCTCAAGCGTTCGCTGCGTCTGGCGGCCGCCGGCGAAATGGCGGGCGCGATCGCCCATGAAATCAACCAGCCGCTTGCCGCGATGCACAACTACGGCAGCGCCTGCCGGCTCGTCCTTGCCCGGGAAAAGGACGCGGCCCCCCGTTCCGAGCTGAACGCCACGGTCGAAAAAATGCTGGGGGAATCGAAGCGAGTGGCCGAAATCGTGGGACGGCTGCGGGAGTTTTTTCGCGCGGGGAGCACGCGGCTCGAACCGGTAAAAGTCGATACCCTATTGGATAGCGCACACGCCGTCGGCGCGAATCTCAACGGGTCCGGGGACGTGACGTTCCGGATAAATAGCAGCGATGGCGCGCGCACGCTGCTGGTGGACCGGGTGCAGATCGAACTGGTACTGCGCAATTTGATTGCCAACGCTTTCGACGCCGTGGCGGGCTTGCCGCCCGGGAAGAAGACAATCACGGTATCGACCCGCATGCTGAAAGGGGGGCGGATACGGTTTCGAGTTTCCGATAGCGGGGCAGGTATGTCGCCTTTGAGGCGGCAACGCCTGTTCGAGCGTCTTGCAACCAATAAAGCGACCGGTATGGGGATCGGCCTGTCCATCTGTCGCGCCATTGCTGACGCGCACGGCGGCTCCCTGGAGCCAACCGCCAGCGAGCATGGCGAATTTGACCTGATGTTACCAATGGAGGCGGCAAATGAGTGACGCGACCGATCGCGGCTGCACCGTCTACGTCGTGGATGACGATGCGTCGATGCGCGACTCGCTATCGTTGCTGCTGGGGCTGCTGGGTTACCACGCAGCTTGCTTCGCCAGCGCGGAGGCGTTGCTTGCGGCGTATCAGGATGATTGGACCGGCTGCGTCGTGGCTGACCTCAAGCTCCCCGGCAAGAGCGGCCTGGGGTTGCAGGCGGAGCTGCGCGCGCGGGGCAGCCGCCTGCCGTTCGTGATCATTACCGGGCACGGCGACGTGTCGTCGGCGCGCGCGGCGTTTCAGGCGGAGGCGGTGGATTTTCTTGAGAAGCCCTTTGATGAGACGGACCTGCAGGCCGCGATCGAAAAAGGTCTGGCAAAAGAGTTGGGACGACTCCGGCGCGCGTCCGCCGAATACGACGACGCCTCGAAGCTTGCCAAGCTCACGCGCCGCGAGCGGGAAGTTCTGGCCCTGGTAGGGCAAGGTCTGCATGCCAAGGAAATCGGCCGCGCTCTCGCAATCAGCCCGCGCACGGTCGAGGTTCACAAGGCGGGCATAATGGCGAAGCTCGGCGCGCGCAATGTCGCCGAACTGGTGCGGTTTGCGCTCACTACGGACAAGAACCTATGAACGGGCCTTTGTGAGACTCGAGCTTAGTGTAGTGCATATCACCCGGGTTCGGTTTGCCGATGTAACCGCCGTCGAACGTAGTGTTCTCTCCATCAATCGGCAGGAGCTTGAAGCGCAGCTCAAACAAGACACGCGCCTTGCGGACGTCGCTATCGAACTGGCAAATCCCGGTGACAAGTGCCGCATCGTCAACGTCGCGGATATCATAGAGCCCAGGGCGCGGACCGCAAACAGCGGTCCTGATTTCCCGGGTGCGGTCGGCAGGCAAGGCACGGCAGGTCACGGCAGCACGTGCGTGCTGCGCGGCGCCGCGGTTCTCATCAATGATTACAATACCGGCGGACGCCGCTATCAGCGTCCCGACGAAGGCATCATCGACATGTGGGGCCCCGGCGCTGAAGTCGGCCCTTACGGCAAAACCTGCAACGTGGTCGTGCTGGCCTCGCCCGCAAAGGGTACCGACATCGATGAATATTGTGTCGCCCTGAAGATTGCCGGGCTGAAAACGGCAGTCTATCTCGCCAAAGCAGGTGCTGAGTTGACGCCGGATGACGTGGAGATTTATGACATACCGCCGATCCGGCACACTGCCGGAGAGCTGCCGGATCTGCCGAGAGTCGCCTATATCTTCCAGGTGTTCAGCAACCAGCGCGTGCCATTGCCCGGCGATCCGGTCCTATACGGTCTGCATATCGACAAAATAGTTCCCACCATTCTTCATCCCAATGAGGTCTTCGATGGTGCAGTGACCGACCCTTACCGGGGATACGCTGCGACCTACCTGATTCAAAACCACCCGATGATCAATGAGCTTTACCGCAACCATGGCAAGACCCTGTATTTCGCGGGGGTTATTATCAGCAATGCTCCGGATAACGCTCCGGAGTATGAAAGAACGGCCAACGTCGCCGCGAACCTGGCGAAATGGGTGCTCGGCGCTGATGGCGCCGTGCTGACCAAGATCGGAGGAGGCGCTCCGGAGTTGACCATGGCGCAGACGGCACTAAGGTGCGAAGAGCTCGGGGTCAGGACGACCCTCGCCCTTGCGCATCAGGGCATCGATGCGAGTGAGACCACCCTGAAAGCCAGCACGGTTTTCAGCAACATTGCGCAAGTCGACGCCATGGTGAGCATGGGCGCGACCACCGCGAGCCCGATGCTCACCCTGCCCGCTGCGGAAAAGATCATCGGCGCGCTGGAGGATTCCCAGACCGGGGCGGAGATACGCAGACCAGCCAGTGACATCAAAGGCTCGTTTAGCCAGTTGGGCGATTCGGACCTGATGGCGGTACGATATTAGAATCTGGAATCGGGGAGGCATCATGGCATCCAAAAAGTTGCGGGTCGTGCACTACCTGAACCAGTTTTTTGGTGGTTGGGGGGGCGAGGAACAGGCGCACCGGGGACCTCAGATTGTTGACGGACCCACGGGTCCGGGCAAGGCCATTCAAAGCCTGCTCGCGGCAAATGGCGAGATTGTAGCCACCGCAATTTGTGGCGACGATTATGTCGGAGAGAAAATGAACGAGGCTGCCGCTGAAATCGTGCAGTTAATCCGCCGCTACGAACCGGACGTCGTGATCGCGGGGCCGGCATTCGAGGCGGGGCGCTACGGGGTCGCCTGTGGCGCCATCTGCAAGAAGATCCAGGAGACGCTCAACATTCCAGCCGTGACCGGCATGTATGGCGAGAACCCCGGCGTCAACCTGTTTCACAAGGACGTATACATTGTGCAAACGGGAGATTCAGTCAGAACCATGAACGAGGCAATCACCAGAATGGTGAACCTCGCTTTGAAGCTGGTTGCCGGGCACAAAATAGGCAAACCGGCGGAAGACGGTTACTTCCCGCGCGGCATCCTGGTCAACGAGCAGTCCGAGCGCAGCGGCGCCGCGAGGGCCGTTGCCATGCTGCTCGACAAGCTGAAAGGACAACCTTTCGAGCCGGAGGTGCTGCAACCCACGCACTACCCGGTGTCGCCGGCGCCTCGGATAAAAGACCTCAGCACGGCCACCATCGCCTTGGTCACCGATGGGGGTCTGGTACCTGCCGGCAATCCGGACGGAATCGAGTCGAGGAACGCCACCCGCTTCGGCGGCTACGGATTCAAAGGCAGCGACTCATTGACCGCGGCTGACTATGACGTCAATCACAGCGGCTATGCGACCGTCTTCGCGTGCCAGAATCCGAACCGCCTGATTCCTGTCGATGCAATGCGGGAACTCGAGCGGGACAAGACCATCGGCAAGCTGCACGAGCGTTTTTACAGCACCACGGGCGTGGCGACGCGGTTGGAGATGGCCCGCCAGATGGGACAGGCAATCGCCGCGGAACTCAAGTCCGAAGGTGTGTCCGGCGCCATCCTGACGTCCACCTGAGGGACGAGCACGCGCTGCGGTGCAGCGCTGGCCAAGGAAATAGAGCGCGCCGGAATACCGACGGTCCAGATAACCGCCATGACGCCGATTTCAATGATGGTGGGTGTGCCGCGAGTGGTGCAAGGCGTGAAAATCGTCAATCCCATGGGCAACGAGGAGATGGATCCCGAGGCGGAGCAACGGCTGCGCCGCGATATCGCAACCGGCGCCCTGCATGCGTTGCAGACCGACGTCAAAGTGCCGACGCTGTTCGATCGCCACAAGGCATAGTGCGGACCGGGCAGCCGCGAACTGCTAGTGTATGAAATTCTTCGCCAGCCTGGCGAAATTGGCGTAGACCTCGGGATCGATGGCCAGCCCGGACCCGCTCGGCACGCTCGCTTCCCCAACCGCAAATACCTCGAGCGTCTTCTCGATCTGGCTTTTGGCGATGTTGCGCGTGATAAACACGATGCGAGACTGACGGTCATCGCTCGGCCATTGGTCAAGAACGGTGGGTTCATGAACGATGGTCTGCACGATGTGGATGACGACGGGTTCGCCTTCGACGTTCAAAATTCCTTTTACCCTCAATAGATCCGCGCCCAGAAAATTCGCGAGCATATTGAGCCAAAGCGTGACGGCGGAACGCCGGATCTGGCCTTCATAGGACAGACTGAAGGTCAACAGCCGAGGGTCATGCCGGTCGTCCGCGCGGGCATCCAGATGTCCATGCAGCGTGTGACCTTGCGGCAGCGGTTTGTAGCCTTCGCTTCGCGCCTCGGAAGCCAGCCACCGCCCTATTTCTTCGACCTTGCGCGCCGCGTCGCGCGCCTCGCCGCCGAGGAGACTATCGAGTGGTATCTGTCCCTGATGCACATCGAAGATATTGGCGCCGGGATTTACCCTCCTCAGCCTCTCACGCAGGCCCGCAAGACCTGCCGCCGATGCAAGATCGGTTTTGGAAATCAGTAAAGTGTCGGCAACAGCCACCTGCTTGACCGATTCGGCACTTTGCACGAGTTGGGCTTCGCCGTGTACGCCGTCGACCAACGTTGCAACCAGTTCGAGGCGGAAGTCGCCGCAAATATCCTCGTCGGTGACGATAGTCTGTATCACCGGCACCGGATCCGCGAGGCCGGTCGTTTCGACGATGACCCGGTCGAACCAGGGTATCTCTCCGCGGGAACGCTTGGCATGGATTTCGGCAAACGTATCGACCAGATCGCCTTTCAGGACACAGCAAAGACAGCCGTTGTTGAGCAGCATCATGTTCTCGCTCGGCACTGAGACGAGCAGATGATCGATGCCGATCTCGCCGAATTCGTTGATGATCACGAGGCACTTCGCCATCGCCGGATCCTGCAACAGGTGATTCAGCAAGGTCGTCTTGCCGCTGCCGAGGAAGCCCGTAAGGATGGCAACTGGAATGCGCTTAATAGGCCACCCCGGGGAGTGGCCTGTTTCTGCGCGGCCGGGGCCAATCAGACTCTACGCCGGTATTCACCATCGCGGGTATCGATCTCGATTTTATCGCCGGTGGCGCAAAACAGCGGCACCTGCACCATGTATCCCGTTTTGAGTTTGGCTGGCTTCAGGACCTTGCCCGAAGTGTCGCCGCGGATTGCCGGCTCGGTATAGACGATTTCACGCTCGACCGATTGCGGTATCACGACCGAAATCGCGCGCTCCTGGTACAACACGACCTCGCATGGCATGCCTTCCTCGAGGTAGTTGAGCGCCTCCCCCATGTTTTCTTTTTCGACCTCGTGCTGATTGAACTCGGCATCCATGAACACATACATGGGGTCCGAGTAATACGAATAGGTGACTTCCTTGCGCTCGAGCACCACCATTTCGAATTTGTCGTCGGCGCGGTATATGCTCTCGCTCGGGGCTCCCGTGAGCAGGTTGCGCATTTTCATCTTGACGACCGATGCGTTGCGCCCCGACTTCGAAAACTCGGCTTTCTGCACCACCATTGGATCCTTGCCGAGCATGATGACGTTGCCGGCCCTGACTTCCTGCGCGATTTTCATGATCTATCCTGCCAAAATGGCTACAAAACCGGGGATTTTAGCCTATCTTCACAGAATTCCGCCAGTTTGATTGCCAGGCTCCCGCCGGCCGCAAGGCTTTCGGCCCAATTCCGTGCGTGTGTTGCGAGTGCTTCGCGATGGCAACGCAGCGCCGCCCAGTCCTTGCCAACGTCGGGGGATTCGCGGTTCCAGGCCTCGGCAAACGCGCAATAAACGGTACCGGCAGCGGCATCCAGTGCGCTCGCGTAACGCGCCACAAACGCCGCTGATTTGATCAGATGCGCGCTGTTGTCCTGAGGATACGCCTGCCACATCAAGGGGCGGGCGGCAAATTGCGCGCGCACGAACGAATCTTCGCCACGGACGAAATTGACATCGCACGCCCAGAGCAATCGATCGTATTGGTCCATGTCGAGGAACGGAACTACCGCGATCGACAGGCTACCCATTTCGATGCGCGCCCCGGGCTCGATGCGCCGGCCCGCGATCTGCGACATTTGCGCCAGCGCCGCGCCCTCGGGCACGACGCAGACGACCGGCAATCGGTCTGACGACCACGCTTCCATCAGCGCCGGCAGCGCCGCATTGCCATAACAAAAAAGCGATACCCGCAGCGCCCCGCTCTCCGGAAGCTCGAGCGAGCGCCAGAACACCGCTATTGCCGCGGGATCGCTCTGGAATGCACCGCGCACTTGGGTCAAACCGCTCTCCCTGAGCAGTCCGCCGGTCGCGAACGTGAAGCCGGGAAAGAAAAAATGCTTGACGAGTGAAAGGCCCGGATGCGGTGAGGGCAATCCGTGACAGCCCTCGACCCAGTTCTCGGCGCTCAGATATTCGAGATTGATCCATACCGGGTGCGGCAAGCGCGCCGCCATTGCTTCGATGTAAGTGTCAGGAAGCCGCACGCCGAATCCCTCGATGACGATGTCCGCCGGCGCGACCTGCGGGAATGGTACGCACCAGTGCCTGACCTCGACCGCATCGATGATCTGCGACGCCCGTGCGGGATCCACTCTATGGCAGAGGAGGTGGAAGCTGGCGAGGTCGTCCACCCACAGCCGGACCGATTGTCCCAGTTCCGACGCCAATTGCCGCGCCAGACGCCAACACACGCCGACGTCGCCGAAATTATCGACGACCGAGCAGAAAATGTCCCAGGTGCGCCGCGCTTTCAATTCATGCTCCTGGCAGGGCCGTAGCGAAGCCTGTTACGGCCGCTTCAGCCCGGCGCCCCTACTCCGGGACGGTTGCGCCGCCGGTCGAGCCACCAGGCAAGCGCCGGCAGCATCAGAAAAGACCCCGGCATGGCGAGCACGATCAGATAAGGACTGATGTTCGACAACCGCCGCAGGTGCACCCCGAGCTCGGCACGTTCCTCCGGCGTCCAGCGCTGCTTGTTGCGCGGCTTCATCAGGAGCGGCATCAGCCCTTTGACCTGGAGTATCTCGCTCAACACGTATTTTTTTTCGCGTTCGGTGAGATCACTGATCGAGCGATAGGCGATCCTGCCGGCGCTGTACAGCTTGGTGACGCGGGAGCGTTTGACCGCCATTTAGCCGAACCCGTTGAACCCGGCGATCAAGCGCCGCGCATGAACCCGGAATCGCGGAAAGCGCGATAAGCCCGCCACAACACGAACCCGCGTTGCGCCCAGCCCCACCAGCCGCGGCGTTTAAAGATTGCCAGCAACGCCACCAGCACGCCGAGGACAACGGGGTGCTCATGCAGATACTTGATGCCCGCAATCACGCGGTCTGCAATCGCAAGCGGAGCTTCGAATTGCCGTGCCAGCGCCGCGATTTCGCCGCGCTGCACGTTGCAGCGCGCGAGCAGCCGCTCGCGCCGGCGCATGACTTCGATCATCTCGCGATGATAGTTCACCGCGACAACCACTCCCGATCTTTCGCAAGTTCTTGCAGACTGTCCTCGAACAGGCGGCTGCGCTCGGTTGCGCGCCTGATCACTGTTACGCCGAACACGATGCCCGCCAGCAGATAGATCGCGGCGAAACCGCCGATCGCCAGCAACCGGTGGGTATCCCAGAACACGACGATCACCAGCAGCGTCATCATGATGATGCCGAGAACGAGAAAGAAAACGGCCGCGATCGCGAGCAGCCCCAGTTGCGCGAGCCGCAATTTTTCCGCGTGGAGCTCGTTGCCGAGGAGCAGCAGCCGCGTTTCGACGACTGCGAGCAGCGTTGACGCCAGACTCTTGAGCGAACCCAGCAATCCGGCGGCACGCCTCGCGCCGGCCGCGAAATCCTCGCCGGCCATGGCGCCTACCGGCGGCCGATCAGCAATCCGACGATGAGCCCGACGCCGGCCGCAATGCCGACCGCGCGCCACGGATTCTCCTGCACATATTCATCGGTGATACGCGCCGCCTGTTTGGTCTTGAGAACGACGATATCCTCGGCTTCGGCAAGTTTGACCTTGGCCGCATGCAGGCTGTCCTGAACGCGTTCGCGCGCGGCGGATACTTTTTCGCCCGCCTGGCTCGCGGTCGCCTTAAGCAGTTCTTCGGCGTCAGCGACAACTATCCTGAAATCCTGAACCAGTTTGTCCTTGGTGATGGCAGCTTCGGTGTCCATTGAAACCTCGGTAATGATGGGGTAGAAAACGCCGGCCGAATAACGGCCTGCGGTGAATCAGATTACCGATTTTGTCCACCTATATCAAGCATTTTTGCGATGTTCCGTGGCTAATGCGTCCAATACACCCGGTGACCGCCACAGGCGTTGCGGATTCATGTCGATGTTATACTGCGCCTCGCTTCCATACTGCATCCACGGGGAGGATAGTCATGGACATCGTCTCGAGCCTAGTGCTGGCTGTGATTGTGGTCGCCGGCGGCTACCTGATCATGCTCTACAACAGCCTGGTCCAGGTGAAGCACAATGTATCGAAGGCGTGGGCCAACATCGACGTGCTGCTCAAGCAGCGTCACGACGAAATCCCGAAGCTCGTCGAGACCTGCAAGCAGTACATGAAGTTCGAACAAGAGACGCTCCAGAAAGTGATGGAAGCGCGCTCCAGGGTATTCAGCGCGCGCGAATCGCAGAACGTCCAGGCGCTGGGACCGGCCGAAGCTGGACTGCGCGCCAGCATCGGCAGCCTGTTTGCGGTCGCCGAGGCCTACCCGGATCTCAAGACCAACCAGACTTTCCTGCAGCTCCAAAGCCGCATCTCGGGGCTCGAGAACGCAATCGCCGATCGCCGCGAGTTTTATAACGAATCCGTCAACATCAACAACGTGCGCATCGAGCAGTTCCCCGACACCCTCATCGCCGGCATGTTCAACTTCAAGCCCGCGCAACTGCTCGAATTCGATGGCGCGGAAAAGACCGACGTCGACGTCAAGGAACTCTTCAAGTAATCCCGCGCGCAGGATGCCTTCCGCATGCGCGCATGGCTACGCATCCACTCAGCCAACTGGCTGACGGGCGGCGCCCATCTTGTCATCGTGGCAGTCGCCGCGCAGACCGATTCGGCTGCAGTCTGGCCCTACGCGCTCGCCGCAATGTCGGTGGTCAGCTTCGCGGCGTGGGTCGCCAACTATCGCCGCTACCGCTACATCGTCGATACGCCGACCTCGCGCGTTGCGTCCGCGGCGCAGGGTTATGTCGAGTTGTCCGGGCGCGCGGCGCAGTTGCCGGATGCTGCCCTCCTCACCCGGTTCAGGCAATTGCCGTGCGTGTGGTATCGCTACCAGGTCGAGGAAAAGGACTCCGATAACAAATGGTCGGTCAAGGATGCAGGCGAAAGCGACGACCCGTTTCTGCTGATCGAAGCCACCGGGCAGTGCGTGATCGACCCGGAGCACGCCGAGGTGGTTACTTCGCACGTGGAAACCTGGACGGACGGCGATTACCGCTATAACGAATGGCTGCTGTTGCCACAGGACAGGATTTACGCGCTGGGCGAGTTTTCGACCATCGGCGGCACGGGCGCAACGCTCGATTTCGATGGCGATGTCGGCGCGCTGCTCGCTGAATGGAAAAAGAATCACCCGCGGTTGCGAGAGCGCTTCGATCTCAACCGGGATAATTCGATCGACGCCATGGAATGGGAACTCGCGCGGCGCCAGGCGCAGCGCGAAGTCGAACGCCAGCATCAGGAAATGCGCGCCGGCAGCGACGTCAACGTGATGCGCAAGCCCGCCGACGGCCGCCTGTTTCTGCTGTCGAACCAGGTGCCCGAAAAGCTGATCCTGCGCTACCATCTGTGGAGCTGGGTGCATATCGTGATATTTCTCGGCGCGGGCGGATGTTCGGTCGCGCTGTTTTCCTGACTGCGCTGCGGAGCCATCGACCCTGATGCGGACCGACCACGTACTGTGCCTGGACACCCACGGTTTTCACCGCATGCACTACACCGATAGTGGCGATCCGGCGAGCCCACGCGTGGTGATTTGTGTTCACGGCCTCACCCGCAACTGCCGCGACTTCGATTTCCTCGCGCAGGCGCTCGCCGGCGAATGCCGCGTGGTGTGCCCCGACCTCGCCGGCCGCGGCAAAAGTGATTGGCTCGCGCGCAAGGACGATTACGGCTACCCGCAGTACATGCGCGATGTCACCGCGCTGCTCGCACGCGTTACCGCGTGGCCGGTCGCAACCCGCTGGCTCGGCAAGCTCGCCAACTTTCTGCGCCGGCGCTACGGCGCGCGTTCGGTTTACTGGGTCGGCACCTCGATGGGCGGCATGCTCGGCATGCTGCTCGCCGCCTACCCGAATTCGCCGATACGCAAGCTGGTTCTGAACGACATCGGCGCGCTGATACCCAAGGCGGCGCTCGAGCGCATCGCGACTTATGTTGGCAGCGACCCGCGTTTCACGACGTTCGAGGAGCTTGAAAAATACGTGCGCCAGGTTTCGGCGACTTTCGGACCGCTGACCGACGCACAATGGCATCACCTGACACTGCACGGCGCCCGGCAATACGAGGACGGCTCTTGGGGCATGAGTTACGACCCTGGCATCGCGCTGCCGATGCGCAAGAATCCGCTGCAGGATATCGATTTGTGGCAATGCTGGGATGCCATCACGTGCCCGACGCTGGTGTTGCGCGGCGCGCAATCGGACCTGCTGCTCCGGGAGACCGCGGAGCAAATGCGCACCCGCGGCCCGCGCCCAGAGGTGATCGAGTTTGCCGGCGTCGGCCACGCACCGATGTTGATGGCTGAGGACCAGATCGCCGCGGTGCGCGACTTCCTGCTGGCGGAGTAAAGCGGCGAAAACTTGATATAGATCAGGGACCCCGCCCGGCAGGTCTTCTACTCTGAGCGCCTGGCCGCCAGCCGGCGCATCACACCAGGGAGAATCTGCAATGTCCGACTCGATCAAATATGTGCTGGACGAATCGCGTATACCGAAAGTCTGGTACAACCTCGCCGCCGATTTGCCGAAACCGCTGCCGCCGGTGCTGCATCCCGGCACGCAGCAGCCGCTCGGCCCCGCCGATCTTGCGCCGCTGTTTCCGATGGCGCTGATCATGCAGGAAGTCTCGACCGAGCGCGAGATCGAGATTCCGGAACCAGTGCGCGACGTCTACCGGCAATGGCGGCCGTCGCCGCTCTATCGCGCGCGCCGGCTCGAGAAAGTGCTCGATACGCCGGCGAAGATTTACTACAAGTACGAAGGGGTTTCGCCCGCCGGCAGCCACAAGCCCAACACCGCGGTCGCCCAGGCCTTCTACAACAAGGAAGCCGGCGTGAAGAAGCTCGCAACCGAAACCGGCGCCGGGCAATGGGGTTCGGCGCTGGCGTTTGCCGGCGCGCTGTTCGGCATGGAGGTGCAGGTGTTCATGGTGCGCGTGTCGTACGACCAGAAGCCGTACCGCCGCGCGCTGATGGAAACTTACGGCGCGCGCTGCATCCCCTCGCCTTCGAATGAAACCCAGTCGGGACGCGCGATTCTCGCCAAGAATCCGAATCACCTGGGCAGCCTCGGCATCGCGATTTCGGAAGCGGTCGAGGTCGCCGCAACACACGACGACACCAAGTACGCGCTCGGCTCGGTACTCAATCACGTGCTGCTGCACCAGACGGTGGTCGGCCAGGAAGCGATGGCGCAAATGGAAATGGCGGGCGATTATCCCGACGTGATCGTCGGCTGCACCGGCGGCGGCTCCAACTTCGGCGGCATCGTATTCCCGTTCCTCGGCAAGCAGTTGCGCGGCGGCAAGAAAATACGGATCGTCGCGATCGAACCCGCAGCGTGTCCTTCGCTCACGCGCGGCCAGTACGCGTACGATTTCGGCGACACCGCGCACCTGACTCCGCTTGCCAAGATGCACACGCTCGGCTCGACCTTCACGCCACCTGGATTCCACGCGGGCGGGCTGCGCTATCACGGCATGGCGCCGATGGTGAGCCACCTCAAGGAACTCGGGCTGATCGAAGCCCGCGCCTACCACCAGATCGCCTGTTTCGAAGCCGGTGTGCAATTCGCGCGCGCCGAAGGCATCCTGCCCGCACCCGAAGCGAACCATGCGGTGCGCGGCGCGATCGACGAAGCGTTGCAGTGCAAGCGGGAAGGCAAGTCGCGCACGATCCTGTTCAATCTGTGCGGCCACGGCCACTTCGACATGCAGGCGTATATCGATTACTTCGGCGGCAAGCTGAAGGATATCGAATACGACGAGGCCGAACTCGCGATGGCGCTCGCCGGACTGCCTTCGGTCAAGGCTGCATAGCCTGCAGCATCGCCTGCAGCAAAACTTCCGCCTCCTGCGCGCCCGACACGCCAACCTTGTTGTTGAATATGAAATAGGGCACGCCGTTGATGCCGCCGCTGCGCGCCCCGATGTCGGCGGCCTGCACCAGCTCGCGGTCGGCATCGCTCGCGAGATAATCCGCAAGCGCACCGCGCTCCAGGCCGCCGAGCGCGCCGACATCAGCGAGCGTGCCGATATCGGTAATGTTCGCGCCCTCGATGAAATAGGCCCGGAACAGCTTTTCGGAGACCTCGTCCTGCCGTCCCTGCTGGTCGGCATAGTGCAGCAGCCGATGCGCATTGACGGTGTTGGGCTGGACCCGGATCTTGTCGAACGCGAAGGGAATACCGACCGACTCGCCCACTGCGGCGACCCGCGCATAGCTATGAGTGGGCGAACCGAACTTGCGCTGAAAGTACTCGGTGCGCGGAATGCCGGTCTCGGGCAAATCGGGATTCAACTGGAATGGCAGCCAGCGCACGGCCGGCTCTTCTGCATCGGGGGCGCGCTCGCGGTAGAACTCGAGTGCCGTCGCGAGGCGGCGCTTGCCGATGTAGCACCACGGTCAAACCACGTCGGAAACGATATCGATCTGAATTTTGTCGGTCATGTCCATTCCCAATGATTGAACTGCTCGCGTAGTTTAGCCTTCAACTGCTTGCCGGTCGAGGTGCGCGGGATTTCGGTGACGAACGCGAACCCGTCGGGCAGCCAGAACTTCGCGAATTTCGGCGCCAGAAACTCGCGCAACTCCTGCCCGTCCGCCTTGGCGCCGGGTTTCAGCACGATCACCGCCAGCGGGCGCTCGTCCCATTTCGGATGCGGGACCGCGATCACCGCCGCTTCCTGCACCGCCGGGTGTCCAGCCAGCGCATTCTCGAGATCGAGCGAACTGATCCACTCGCCTCCCGACTTGATCAGGTCCTTGGTGCGGTCGGTGATCTTGACGTAACCCTCATTGTCTATCGTCACCACGTCGCCGGTGCGAAACCAGCCGTCCTGCGTCCATTTGTCCGCTTCGGCGTCGAACTGATAATAACCCGCGGCGATCCACGGTCCGCGCACCTGCAATTCCCCCATCGTCGCGCCGTCCCACGGCGCTTCGCCCTGGTCGGTCATCGCACGCACATCGACGAACGGCGCGGGTATACCCTGTTTGCTGCGATACGCATAGCGCTCGTCTGCGGTCAGAGCCTGCAGATGATGCTTGAGATGGCTGGTGGTGCCTAGCGGCGTGGTTTCGGTCATGCCCCATGCGTGGAGCACGCGCAGATCGAAGCGGTCGAACGCGCGGATCATGGACTCGGGCGCCGCCGCACCACCGACGATCATGCTCATTCCCGGCGTGAGCTTCCACCGCGCCGGCTCCTGCTCCAGCGCCCGCAATATGCCGGCCCAGATCGTCGGCACGCCGGCGGTCATGGTGACCTGCTCGGACTGATATAAATCGAGCAGGCTTACCGCATCGAGATGCGGACCCGGCAGCACCAGCTTGCAGCCGGCCATCACGCTGGTGAACGGCAGTCCCCACGCATTGACGTGAAACATCGGCACCACCGGGCACAGCGAGTCACTTTGTTTGAGACCCAGCGTGTCGCCCATCGCACAAACCAGCGAATGCAGCACGATCGCGCGGTGCGAGTAAACCACGCCTTTCGGCTTGCCGGTGGTGCCCGAGGTATAGCACATGCCCGCCGCGTCGTTTTCAGCAAGCGGCGGCGGGGACAGCGGCGCGGCGGCAGCAATGAACTGCTCGTAATCCGTAAACTCCGCGGCCACCTTCGCGCCGCTCAACGGCACCACGATTACGCGCTCGAATGTGACTTTGTCTTTGAACTTTTCATACAACGGCAGCAGCACGTCGTCGACGATCAGGAAGCGGTCGCCGGCGTGATTTGCGATGTAGCCGATGTCGTCGGGATGCAGGCGCAGATTGAGCGTGTGCAGCACTCCGCCCGCGCACGGAACCGCGAAATAGGTCTCGAGATGCGCATAGTGGTTCCACATCAGCGTCGCAACCCGGTCGCCCTTGTTGAGGCCGGCCGCCTGCAGCGCGCCGCCGAGCGCCAGCGCACGCTGGTGAAAATCGCGGTAACGGTAGCGATGCAGCGATTTGTCGGGCAGGCGCGAGACGATTTCCGATGCGCCGAACAGCTTTCCCGCGCGCTCGAGGATATGCGTGAGCGTCAACGGGTAATTCATCATCGTGCTTTGCATCGTCAACCCCAATCAGATTAACCGCCGATAAACGCCGATAAACGCCGATGAAAAACGAAAAACAAGGATCGCGAAAAAACGATCTTGATTTTATCTGCGTTCATCTGCGTTTATCTGCGGTTTCAAATTGCTTTTAAGATAGTCTCTAATCAACCAGCAACGCTGCGGAATCGCTACGATCGATGCCGGCAATCAAATTGACCGGCGTAGCGCTGAACCGCCGTGCGGCTGCAAGCGCGTAGCTGCCGCGCTGGTTGTCTGACGACCACTGGGCATGGCGCGCAAGCAGCGCAAGCTCGAACGTGCGTCCCAGCGTCAATGCGAAACGCCGCGCGCCGGCCTCGAATTCGGCGTCCCCCGCCTGCCGCGCCTGTTCGAGCCACGCGGCGGCGGCTTCGAGCGTGCGCTCGATGAGCGCCGAAATTCGCAGCAGGCTCGCTTCACGCACGCCCTGCAGCAATAACCGCGCCTCGCGCTGCAGTATCCCGATGCCGCCGGCCGCTGGCAGCGCGCCCAGCAAATCGAGCGACAGCACGTTGGTCGTGCCCTCCCAGATCGGCAGCACCTGCGCGTCCCGCAGCAGCTGCGGCAGTCCGGTGTCTTCGACGTAGCCGGCGCCGCCGAACGCTTCGATGACTTCGGACAGCACCGCGACCGCCTGCTTCCCGGTAATCAGCTTGGCGATTGGAACGAGCAGGCGTAGCAGGCCGGCCTGTTCCCCGCTCGCGCGCCCCGCTTCGCTGCGGCCGAGCAGCTCGACCACGAAAAACGTCAATTGCAGCGCGCCCTGGAATTCGGCTTCGATCCCGGCCAGCGTATCGACATGCAAAGGCTGCTGCGCGAGCGGCGCGCCGAACGCGATGCGGCGCTGCGCGTAATTGCGCGCCAGTGCAAGGCCGCGGCGCATGAACGCGGCCGCGCACACGCTGTTCCAGGTGCGCGTGATGTTGAGCAGCGGTGCGATGTTGCGAATGCCGTCGCCCGTGCCCATCACCAGCTCGGCGGGCGTGCCGTCGAGGTCGAGTTCGGCGGTGGGCACCTTGCGCGTGCCAAGCTTGTCTTTCAGTCGATTGATGAGCATCCGGTTGGGCATGCCCGCGCCATCGCGAGTTTCGACATAAAAAAGCGCAAGCCCCTTGCCACCCGCCGGATTGCCCTCGGGACGCGCCAGCGTCAGCGCCAGCTGCGAGGTGATCGCCGAAGTAAACCACTTGCGTCCGGTCAGCCGCCACACGTCCGCATCACGGCGCGCAACAGTCTCGCTGAGCCCTACGTCGGAGCCGCCGGTTGCCTCCGTCATCCACTGGCCGCTGGTCCAGAATTCGCCGGGGTCGCGCGTCGTCAGGCGCGGCACGGCGCGCTTGATCAACTTGTCGTTGCCGGAACCGAGCAGCACGCGCGCCGCGCCATCAGTCATCGCCAGCGGGCAGCCGTAAAGATCGGTCGAGGGCATGAACAGATACGCGAGCGCAAACTGGTGCAACCGCGAATACGCGCCGTGTTTGCGCTCGTAGGCGGTTGCGACCAGGCCCTCCTCGGCCGCAATGCGTTCGGCAACCCGCCACAGCGGCGAGACCTCGATGCGGTCGATACGGTTGCCCCACGCGTCCCATTGCATGAGCACCGGCTCGTTCCCGCGGTCGGCAAGCTGCATCCGGTAGAGCTCGCCGCCCGCACGCTCGCCCATCGCGGTGAGCGAAGCCTCGATTTCACGCAAGACATCGGCCGGCAACACGCGCACCAGCAATTCGCGCAGCGCACGGTCAGACGTGTACTGGTTGCCGAGCTCGGGTGGCGTCTGGATGAAGACCATGCGCTAATTCCAGGAATTACTACGTGTAATCCCCTCTGCCCTGCGGGTATAGCTTTTCCCATTCGCGACCGTTCAACTGCCTGATGCTCATTTCCTTCACCGTGCCCGGGTCGAGGCAACGCGCATTGACACTGAAGCCATCGGGATGCGAACGCGGCACGTAGAACGACTTGATGCCGCAAACCGAGCAGAACAAGTGCTTCGCCGTGTGTGTATTGAAGGTGTAGGCAGTCAGCACCTCACTTCCGGAAAGCAGCTTGAAGCGATCCGCGGGCACGACAAGGTGCAGGTAACCCGCCTTGCTGCAGATGGAGCAATTGCACTCCGAGACTTGAAGATTCGCGGGTGCGATTACCTCGAATCTGACACGACCACAGTGACAACCGCCGGTGTGTGTAAGCATGCAATCTCCTGCCGTCTAGCGTTCACAGCCACCGGCGCGCGAGCAACGTCCGCGTTAACTGGCGCGCGCTGCCTTTGCGCGCGTCCGAGTTGAGCGCATTGTTATGCGCTCAGACCGCTTCGCGAGCCAGTTACTGAAGGATGCCTGGCTTTCGCCCGACGGCTTGCCGGCTAGCAGGCCTTCGACACTTATATCTTCGTCGAGATCTTCCCAGTGAATACCCAGACCTCGGCCGATCAGCCGCCAGCGCTTGCGCTCCGCCGCAGTTGCGTGCAATAACCGCGGATACCACGAGAGGGGAACCGAAATGGTTCTGCCATCGCTCAGGTCGACGCAAAGCGTGTCGACCGAAACAGTTACGTTTTCGGCAAAGGGTACTTCCATCTCAACGGCCGAAGTACTCATTCCAGGCCTCCATAAGCTCAACACGATGATCGCTCACCAGTTTTTCGGTCCGCGCGAGAGTTCTACGCGCGAAAATCCGCCACTGCTTTGCAGCCGAATTGGATCGAGCCAGAATTTTGCGATTCTATCATCCCGCTCGACATGGACGTGTGGGGATTCGTCACGGTCTCCCGCGTAAAAGAAGAAGCGATAAGGGCCGGATCTCAGTACTGTCGGCACAGGTTGGCTCCCAATCCGGGTCTTTCGCTCCAACGCTAGAGTTCACCGACCCGCCGTAGTGGAGTCCGGTGCGACGACGGGTTGGGCAGCGTCCAGGTCACTGAGAGATCGACGGAGCCTGTGAGAACGCGAAGCGGAGCGCCTCGAACGCGTTCCCATAGATGTTGACCTGTCCTGACTCGTCGTATCTACCCCATCGAATCAGTACGGACTTCTCGCCGACGGCGACGGTTGCCTCATCGATTCGGAGAGTCGCCGGAACGTTCAAACGATCTGGCATGCCCCGTTGCCTATCGGGGTCGAGAGAAGCGTTGAGTGCGGCAGCCTCAGAGAGGGCTATTAGCTCGTCTATCAACCCTTCAAGATGCTCTCGCGCGAACTGAAGGTGCAAATCCGCGTTTGAGGTACGAAAAATTAGCCTGACCTCGTTCCCGTCTCGGGAGATGGTCGTTGGCTTGACGCCAGTTACCTCGGTATAGCTCTCGCTCATCTTGACCTCGGAAGATGCGGTCGATACGCTGTCCAACGTCCGCGTTGAATGGCGCGTGGCCACCCGCTGGCCACGCGTCCGTTTTCGAACGCGATATTAGCTCTCACTACTCTCGACTTCCTGTTTCGATCCCATGCCCTCTCTGATAGTAGCAAGTTGTTTGTCAATGTGCTGTACAAACGTCTCGATTCCGCGAATGAGATCGAAAATGTGATCGCGAGTCACAATGATCTCCTCGCCGGATTTCGTTTTTCCGTTTCGGTGAACAATGTCGTGACGAACATGGATGGCTCTGAAGAGTGCGCCCATGTCATCTGGAAACTCAATCTTCAGAGTAGCTCGGTACATCGGCTTTACGCGATCCAAGTGGTGCCAAACGACGTCGACCAAATAGCTTCGCGCCTTCTGCTCAATTCGTTCGATTGCATTAAATACGTCCGAGAGCGCCACCTTCTCTGATTGAAATTCGGGCGTTGTTTCAATGAACCGTCGCATCAACCTGGGCGCATTCGCCACGGTATTGATAAAGGCGTCGGAGAGATAAGTTTCCAGCGCAGTTATAGCGTTGACGAAGAGCATCCTGTGAAAAACGAGTGATACCGACTCATCAACAGCCGTTTCAAGCAACTTTTCGATGTCTAGAATCGCGCCAGCGAAATTGTGGTAGTACTGCGTGATCCGAGCGATGTCTTCAACTAGGTAGTTGTCGTAGTCCTCGGAACTTGACGTGGGAGCCCACTGATAGCACTCACCCTCAAGTTTTTCGACGAGTTCATCTATTACCTCGTCGGGCACGACACCGTTAAACTCACTTTCGAGTTGCTCACGAGCGTCGTAAGGTCCGCCCCAGATCCATATGTAACCGCCTTCCGCGGACTCGTACGGCGTCCGCTCGGCTGGATCCTCGAATCGCTCGCGAAACCAATTCTCCATTACCTCCAACTGAGTTTCGCGGTCTGCGTCCCGAAGCGATTCTTCGGACATCGGGTATTGAGAGCCGGTCTCATACTCGGCCATCATGCCTCCAGTGAGAGCAGCGTTCTGGCTAACCGGCGCTGCGCGGCTTCATCGCGCAGCGTCCATGTTGAGCGACGGGTTGGGCGTATTACCCACCGGACAGTACTTTCGAAAGCTGTGCTTTGTATGCTTCAACGGCCTGCTCAAAGTCGTGCATTTGGAATACCTGCGCATCCCGAAAACCATCGTTTCCGGTTTTGTAGTAACCAACTCTCGCTGTAAGTTCCGACTCTGAATCGTCTTGGATAAGCCCGAGTACAGCACCAAACCCCTTGCTGTTTTTGTAGGAGATGTACACGTCGATGTACTTCTGCCCAGAAATCATTTCACCACCGGCCTTGACACCATTCTTGTGTCGGTTTGCGGTGAAGTCGTGAACGGAGGCGAGCTTGTGGAATACATCTTCCAGTAAGGCGCTGGCTTCACTTTCCTTTGCCCCGAACATGCGATTAGCAGCGCGCGGAAAATCCGCTCGCATTTTGATTTTCACGGCGTCCATTACAGCCGTTGCATTCCGAGTCGTGGCGTTCTTGTAGAGATTGATTAGCTCCCGCTCGGAAAATTTCCCGCTGCGGATACTTTCGATCAATTGTGTTTCGTTAACTTGGCTCATGATGATGACCTAAGACGCCCAGCGTCTTGTTGAGCGGCAAGCGGCTTTATGCGCGTCCGCTCGAACTAAAGTTGGAAGGCAGCATTCCGCCAGTAGTCCAAGTCCAGATGTATTCGCTTGGTGCGTTTTCGTTTTGCGACGTTCAAGGCCACGGCTTGGTAAGTATCACTCACCTTCGGTTTCAGCCGAATAACGGTTTTCCATTCGGGAAGCTCATGGCCTTCCTTTTCGTCCGCAAGGGATAGGGCGACGTGTTTATCCAATGGTATCTCAAGAAATGACTCTATCGATCTCAGGTTGTATGCCTTGGTGAGATAGCAATTGTACAGGGCGTCTCTCAAAAAAATATTGAGGAATTTGCGAGCCGATCCCCAATGCCGAGCTCCGTTGGGAAGGGCCTTGACCAATCGATGTGTGCAGGCGTCCAGATGCTTCCGAAACCGATCTTGAGAGAGTCCCTCGAATGATTTCAGTTGTACTCGAGCCAACTGTTTTCGGGCTGTGGCAATAGTTCCCTTGGGTCCCATTCCGCGAGCTGTAGAGGGGCCGACCGCAACGCTTGCTATGCGAGTCTGCATCTTTCTCAAAAATTTACGATCTGAGGTCATTTCTCGCCTTCCAACGTGTAATGGTTAGTAGAACCGCAATTAAGCATAGTCCTTTTGTCATAGGTTTTGCAGTCAACTCCTTTCAATTCATGGAGTTATCCGGACACGACTATTGTTCGCCACCGAATTGAACCGCAGAAAATCAATCAACGTTCTGAATTCTCATCCGTTTTCCCGGAACCCACCATCCACTTAGATTTCTGGATTCCGGCGTGCGCCGGAATGACGACCTTTTATGCAATTTATTTGTGGGAGATTACCCTACCGCCCGCGAAACACCGGCGCGCGTTTCTCGACGAACGCCTTGACGCCCTCTTTTGCATCTTCGGTGTCCCTGCAGACGCCTTGGGCGAATGTTTCGAACTCCAGCGCGGCACGTAAATCCACTTCCTGATTGTGATGGATCGCGCGCTTGGAGAGCTGGATCGCCACCGGCGGGCCGGCCGCAATCTTGCGGGCGAGTTTGTAGGTTTCCGCCATGAGCGCGTCGGGCGCGACCACCGCATTCACGATTCCGAGCCTGAGCGCCTCGGCCGCATCGATCGAATCCCCTGTAAAGATAAGCTCACAGGCCTTTGCCATGCCGACCACGCGAGGCAGGAAATAGCTTCCGCCCCAATCGGGGGCGAGCCCGCGTTTGACGAACGCTTGAGAAAACTTCGCTGCGGTGGATGCAATGCGCATGTCGCAGGCCAGCGCCAGGTTCATTCCGGCGCCGGCAGCCGCGCCGTTAACCGCCGCAATGACCGGCTTCGGGCAGTCGCGCATGGCGAGTACGATCCGGTCGCGCATCGGCGCCAGACGCTCGCCCGCAGATGACGCCTGACCCGCCTGGTCACGCTCGCTCATCGACTTGACGTCCCCGCCCGAGCAAAAACCGCGTCCGGCGCCGGTGATCACCAGCACCCCGACTTGCGGGTCGGCCGCAGACTTCGTGACGGCATCGTAGAGGTCGTCCCGCAGCGTGCTGCCCAGGGCATTGAGCCGCTCGGGGCGATTCAGGGTGAGCGTCGCGATCCGGTCCCGCACCTCGTACAGCAAGCATTGATATGTCATTTGTGGTTCCTTTTAATTACAATGACCAACTCGCGTCTACCCTGTTCCCGGAGGAGGTATCCCATGACTTTAAAACTCAACCACGTGCATCTGAAGACCAAGGATCCGGAGCAGACGGCGAAATTCTACGTCGACACGCTGGGAGCCACCATTGTAGGCCGGCAGGGAAACGGCGGCTACCGCCTGGATCTGCATGGCCTGTCGCTCAACGTCACGCAATTCCTGGAGAGTCAGAAGCGCGAGCAGAAGTATGGCATGGAGCATATCGCCATCGATACCGATGAGCTGGACGCGCTCGTGGCAAAGCTTGAGGCACAGGGCATCAACATCCTCGAGCAGACCGTGGTTTCCGGCGGACGGCGCGTGTGTTTCTTCGAGGGGCCGGACGGCGTGCAGCTCGAATTCATCGAGATGAAAGCATAGAGTAACTGAGGCAATCACAAGGGGAAAACCATGACTCAAGCCAGTCGTTTACGCGTGGGATTTATCGGGGCAAACGGAAGATGGGGTCCGAACGCGCATGCCCCGGCGCTGCAGCGGTTGCCGGAGACGGAGATGTACGCCGTCTGTACGGCCCATGCGGACACGGCACAGGCCGCGGCCGACAAATACGGCGTGAAGATTGCGTACAGCGACGTCAAGGCCCTGGGCGCAGACCCTCGCGTCGAGGCGGCGCTCGTTGCCGTGCGCGTGCCCGCGCATTACGTGCTGTCGAAGCACGCGCTCGAAGCGGGCAAGCACGTCTACTGCGAATGGCCGCTGGGCGCGAACACGAAGGAAGCGGAGGAACTCGCGGCGCTAGCCCGCAAGATGAAGGTGCACACGATGGTTGGCCTGCAGCGGCGCGCCTCCCCCGCCTTTCTCTATCTGCGGGAACTCGTCAAGCAAGGCTACGTTGGGCAGGTACTGTCAGTGAACCTCACGCACATGGGCAGCGGCGTGCTGACCCGCACCGCGGACCGCACGTGGCAACGCGACGTCACGCTGGGCGCCAACACGCTCACCATCACCTTCGGACACGCGCTCGATGCAATGTGCATGGTGGCCGGGGAGATCACCGAGGTATCAGCCGTGGTCAGCACGCAAGTGCCACAATGGTTCGAGACCGACACCAAGAAATTCGTGGATGTGACCTCGCCCGACAACATCATGCTGGTGGGCAGGCTCGAAAGCGGCGCCATAGTCAATGCCTACGTCGGCGTCCATCCGTACCACGGCAGCGGTTACCGGCTCGAGATTTACGGCAAGGAAGGCACGCTGGCGATGATCGGCGGCGGCGATGCCGGACAAGAGGCCAAGCGCAAAATCATGGGCGGGCACAAGGACGACAAGGCCCTGCAGGAGCTGCCTGTGCCCGAGCGTTTCAAGTGGGTGCCGGAGGAAGTGCGCAACGGCGGCGCCTCATACGACGTGGGCCAGATGTGGGTCAAGTTCGCGGAAGCCATCCGCACCAACACGCACATCGAGCCCGACTTCGATTTCGCCGTGCGCCGCCACCGGATGCTGGACGCCATCGTGCGCTCGTCCGAGACGAGACAGCGGCAGAAAATCGCCCTGTAGATTGATGCGCGGGAGACTGCGACAGCGCCTGCGGTCAGTCTGCCGGACTCGGGTGTGCCATGCGTGAAGCCGGTTGGTATTACGACTTCATCTCGCCGTATGCGTATTTCGCGCTGCTGCGCCTCGGGGAGTTTGACGGCCAACTGAACATCCGTTACCGGCCGGTACTGCTGGCGGGATTGCTCAAGCACTGGGGGCACAAGGGACCGGCCGAGATTCCTGCCAAGCGGACATGGACCTATCGTGCGTGCACGTGGTACGCCGCGCAGCATGGGATTCCATTCCGGTTCCCGGCAGCCCACCCTTTCAATCCCCTGCCGTATCTGCGACTCGCCATCGCCGCGAACAATACCTTGCCTGCATTGCGGCTGATTTTCCAGGCGTTGTGGACGACCGGCGCCGATCCAGCGGATAACACAATACTGACAGGACTGGCGCGTGAGTTGAATATCAGTACATCCCGGATCGCCGAACCGGATGTAAAAGACGCATTGCGGCTCGAAACCGAACAGGCCGCGGCGCGTGGTGTTTTCGGCGTGCCGACACTGATCGTGGACGGGCAACTCTTCTGGGGCGCAGATGCGCTGGACTTCGTCAAAGCCTATCTCGCCGATCCGGCGATTGTCGCGACCGATGAAATGAAGCGGGTGACCAATCTACCCATCGGTGTGGCCCGCAAGCTCGATTAGCTCGGGGCTTTGCCGTCCGGCGGCCACGCGACGCCGCCCGCTTCCAGCGGCACCTGCAACGACCGCAGGATCTGCGAAAACATGATCCAGTTGCCGATGGCGACGACCATCTCGATGAGAACTGCTGCATCGCCAACATGCTGCCCGCACTCGGCCCAGATCGCGTCGGAGATCTTGCCGAGCTTGCGCGTGTCATCGACCGCGGCAAGCACGGCGCGCTCGGCCGGGCCGAACAGCGCCGACTTTCTCCAGTCGCGCACCGCCAATATCTCTTCCGGCGTCACGCCGGCCTGCGTGGTGGCGATGCGGAAATGCTGGAACCATTCGTATTCGGAGCCCGTCGTCCAGCCGATGCGCATGATGATCAATTCGCGCAGGCGCGAGGCCAGCTTGTTCCGCGACGCGAGCATGGTCAGCAATCCATAGAGGTGGCGCACCAGGTCCGGGTGGCGTGCCAGTGCGCGAAACGCGTTCTTTCCCGCCTGCACCGCGCCGATACCCATCTCGCTGCCGAGCCGCACCGCGTCTTCCTGCGGTATGCATTCGATCCGGCTTTTCATGTTCCGCATTTCCCTATTCCGTCTTGATGCCGGCAAACTTGACCACCTTCGCGTTCTGCACGAGCTGGCCGCGAATGAAGACGGCAAACTCCTCGGGTGTGCCGGTCTGCGCCAGCAGATCCTGCTTGATGATCGCCTGCTTCATCTCGGGCGAGTCGACTGCCTTCACGATCGCCGCATTCAACCGCGCGATGATTTCCTTCGGCACCCCCGCCGGCGCCAGCACGCCGTTCCAGCCGGTGCGCTCGTAGCCGGTCAGCCCGGCCTCGCTGAGCGTAGGCACCGCGGGCAGCGACGGCGAGCGCTTCGCGCTGCTGACTGCAAGCACCTTGATCCTGCCGGTTTTGATGAAGGGCAGCGCGCCGGTGACGCTGGGGAAATTGACGTCGACCTCACCGGCTATAAGGGCGGTGGTCGCTTCCGGCGGCCCGCGGTAAGGGACGTGCAGCATTTTCACGTCGGCCATCATCTTGAAAACCTCGCCCGCAAAATGCGCCGAGCTGCCGACGCCGGGCGTGCTGAATGTGAGCTTGCCAGGCTGCGACCGCGCCAGCGCAATCAGCGCCTTGACGTCGCGCACCGGCACCGACGGGTGCACCGCCAGCGCGAACGACGTGACCATCACCATCGACACCGGCGCGAAATCACGCTCCACGTTGTAAGGGAGCTTGGGACGCAATGCCGGCAGTATCGACGTGGACCCCGCGGCATACAGCAGCGTGTAGCCGTCTGCCGGAGCCTTGGCGACCGCCTCGTCGGCGATCGCGCCGCCAGCGCCCGGCCGGTTTTCCACCACCACATTCTGGCCGAGAATCTCGGAAAGTTTCTGTGCGAGCATGCGCGCTCCGACGTCGCCGGCGCCGCCCGCCGTGTAGCCAAAAAGCATGCGTATCGGCTTCACCGGATACGTTTGCGCCGCGGCATCCGCGACCCACAGGCCGCAGCACGCGATGACAGGAATGAAAGTACGCCACGCGATACTGATTGATTTCTTCACCACGATTTCTCCTCCGGTTCGTAACCGTGTCATTCTATAATGGATGACACCTCGAAAGGAGAAATGCATGATTCGCGCGCCTGAGACCAGGCCGGCGCCACTGGCTCCGGGCCGGGTCGATTACCTGCCCATGATCGACCGGCCCATCATCAAGTGGCCCAATAATGCGCGGGTTGCGTTCTGGGTCGCGCCCAACATCGAGCACTACGAGTATCTTCCGCCGCTCGATGGACAACGCAATCCGTGGCCGCGCACGCCGCTGCCCGATGCGCGGCAGTATTCGCTGCACGAGTACGGCAATCGCGTCGGGTTCTGGCGCCTGCTCGAAGTGCTGGACGAGTACCAGATACGCTGCTCGACCACGCTCAATATCGGCGTGCTCGAACACTTTCCGGATATCGCGGAAGCGATGCTGAGACGCAATTGGACTTTCGTCAACCACGGCTTCTACAACACGCGCTTCATCACCACCTTCACCGAAGATCAGGAGCGTGAGTTCTTTCAACGCTGCCGCGAGACCTTCAAACGCCTGACCGGCCGTGAGCTGAAAGGCCAGTCGGGGCCGGTGGCTTCCAATACCGAGCGCACGCCGGATCTCGTCGCCGAGGCCGGTTTTCTGTATCAGACCGACTGGAAAATCGACGACCAGCCACTGCCCATCAAGGTGAAATCCGGCCGATTGATCTGCATTCCATACACGTCGGAACTGAACGACGCGCCGCTAATGCGGCATCACCACGAAGGCGAGCATTACGCGAAGATCTGCAAGCGCCAGTTCGACCAGCTCTACCGGGAAGGCGAGGAGAGCGGCAGGCTCATGTGCATCGCCTTCCATCCGTACCTGATGGGCCGTCCCCACCGCGCCAAGTACCTGGCCGAAGTGCTCGACTACATCATGTCGCACGATCGCGTGTGGCAGGCCACCACCGACGAAATCGCCGAGCACTATCTGGCGCACTACTACGAGCAAGCCGTGGCGCATGCGGCTCGTATCAGCGAGGAGTTTGTCGGACTTACCCCGACAAACTGAGGAGACGGCCCCAGCCCTGGACCGGCTTGTTGAGACCGGCAGCGTGCAGGGTCGCCCAGATCGTGGCCGAAAGGTTGATCAGGACCGGTTTGCCAAACTCGGCTTCGAGCAGAGGAATAGCGTGGATGGTGACCCAAAGGCCGCCGGGAAGGAGCAGAGCTTCGGCGTCGGGCGCGGCCTCAAGCGCGGAGCGGCCGAGATCGACGGCCAAACGCATGCCGTCGGACGTCGTGAGCGTTTCGTTTTCGGCCAACGAGCGCCCGCTCGCCTTGCGGCCGATCACCTCGACGCCGCCAAGCTTCAGGTATGCGGCGACGGCGTCGTTGAGGCCTTCGTGCCATCGCGACCCAATCGCCAGTTTCGTGACCCCGAGGTAATTCAGGGCGGAGATGATGTTCTCCATGTCGGTAGAGAAAGGTATGCCGGTCCGCTTTTCGCCCTCGGCCAGGATCGTCTGGACGCGCTTCCGGCCAAGCGCCGCGCCAACCGGGACTCCGCCGATGACGATGCGGTCGACCCCGCGCTTCACCAGAGTCGCGGCGTGGCGCCAGAGCAGCGGCAACTCATGGTCGACGGCTGCTTCGGTGTAGTCGGCGAGATCGAGGTTGGCCGTGACGAGCATCATGCCTGGAGGAGCGAGTCGATAGAACTGGTACGGAACGTTATCGACGAACTGATGGGGGGTGATGAACCCAACACGGTACCAAGGCTCCAGATTATCCAGGTTGTCCACGATCGGGCTCCTTCAAAGCAATTCCGGGCAGTATTGAACTGTCGGAGATCTGATGTCAATCGTATTTTCGCGCGGGAGCGTGCTTGCCTCGCGTTGGTGTTTGGAATAGATTGCTCGCTTCATGAGCGCCGACCGGACTTATGCTTTTCCCGAACTTCACCCGGGAATGGACCACGATCATTACGACTGGTCGCCACTCAATGCGATTCGCGCGAAGATCGAATGGCCCAATAACGCGCGGGTGGCGCTTTGTGTGATCGTCGTGCTCGAGCACGCGGAATGGCAACAGCCGCCCGACAGCTATCAGGTTCCGAATCTCGCCGGCGGATACGGCTGGGGACATTTTCCCGACGTCACCGCGTGGTCGCATCGCGAGTACGGCCACCGCGTCGGCATTTTTCGCGTACTCGACGTGCTCGAGAAGCACGGCATCAAGCCCACGTTGGCGATGGACGCACTCACGGCGGAGCACTACCCGTTTCTGGTGCGGAATTGCGTGCAGCGCGGCTGCGAAATCATCGCGCACGGCATCTCGGTGAATCGCATGATCACCAGCCGGATGTCGGAAGCCGAGGAGCGCGCATACATCCGCACCTCCATCGACGCCGTAACCCGCGCGACGGGCAAGCAGCCGATCGGGTGGCTGGGGCCGGAGTCCGGCGAGTCGGCACGGACACCCCAACTGCTCGCTCAGGCGGGCATACGCTACGTTTGCGACTGGGGCAACGACGAGCAGCCTTACCGCATGAACGTTACCGAAGGCGAGCTGCACGCGCTGCCGGTATCATTACCGCTCGACGACATCAATGCACTCTGGGACCGGCACGTCGAAATCGATCGCTATGAAGCGATGATCCGGGAGAGTTTCGAGACGCTCTATCGCGATGGCGAAGACAACGGACGGCTGCTGGTGCTGAACCTGCACCCCTTTCTGATCGGCCAGCCGTTTCGCATCGGCTGCCTCGATGCCGCGCTCGATTACATCGTCAAGCACGGTGGCGCGTGGACCGCCACCGGTTCGCAGATCATCGAGTGGTATCGCAAGTAGCGCATCACTTCCCGCCCGCGTACAGCCTGACGAGCCGATAAAGGAACTCGTGTCCTTCGTAAACCGAGCGCACGCGGATGCGCTCGTTGAGGCCATGCACGCCGGTCCCGTCCGGGTCGTGGAAAATGCCGCTGATCCCATAGGTCGGAATACCCGCGTTAATCGTAAAGCGGCCGTCAGTCGCACCTGCTGCCATGGTCGGCACCACCGGCACTCCCGGCCACAGTTGCGCGCTCACCGCCTCGACCGGTCCGAGTATCTCGCGCGTTAACGGCGGCGGTGGCGCAAGTGTAGGCTCGTGCGTCGGGGTGATCCTGATCTTGTCATTGGCCATGACCCGCGCGAGCGTCTGCTGCACTTCCGCCACCGATTCGCCGGGCAGAACGCGGCAGTTTACGGTGGCCCGGGCGCGCTGCGGCAGGGCGTTGGTCGCGTGCCCCGCTTCGAGCATCGTGGCGACACAGGTGGTGCGGAAAGTCGCGTTGTTTCCCGGGCTGGCCGAGAGCCGCGCAATGGCTTCCGGGTCCGGCGGATCGCGCAGGATCGCCTGCATGTCGGCCGCGGTCTGTCCGGTCTCAATGCGCGCCATCTGCCCGAAGTAGGCGCGCGTCGTGTCGGAGAACTTGAACGGAAAATCGTAAGCCGCGAGCCGTGCGAGGCCGCCCGCGAGATGGTAGATCGCGTTGTCCTTCACCGGCCGCGCGCTGTGCCCGCCGGGATTAGTCACCTCGAGCTGATAAGTCTGGAAAACTTTCTCGCCGGCCTGAACGTTCAGGCGCAGATATTTGCCATTCCTGTCGAGCACGCCACTGCCGCCTTCGTTCAGCGCAAACTCGGCGTCGATCAGATTGCGGTGGTTCCTGAGCAGGTAAACGATGCCGCTGAAATCGGACGGGATGATCTCTTCATCGCAACACGCTGTTGGGCGGCCTGGTAGAGAAACTCCGGCGCGAGGTTAGCACCATTCGGCCATGCGACCGTTTCAAGCTCCGGATGTATCGCGGCCTGAGCGAAAAGCGCCACGTCCTTCAGGGGCTGGGGCCCCAAAGTTCAGCGCTCAGATCCACGGTTCCGGACAGGCCGTCCTGGAAACGGAGCCAAAGCTTATAGCCATCCAAGGGTCTTACCTCAGCCACCTTGGGAATCATGATTTATTCTAATACGATTCGAAATTGGTAATCGGCGAAAGCGAGCTTACGTCACTCCGCCTTGATCCCGGCGGCCTTGATGACCTGCGCCCACTTCGCGACTTCGCTTTTCACATATTCGGCAAATTCGGCCTGCGAGCTCTCGTGAGGGTCGAAGCCGATGGCGGCGAGGCGCTCGCGCACGTCGCTCTGGCGCAGCGCGTTGTTGATCTCGGCGTTCAGAGCGCGAACCACGACTGCGGGCGCTTTGGCGGGCGCGAAGAACGCGATCCACGACGCATTCTCGAAGTCGGGAAAGCCGATTTCGGCGAGCGTCGGCACCTCAGGCAGCACCGCGATACGTCTGCGGCTCGCCGCCGCGAGTACACGCAGCATGCCCTGCCTGATGTACGGGAAAGCGGTCGGCACCGTGGTGGTCGTCATATCGACCTGCTGGCCGATGACCGCCGTGACCGGGGCCGTGCCGCCCTGAAAAGGCACGTGCGTCGCGTCGAGTCCGCGCACAGCCTTGAATACGTACTCGGAGGTGAGGTGCTCGGTCGTGCCGACACCCGCCGTCGAATATGTGAAGCGCCCGCCTTTCGCGCTGCGCACGTATTCCATCAGGTTCTTCGCCGTCGCGGAGCGGTGCACCGCGAATATCGTCGGCGCGCTCGCCGCGAGCGCGATCGGCGTGAGTTGAGTGCGCGGATCGACCGCCCCGGCCGATGCGCTCGCGTTGACCGCGACCGCCGCGGTGATCACGAGCAACGTGTAGCCATCGGGCGTTGCGCCGGCGACCAGCTTGGCTCCTACCGTGCCGCCTGCACCGGCCCGGTTATCGACCACGATCGACTGGCCGAAGCGGTCGCTCAGTTTCTGGCCGACCAATCGCGCGATCGTATCCGCGATGCCGCCCGGGCCGAACGCGACCACCACGCGGATCGGCTTGTTGGGGTAAGCCTGCTGCGCCGATGCCAGCGTGGCAGCGGTCAGCATGAAGAAACTTGCGAGCACGCAGTGCCAAATGATTAGGGCTTTCACCGGCCGAGCTGCATTGAGTTTCATTTTTGCTCGCTTGCGCCTTTGTCGAAGCGGAACCCGCTGCGACCTAACGCTTTAGAAAAAGTATCCGCTCATCTTGCCACGACTAAACCAGCTAGGCAACGCGAAGGTAATCACGAAATACAGGTGCCAAATCAGCCATGGCCAGCTACAAACATTTGGCTTCGAATGCATATCCTCAATAGAGAAACTTGTACGCCCCCGGCCGCATCGCGGGGCTGCTCCCGATCGGACAGTCTTTGGCCGACAGCTTTTCGGCCCACGCGCGGTACGCGAACATCGGCACTGGATTCATGACGCAGGCATTTTGTCCGAAAGGATGTACGAAGTGAAATAGTTGATGGCCGATCTCGTGCGCCGCGCTGATGCCGGCGAGCCGTGCCGCTTCATCTGCATTGTAACTCTCGCCGTCACGCATCTGTTTCACCCACTTGTCATCGGACGTAAAAGCAAAGGTGCTCCAGACCGACATCGTCTTGAAGCGCGAACTCGTGCTGTAGGTGGTAACGCCGTTGCTGTAGCCGCCCCGGATGGCCGAGTGAACTGCGGGAAACACGTATTCAACGCTAGCTATGAGCTGATTGGTCAGCACCAGCTCGAATGGCACGTCCGCATACCCGAGGGCTATCCACATGGTGAACTCGTTATAGGGCAACGCGTCGATCGCCGGGCCGCCATCCAGCGCTTTGATGTTTTTCCAGCGCTCGATCCGGCTTAGCTGAAGCGCCGACAGCGCGGCGCCCAGCGCCTCGTAGCTCTCTTCCTTGAGCTTCCCGGTATGATTACGTGTATACGCGATGAGCTCCGCCAACGGCTCGCCGCTGGCCTTGAATTCCTTGCCGAAGGCCGTCGCCAGGCGATCAGGATCCCCTTTACCGGTCTTGAAATCATAGACCTGCTCAAACGCGGTACTGCGGCGCTTTGCGGGAATGCGTTCGAATAATGTTGCGATGGGAATTTCCTGCACCAGCGCAAAGCGCAAATCCACGCCGAAGTGCGCGCGCGCGGTATTCCGGGTTGCTGCAAGTAAAACTTCCATTTGCGCATTTGTCATGCGCGGCAGGCGGGGATTTACGAGGTAGGCGACGCGCATCTCGACCGGTCCCGGCGGTAACTCGGGAAGCGGCACAACGCTGGATGCGGCTCGCGCAACATTCCAGGTAATGCCAACTGCAATTACGGCGAGGACGCATCTCCAGGTACGGCGGGTCCTATACTTCATGGAGCAGGTTGCGAGACGGAAACGTTATCGGATCGACTCAGCGTTAAGGTTGAGCTTCGTCACGAGCTTCGCCAGTGTATCCACCTCGGATTTGACGAATGCGCCGAACTCTTCGGGCTGGCTGCCGATCACGGTTGAGCTCATATCGACCAGGCGCTTGTTCACCTCCGGAGCGTTCAAAACCTTGATGACCGCATTGCGGATCGCCGTGATCATCTCCTTCGATGTCTTGCTCGGCACCAGCAGCCCGTTCCAGAGATTGAACTCGTAGCTGGGGTACCCGGATTCGGCGACGGTCGGTAGCTCGGGAACCATGGACAATCTCTTGGCTGATGTTACCGCCAGCGCACGCAGCCGGCCCTGGCGCATATGCGCCAACGCGACCGCCAACGGCGAGAAGTAGACCGGGGTTTCGCCAGTTAGGGCGGAGAGCAGCGACTCCCCACCGCCTTTATACGGCACATGCGTCATATTCACTCCAGCCTGCGCTTTGAACATCTCCGCCGCCACAAACGTGACGGTGCCGGTGCCCGCAGAGGCGTAGTCGAGCGTGCCGGGCTTCGCTTTCGCCAGCTTGACGAGGTCTGCGATCGACTTCACCGGCAACGAAGGATGAACCACGACCACATGCGGTGATGAGTCAACCTGCGTCACGGGAGCAAAATCGCGCAGCAGATCGTACGGCAGATTGCGATAGAGGCTGACGTTCGCGGCTTGCGCATTGTTGATCATCAGCCACGTATAGCCATCGGGCAGCGATTTCGCCACGATGTCGGCGCCGATGTTGCCGCTCGCGCCCGCGCGGTTGTCCACGATCACTCGCTGACCCAAAACGGGTGGCAACCCATTGGCGACGAGGCGAGTGACGGTGTCAGCGCCGCCACCCGGCGAGCTGGGCACCACCCAGCGTATCGGTTTCGACGGATAGGGCTGCGCCCAGGCGGTGGCTGCAAATGAACACACCAAACCAAACAACACAATCGATTTTGCGTCACGAACGGAAATCTTCATCGGAAACTCCTCCATCTCCCTCACCCTAGCCTTCTCTGCTCCTGCCTACTTCGCGCCGTGCGATGCGATTGATACCACGGCAGGCTTGCCGGAGCGGTTGCTCCATGCGTGGTTGGTGCCCCGCTGCACCACGATCTCGCCTGCTTTCAGCGTCACTTCCTGCGTGTCGAGCACCAGCACGATTTCGCCTTCCAGCACGATGCAGAAGTCGAGCGTGCGGGTTTTTTGCATGTAAGGATGCGGCGCCTGCGGCGAGTACGTCGACGCACCCGGCGAGCCCATCGCTTTGAAATAAGCGGCGACTTCGGCCGCGCCGACCTTGCCTTGCCACGCAGCGTCCGGCGGAATAGTCACGACGTTCAGCACCGAGCCCTTGACCGGCGGCTCGAGCGTGTGCGGCAGATGCAAAGTCTCAAACACGATCTTCGCCGGTGCGCCGTCGACCACCCACATGCGTTGCAGCGCAAAGCCCGGGCGCGCGGGATCGACGCGCACATCCGGCGAGGGACCGTCGGCCACCAGGATCGACTTGCCCGCTTCACGGTCGATGGTGACAATGCGCCGCTGCGGCTTCACCCCGGGCGGCAGTTTCTGGTCGGGACGCGGGCGCATCACGGGATCGTTGCCTTGCGCCGTTCCCGCGGGACCGTCGACGAATTCCGCGCAGATCATGTCGAAAGCCATCAGGCAACCGAGCCGCGCGCTGTCCCACAGGTGCCACGCTCCGACCTGCACCACGACGTCGCCGGGTTTCATCAGGAGTTCGCAATCATCGAGCAGCAGCGAACGCTCGCCCGTGAGCATGATGCCGTAGTCGACCGACTGGGTCTTGTGCATCGCCGTACGGTCGAAATTGTTGCCGCCGCCGCGGTCCCACGAGCGGCCTCCGTGCGCCACTTCGGGCGCATGAAACGGTATACGCGGCGGGATTTTCGAAGGATCGGATGCACGCGCAAGCCAATTCACCACGCGCAGATGCCCGCCGCCAACCGGTCCCGGAAACTCATCGTCCCACTTGGCAGGATCATCGTCCCCCGCGAGCGGCAGCGGCGTCTCCCGCCAGGTCCAGAAGTCGATATGACCCTTGTTGGGAACCGCAGACTCGTGCTCGCCCGGGGATGGGCCATCCCAAACCACTTTCGATCTGCCGCGCGCGTCGACTCCCGTGACCACTCTGCGGATCGGTGTCAGTGCCATGATTTCAGTTCTCCTTGAGTCTTGAAAAATTCCCCCTCACCCTGCCCTCTCCCCCGGAAACGGGGGCGAGGGGAATTAGTTTTTTGCGCCGCCCGTCACGAGGCTGGAGCGGCATCGCGAAAGATTTTTCCGGGATTCATCAGATTGAGCGGGTCGAGCGCCATCTTGATGGTGCGCATCACCGCCACCCCGGCCCCCTGCTCGCGCTCGACGAATTCGATCTTGCCGTACCCTACGCCGTGTTCTCCGGTGCACGTGCCGCCCATGCCGAGCGCACGGTTGACCAGCCGCGTGTTGAGCGCCATTGCCCGTTCGATTTCGGCGGCATTGTTTGGATCGACCAGGATCAGCAGATGGAAATTGCCATCGCCAACGTGACCGACTATCGGCGCGATGAGACCGGAGGTATCGATATCGCGGCGCGTCTCCAGCACGCATTCGGCGAGCTTCGAGATCGGCACGCACACGTCGGTCACCAGCGCGCGCGATTCGGGCCGCAGCGACATGCCGGCGTAAAGCGTATCGTGGCGCGCCTGCCACAGACGGCTGCGGTCTTCGGGCCGGCTCGCCCACTGAAACTCAAGGCCGCCGTGCTCGCGCGCAATTTCGCCCACCATCTGCGCCTGCTCCGCCGCGCCCGCGTCAGTGCCGTGGAACTCGAAGAAAAGCGTGGGCAGCAGCGGATAATCGAGCTTCGAATAGCGGTTGACTCCCCGCATTTGCACTTCGTCCAGCAATTCGATGCGTGCCACCGGAATTCCGGACTGTATCGTCAGCATCACCGAGTTCACCGCGCCCTCGAGCGTGGCAAAAGGACACACCGCGGAGGTCGTCGCCTGCGGCACCGGGTGCAGCCGCAATGCAATTTCCGTAATGACACCCAGCGTGCCTTCCGATCCCACGAACAGATGCGTCAGGTCGTAGCCGGCTGCGGATTTGCGGGCGCGGGTGCCGGTTCGCACGATGCTGCCGTCGGCCAGCACGACGGTCAAACCCAAGACGTTCTCACGCATGGTTCCGTAACGAACGGCGGTGGTGCCTGAAGCGCGTGTCGCGGCCATGCCGCCGATCGTGGCATCGGCCCCGGGATCCACCGGGAAGAACAGCCCCGTATCCCTGATGTGGGAATGAAGCTGCTTGCGAGTGATGCCCGCCTCCACCCGCGCGTCCATGTCCTCGGCGTTGACTTCGAGCACCTGGTTCATGCGTCCCATATCGATACAAACGCCACCGTGCAGAGCCGCAATATGGCCTTCGAGCGAAGTACCAACCCCGTACGGCACGATCGCCACCCGATGCGAATGGCAGATTTTGACGATAGCCACGACCTCGGCGGTGGACGCCGGATACACCACCGCGTCCGGGGGGAACGGCGCGTGATACGACTCGTCCTGGCCGTGACGCATACACGCTGCCGAGGCAACCGTAACGCGCTCGCCCAGGAGTTGCGTCAGCTCCTGTAATACCGCGTCGTCCAAAGCACTGTGTAACCGGCTTATAGTTTGCATGTTCATGCCTCAGCTTGGTCCAGTATGACTTCTGCCTGCGTTGCCGCCGATCTTACAACAGCTTCGATCGCCGCCGCACTGTTAACGGCATCCTCTCCCGTCACGGGATACGGCGCCCCGCCGGTAGCGGCTGCGGCAAAAGCTTCCAGGGCCGCGCGCACGGTGTCGTTCTCCGGGTACTCGATCGTCCGCGGTTTGCCACCTGTTTCGCAGGTGGTCAGGATGCGCTCATTGCGCAATTCAGCCCACCCGCGCGATCCCATGACGTGCAGGCGCCAATAATACGCTGTTGAAAGCACAGTGCTGAGATAGCCGCTGACGCCGCTCGTGAAGCGCAGCGTCATGGCAGTCACGTCATCGACATCGGCCGCGCTCACGCGCCGCTCGCAACACGCGTTGATCGAGCGCACGTGACCGACCATCGAGACCATCAAATCGAGCACGTGTACGCCTTTCGCGGTCATGCCCCCGCCCGGAGTCTCGCTGCGCTGGCTGCGCCAGTGATCAATCGAGCGCGCAACCGCCAGCGGGCCATGGTGACTGCCTTCTACATGCAAGACCTGTCCGAGCGCGTTGCTCGTGACCAGGCGCCGCAGTTCAGCCATCGCGGTCCGGAACCGCCGATTAAAACCTACCGCCAGCGTAACGTGAGCGCGACGGCACGCATCAACCGCATCCTGCGCGCTGGCGCGATCGAGGGTGAAGGGCTTTTCGACGTAAACGTGCTTGCCGGCGGCAGCAGCTTCCGTGACGTGCTGCGCGTGCAGCGAGTGCGGCGTTGCCAGCACAATCGCGTCGATGTCCGGATCCGCAAGCACCTTGCGATAGTCTGCGTAAAGCGGGAATCCTCGTTCCCGCGCAAAACCCGCGCTCGCCTCGACCGTGCGCGTCGCGCCGGCAACGAATTGAATGCAATCGCTGCCCTGCACGGAATTGACCAGGCGCTGACCCCACGCCCCGAGACCGACTATCGCTGCCCGCAACACGACCACTCTCCTGCGTTTACTCTTGCCCAACCTGATTTGGACAGCGTAACATAGCTGCAAATTTGCGGTTGCTGTGTTGCTTATTCATCAGGGAGAAAATCCAATGCCAAGAATGACGGGATCGCGGCTGTTCGCCGAGATGATGCGGGGATACGGTGTCACACACGTTTTCTTCGTGCCCACCATCATGCAAAAGGGGCTTGCGGAAATGGAGGACATGCCGATCAAGCGCGTCATGGTGCATGGCGAGAAGGCCGCGGCGTACATGGCGGACGGCTACGCGCGCGCCAGCGGCAAACCGGGCGTGTGCATGGCGCAGGTCGTCGGCGCCACCAATCTTGCCGCAGGATTGCGCGACGGATACATGGCGGGTTCGCCAATCCTGGCCATAACTGGGGGACCTACACCGGAATCGGGCTACCGGCATACCTATCAGGAAGTCACTCCGGACTTTACGCAATTCGATCCCGTGACGAAATTCAGCGCCCGCGTCGATTCCGTGAACCGGCTGCCCGACCTGCTGCGCCAGGCGTTCCGTGAAGTGACCTCGGGAGCGCCGGGGCCGGTCTACCTGCAGATTCAGAGCCACCTCGGGGAAATGGCCGAACAGGAAGCCGATCTTGAGCCGCTCATCGAAGCGCAGTTCACCCGCGCGCCTGCATTCCGGCCCGAGCCCGAGAGCGAGCGCGTGCGCGACGTCGCAGCGCGGCTCGCCAAAGCGCAACGGCCGGTCATCGTCGCCGGCGGCGGCGTGATCAGCTCGCAGGCGCAGGCGGAAGTCGTGGCACTCGCCGAAGCGCTGCAAATTCCCGTCGTCACCTCGCTCAACGCGAAAGCGACCATCGTCGACGCTCATCCGCTGGCGGTCGGCGTGCCGGGACTTTACTCGCGGGACAGCGCCAACCACGTTCTGGCGGAGGCCGATCTGGTGTTCTTCATCGGCAGCCATACGGGTGGACAAGTGACGCATAACTGGATATTTCCGAAGCGGGGCACGCCCGTAATCCAGCTCGACATCAGTCCGGCGGAGCTCGGCAGGAATTATCCGAACGTCGCGTCGATACTCGGGGATGCCAAGGTGTCGCTGCGGCGGCTGATCGATGTGGTGCCGCGTAAAACACCACAGGCTGCGGGGGCATGGCTGGCGCGAGTACAGGAAATCAAGGCCAAGTGGCGCGCCGAAAACGAGCCAATGCGCAATTCCGACGCGGTGCCGATCAGGCCCGAGCGCATCTGTAAGGAAATCTCCGAGGCGCTGCCGGCCGACGGCATCCTGGTAGCGGACACCGGCCATTCCGGAATCTGGACCGGCAGCATGGTCGATTTTAAGCATCCCACGCAGAGTTATTATCGCTGCGCCGGTTCGCTCGGCTGGGCATTCCCGGCATCCATGGGAGTGAAGTGCGCGCAGCCGGACCGGCCGGTGGTCTGTTTCTGCGGCGATGGCGGGTTCTACTACCACATCGGCGAGCTCGAGAGCGCGAAACGCCACGGTATCAACGTAGTGGTGGTGGTCAACAACAACAGCGCTCTTAACCAGGAGATCAACCTGACGCATGCCGCATACGGCGGCAAGACGCGTGGCCGCGGTGAAGAATTGTGGCGCTTTCCCAACATGAACTTCGCGAAAGTCGCGGAAGCGTTTGGCTGCGTCGGCATGCGGGTGGAGAAACCCGGCGAACTGAACAGCACTTTGAAGCAGGCGATTGCAATGAACAAGCCGGTGGTGATCGACGTGGTGACCGACACGTTCGCGATCGCCAAGAAGCCGTGGCTGCCGTAAGGAGGCGTGCAATGCGTAACCTGACTCGTCTGGCTGTTTTGACGCTGCCGGTGCTGGGCTGCGGGATTCCGGCATCCGCGGTCGCACAGGACTATCCAACCAAGCCGATGCGCTTCATCGTCGGGCCGGGTCCCGACGTGCTGGCGCGATTGCTTGGCCAGAAGCTGACCGAGAGCTGGGGTCAGCAGGTGGTGGTCGATCAACGTCCGGCCGTCGGCGGCATGCTCGCCGCGGACGCGGTGGCGAAAGCCGCGGCAGACGGGCATACGCTGCTCCTCAGCACCCCCACCTACACCACGCTGATGAGCCTCTACCCGAAGGTGCCTTATGATTTCGTGAAGGATCTTGCGCCGGTCAGCCTGCTGGCTTCGATACCGTTCCTGTTGGCGGTGCACCCGTCGTTGCCGGTGCGCTCGACTCAGGAATTGATCCGGCTCGCCCGCGCCAGGCCCGGGCAGTTGAATTATGCATCTTCAGGCGTCGGCGCGACCTCGCATCTCGCCCACGAGTTATTCAACAACATGGCCGGGATCAAGACCGTGCATGTGCCTTACAAGGGCACAGGACCGGGATTGATCGATTTGATCGCCGGGCAAGTACAAATGGCTCTTGGCATCATGCAGGGCACCCTGCCCTATGCGAAGGCCGGCAAGATCAGAGCGTTGGCGGTCAGCAGTTTGAAGCGCTCGTCTTCCGCGCCGGAGTTGCCCACGATTGCCGAATCCGGCGTGCCGGGTTACGAATTCACCTCATGGAACGGCGTGCACGTCACGGCCGGCACCTCCAAAGCGATCGTTGCCAAGCTCAACGCCGAGTTGCTGAGAATACTGGCGTTGCCGGACGTGAAGGCACGCATGTTCGACATCGGCCTGGAACAGGTCGGCAGCACGCCGGAAGAACTGGCTGCCCTGGTCAACGCCAATATCGAGAAATGGGGCAAGCTGATCAGGGACCTCGGCGTGCGCGGCGATTGATTTACTTCGCGTCGTGCGACGCGATTGACACCACGGCAGGCTTGCCCGAGCGATTGCTCCACGCGTGGTTGGTGCCGCGCTGCACCACGAACTCCCCCGCCTTCAGCGTCACTTCCTGGGTGTCCAGCACCAGCACGATCTCCCCTTCGAGCACGATGCACAGATCCAGCGTCCTGGTCTTTTGCATATAGGGGTGCGGCGCCTGCGGCGAATAAGTCGACGCCTGCGGTGCGCCCATCGCCTTGAAATACGCCGCGACTTCGGGCGCGCCGACCTTGCCTTGCCACGCCACATCGGGCGGGAAGGTGAAGACGTTCAGCACCGAGCCTTTGGCCGGCGGCACGAGTATGTGGGGAAGGTGCAGCGTTTCGTACACGAGCTGCGCCGGGAAACCGTCCACGACCCACATGCGTTGCAGCGCAAACCCCGGTCGCGCGGGATCAATGCGCACGTCGGGAGAAGCCGTGTCGCCGACGAGGCACGACTTGCCGGCTTCACGGTCGACGGCGACGATGCGCCGCTGCGGCTTCACGCCCGCCGGGAGTTTCTGGTTTGCCGGCGGCCGCAGCGGCTGGTCGTTGCCCTGTACGGTGCCCGCGGGACCGTCGGCGAATTCCGCATCGAACATGTCGAAGGCCATCAGGCAGCCCTCAGCAGAGCTGTCCCAGAGATGCCACGCGCCCACGTCGATGACGATGTCGCCGGGCTTTAACGTCAGCGTGCAGTCGTCGAGTTCCATCACGCGCTCGCCGGAAATCATGATGCCGTAGTCGACCGACTTGGTCTTGTGCATGTAGGAGCGGTTGTAGTGGTTGCCGCCGCCGCGGTCCCACGTGCGGCCGTGCGGCTCCGGCGACTTGTAAGGCTGGTTCGGAGGCGAATCCGCGGTCTTCGCGAGCCAATGCACGACGCGCTGGTGTCCGCCGCCGACCGGGCATGGGAATTCGTCGTTCCACGTGCCGGCATCCTCCGTACCATCGAGCGGCGCCGGCGTCTCGCGCCACACCCAGAAATCGGTATGGCCGCGGCCCTTGACCTGCCCGCCGCCCACACCCGGCAACTGCGCTTCGTGAGTGCCGGGCGATGGGCCGTCCCAGACCACTTTCGATTTGCCGCGCGCGTCGTTGCCGGTGACCACTCTGCGGATCGGTGTCAGTGCCATGATTTTTGTTTCTCCTTGATTGTCAGCTATGCGTCGTGATCGACCTGCAGCGCTTCGAGGAAGCGCGAGACCAGGTTGTACGCGGCGATGGTGGCGGTAAGCTCGGTCAATTCGCGCTTATCGAAATGCGGCCTCAGCGGCTCGAACACGCTGTCGGGCACGTGGATATCTTTCGTCATCGAGTCGGTGTACGCGAGCACTGCCCGGTCGGCGACATCGAACGCGGCCGATTTCTGCCACTCCCGCAGCGCGTCGATCTGCTGCTGGCTCACGCCGGCTTTGAGCGCGTGCGGAATATGGCTCCGGTATTCGATGTCGGCGCCGTTGACGATCGCTATGCGCAGGATGGCAAGCTCGCGATACCGGCCGGAAAGATTGCATTGCTGGCGCACCGCGGTGAGCAGGTTGAGCCAGCCGCGCGCGACCGGAGGGCTGTTGAGCAGCATCCGGTAGAGGTTGTGCAGCCTGCCGCGTTCCTTGAGAATCTGCGCGGTCAGCGCGACGAATTCCGGGTCCTGATTCTCGTCGGGATATGCAATGCGTGCCATGCTCGGGCTCCGTTGTTGAGTTGGCGAGTATCTCCGAGTCTGGCAACCGCAGTCAAACGCAGATTTTCTGCGCAAACCCTGAACACTGGTCGGACTCCAAGCCCGGTGCGGAATGGAGACGGATGCCGTTTGCTTCGGTGAAATATGAACGAATGCTTTCCATACCTCGCGGCTAGACGTTCGCGTTCACGGGCACGCCGCTTGCGCAACGGTGAAGCACCTTATGTCACAGCTTGATCGAAGGACGGACCATGCATCTGCCCAAGCTCACCATTCGTGGCCCGACCGTGCGAACGGCTGGCTATCGTTCCCTTTAAGCGATCGCTCCCCGTCAGGAGCGGCGACTTGAGGAACCTCGCTTCAATAGCCAGATGCCGTCCAATGGGAAGCTTGGCCCGTCCATATACTAGAGTTAGGCATATAGCTCACTTCGACCTGTTTTGTTGATTCAAATATTCCTCCCGGGGAATTGCATTACTTCGCCAACCTCTGAATCGCCGCTCGCACCTGCTCTGCGAGGGCCAGCGGGTCAGCGTTCGGATTGGCGGCAACGTTGCGCAGCCATTTCTCGCCTTGGATGGTGGTAAATGAAGTTGATCCGGCAGGCAGCGCCTCTTGTAGGCGCTCGGTCAGCACACGTGATGCCCGCCATGCCAGCACGCCGGTGACCGGTGCGGCAAATATTTCGATGTCCCCTTGTTCGGTGATGTGCCGTGCAAACTCTTGCATGTGCGTGAGGCAGCGTTCGATGCGCGCCGCGACGCCGCTGCGTCCGAATGCGAGGAGCGTGGCGAGCAGGGGCACTGCGGTAGCGCCATGCGACCCTAGCAAGCCGACATTGGGCGTTGATAGGTAAGCACCTCCAAAACTGATCGCCTCATTCGCGCGGCTTACTTCGCGGAACAGAATTAATGCTGATTCCTTTGGCTGGAATAGCCACTTGTGGGCCGATATCGCCACTGAATCCGCGCGCTCGATGCCGGCGAGAACCTCGGAATGTCGCTCCGAGAGTCGTAGTGGTCCGGCCCAAGCCGCATCAACGTGGGTCCACGCCGCCTGGCCGATCGTATCCAGCGGGTCAACTGCGCCAACGCTGGTGGTACCAGCGGTCAGCACCAGGCAGGCGCGCCTGAGGTCACCCAGCGCGTTTGCTTGCAAGCGCCCGAGCACGTCGGTCGCGACTGGGCGATAGCGCATACCAAGCAACCTGGCGGCTTTTTCGACCGAGAGGTGTGCCGCGCGGGAGGCCACCACCTCCTCGGCCCCAACAGCATCGCGTGCCGCCCAGATGCCGGTCAGATTGGCCACAGTCGAGCCTGGCACTAGATGACCACCATTCATACCAAAAAGTGGCGCCAACCAGTTCACTACCAGCGCTTCGAGATCGCGTGCCACCGGTGCAGTCTCCGGGTGCAACAGGTTCTGATTCAGTGAGGCGTTCCACAGAGTGGTTGCCCAAGTGATCCACGGGGTCGGTGGATCCATGTGCGCCATCGCCAGCGCGCCATCGAGTCGCTGCGCGCCGCCCAGTACCAGTGGCGCCAGCTGCCGTAGGGTGGCGGCTTCTCCGATGCCCGTATCTGGCAGGCTCATGGGCAGCACAGCCTTGTCACCGACTTGACCACGCGCCAGCAGCAAGGCCAGCGCTTGGCCGAGCGCCTCGCTGTCGGCCACGAAAGCGGGATCAATCAATTGACGACTCCGTCGGATTGCAAGGATGTGGCTCGATGCGAGTGAGTTCCGCAAGTGGAACAACGATACCCGTGCCGGCCTGGAGGAAACCTTGAAGGATTTCCCGAAAGCGGCGAGGTTCTTCAAGTTCTGGAAAGTGGCCAACCCCTTCCAGTTCCGACATTACGGCATCCGGGACGTAATTGAGGATAGAACTTTTGTCTGTGTGATAGTGGGTTCGATCGCCCTTTCCCCACAATACAAACGTCGGTTGCTTGACCAGGCTGAAAATCGGTTCTTTCTCATTGAACCAGCGCTGGAAGAGCGAAGCTAGTATTGGCACGCATCCGGATTTCACTATCGAGCTCAGCGACTACTGGTTAACGACAACCTTGCCGACCATCCCGCTTCGAAGTGACCCGGGACGAGGCATCTGTAAATGCCGAGGTGCTCGATCGCACGCTCGGGTCAGGTTAATGACCAAGGAATGTCGGGCGGCGTTTCTCCAAAAAGGCCGCCACACCCTCCCCCGCATCATGAGTCGGCACGATACGCGCAAAAGCAGCCTCCTCGATCGCCAGGCCGTCGTCGATCGACGCATCCATGCCACGATGGATTGCCGCCAGCGCGGCAGCCAGTGTGAGCGGCGGCTTCGTCGCAAGTTCCGTCGCCAGCGCAACCGCCTCACCGAGCAGGTCAGAGGCAGGCACAACGCGGTTGATCAAACCAAGGCGGGCCGCCTCGGTTGCGTCAAATGTCCGCCCAGTCAGGATCATCTCGATAGCGGCTTTGCGGCCGATGTTTCGGGGAAGTCGCTGGGTGCCGCCAAACGTCGGGATAATCCCGATGTTGACCTCGGCCTTCGAGAAGGAAGCTGTTTGCGCCGCGACCGCGATGTGAGTGGCTTCGACCAGTTCGCACCCGCCACCGAACGCCAACCCGTTTACCGCAGCGATGATCGGCTTGGGGAAGGATTCGACGCGCCGCGTCATCTGGTGACCCGGCCGCATGAAGTGCGCAACGGCCTCAACCGGGCCGGCCCGCATGTGGCGCTGGAATGCAGCGATATCGGCTCCCGCACTGAAGGCGCGGCCCGTCCCCGTGATGACTATCGCCCGGATGGCACGGTCGAGTTCGATGCCATCCAGAGCGTTCACAATGGCGGAAATCAATTCATTGCTGAGAGCGTTCAGTTTGTCGGGTCGATTCAGTGTAAGGATCGACACCGAGCCCCGATCCTCCCGCAACAGCACGGGCGGGGTTTGTTGTTCATCTCTATTCATCGGTCCTCACTATGCCGTGTGAAGAAACTGGGAATTACGGTGACATGAACACGCATAGAGAAATTTCGGCCATTGAATTGAAACTATGCGTATCATGTCTCTGCAATCCTTACCGCATCATCAGTGCGGCCATGATCGCCATTGCCACCGCCATGACCACCAGCGTCCAGGGTTTCCGAAGCATGTGCCTCGGCATACTCATCATGTGACGAAGCATGCCGAACCGTATGCCTTCCGGTACCAGGTCCATGCCGCACTTCGGGCACACGCCGGGGATGGTTTGATTAACCTCCGCGTGCATGGGGCAATGGAAATTTGGTGGCGCAGAAGCTGAGTTCATATTCGGTGACATAGCGCGCTCCTCACGACCGTTGCGGGATATTGCGATCTTTCACGATCGGCTTGCCGCGATCACGAGAAATGCCAATTCAGATTTTGCTCTGTGAACCTCGTCCAAATCACGGCCAACGTCAAAAAGCCGGTCAGGAATGCGACGAAGCGCAACGGCACGTAATTGAAGCCGATATAGATGATGGCATGCGCATAGCGGGTTATGACGAAAACCCACGCCAATGAAACCTGGACGGCGTCGAATCTGCCTGTCGTCAGCATGAGCAGGCATACGAGATAGAAGAGAACCGGAAGCTCCAGGAGGTTCATATACGTGCGGATAGGGCGTTCGACCCATTCGGCCGGCTTGTCGTCGGTGAAAGTCCTGAAGTAACGCTGGGATGTCGCTCCGCGGATGACTGCAACATTGCGGTACACGGCCGCCATGAGCAACGCGATGGCGGTGAGGACAACGAGCGCAACCATGGGTTGGATCAGAGCCGCAGCCGCGCCCTGAACAAGGTGGGCGGACGCAGGCGTCGTGCGTACAACTGCCACCAGCACTGCGACGAAAGCCGCGAGGATCACCCCGATCAGCAGGTACGTTGCACCGATAGACTTGGTACGCATCCGGATTCCCCCTATTGAGGCTCAGCGACTCAGCGAGTGGTTGCAAAGAGCAAGTAATCATACCATATCGCTTGCATTGTGCAACTGATATCGCGTACCCTCTCCGCGTGACCAAAAAGATCCGTTTTCGACGCTCCTACTGTCCGATCAGCTACGTACTCGACATTTTCGGGGACAAATGGTCGCTGCTGGTCATCCGGGATCTCGCCTTATCGCACAAACGATACTTTCGGGACTTTTTGGCGTCGCCGGAGAGAATCGCCTCGAACATTCTCGCCGACCGCCTGAAAACCCTTGTGGCAGCCGAAATCGTTTCGAGACGACCCGACCCGGCGAATGCGCGCAAGGTCATCTATGCACTTACCGAAAAGGGGGAAGACCTGATACCCGCCCTGCTGGAATTGGGATATTGGGGGGCCAAACATGACGCTGAAACCGCCGCGCCCAAGCATTACATACGGCGGATCGAAAAAGACCGGGAAGGTTTGATTGCAGAAATCAAGTCATCATTGAAGGGAGAAAGAACGCGCGGGACCTGATATCGGCGAAACTTCTTGGTAGTCCTTGTGGAACCTCTAACGAATAGCGTTCAATCATAAGCAAAACTGCTGAATAACATGGTCGTCCCCGGTTTTCGTTTTGTCAAACCTGCCAATGAAACAGTACGTTACACCACTGTATGTTTATACTGTATGCATGATGAACGGCTATTTTCCTCCGCGTCCTTAGCATCCTCCGCGGTGAAAGCTTTGTCTCTGCGCTTTTCCTTCGCGTCTTAGCGGCCTAGACCTAACCGCGGAACGCGGCAAGATCGACCCTGCCGGTGAACGCAGTTTTGGCAAACCGCAAAAACCCGTCCGCGCGCTGTTCGTTCCAGCCGCCGTAGGCGACGTTGCCGCGGAACTTGCGTTCGATGTCCTCGCGCGACAGCGGCTCGTGCACGCCGCCGCGGATGTGCGGCTGGCGCTCCTCGAACACCCGGCCGTCCTTGAGCGTCATCCGGATGTGGCCGGTGTAGGCCTTGGGATACGGATTACCGGGATCGACCACATAGCGCACTTTGGCTGCGAGCCCGAGGATGCGCGGATCGCGCACTGTTTTCTCGCTGAACGCTTCGAGACCGGCGCCGCCCGTGACGAACGCGACGGCGACGTTGAACGGCGCACTGAACTTGGCGGCGTAATCGTTGGCTGGACGATGTTTGGAGGCCAGCGGTTCCCATAACCGGTGCACGTAGCCTTCCGCCGTCTCGCACAACACCTCCGCGACGTCGGCGGCGGCAAAGCCCTTGCGCGCGAGCCGCAGCGCACAGTCGATATACGGCTGGTTCATGGTGCCGGTCGCATACGGTTTGAAGGTGAGGTTGAGCATCTGCCACTCGCGTCCGAAATCGCGCGTGACGGCGTCATAGTCACCGCTCGCGCTGCGCGCGAAGCCGTTGAACAGCCCGTGCGTGCCTTCGAACACCGTGCGCGGCCCCAGAAAACCCTCTTGCCCGATGCGCGCCGCGTGTAGCCCGATGCGCGCCGCCCAGCCGGCGTGCAGCCGTTTGGTCCACGCACCTTCGGCGAGATATTCGATGATGCCGCCCGCCATGCTGCCGGCGATGCCGAGCGCATCGACCGTCTGCTTGCGGTTAAGACCCAGTGTCGCCGACACCGCGAGCGTGGAGGCCATCGCACCCAGCACGCTGGTCGGATGAAAACCCGCCTTGTGGATCGCCTTCGGAATCACCAGGCTCAGCCGGCACAGCGCTTCGACGCCCGCCACCGTGCCGGTCAGCGCCGCACGCCCGTTGCGGCCGAAGCGCTCGCAGGCGGCGAGCACCGCCGGCACGATCACGGCGCTGCTATGCACCGGGCCGCCTTCGAATGTATCGTCGAAATCCTCGCCGTGCGCAGCGGTGCCGTTGATCATTGCCGCGTCTTCCGCACTGAACCCGCCGCCGTGCCCGAGCGCGCTGCAATTGCCGCCGTGGTCGACCGCGGCGATCAGCGCCCGGATGTAATCGGTATTGCGCGCGGCGACGCAAAGCCCGGCAACATCGATCAGCAGTTCTTCGGCGCGCGCGCGCACCGGCGCCGGTATCTTGTCGCCGCTGAGCGCGGCGATGCCGCCGGCAAGCTGTTCAGCAACCGATTTGACGCTGATGGGTGCATTCATGAACGCGGCCATTCAACGCACGACCTTGATGCCGCCTTCCTTCAGGATGCCGCGCGTGGTCTCCGAGTATTCATCGATGAACTTGTTGAGCTCGGCGCTGCGCTGGAAGCCATCCGCGAACAGGTTGTCCTCGAGATATTTCTTCCACGTGGCCGTCTGCACCAGCTTGGCGAACACGCCTTCCCAATAGGCGATGACCTCGCGCGGAATTCCCGGCGGCGCGATGATGCCCCGCACCTGCGGCACATGCACGTCGAACCCCGCCTCCTTCAGCGTGGGCACGTTCGGAAACGGCGGCAGCCGCTGCTCCGAGATCTGCGCTACCACGCGCAGATTGCCGGCGCGAATGTGCTCGCCCGCTTCCTGAGGCTCGATCACCATCATGTTGACATGGCCGCCGAGCAGGGCCGCGATGCGCTCGCCCCCGCCCGGGAACGAGATGAACGCCCAGTTTGCTCCGGTGTTCTTCATCAACAATTGGCGCACGATCCAGTCCCGGCTGCCGATCGAGCCGCCCGACTGCTTGAGCTGCCCGGGGCTCTGCTTGGCCGCGTCGATGAAGTCCTTGAGCGTCTTGTACGGCGCGTCGTTCTTCACCGCGACCATCGCCGGCTCGAGCACCAGCCGCACGATAGGCGTGAGATCCTTCATCGTGAACCTGGCCTCCGCCCGCATCAGCGGATTGGTAAACCAGATGCCGGTGAACGCGGCGACGACATGGGTCTCGCCTTTCTTCTCCGCGAGATAGGCCATCGCGGTCAGGCCGCCGCCCCCGGTCTTATTGTTGACCTGCATTCGTACCGGCAGCAGATTCTCCTTCTCCATCGCGGCCGCGATGAAGCGCGCCTGCACGTCGGCGCCGCCGCCGGGGCCGGTATGCACCACGAACTCGATCGGCCTGGACGGTTGAAACCCCTGCGCGAATACCGCGCTTGCGCCCGCGGCGGCGCATCCGGCCATGAGCATAAGCGCTATGCGAGTTCTCATCTTTCCCTCCTCGTTTGGTTGTAACAGCAGCTCAAGCCTGCTCATCGATCATCCTGATGCGCCAGGCATTGGCTTTCCTGAACAGCGGTGCGATCAGTATCAGCACCGCCAAGGATAACATCACCGCCGAGATCGGTCTGGACACCAGTATCGACAGGTCGCCCTGCGACATCATCAACGACTGCCTGAGCGCGCGCTCCATGCCGTCGCCGAGCACCAGGCCCAGGATCAGCGGCGCCGCCGGATAGTCGAGCTTGCGCATCAGGTAGCCGAGCAGACCGAACGCCGCCAGCATCCAGACATCAAACAGGCTGCCCGACACGCTGTAGACGCCGACGATCGAGATGCCGAAAATGATCGGATACAGCACGTAGACCGGCAGCTTCAGGATCTGCGCGAACAGCGGGATCAGCGGCAGGTTCAGGATCAGCAGCATCACGTTACCGACGTACATGCTCGCGACCAGCCCCCAAAACAGCGTGGGATTGTCCTGGATCATCAGGGGTCCGGGCTTGAGTCCCCAGAGCACGAAAGCTGCCAGCAGGATGGCGGTGGTGCCCGAACCCGGTATGCCGAGCGTCAGGAGCGGCACCAACGCGCCGCCGGTTTCGGAGTTATTGGCGCCTTCCGGAGCGGCGACGCCTTCCGGCACGCCGGTGCCGAATTTCTCAGGATGCTTCGACACCGCTTTTTCAACGCCGTACGAAATGAATGAAGCGATGGTGGAGCCCGCGCCGGGCAGCACGCCGATCAGAAAGCCAATCACCGAGCCGTTCACGAACGCAAAACGGCACGCCTTCAGTTCCTCCACGTTGGGCAGCAGGTTACGCAGTCCCTTGGGCACCGGCAGCATTTGCCCTTCCTCGCGCGATTCCATGTTGCCGAGCACCTCGCCGAGCGCGAACACGCCGATTGCGACCACCACGAAGTCGACGCCGTCGAGCATTTCCATGTGCCCGAAAGTGAAACGCGAGGTCGAACTGAACAGATCGATGCCCATGCCGGCGATCCACAACCCGACCAGCATCGCGAGCAATGCCTTGACGAGCGACTTTCCGGCGAGCAGCACCACCATCGCCAGCCCCAGGCACATCAGCGCAAAGTATTCCGGGGAACTGAACGAGAGCGCGAATTTGGCGAGCGGCGGCGCGATCAGCATCAGCCCCAGCACGCCGACCGTGCCGGCGATGAACGATGCGATCGCGGCGATGCCGAGTGCGGCGCCGGCGCGCCCCTTGCGCGCCATCTGGTAGCCATCGAAACAAGTGACGACCGATGCCGACTCGCCCGGCACGTTGAGCAGAATCGAGGTGGTCGAACCGCCGTACTTCGCGCCGTAATAAATGCCCGCGAGCATGATGATCGCACTCGTCGGACTCATCTGAAAGGTCAGCGGCAGCAGCATCGCGATCGTCGCCGGCGGTCCGAGCCCCGGCAGGATGCCGACCACCGTGCCGAGCAGTACGCCGACGAAACACCAGAACAGATTGAGCGGCTGGAGCGCGACCGCGAAGCCTTGCAGCAGTCCGGAAATGATATCCACGCGCGAAGCCTGTTAGAAACCCAGCATCCCGGCCGGCAGCGAAACGCCGAGCGCGAGCGGAAACACCAGATAAAATCCAGCCGTGCATGCGGCCGCCACTATCGCTGCGCGCAGCGGCGGACGTCGATACATCACCGCGACGATGAAGAACGTCAGAACCGCAAAATTGATCACGAAACCCGAGACCTTGAGCGTCGCGACCGCCACCACCAGCGCCATCCACATCGCAAACACGCGGCCGGTTTCGCGCCAGTTGACCGCGCTGTCAGTCCGCGACGGATTGCGCAGCACGCTAGCAATCACCAGCGCTGCCGACAGCGCCACCATCGCGATGCCGTACCCCAACGGGAAAAAACCGGCGCCGGGCCCGTCGGGACCCATGAATTCCCACTGCCGCGCTTCCATGATGATGAAGACGCCGAGCGCCGCAAGCGCGAGCCCGGACCACAGGTCCGCTGCCTTGAACGATTTGTCCTCCATGTCCTGATACTCAGCCGACATCGAAGCCGGCTGCGCTCAACACCGCACGCGCATCGAAACCGGTCAGACGGCGGATCAATTCCTGCGCGCGCCCGGGTTGCGCCGAATGCGCCGCGAGCCCGGCCGAATATACCGCAATATTCTGCAGTTCCGTCGGCAGCGGTCCCACCAGCTTGACTCCTGGATTGGCGAGGATCTCGGTGACTTGCGTGATCCCCATCTCCCGCATGCCGGTGCTTTGCGCCAGGTACGCCATCGCTGGATAGCCGCTCGGAAAATACTGCAACCGTGCCTCGACCTCGCCGGCGATTCCGAGCCGGCCGAGCACGCCGAGCACCACTTTACCGGCGGTGGCAACCGCCGGATCCGGGCACACGATCTTGGTTGCAGCGAGGATGCTGTCGCGCAATGCCTGCGCATTACTGACGTCCGGCAGCGGCGTGCCGGCGCGCACCGCGACGCCGGTGCCGACCTTGCCGAGGTCGACGCGCGAACCGGGAACCACCCACCCCTGCTCGATCAATTCGTCGATCAGGGCCGCAGTAAGGATGATCACGTCGGCGGGTTCGCCGGCGACGACACGCGATTTCATCGCGCCGACCGCGCCAAAAGCGGCATTGATCGAGTCACCGCTATCCCGCTTGAATTTCTCCGCGATCTGCGTCACCACCGATTGTGCAGCGCCGGCGCTGAAAATGTTCAAGGTTGCCAAGCATTCTCCTTCTGGAACGATATCCGGGGCGTTATTATCCCATGCCGCCCGATTGACAGCGCTGGATTTCAGGTCACAATCTCACGGATTCGATATGAAACTGGTACATACCGCACGACACCCGACCGAAGCGCACCTGATCAAGGGCATGCTCGAAGCTGAGGGAATACGCGCCGAAGTCAAGGGCGACCAACTCTACGGCGCGTTTGGCGAACTGCCGGTATTGCCGACGGTGTGGATACTCGACGATGCGCTTGCGTCTTATGCCGACCGGGTGGTGATCGATTTCCTGCGTGGCACGGCCGCCAATCGCTACAGCCACGAGCGCTGGACGTGTGCGAATTGCGGAGAAACCCTCGAAGGCCAGTTCACCGAGTGCTGGAAGTGCGGCGCGAGCCGGCCATCCCGACCCGCGTGAATCGTGAGTGGTGAGTGGTTACGCTGCGCTGAATTTATGTTGCCGCGGTGCTCATTCCGCGCGGATACCGGCGACGTCGATTATTTTCTTCATCTTCGCTGTCTCGCTCTTGACAAATGCAGCCAGCTCTTCCGGCGTCCCTGGGGCAGGCTCCGCGCCCTGCGCGAGCAGCACGTCCCGCATCCCCGGTGTCTGCAGAACCTCGACAATATCGCGATTGAGCTTGCCGATGAACGCCGCCGGCGTACCCGCGGGAGCGAACATTCCGACCCAGAAGTCCGATTCGAAGCCGGGCAGTCCCGCTTCGGCCGCGGTCGGGATGTCCGGCGCGCCGGCAAAACGCTGCTTGCTGGTAATTGCATAAACTTTGACTTTACCGGCGCGCACGTGCGGCAGCGCGATGGGCATTAAACCAAAACCTGCTTTCGCTTCGCCGCTCAGAATTGCGATCATCGCTGCGCCACCACCTTTGTAATGAACGGAAACCAGGTTGATGCCGGCCGCGTACTTCAAGAGCTCGGCAGACATGTGGATGGCCGTCCCCACGCCGGCAGAGGCAAAATCGAGCGCGCGCGGTTGCTGCTTCGCATAGGCGATGAACTCGCGCAAGTCGGCGGCCGGAACCGATGGATGCGCAATCAGCACCTGCGGCGACGTAGCAACCAGCGTGATCGGCGCGAAGTCCTTGACCGGATCGTAAGGGAGGCTCTTGTACAGGCTCGGGGCAACCGCATGGTAGGTGCGGTCTCCCAACAGCAGCGTGTACCCGTCAGGAGACGATTTGGCGGCGGCAATCGAGCCGATCAGCAGCGTGGCGCGGTTCTCCACCACGACCGACTGTGCCCAGCGCTCGCTCAACCGCTGTCCGAGGTGGCGCGCCACGATGTCAGGCATGGCGCTAACGCTGCCGGTAATGACGCGAACGTGTTTCGTCGGGTAGTTCTGCGCCGATGCCGGCACAACCGCGGCAGAAATACCGATAGCGATCAAAGTAGTGAACGAAACGTTCTGCAAAGCATGCATGTTGCCTCCCTGGTCTGCCCAAGAACGAAATCATATTGACAGTCCGGATTGATTCACGCAATTATCCAGCTTTCATGAGATGCTGAATTTCGGTTAACGACATGGAACTTCGCGACATCGAATATTTCGCCGTCGTTGCGGAACACGGAAACGTGGGACGCGCCTCGGAAGCGCTGGGGCTGAGTCCGCCGGCACTCAGCAAAAGCCTGCGCCGGCTGGAGAAGTCGCTGCAGGTGAAGCTGGTCAAACGCACGCCCAAGGGCGTCGAATTGACCTCAGTCGGGACGGCCTTGCTGGCGCAGGTCAGCCGGCTGCGTTTGGCGCTGGACGATGTCGCGCGCGAGGCCGCGGACCTGAGCCAGGGACGCGCCGGGCACTTGCGCATCGGCGCCGGCCCGAGCATCGTCGAACATCTGTTGCCTGCGGCCTACACTGCCCTGCTGAAAGACGCGCCGAATTTGACACTGGAAATCAGCGTCACGGATAACGATGTGATGGCGCCGGCGCTGCGCAATGGAGAACTGGACCTGATCTTCAATGTCATTCCCCCGTCTCCTTACGAAGGCCTGGTCCAGAAGCACTTGTTCGACGACGAGTGGGTTGTCTGTGCGTCTACCCATCACCCGCTCGCCAAACGCAAGCGCGTCACGCTCACGGATCTCGCGCAAGAGCGTTGGGTGTTGCCATTACCGAATAATCTGTCCCGGGAATTCCTTATGCAGCAATGGTTGTCCCGGGCATTTCAGGACCGCGGCTTGCCTCCGCCGCGGGTCGCGGTCGCGACCCGCTCGGTACGGCTCAGGCTGCAAACCTCGGCCTTCTCCAACCTGCTCAGCTTCACCTCGAGGCGCATCCTCAGGCAAGCCGGACCACGCTTTCGCCTGGCGGAGGTTCCCGTGAAGGAATTGCGCTGGCGCCGCCCCGTCGGCGTGATCTATCGAGAAGGCGGCTACCTCTCCCCTGCCGCCCGCCGGCTGATCGAGATACTAAAATCGACGGCTCAGGAAATTTCCAAAGACGCGTAGGATGGGTTGAGGCCAGCGGCCGATACCCATCACGGCTGACCCGATGGGTATCGCTGCGCTCAACCCATCCTACGGGGGAGCCAGGCGCGACGGGTTCTAAAATATATCGCCGCGCTCGTACTGCACCGGCCAGGGAATTTTCGTTTTCAGCACCTTCGCCGCGTGCAGCGGCCAGTACGGATCGTTAAGCATCGCGCGCGCCATGATGATCAGATCGGCCTGTCCGCTCGCCAGAATCTGCTCCGCGAGGTCGGGCGCATTGATCAGGCCGACGGCGCCGGTCGCGATGCCGGTGCGGCGGCGGATTTCCGCCGCGAACTGCACCTGATAGCCGGGAAAGAGCGGGATCTTCTGCCGCGGATCGTTGCCGCCGCTGGAACAGTCGATGAGATCGACCTTGCCGCCCGCCTTCAGCAGTTGCGCGAGCCTGACCGTGTCTTCGACGTCGCAGCCGCCCTCCATCCAGTCGACGCACGACAGGCGCACGAAGAGCGGTTTGTCGTCCGGCCATTCCGAGCGCACCGCATCGATTGCTTCGAGCAGGAAGCGCGTGCGGTTCTCGAAACTACCGCCGTAGCGATCGGTGCGGTGATTGGAAAGCGGCGACCGGAATTCATGGATCAGGTAGCCGTGCGCGGCGTGCAATTCCACGATATCAAATCCGGCTTCACGTGCGCGCCGCGTGTTCTCGGCGAACAGCGTCAACGTCGCCGCGATGGTGTTCAGGTCCATCTCCGCAGGGACCGGATAGCCTGCGCCGAATGCAATCGGCGACGGCGCGATAGGCTGCCACCCGCCTTCCGCGGGCGCGAGCGGCTTGCCGCCTTGCCACGGCTGCGCGGTCGAGGCCTTGCGGCCCGCATGCCCGATCTGGATCGCCATCGCGGCACCTTGCGACTTCCCGAACCGCACGATGCGTGCAAGCGCATCGCGCTGCGCGTCGTTCCACAAGCCCAGGCAATTGGGCGTGATACGGCCGCGTGGCTCGACGTGCACGACTTCGGTGCTGACTATGCCGGCGCCGCCCACCGCGCGCGCGCCCAGGTGCTGCAGGTGCCAGTCGTTGGCGACGCCATCGTTGGCCGAGTACTGGCACATCGGCGACACCATGATGCGATTACGTGCGGTAACCGAGCGGAAATTGATCGGACGGAAGATATGCGGATCGGGCATTGATAATTCTCCTTGTTTAACCAGCGGCGAGGTTTCTCATCACAGTATACAGATTCGCCTTGGCCTCGAATCCTATGCCGGGAACGTCGGGCATGCGCACGTAGCCGTTCTCGACCGGCGTGCCATCGGCGAACCCGCCGAACGGCTGGAACACGTCGGGATACGATTCGTTGCCGCCGAGACCGAACCCGGCGGCGATATTGAGCGACATCTGGTGACCGCCGTGCGGAATGCAACGGCGCGGCGACCATGCATGCTGCTTGAGCATCTCCAGCGTGCGCAGATATTCAACGAGGCCGTATGACAGCGCGCAGTCGAACTGCAGCCAGTCGCGCTCCGCCCGCATGCCGCCGTAACGGATCAGATTGCGCGCGTCCTGCATCGAGAACAGATTCTCGCCGGTCGCCAGCGGTCCGCCATAATGGTTGGCAAGCTCTGCCTGCAACTGAAAGTCGAGCGGATCGCCCGCCTCTTCGTACCAGAACAGCCCGTATGGCTGCAGCGCTTTTGCATACTCGATTGCGGTCTTGAGATCGAAGCGGCCATTGGCATCGACCGCGACATTTTTCCCCGCGCCGACTACTTTGATCACCGCGTCGATGCGCTGCAGATCATCGGCCAGCGATTCGCCGCCGATTTTCATCTTGACCACCGTATAGCCGCGATCGAGATAGTTCTTCATCTCGTCCTGCAGTGCCTGCAGGTTCTTGCCCGGATAATAGTAGCCGCCCGCGGCATACACAAACACTTTGTCGTCGGCCACGCCGCCGCGGTAGCGCTCACCGAGCAGCCGGTAGAGCGGCTTGTTTTCGATTTTGGCCACCGCATCCCACACCGCCATGTCGATCGCGCCGACCGCGACCGAGCGCTCGCCATGACCGCCGGGCTTCTCGTTCGCCATCATGCACGCCCAGATCCGGTGTGGATCCAGATTGTCTCCTGCGTCGTTTGCCAGCGATTGCGGATCCGCGCTCATGAGGCGCGGAATGAAGCGCTCGCGCATCAGCCCGCTTTGGGCGTAGCGGCCGTTGGAATTGAAGCCATAGCCGACCACTCGCTTGCCGTCGCGCTTCACATCGGTGACGACGGCCACGACGCTCGCCGTCATCTTGCTGAAATCGATATAGGCGTTACGGATAGCCGAGCCGAGCGGTACGGCCGCCTCGTGGATCGCGGTAATTTTCATCGATCACTCAGCGCGGATGCCGGTCTCTTTGATCAATTTGCTCCACTTGGCGATTTCCGCTTGCAAGAACTTCCCGAGGTCCCCGGGCGTCCCGCCGCCCGGGATCAGCCCATGCCCCGAGAGCCGCTGTCGCGACTCGGGTGCGTTGAGGATTTTATTGATCTCGCCGTTGAGTTTGCCGATGACCGGTTGCGGCGTGCCTGCCGGAACAAACAATCCAAACCAGCCGACGACTTCGAATCCCGGCAACCCCGATTCGGCGACGGTCGGCATGTCGGGAAGCTCCGGCACGCGCTTGCTGCTCGACACCGCCAGCGCCCGCAACTTGCCGGCCTTGACCTGCTGCAGCGCGGCGGGAATCGTCGCAAAAAAAATCTGCACGTGGCCTGCGATCAGGTCTATTACGGCGGGGCCTCCGCCTTTGTAGGGAACGTTCACGATATCCACTCCCGACATGCGCTTGAGCAGTTCGCTGGCAAGATGCGCGGTCGTGCCGCTGCCGGAATTGGCGTAGTTCATCGCGCCCGGCTTGGCCTTTGCCAATGCGATGAGATCCTTGACCGACTGGGCCGACACGCTTGGATTGACCACCAGCAGCAATGGCGCGGACGCCGCCAGCACGACCGGCGCGAAATCTTTCACCGTATCGAACGGCAGCCGCGCATACAGACTGGGGTTGATCGGAAACGATGTGATCGGCATCACCAGCGTATAGCCGTCTGGTTGCGCCTTGGCCGCGATTTCGACACCAAGATTGCCGGCGGCCCCCGGCCGGTTGTCGATAATGACCGACTGTCCCCACGCTTCGCCCAGCTTCTGTCCGATCAGCCGCGCCGTGTAATCGGTGCCGCCGCCCGCCGCCACCGGCACCACGATGCGGATGGGTTTGTGGGGATAGTCGCTTTGCGCGCATGCGATACCCGCAGCGAAACCGACGCACCATGCCGCAACCGCTATTCGGGCAAACTCCCTTGATGAATACATTGCTCCCCCTTCAGGCAAAGCGCGCGTAACCCAGATCGAATTGCGATCCGTCCCGGAACACGCGCGTCTTCACGTCGCGTGACGGCAATACCACCGTCGCGCTGCCATTCGGCGTCGTCACCTCGCCGCGCTGATTTTCCGCCCAGATGTCGAGATCGACCAGCGCGTAGCCGTCCTTGACATATTTTTTCGCGACCTTGCCTTTGCACCAGGTGGTGTCGCCCATGGTGTTGAAGAGACGCAGCTCGGTGCGCACGCGTTTGAGCACCCCCGCATCCCCCATCCAGTTGGTCACGAGGCTCGCGAGCCATGCCGAGCGCTGCGGACCGTAATCGTAGGTGCCCGGCACTCCGACTTCCTTGGCGATCGACTCGCGATGATGGCCGATGCCGGTGTACTCGACGCCGCCGCCCGCCTCGGGATTGCGAAAGAAGTGTCCGGGGTGCTTGACCGCCCCCTTGAGCAGCACGCCATGCGTGTGCCCACGTCCGCAGCCCACCAGAAAACCCATGGTGTCCATCATCGACAGCGGTCCGCGTACAATCGATGGCAACTCGTCCCCTTCCGTGACGTCCTCCCAGTAGCGAATATTGCGGCCGCAGATATTGTTGTCCTCGTTCAGAACCGCCGCATCGATGGCATCATGTTCCTCGTTCGTGTATTCGTGTTTCCTGATGTCCTTGTACTTGCCCTTGTCGCGCGCGGCTTTGCGCTCGTGGCGGGTACACCACCCGAGCACGCGTGCCACCAGATCATCGTGTTGATTGGCGAATTCGGCCTCGACATACTGAATCACCAGCCGGCCTGAAAACGCGCTGGTTTTTTCCTCGACTCCGACCACGCGCTCGATCGCGGTAATGCGGTCGCCGGGCCGGATATGGCGAAACATTTCCCAATCGTTGCCTGCATAAAAGCCATGCACACCGGGCAACCCCCAACGAGTGCGGCCCAGCCAGCCGAACGCCATCGGAAACATCGGATGCGCGAGGTTCCCGCCGTAGCGGCTGGTGCGTCCGTACTCGGCGTCGCGGTAGAGCGGATTCAGATCGCCGATGCCATTGCAGAAATTGCGGATCGTGTCGGGTGTCGCATCCTGCAGGTACGGACCTTCAGGACGCAGTTGCATCCCGATCATTTTCCGCGCGGCGGCTACCGCTTCGTCGGTGATCTTGCCTTCGACCGGCGCAGCGTCGAGGTCCTGGTTTTCGGCTTGCTTGTTCATTGCGTGCTCCTTGTGTTTCCGAAATTCTAAACTGAAATTGACAGCTTAACAAACATAATGCATTGTATATCATCTATGCTACTCACTGAATATGAAGGTAAATGCCTGTTGCGAGACGCGGGCGTAAGCGTCAGCGACGGATTCCTGGCGCGCTCGGCTGACGCCGTTACCCGACGCAAACTTGCGTATCCGGTCGCGGTAAAAGCGCAGGTTACCGCAGGCGGGCGCGGTAAAGCCGGCGGCGTAATCCGTGCGGCGACGCCGGCGGGAGCACGCAGCGCGGCTCGCCGCATCCTCGCCATGCGTATCGGTGACGAACAACCCGCCGCGGTGCTCATCGAGCCGTGGCTCACTATTAAGCGCGAACTCTACCTCTCCGTGACGGTCGATCCGGCGGCTCAGGGCTATGTCGTGCTCTATGCGCCGCGCGGCGGCATCGACATCGAGCGCGGCAAGCCTCCCGTGCGTTACGACGTCGGACCGGCGCGCAATTTCCGCGCCTACC
>Ga0209514_10000694_pt1 | contig 66270 bp, 58 predicted proteins | sample Subgrocontami58m_FD_187452 | JGI IMG/M metagenome (GOLD analysis project Ga0209514, IMG submission 187452) | Subsurface groundwater microbial communities from S. Glens Falls, New York, USA - GMW37 contaminated, 5.8 m (SPAdes) (version 3) | ecosystem: Environmental > Aquatic > Deep subsurface >... | reverse complement strand
TTCACTTAAATGGGAAGCAAAAAGCCGTGCCCTCACATCAGTGCCTGTGCCGAGCCCAGTGGAGCTTATTAGAGTGATTGCCTGTCCCTTATAGAAATCCATGGCTTCATTAACCTCCAATTGTATGGATAAGATCATTGGAGAACTCCGCTATCGGATATCCAGGTGAAGGTCTTGCCGGTTCCTGCTTTGTGTGTTGCGGTTAGCCGGTAGGCGCTATTGCCCACCAGTGACCTCGTGGGGGTAACATTCGGATCAACCTTAAAACCCGCACCGATGAAATACCTGTTGATCCTGTTATCCCGCGCTCAAGGCGCTTTTGTGCCGGATAAGTGCCCCTTCACTTCTTTCGGTAAGGGAACTTTTCCTCTGCGGCCATAAGGGGACCCTCCCTCAAGGCAGTGGTCAGCTTCGCCTTGGCGGCGCCCCTGTGCCTGCCTAAAACCCTGATAATCTCGATTAAAAGAGGTATATCGTCCTCATGAAGCAGTTTCAGCGCCTTCAGTAGTTCTTCTCCTTTATCGGTATTGACAAGGCGTTTCAGTTCAGCAACGGAAACAAAGGGCAGAGCCTCGTCCTGAAAAAAGTGGTTGACGTGAACCGCAAGCACCTCGCTTATCTTCAACAATATCTTGAGAGAAGGAAGCTGTTCACCCCTCTCGATTTTCCCTATGTAGGTATAATCCAGACTCACCTCGGCCGCCAGCTCTTTTTGGGTAAGTCCCTTTTCCAGCCGCAACCTTTTTAAGCGTCTTCCTATTTCAAACTTCAAGTAAGTCTCCTGGATGCATTGTGGATGCTGATCCCGGATATATGAGCAGATCATCCGAAAAACGTTCGCATCTATAACCCTATTTCGGGGTGATGTCAATTGCCTTCAAATAGGATAAATATGCATGTTAAGCTTGACATTGTAGAAAATATATCTTATTATCACCAAAAAGATATTGACAGGGACGTGGATAAACTTCGCATATTGAAAGAATTTGAAAAATTGGCCCTCGGAGATACCCTGGAGATCGATGAGGTCAGGCTCTACCTTCTTCTCCTCGCCTACTGCCAGGAAGCCATAAGTGGAGAGATTGCCTACGGGACTGTCAAAGGAGCCCTCGGGGAAGGATTTTCCACGGCCAGGTTCCGGCAGGCCTGTTGCCAATTGACGCAGTATAAGCTGATTGAAGTTGTTTCCCCTCCCCTCGATCGGATTGCCGAAGGCGATTTTACCCTAGAATACAGATTATTCCCTTATGCGGAAAAAGAGGTGTGAAGGTGGAGGAGGCATGGAAGAAAACAGCGGGAGAGGCATTCTTGTCGTAGACGACGATCGCTTCATCCTGAACCTGGTCATATTCTTTTTCGAAAGTGTGGGATTGGAGGTCCACTGTGCTGCCAACGGCGAAGAGGCGCTCCGGAAGATCGGGGAGAGACCCTACATGCTTATGATTACCGACTTGAACATGCCGGGCATGGATGGTTTGGAACTGGCAAGGAAAGCCCGGCTGATGGCGCCCAGCATGCCCATCCTGTTAGGCACGGGCAGCGTGTCGCCGGAAATCCCCTGCCTTGCCTTAGAGGCAGGGATAGATACGGTTTTCACTAAACCCTATAATCTCACGGAAGTGTTGGCAACGGTGCAAAGAAGGATAAATGCGGAATAGAAAGGCCCTGCTAAAGCCCGGGCGCGGATTCCCTGCGTTACCGGATCGGAAAGCTGGGGATCGAGGCGAAGCTTTCATGAGGTTTGGGCAAAGCCCAATCTGCCCGCCCAGCGCCGGCGGAGTTCTTCCTTCAGGAGGCCGTGCCCGGTCTTTTCCAGTCGGGGGTCCTCTTGCACCAGCTCGCCGGCGCTGATTCTTGCCTCTTCCAAGATCCTCCCGTCGCGGATAAGGTTGGCGATCCGGAAATCGGGCAGCCCCGACTGGCGGGTGCCCATGAATTCGCCCGGGCCGCGGAGGGCCAGGTCCTCTTCGGCGATTGCAAAGCCGTCCGTCGTCTTTTCCATTATCCGCAGCCGCTTGCCGGCATCGGCGGAACCTGGGCCCTGGGTCAAAAGAATGCAGGTGGAAGGGGTTTCCCCCCGGCCGACGCGGCCGCGCAACTGGTGCAGCTGCGAAAGGCCGAATCTTTCCGCATGTTCAATAACCATCAGCGATGCTTCGGGAATGTCGATTCCTACCTCGATGACCGTCGTCGCCACGAGGAGGTCCATCCTCCGGGTGCGAAAGGCGGCCATGGCTTCTTCCTTCTCGCTTTTTTTCATCTTGCCATGAACGAGCCCAACGCGGTACTGGGGGAAGATTTCTTTCTGCAGGTGCTCGGCCATGCTTGTCGCGTCCTTCATGTCCAGGTTTTCCGATCCTTCAACGAGGGGATAGACGATAAATACCTGATGTCCCTTACCGATTTCCCGAGCGATCGTTTCATAGACCCGGCTGCGCTGGCGTTCGTAAAACACCCTTGTGTGGACGGGTTTATGGCCCGGCGGCATCTCGTCGATTACAGAAACATCGAGGTCGCCGTAGACCGTCATGGCCAGTGTGCGGGGGATGGGCGTGGCCGTCATCACAAGGATGTCCGGATGTTCCCCCTTGGCCCGCAGGGCGGCCCGCTGTGCGACGCCGAAGCGGTGCTGTTCGTCTATAACCGCCAGCCCGAGCTTATGAAATGTTACCCCTTCCTGAAGCAGGGCGTGGGTGCCGACGATGATCCGGGCCTTCCCTTCCCTGATTTGCCCGTACATGTCCTTTTTATCGGTGGCGCTGCTTTTACCGGTGAGGAGGACTACCTCAAGCCCGATTGCCTCCGCCCAATGCTTGATGTTCCGGTAATGCTGCTCCGCCAGGATCTCCGTCGGCGCCATCAGCGCCGCCTGGTAACCGTTGTCGCAGGCCGTGACCAGCGCCGTCATGGCCACCACGGTCTTTCCGCAGCCCACATCACCCTGGAGAAGCCTGTTCATAACGCCGGTCCGGGACATATCCGCTTCGATCTCGCCGATGACACGTTTCTGGGCGGCCGTGAGGGCGAAGGGAAGAATTTGATAGAACCCCGTCACGCCCGGGCCGCCGGTTTTAAAAGCAATGCCCGCCTCCAGGCTCTGTCCTTTTCTCTGGAGAGCGAGGCCCAATTGGAAGAAGAAGAACTCGTCGAAGATGAGCCGCCGGTGGGCCGTCGTCTTGCCGGTATTGAAATCGTCCACGTTCTGATCCGCAGCGGGGAAATGCGCCTGCCCGATGGCTTCCCGGATGTCGATCAAATGCTGTTTATCACATATTTCTTCCGGAATAGGGCTTAAAACGCAATGGGCGTATCCATCCACAACCTGCTTCATGATCCGGCGAATGGTCTTCTGGTAGAGCCCTTCCGTCTCCGAATAGATGGGGACAATGCGTTTGAAGTGCAACAGATTGTCGCTTGCCTGGTCCAGCAACTCAAAATCGGGGTGAAGCATCTCCTTTTGCAATTGAAATTGCCCGATGTTGCCCGTCAGGATTACCTGGTTGTCTTTCTTGAAGATGCTTTTCAGATAGGCCGGGTTTCCCCTGAACCATTTGGCCTTAAGGAGACCGCTGTCATCCGCAATGGTGGCCTCGAAAACGGGCCTCTTTCCATAACGCTTAATTTCCGCAACCTCGACCCTGCCGGCAACGGTTTCCCGCACGCCGACCCGGGCCTGGGAGATAGGCGCCGGAAAGCGCCGATCTTCGTAACGCCGCGGCAGAAAATAGATTATGTCTTCGATGGTCAGCAGGCCTTTGCGTTCCAGCAGACAGGCTATTTTATCGCCCACACCCTTCAACGAGACGACGGGAAGGGCGAGCATTTCCCAACAACGCGCCGATACGGCCAAAGCCGCATCGGCATCGGAGCCGCCGGTGCATGGCGGCATTACGGGCGTGGCCAGGCCGATAAAATCTTCCATTTCACGCAGCAGGAGGAGCGCTTTTTTAACATTTTTTTCCTTCTCCTCACGTTCCAACTGATCGAAGCAGGTAAAAGTGTCGGAGAATTCCGCTAACAATTCCAGCCCCCGGCTCTTTCCGGGAGACCCCGGGCCGGAGAACGATAGATCCGCCATCTCCCGGTTCAGTCTGGCGGCCAGTGTTTTCATCGTATTTTCCAGATCCCTGAGCAGCGGTAGCCGCCGTCCCTCCTCGGCGGCGGCAAAGTTCAGCGGCGCTGCAATCTTTTTTAACAGCTCAAGGCATGGGTTCGGCACAGCGAAAAGACCTTTGTTAATAATATTTTTCAGTGAAATTATTATGATGTGATGACAATCGATAACAAATATTGTCCCTTTTGGCAAGCAGGCGTTTCCCCGTCTTTTCGTTTTGGCGATTCAGTTGTTCTGGGCGCCCTCGGCAATCCATTGCCGTATCGCCCGGTAATCTGAATCTTCGGCAGTCAAAATCCGGCCTGCCGGATGACGATCCGGAGAGGAAGGCATGGAGAGAATCGGGCTCGCCTCGGGCTTGGATTGATACGGGACGGCGAGATCTTTGGCCCCTCTTTTTGCAACTGCATTAACCTTAGATCCGGCATAGGAAGTGAGGTCGATGCCTTTGCTATAATCGACGGTTGTGGAGGGTGATGCCGTATCTGATTCCGTTACCGGGCGGGTTATCGTATTTCCAGGAATGTGACAGGTGGCACATTTGAGCTGGAAAATTGGCAGGATATGTTTCTGGAAACTGAGGTCAGCCGCGGGATAAAGCGCGAGCGTACTATTCGCGGAAACCCACAGCGCTCCACGGCTCGCACGCATGGAATGGTGCATATTGCAACTCATTCGCGAGACGGGGTTCCGCGCATTTCCCACGGGCGCGATAGTGACCATCCCAATGGAGCGGTCGCCGCTCCGTACCCACGCCTTGTATTGCCAGGTTCTTGCATCAAGGGGATCGGCGGGGGTGAACGTGCCGTTTTTATCTTTACGGTAAAGGACTTCAGTGGTTCCATGATTTGCCACACTCCTGGGATTGCTGCAAAGAGTGGAGTAAGTCCAGAAGTTGCCGGCGTCGTTGCTTGTCATGCTTAGTACGTGGCCGTCGATGTCCTGAAGGATGATTTCCGCAGCCGGCAGCGTCTTCTTGGCGGCTCTGTCCTCGTACACCGTTCCGGACATGGTGAAGATGTGATTTGACGCCTTACCGCCGGAGACATGGCAGAGGCCGCAATCATCTCCCCCATGATGCACCCCCTTTCCCGGACCGTTGTCTTTGCCGGGCCTATGGCCTGACGGGGGCGGTTGTAACTTTCTACCGGCGGCGGAAAAATTTAAAGCGTCGTAACCCTCACCCGCCACAAAAGGCACAATTCCAACCAGCAGCAGGCAACACAGCAAAAAGGTAGTAATATTTTTCATCTTGTCTCCCCCAAAGCGGATTCGAAATTCTATACATTTATTGGGCTATTGTGATTGTTAAACAACTACAGTAGGCATGAATGTCAGGCAATAAGGATTAAATGGGAGTAAAATAGCAGGTATACGCTACCTTTGCGTACAGAAATTCGCTTTGACTTCTGATCCCGGCCTATGTATCATCTCACGCCTTACCTCCCCAGCGGTGGAAGAATCAGGAGGGAAACCTCCCCAGGCGGCCGTAGGTAGCCCTTATGAAACTTTCAGTAGTCATTCCCTGCTATAACGAAGCGGGCACGATCGAAAAAATTATCGCGGCCGTCTTACGCGCCCCCTATCCCGATAAGGAAATTATCATCGTGGACGACTTTTCCAGCGATGGGACAAGAGAAATTCTGCAAGCCAAAATCGCCGCGCAGGTCAGCCGCATCATTTACCAGCCTTCCAATCAGGGGAAGGGTGCGGCCCTGCGGGCGGGTCTGAAAGAGGCGACGGGCGACATCGTTATTATTCAAGACGCCGACCTGGAGTATGATCCTGAGGAATATCCCAAGGTCCTGCAGCCGATTATCGACGATAAGGCGGACGTTGTCTTCGGTTCCCGTTTTGTGGGCAGCGGCCCGCATCGAGTGGTCTATTTCTGGCATCGCGTGGGCAACGGTCTGCTGACCCTTTTCTCCAATATGTTGAGCAACCTGAATCTAACGGATATAGAAACCTGCTATAAAGCCTTTCGCCGGGAGGTAATTCAATCGATTACCATCCAAGAAAACAGGTTCGGTTTCGAGCCCGAGATCACGGCCAAGGTCGCCCGCAAAGGGGTGCGCATCTTCGAGGTGGGTATCTCTTACTATGGCCGCACCTATCGGGAAGGCAAAAAGATAAATTGGCGCGATGGCCTTTGGGCTCTTTACTGCATAGTGAAATATAATCTCAAGGAAATCGGCGGGAGCTTCAGGGGCTTATGAAGGCAAAATTCGCAATGTTTTTAGTAAATCCCCGCCTCTTCGTATCCGCCTTTTTCCTCTGCTATCTGGCCATCGGCCTTTCCGTTTACAAAGACTACGGCATTTCCTGGGATGAGCCTACCCACCGTCAGATAGCCATGGTTAATGCCAAACATCTGGCGGCGATTTTCCTGCCCGGATTTCATCCGCCCGAGTTTGCCGCGCTGCCTTCCTGGACCGATTACTCAGCCAAACAATACGGGATCGTTTTCGATTTGCCCATGTACATTGCCGAGAGACTGCTCGGCTATAATGGGCACATGCCCGAAGCTTACTATCTCCGCCACCTCTGCGCTTTTCTCCTCTTTTACGTTGCTGTCTTTTTTTTCTATTTGATCGTGAGAAACCGTTTTGATAGCCGGCCGTTGGGAATTACTGGTTGCCTTTTCCTCATCCTTACTCCCCGCTTTTTCGCCGAATCGTTCTATAGTAAGGACTTGATATTTATGTCTTTATTTGTTATCTCTATCTATTTCTTCCTCCGTTATTTGAATCGAAAAACTCTCGGGAGCGCCTTCTTGTTCGGCCTGGCCTCCGCCTTGCTGGTGGACCAGCGCATAACGGGTGTGTTTGTCCCCTGCCTGGCTGCCGGTATGGCGGGTATCGAGACCTTTAAAACGGAGCATCCTTTTCAAAAGCTGCTGAACAAATTATTTCCCCTGCTGGTATACCTGCTTTCCTTCCTGTCTTTTACCATCCTTTTTTGGCCTTACCTATGGGATAGCCCTGTGCAAAATTTCGTTAGTGCATTTATCAAGATGAACAGGTTTCCCATCTCTTACGATGTTCTTTACCTGGGCAAATTTATAAAATCTACGGCGGTGCCTTGGCATTACGTTCCCCTATGGATCATGATCACAACGCCGCTCCTGTACATTTTTTTCTTTTTGCTCGGTTTTTTCTTGGTGATCAGAGGTGTGATAGGAAGCGGTCTCAAACTTTACTCGAATGATAAGGAACGGGAGGACTTCCTGTTTCTTCTGAACTTCCTGATACCGTTAGTTGCGGTGATTTTTTTGAATTCCGCTCTCTACGACGGATGGCGGCACGTGTATTTTATTTATGCGCCCTTTCTGCTGATCGCCATGACCGGCTTGGCCAAGGTGTTAGGCGGCATGGAGAAAGGAAAAGCGAGCCGGCCACGGCGGGCGGCCATTGGCGCGCTTGCCGTAGTCGTCTTGAGCATTACCATGACGGCCTACCAGATTATCCGCGCTCATCCCTTTCAGAATGTTTATTTCAACCTCCTGGCGGGAAATAATGCCGGGGAGAATTTCGAATTGGATTACTGGGGGCTTTCTTTTCGCCGCGGGTTGGAATATGTTGTCAGAAACGACGGCCGGCCGGTCATCAAACTGGCGGCGAATACGATAGCGCCTCTTATCAACAACGCCGTCTTCTTAGAAAAAAAGGATGCAGGGAGAGTGTATTTGGCTGATCTTAAGCAGGCGGACTATTTCCTGACCAATTACCGCTGGCATCCGCAGCCTTACGCGTATGCCCATGAGGTCTACAGCGTAACCGTCGATAACATTAAGATCCTGTCCGTGTTTAAACTCCGCTGAAGGAGCGCGATTTCTCAATGAATGAAGGGGATTTAAGGGAACAGATTGCCGCGCTGGTGGCTGAATTCCATCGCTTAAGAAGCGCCGGGCAGTCTTTTGTCCCGGGCCACAGTCCCGTCCCTTACGGGGGAAGGATTTTTGATGAGCAGGAAATGCAGGCGGCGGTTGAAGCCAGCCTGGATTTTTGGTTGACGGAGGGGCGTTTTGCCGGGGAGTTCCAGGAGATGCTGGCCGCCAAGGTCGGCGCCCGGCATGCCCTCTTGACCAATTCCGGTTCCTCGGCCAATCTTCTGGCCGTCACGGCCCTGACTTCCCACCTCCTGGGAAGTCGCCGCCTGCAGCCGGGCGATGAAATTATTACCGTGGCCGCCGCTTTCCCGACGACGGTGAACCCCATCATCATGAACGGCCTCATCCCCGTTTTTGTCGATGTGGACATCCCCTCGTACAATGTCAACGTCGCTGGGATAAAGGCGGCGCTGAGTTCGCGCACGCGCGCCATCTTCCTGGCGCACACCCTGGGCAATCCCTTCAACCTTGATAAAATCTTGAAAATTGTCCGGGAGCGGGAGCTTTTCCTGATCGAAGATTGCTGCGACGCCCTCGGCTCCACCTATACACTCAACACTGGTTCAGTTGCACCCAACACCCAACACCCAACACCCAACACTGGTTCAGTTGCACTCAACACTCAACACTCAAAACTCAACACTCAGTTTCTTGGTTCCTTCGGGCACTTATCCACCTTTAGCTTCTACCCGGCCCATCACATCACCCTGGGCGAAGGCGGGGCGGTTCTGACTTCGGATGCAAACTTGGCCCAGGCCTTACGCTCACTTAAGGATTGGGGACGGGACTGTTTTTGCGGGCCTGGTATAAGCAATGCCTGCGGGCGGCGTTTTTCGGCGCGCCATGGCAATCTCCCCGCGGGTTATGACCACAAATACGTTTATTCGCATATCGGCTATAACCTGAAGGCGACGGATATACAGGCGGCCATCGGCGTCGAGCAGCTCAAAAAGCTGGATCGCTTTTGCGCCGCCCGCCGCGAGAATTTTACCCTGCTCTTGGCCGGCTTAAAAGAATATGAAAAGTTCTTCCACCTGCCCGTGGCCGAGGCCGGAGGCGATCCGGCCTGGTTTGCCTTTCCGCTCACGGTCCGGGAAGGGGCCGGCTTTACGCGCACCGAGCTGACCGCTTACCTGGGCGAACATCTGGTCGAGACCAGGAATCTTTTTGGCGGCAATCTCCTCCGCCAGCCGGCCTATCTGGGAATTTCCCATCGTAAGATCGGTGATTTGGCCAATACGGACCGCATCATGAACGATACCTTTTTCCTCGGTGTCTATCCGGGTTTAGGGAAAGAGCAGATCGATTACGTGTTAAAGACGATAAATGACTTCATAAAGCGGAAAGGATTGAAAGGATAGCGATGTTCGGCGATTTCTTTAAAGATAAGGCTGTCCTGATTACCGGCCATACGGGTTTTAAAGGGTCATGGCTTGCCCTGTGGCTTCGTGAACTGGGTGCGGACGTAACCGGCCTGGCCCTGCCGCCGCCGACCTCGCCTGCGCATTTTGAGCTGGTCCGGATGCGGGAGCTGATCAACCATATCGAGGGCGATATTAGAGATAGTAACGTTGTCGGGAAAGCCTTTGCCAGGTCAAAGCCAGAAATAGTCTTTCACCTGGCGGCTAGGGCAGTGGTCAGCGATTCCTACGCGGAGCCGAAAACAACCTTTGATATCAATATCGGCGGCACGGTCAATATCCTGGAAGCCATGCGCCGCTGTCCCTCCGTCAAGGCGGCGGTTTTCATTACCTCCGATAAGTGTTATGAAAACAAGGAATGTGAGCGTGGCTACCGGGAGGATGATCCGCTGGGCGGCCACGACCCTTACAGCGCCAGCAAGGGGGCTGCCGAGATTGTCTGCGCCGCCTATCGCCGGTCCTACTTTGCGGAAAGCGGGAGCGGTCCTTATCTCGGTTTTGCCACCGCCCGCGCCGGCAATGTTATTGGCGGCGGGGATTGGGCTAAGGACCGTATCATTCCGGATTGCATACGCGCGCTTGCCAATGGCCAGCCGGTTGTCCTCCGCAATCCCCAAGCGGTCCGTGCCTGGCAGCATGTCCTCGATCTGCTTTCGGGTTATCTGCTCCTGGCAAAGTTGCTGAGCGGGGATGGGGAAAGATATTCCGGAGCCTGGAATTTTGGTCCTCCGGAAGACGGACAGATCCCGGTTATCAACCTGGTGGAGAAGGTGCTGGCCTCCTGGGGAGGCGGCAGTCTTGCCAATATGGCGGCCCGCGAGGGCGCCTTTCATGAGGCCAACATGCTTAAGCTTTGTACCGACAAGGCGAGACGGGAGCTGAACTGGCGGCCCTTTCTTGGCAACAGCGCCGCGATAAAATGGGCAGTGGATTGGTATAAGGCCTGGTACCTGCAGGAGGCAGACTTGCGCGATGTGTCGCTCCGGCAAATCAGAGAATTCAGCAGGATAGCCGGGCAGGAAGGATTCTAATGGAGAAAATGGAGAAAAAATTTCCTGTGGTTATTCTTTGCGGAGGGCAGGGGACGCGCCTGCAGGAGGAAACGGCCTATAAACCCAAGCCGATGGTGGAAATCGGCGGCCGTCCCATCCTTTGGCACATCATGAAGCATTATTCCCGCTATGGTTTTCATGAATTCTACCTGGCCCTGGGATACAAGGGGGAAATGATCAAAAAATATTTCCTCGATTTCTATGCCCTGAATCAGAACTTTTCGGTTTCCCTGGAAAATGGTCAGGTACGGATGATTCAGGAAGACGGTGCGGAGCCGTGGCAAGTTCATCTTATCGATACGGGGCAGGGCACGATGACGGGCGGTCGCTTGAAAAAACTCGCTTCTCTCCTCGGTAAGAGGACCTTCTTAATGACTTACGGCGACGGCGTCAGCGATGTCGATCTGGCCAAGCTGTTGTCCTTTCATCAGGAACAGCAGGGGTTGGCCACCCTTACGGCGGTGCGTCCTCCCGCCCGTTTTGGCGCGATCGCCTTCGATGGGCACCGGGTCAAGGATTTCAAAGAGAAATCGACCATTCACGAAGGCTGGATTAATGGCGGTTTTTTCGTCATTGAATCCCAGGCGCTGGATTTTATCGAAAGCGATGTCTTGTGGGAACATGAGCCGATGGAGCGCTTGGCGTCAAGGGGGAGCCTCTTTGCTTTCCGTCATGACGGTTTTTGGCAGTGCATGGATACCGCCCGTGATTTGAAGTACCTGGAAGCGCTGTGGGAAAGTGGCCAAGCTCCCTGGAAAACGTGGTAAATAATTTATGTCAATTAACAAGTGTAGAGTATGCGGGCATAAATTGTTTGAGGAACCATTGCTGCGTTATGAGAATATGCCAAAGGCTGCTCAATATTTACCGGACGCGGAGTTGCTCGGAAGTGACAAGGGAGCTGATTTGGAACTCTGCCAGTGTTCTGGTTGCGGATTGGTGCAGCTAAGTAATGATCCGGTTCCTTACTATCAGGAAGTTATCCGCGCCTCCGCCGTTTCCGAGGAAATGAAAAAATTCCGCACGAAACAATTCCGTGACTTCGTAGAGAAATATTACCTCCAGGGAAAGAAAGTTATCGAGATCGGATGTGGTTGCGGCGAGTTTCTATCCCTTATGCAGCAAAATGATATAGAGCTCTATGGTGTGGAGGCTTCAGAAAAATCGGTTCTGCAGTGCGCAAGAAGCGGCCTGACGGTTTCAAAGGGATTTATCCAGGGTACTGATTATCGGTTGGAACTTGCCCCCTTTGCCGCTTTTTTTATGCTGAATTTCCTTGAGCACCTGCCAGATCCGAACTCAACTCTTAGCGGGATTTATTGTAATTTAACCGATGAGGCACTAGGACTTGTCGAAGTACCGAATTTTAATATGATTTTGCGAAAGAATCTCTTTTCCGAATTTATCGCCGATCATTTATTGTATTTTACCAGAGAGACGCTTACGACAACGTTAAGACTAAACGGATTTGATGTTATTGATTTTAATGAGGAGTGGTACGATTATGTCATTTCGGTGGTCGTAAGAAAAAGAAAGAAACTGGATTTGTCGAATTTTTATGGATGCCAGGCGAAACTGAAAGACGAGATCGAGGGATTTATCCGTCCTTTTGGTTATAAAAGAGTGGCGGTGTGGGGAGCAGGGCATCAGGCGTTGGCGATCATCTCTTTGCTCTCGATAGCCGATAAGCTCAAATATGTCGTTGATTCTGCAACATTCAAACAGGGCAAATTCACGCCGGCGACGCATGTGCCCATAGTATCTCCTGAGAAGCTTAATTCAGACCCGGTGGATGCCCTTATCGTTATGGCGGCCGGTTATGCCGATGAAGTGGCAAATAATATTCGACGGGAATTTGCCGGCAAGATGAGCATTGCGATATTGAGAGATTTCGGATTGGAAGTCTTTTAGGAAACTTTAAGGGAACGAAATGGCAAAGCGCGGCAACCTTGATGATAATCCCTTGAAAGAAGATCTGGATCAAATTCTTGACCGTACCCAGGGTTTATGGGAAGAGTTGCGGGGTAAAAGACTGTTCATCACCGGCGGCACAGGTTTTTTTGGTTGCTGGTTTCTGGAGAGTTTCGCCTGGGCAAATGAAAAACTGGGTTTGAACGCCTCCATGCTCGTTTTGACGCGGGATTTAGAAACTTTCCAAAGAAAAGCACCGCACTTGGCGGGCCACCCATCCATAGCCTTCCATGCCGGTGACGTTTGCGCATTCGATTTTCCCAGGGGAGAGTTTCCCTACGTTATCCATGCCGCCGCATCCTTAAGTTCCAACCCCAGCGGGGAAGATTCATTGCCCATATTCGATACCATTGTTGATGGTACACGACATACGCTCGAGTTCGCGAAACAATGCGGAGCGAAGAAATTTCTTCTGACCAGCTCCGGGGCCGTCTATGGTAAACAGCCTGCTGGTATAACCCATATCCCGGAAGACTATCCGGGAGCCCCCGATCCTGCCGCCTGGCAGTCCAGCTATGGCGAGGGTAAGAGGGTGGCGGAACACCTGGCTGTCCTCCATGCCAGGCAATATGGTTTTGAAACAAAGATTGCCCGGTGTTTTGCCTTTCTGGGGCCCTATCAACCTCTTAATGGCCACTGGGCGATCGTGAATTTCATCCGTGACGGCCTCAGGGGCGATTCAATCCTGATAAAGGGGGACGGCACGCCCTACCGGTCTTATTTGTACGCGGCAGATTTGATCGTTTTCTTGTGGACGATCCTTTTCAAAGGCGAATCCTGTCTTCCCTATAATGTGGGCTCTGATTCAGAAATTGATATTCGCTCCCTAGCAGAAATTGTATCTTCCGCTTTTGAAATTAAAAAAGGTGTTGTTGTCTCCGGGAAGTGCGCTCTAACCGCTGATGTTGATCGCTATGTTCCGTCCACAAAACGGGCTCGGGAGAAATTGAATTTAAAACAGGAAATAGCCTTACAAGAGGCGATTAAAAGAACGATTAAATACATAAAATTTAGCGAGGTAAACAGATGAATAACATGGCAATTGGTAATCACAAAATTGGGAATGGATGTCCCTGTTACATCGTAGCGGAGATAGGCATTAATCATAATGGCGATATTGAAATTGCCAAAAAATTGATCGACCTGGCAAAAGTGGCGGGCTGCGACGCTGTTAAGTTTCAAAAACGAACGGTAGAAGTTGTTTACTCTGCTGACGAATTGGCAAAACCGCGGGAAAGTCCCTATGGAGACACGAACGGCGATTTGAAGTATGGATTGGAGTTTGAGTTAGAGGAATATGAGGAGATAGACCGTTATTGCAAAGGGAAAAAAATCGATTGGTTTGCCTCCTGTTGGGATGAAGGGGCGGTGGATTTTATCGATCAATTCGATGTCCCATGCTATAAAATTGCCTCGGCCAGCCTCACCGACGATCAACTGGTCCTTCATACCAGGGGGAAAGGACGGCCCATAATTTTATCCACGGGCATGAGCACCTTGGAGCAAATCGACCACACTGTCCAAATACTCGGGAATGACGATTTGGCGATTCTCCATGCAACAAGTACCTATCCGGCAAATTATGATGAGCTTAATTTAGCCGTTATTCCCATGCTGCAGGAGCGTTACAGCGTTCCGGTCGGTTATTCAGGCCATGAGACGGGTATCCCAACGTCTGTTGCCGCCGTAGCAATGGGGGCCTGTATTGTGGAACGGCATATCACCCTGGAAAGAAGCATGTGGGGATCTGATCATGCCGCTTCTTTAGGCCCCAGTGGTATCCTGCAAATGGTGCGGGACATCCGCCTCCTGGAGATGGCCATGGGCGACGGCATCAAGAAGGTGGTGGAACGTGAGAAGCCGATTATCAAGAAGCTGCGGCGTAAAGGGTGATTTTGTGGATAAGATTAAAGCGATTGCCTTGGATATCGATGGCGTTTTGACGGATGGTAACTTTTACTGGGGATTTAACGGGGAAGAACTGAAGAAATTTTCCTTCGCCGATATCATGGGAGTTTCCTTGGGACGTCAAGCCGGCTTGATATTTGCCCTGATTTCCGGCGAGGATAATACTTTGATAGATCGTTTTGCCGATAAAATGGGCATCGTTGATATTTACCGGGGAAGCAAGGACAAGGCGGCGGCCCTCAATGACTTTTCCCAAAAATACGATCTTGAGTTATCTCAAATCTGTTTTATGGGAGACGATGTCAATGATTTAAAGGCCTTGGCCTTGGCCGGCCTGTCGGTAGCACCTGCCAATGCTCACCATAAGGTGAAAGAGCAGGTAAAGCTGGTAACGAAGAAGAGCGGCGGTCAGGGTGCGGTAAGGGAGCTGGTGGATTTAATACTGGCAAGTAAGAACGACTAAGTGGCGATAATGAAACTTTCCGATTACGTAATCCGGTTTATTGCCCAGCAGGGAGTCAGGCATGTGTTCATGCTTCCCGGCGGCGGCGCCATGCATTTGGTGGATTCAGTGGGCAGATGTAAAGAACTGGAATACATCTGCAACCTTCATGAACAGGCCTGCGCTATTGCTGCGGAATCCTACGCACGTTTTACCGATAATTTGGGTGTCGTCCTGGTGACTACCGGTCCGGGAGGGACAAACACAATTACCGGTCTGGCAGGGGCATGGCTGGAATCAACCCCCTGCCTTTTTATTTCCGGGCAGGTAAAGCGGGCGGATATGAAAAAAGATCTGGGCGTAAGGCAGTTGGGTCCCCAGGAACTGGATATCGTGTCGCTGGTAAAGACCATAACCAAATATGCGATTACGATAACTGACCCGGCAAGCATCAGGTATCACTTGGAAAAGGCGGTAGGGCTCGCTAAATCCGGCCGGCCCGGGCCGGTTTGGCTCGACATCCCTCTTGATGTGCAGGCTGCCCAGATTGATCCGGAGATCCTGGAAGGATTTGACCGGGCAAGGGTGAGCAAGGATGCCGAAGATGCGGCCCAACTCGCCGCTAAAGCAGCCGAGACCATTGCCTTGCTCAATCAAGCGGAGCGGCCGGTATTACTGATTGGCCATGGGGTACGGGTGGCCCACGCCCGCACTCTCTGTTTGCAGTTGATCGATCGTTTGCAAATCCCGGTATTAACGACGTGGACGGCTAAAGATATCTTATGGGACACTCATCCCCTCAATTTCGGCAGCCCGGGGATTATTGCCCCCCGCGGATCCAACTTCACCTTGCAAAATGCCGATTTGTTAATCGCGATCGGGGCGAGGCTCGACGCTGCGGTTACCGGTTTCGATAAATCCCTTTTCGCGCGGGGCGCAAAAAAAGTTATCGTGGATGTCGATGGCGCCGAACTGGAAAAATTTCAGATACCTTTGGATATTCCTATTTGTTGTGATGCGGCGTCGTTTATCAGCGAGATGCTGCATAAGTCCTCATCCATTGCCATAAGAGATCGCAGTGCCTGGCTAAGGCGTTGCCAGGCATGGCAAGAAAAGTATCCCATCGTTACTATGGAATCCAGGCCGCAAAAGGATTACGTAAATTCATACGTATTTGCCGCGACGTTATCGGAAATGCTGGACAGGGACGATCTCGTTATTCCGGGAAGTTCGGGAGCGGCCCTTGACACGTTTTTCTTAGCCTTGAAGATAAAAGAGGGACAACGGGTTTATAATACGGGCTGTCTGGGGGCCATGGGGTTTGGTATCCCCGCCAGCATCGGCGGCTGCATCGCCAGCGGCAGAAGGCGCACGATCTGTCCCGATGGCGATGGTGGATTTCAAATGAATATCCAGGAGTTGGAAACTGTTGCCCGTTTGGACCTGCCCATAAAGTATTTTGTCCTGAATAATCGAGGTTATGCCTCAATTCGCGGGATGCAGCAAGGCCACTTTGCCGGCCGTTTAGTGGCCTGCGATCGCTCCAGCGGGCTTACCCTGCCGGATGTGGTAAAGCAGGCCGAGTCCTACGGCATTGCCGGGACCCGCATTAAAAATCATGAAAACCTTAAAGAAAGGATTGCGGGGATTCTGCAAGCGCCGGGTCCTCATGTATGCGATGTGATGCTTGACCCCGCCCAGGTCCTGGCACCAAAAGTCTCATCCTATGTGCGCCCCGACGGATCGATCGTGAGCAAGCCGCTGGAAGACCTGTGGCCTTTTTTAGATCGCGGGGAATTTTTGGATAACATGATTATCCCGGTACTGGAAGAGAATTAAGGTAATTTGAGAAGCCGAAACTTTCTCTTGATTAGGGAGTGATTTTGACGGGTAACGTTGCGAAAGTTTTAATAGTGGGTTTAGGAAGCATTGGGCAGCGCCATGTCCGTAACTTGCGGCACCTCCTGGGCCAAAAGATAGAAATCATGGCCTACCGGTCCCGCAAGCTGACTCATGTAATTACGGAACAGGCGTCCATTGAGCTAAGTCAAAATGTCGAGGAACAATACGATATCCGCGTCTTCGCTAGTCTGGAGACGGCGCTGGATCAAAAGCCGGACGCCGTCTTTATCTGCAATCCCCCTGATAGGCATTTGTCCACGGCCCTGGCGGCGGCCAAGCAGGGTTTTTCATTATTTATTGAAAAGCCGCTTTCCCACAATTATGACCAAGTTACCGAGCTGATAGAGCTAGTTGAAGAAAAGCGGCTTGTTTCTTTTGTCGGTTACCAGATGCGTTTCCATCCTTGCCTCCAGAAGGTGCAGGCGCTTATATGCGAGGGGAGGATCGGCGCAATACTATCGGTAAACGTTGAAATTGGTGAGTATCTTCCCGGGTTTCACCCCTATGAGGATTACCGGAAGATGCACGAGTCGCACCGGGACCGCGGCGGCGGCGTAATTCTTTCACAAATTCATGAGTTGGACTACATATATTGGCTTTTTGGCTTGCCCAAGCGGGTCTTTGCCTTGGGCGGGCATCTGAGCAAATTGGAGATAAACGCCGAAGACACGGCGAGTATTCTCATGGAACACGAGATTGCAGGTAAATCCATCCCGGTCCATCTCCATCAGGATTTCCTCCAGCGTCCCCCGACCCGAACTTGCCGGATTATTGGTGAGGAGGGCAAAATCCTGGTGGATCTGCGCGTACCTAACGTGCATATTTTCAATAACCGGGGATACCTTGCTGAAGCCATCAGTTATGAAAGTTTTCAGCGCAATCAACTATTTTTAGAGGAAATGACGCATTTTCTGGGTTGCCTGCAGGAAAAACGGGTACCGCTGGTTACGGTGCGCGATGCTGCCCGGAGCTTGAGAATGGCGCTTGCCGCCGGAGAATCGCTTGCGACCGGAAAGGTCGTGGAACTGGGGTGCGAGGTATGAAAGATTTGAGACAGGGTTTGTTCGATCTCACCGGACGAGTGGCCATTATCACGGGTGGTACCGGATTTCTCGGACGACAACACGCCGAGGTCATTGCCGGTGCCGGCGGCATCCCGGTAATGGCTGATATCGCCTTGCCCGATAATTTACCGCAAAATGAGGTATGGAATGAACGTTTTGGCGAGTCGGCGTGCGCGCTTCAGGTTGATATCACCGATCCGGACTCCCTTCAGACTTTGCTTTCCCAAGTCTTGGGCCGTTATGGGCGCATCGATATTCTGATCAATAATGCTGCCAACAATCCCAAAATGGAAAATCGGGCCGACACGGAATTTTCCCGTTTGGAGTTATTTCCTTTAAAGCAATGGGAGGACGACTTAGCGGTCGGATTGACCGGTGCCTTTCTTTGCAGCAAGATTATCGGCGGTGAAATGGCGCGTCGTAAGAAGGGGGTAATCGTCAATATCGCCTCTGACTTGGCCTTGATTGCACCTGATCAGCGCCTCTATCGCCAGGCCAGATTGCCCGAGGAAAAGCAGCCTGTAAAACCGGTAACATATTCCGTCGTGAAAACCGGGCTGCTCGGATTGACTCGCTATCTGGCGACTTACTGGGCCGGCAGCGGTGTGCGGGTTAATGCTATTTCGCCGGGTGGGATCTTTAATGGCCAGTCCGATGAATTTGTCCAGAAGTTGAACAAATTGATTCCTTTGGGGCGCATGGCGCATCTGAATGAATATCAGGGCGCCATGCTGTTTTTGTGTTCCGATGCTTCTTCATACATGACCGGTGCGAACTTAGTTATCGATGGCGGTAGGAGTTGCTGGTGAGCTTGAGAAAAATATTTATTGCTTCGCCTCATCAGAAGCGCTTCGCATGCCTAGCTGAAGTTTATCGCTGGAGTTATTAATGGATAATCACCTGCTATCGGGCATATTGGAAAAGCATAAAGGCAAACGAATAATAATCTTTGGCGCCGGTGCAGGTGGCCAGACCATTTATTGTGATGCCGTAAGTGCCGGTGCAGAAGTTTTGTATTTTGTTGATAATAAAAAACATGGCAGTACTCTTTATGGAAAGTCAGTTAGATCGCCCTATGATATTTTATATGAGAATATTGATGAAATTCTTGTTATCACCGGCGCCTGCCAGGTGAGCGATGTTCTTCAAATGAAAGAACAACTGTCGGGGTTTGGCCTAAAATGGGGAACAAATTTTGAAACACCGGATTTCAATAAGCTGTATGCAAGGTTAGATTATATTGATCCGATGCTGGGATACAACCGCAGCGGGGATGAGCTGGCTGGATTCAAAATATATGCAGGAGTTGCGAAGGGTGTCAAAAAGATAATTATCCTTGGTGGATCTACTACAGATTACTCTTTTGGCGGCTATAAATCGTGGCCGGAGTTGCTACATGAAAAATTCGTGAGTAATAAGATTGATGCGACAATTTATAATGGTGCTATAGCTGGTTATTTTTCAGCGCAGGAGATGATAAAGGTGATAAGGGACTGTTTAAGTCTGTATCCTGATGTGATCATTACCTTCGATGGAATTAATGATGCGGTACAGCAAACTGTGCCAGGATATCCAATGTATCACCCCTATTCAAAGAAAGCTTTTGACTTGATGTTTGCCTCTACGCCGCGCAAAGATATCAACATCAATAATGAGCTGAAAGGCGTAACGTACGGTATCTATCAGGATTTGCCGCAACACGAATCGTGGTATAAAAACCTACGGATTATCAAGGCGATTTGCCAGGAGTTTAATGTTTCGTTTTTCCCCTTCTTGCAGCCCAATTCCTTGTATAGTACGCGGGAAGACAAAGATAGCGGTGCGGTTGACGAAAGGTATGTAATGATCAATAACTTTTACGATAAGGCGGTGAGTCTTACAAAATCATCGGGATTCATTATTGACGCAACAAGTATTTTAGATGGAGTGAGAGATGCCTATTTCGATTTTGTTCATTATACAGAAATAGGAAATTACGTTATTGCAGAATATATTTATGAAACTATCAAGCACAAACTTATTTAAAGCTGCCTAATGGCTATCAAATATATGGAATAATCTATCAGCATGAATATTTTGGGAATTTCTGCATTATATCATGACAGCGCTGCCTCGTTGATTGTCGATGGTGAGATAATCGCTGCCGCCCAAGAGGAGCGTTTTACCAGAAATAAACACGACGCGAATCTACCGGTCAATGCGATCCGGTACTGTCTTGACCATGCAGATTTGATTCCCGAAGAACTTGATGCTGTCTGCTATTACGACAATCCGCTCTTGACTTTGGACCGATGGCTAAAGAATTGCGTCGCTGAAGGGCAGCGCAGTGAAAAGCTGATTGAAAAGTCTTTCCAGAGCATTTTTTCGAACAAGATGTGGATCCATGAGGCGATTAATGCAGTGCTTGGTGGTTTGGGAAAAAAAGGCAAGCTACTGGCCTGCGAACATCATATTTCGCATGCCGCTTCGGCATTTTACCCGTCACCTTTCAAAAGCGCTGCTCTAATCACCATTGACGGCGTGGGTGAATGGGCCACAACCACGGTTGGCTGCGGACGTGATAATGAACTGCAAATAATTAAGCAAATAAATTATCCGCATTCTCTGGGGCTACTGTATAGCGCTATGACGTATTTTTGCGGTTTTAAGGTGAATTCCGGTGAATATAAGTTGATGGGGTTGGCACCATACGGCGAAGCTTGTTATTATGATGCCATTATGGATAATCTTATCGAGGTCAAGGAGGATGGATCTTACCGCCTGAACACTGAATACTTTACATTCACCAGAGATACCTCGATGACGAATGATGATTTTTGCGGTTTGTTCAGTGGTAGGAGACGAGAGGCTGAGAGTCCCATCACCAAGCGGGAAATGGACTTGGCTGCGTCAATTCAGAAAGTCACGGAAGAAATCATCATCAAGATTGCCAGGACTGCCCGGACGATTACGGGCGAGAAATATTTGTGCCTGGCAGGTGGAGTGGCGCTGAATTGTGTCGCCAACGGTAAACTTCTAAGAGAAAATATCTTCGAAGATATCTGGATTCAACCAGCTTCCGGCGATGCAGGAGGGAGCCTTGGATGTGCTTTGTACGCTTACCATCACTACTTCAATAAAGAGCGAAAAATAGAAATACGCGATACGCAACGGAATAGTTACCTGGGGCCGAAATTTTCCCCAGATGAGATCATGTGTTTCCTTGAGGCTAAGAAGATTAAGTATCGGCAAATTGAAAACCGCGAGATACTGGCGCGGGAGGTTGCCGCATTATTGGCGGGGAACAAGGCAGTGGGATTGTTGTCCGGCCGTATGGAATTTGGTCCCCGTTCTTTGGGCAATCGAAGCATAATTGCCAATTCAATGACCAGCGGGATGCAGTCGAAATTAAATCTGAAAATCAAATTCCGGGAATCATTCAGGCCCTTTGCGCCAACAGTGCTGGCGGAACGTGCCGGCCAATTTTTTGACTTGGACAAAGAAAGCCCATATATGTTGCTCGTAGCTCCGGTCAGGGAAAATCTCCGTAAACCCTTTAATTTGCAGTCCATGGTTGAAAAAAACGGTGAGAATATGTTGCCGGTAGTCAATGAGGACCGCTCGATTATTCCCGCAGTGACACACGTTGATTACTCAGCCAGGGTACAGACGATTAATCAGGCAGATAACCCTTTCTACTATGCAATTATCAAGGAATTTGAGCGGATTACCGGCTGTCCCGTTGTTGTGAATACGTCATTTAATGTCCGCGGTGAGCCCATTGTATGCAATCCCGCACAGGCTTATTTGTGCTTCATGCGCACGGGATTGGACGCCTTGGTTTTGGAAAACTGCGTTATCATGAAAAGTGAGCAATCGAAACTGGAAGACGACGCTAATTGGAGGATTGAATATGAGCTTGACTAATCAGGAGATGTTAAAAATTTTTCAAACGGCATCAAAGCTACATGATATTGCAGGTGCTGTTTATCCCGAAAGAGCAAGCAGCGAAGACAGCTTCTTCCAGGACCGGAATGACCTGAAGCTATTCGGGAAGACTATCTTTGAATATTCATTTGACAATCCCGTACAATTGAGAGACAGACTTACAGAAATGTGGAAATATCAAGATGCGGAATATATGAAACAATTCGTCAATATTTGCCTCGTGGCTGCATTTAAGTACAAGACGTCTCTTGAAAAACCTGAACAAGGGATATCGGCTTTTATTTATGAATTTTGATGGTTTCTAGCCATAAACCTTATCTTCAGCGCTATGCTTAAGCTTATGAATTTCAAATTTGTATTTAAGAAAAAGGGATAGTTGCAGTATGACCATGAGCGTTTTGCAGATGCGGAAACATATTAAGGAGCTGGTCGCTCGGAAAAGGAATTATCGGGAGGAGATCAAAGACTTAATCGGCAGCTACGAATATGTTGTATTCTACGGCTGCGGCGCAATTCTCGGTAGTATTGTTGATTCTTGGAATAAGTATATCGGTCGGAACATTGATTTTTGTTGCGACAGCAACACCGAAAAATGGGGCAATTACTTTTGCGGAATCAAGTGCTTATCGACGGAAGAATTGATGGTTTTAAAAGATAAGTGCACTGTCTTTGTCACTATCGGTGAATTCAAGCCGGTATTTGATTTCTTGCGAAGTAATGGATTCGCTTCAGTTAATGTTATCTTCAAGGCGGATCTCGTCGCTACCGATTTTTTTGCTAGTCATGGACCTGACGAGATTGTCGCTAATCTATGTAAAATCTATGAGTTGCTAGCTGATGGGCAATCCGCAAAAGTTTTTAATGCTATTATTTCCCGGGTTTTTGGAGATGGAAAAAGTCATGAAATTATGAGGGATGTCTGCGAGAAGCATCAGTATTTCCCCTTGGATATAATAAAGCTGACGAAAAGTGAAAGATTTGTTGACATTGGCGCATTCAATGGCGATACGGTCAAGGAATTTATTGATCATGCGAAAGGTAAATTTGACGAAATTTTCGCATTTGAACTTGATGCTATCAATTTCAAGTCATTGCAGGAAAATGTAAAGATTCTACCCAATAGTGATAAAATAAGAATTTTTAACTTGGGAATATGGAGTAGCGAATGCGACATTCCGTATAACATAGGAAAAACTGAAAGCAGCATTGGGCGAGGTGAGGGCATGGCTCATCTCGTTCCGCTTGATGCCGTACTTAAGAACGAAGAAGTCACTTTCATCAAGATGGACATTGAGGGCGCTGAGCCACAAGCTTTGCTGGGGGCTCAGAACATCATCAGGGTGCAGAAACCGAAATTGGCAATCTGTATTTACCATGATTTTTGCCACCTCTGGGAAATTCCGCTTTATATCAAGGAATTGGTTCCGGAATACAAGATTTTTCTACGTCACCATACCGACTTGGCGTACGAAACGGTATGTTACGCAGTGGCTTAGAGGAGAAGTTTCCATGCAAACAGAAAAAGAGATCGAAAACGCCAAGCGAGCGAAATTACGTCTGGAAAAACCAGCCGTATATGACAAGGTGATAAGAATCGCCGATAGGCATAAACAAAGAATCGCGACACCGATTATTGACATCGCGTATAATTACGCCTGCAATCTAAAATGTCAGCATTGCTCGGCGGCCAGATTTGAGAAAAAAGCACGTAAATTGAAATCTGCCGATCTGAAAAAGTTAAGCGATGAAGCAGATTCGCTTGGCCTATGCCAATTCAACCTTTCCGGCGGTGAGCCGCTGATCTTAAAAGATCTAGACAAAGTTATCGCTGCTCTGCAGCCGGACAAATTTCATCTGAGCATGAGCACCAATGGTTATTTCTTGACACCGGAAATGGCGCGACATCTGAAGGCAATCGGCCTGGACAAAGTAAAGATCAGCATGGACGATTTCGATGAGAAATTGCATGATGCCAACCGGAATGACCCCGGGGCTTACCGGAAAGCGTTAGCCGCAATGTTTAATGCGCGTGATGCTGGACTCAGCGTGGTAGTCCAAACGGTAGTGACACATCAGAATTGTAAAACAGACAGAACCTTGCAAATGGCTGAATTCGCCCAGGGAAATGGTTTCACTCTTGATGTCATGGTAGCCAGGGCAATCGGTGCATGGGAGGGCAAACATGAAGTGCTGATTAATAAAGCGGATGCCAACTATCTTTGGCAGGTACATCAGCAATATCCGGCCTTGCATCGCGATACCTTCCCCTCTTATGGTATGGATAAAGGTTGCGGTTGCGTTGATTCTACCTTGCATCTCACTCAGTATGGCGATATTCTGCCCTGCGTTTTTATTCATATCGCCATTGGTAACATTTTTGAAGAAAGTCTGGCCGATATTATAAGGCGCGGGCAAAGCATCAAATGTTTCCAAAAATTCAGCAGCTTCTGCCTTTCGGGCGAAGATCGCGAGTTTATTAATACCTATATGACGAAGTTCTATGGCAAATCGCTGCCAATTCACTGGTCGGAAGCATTCGGAGAAGATGATTTTACAATATAATCAGGTATGTTCGGCTTATTCCTCCAATAATAAGGAGCTGTTTCGTGAGTAACAATAGAAAGTTAATCAGCGTTGTTAGCGGTTGCTACAATGAAGAAGGTAATTTGCAAGAATTCTATGACCGCGTTACTAGGGTTTTGGCCCAGTTTCCACAATATGATTACGAGATTATTATGGCTGATAATTGTTCAACCGATAGCAGCAGGAATGTTCTGCGAACACTCGCTGTAAATGATAAAAATTTCAAGGTAATATTTAATTCCAACAATTTCGGGCCTATTGCCTCGGGTTACAATGCTTTCTTGCAGGCATCCGGTCATGCCGTTGCGTTCATGGGTTCGGACTTGCAGGATCCACCGGAACTGATTGCCGACTTCATCCGCAAGTGGGAAGAGGGCTATCAAGTGGTTGTCGCGGTCAAAAGCCGGAGCGAGGAAAAACCTTTGCAGGCTTTGTTGCGCCGTTGTTACTATCGGCTGCTGTCAAAATTTTCGGACACCGACCATATCATTCAGAACTTCACGGGTTTTGGCCTCTATGACCGTAAATTTATGAATGCGCTTAAGCAATACCATGATCCGCTTCCCTATTTTCGTGGTTTTGTCAGCGAGATCGGATTACGCCGAACCGAGATTGAGTTTGTCCAACCTCAACGCAAATATGGCCGATCAAAACACACTTTTTTTACTTTATACGATGTCGCCATGACCGGATTCGTTAACCATTCCAAGCTGCCGTTACGGCTGGCGACCTTCTCGGGCTTTAGTCTGGCCGGGATCAGCCTGCTTATTGCTTTGGTATATTTCGTTTATAAAATGATGTATTGGGACACTTTTACTTTGGGGCTGGCGCCGCTTGTCGTCGGTATGTTTTTCTTCTTCGCCGTGCAACTGATCTTCATTGGCATCATTGGCGAATATGTGGGGGCGATTTTGACCCAGGTAAAAAATCATCCCTTGGTGATTGAGGATGAAAAAATAAATTTTACAAATAGGGATTGAAGACCGATGCTTTTTAAAGAGTTGATCAAGCAGGAACATCAAACGAAGCTAAGGTTCATCCTGGTCGGGATCTGGAATACGATTTTTGGCTATCTTGCTTTTGTCAGCCTTGATTATCTTTTTACGGACCTTTTTTCAAAGCGCTATGAGGCTTATATGTCGGCGGCCGTTATTTCCAATATTCTGGCCATCGTTAATGCTTATGTTTTTCACAAATATATTACTTTCAAATCTACCGTCAAAGGATTCGGTATTATCTATGAGTTTTTAAGATTCTCAACAACTTACATGGTAACTTTCATTTTAGGATTGTTCTTGCTGCCCCTCTCGGTAGAGATTTTAAAGATTACCCCCAAAATAGCTGCGGCCTTGCTCATTATACTATTTACAGGCGTTAGCTATTTGGGGCATATGAAATTCTCCTTCGGTTTTCATGATACCCGCAATGAATGATTTCTATTTTGAGATTTCATGTAATGAATTGACATTTTACCAGAGTTAATTTAAGGTGAGCGGCGTTAAATGTTAGCGACAGCGCATATTTCCGGGACTTGCTGTGTCAACGTGTCCCCTTTTAAGGAACTGTTATGTCTGGGAAGAAAAATACTAGTTATAAAGACGCGGGCGTAGATATCGACAATGCCAATCTGTTCGTTGAACGTCTCAGGCCTCTCGTAAAATCGACCTTCCGCAAGGAAGTGATGTCTCATATCGGCGGGTATGGCGGCTTGTTCCATCTGGATGCCACCAGAACCAAAGACCCGATCCTGGTAGCCTCTACGGATGGTGTGGGTACGAAGCTGAAAATTGCCCAGCTGTTGAATAAGCATGACACAATCGGGATTGATCTGGTGGCCATGTCGGTAAACGACGTTGTCGTTCAAGGAGCGGAGCCGCTTTTTTTCCTCGATTATTTGGCCACCGGTAAGATAGAAGTGGAAACAAGTGTGCAGATCCTGGAAGGAATTGTCAAAGGATGCCAGGACGCAGGCTGCGCCCTGATCGGAGGGGAGACGGCGGAAATGCCCGGTTTGTACGGACAAGGGGATTATGATCTGGCCGGGTTTTGTGTCGGTATTGTGGAGGCCGACCGGCTCCTCGACGGTTCGGAAATACGGGTAGGGGACAAGATCATTGGCCTCGCTTCCCATGGGCTCCACAGCAATGGATATTCTTTGGCCCGCAAGGTCCTTTTGGAGGAGGCCGGCTTCAAACTGGAGGATCAGGTGGAGGTTCTTGATTGTACCCTGGGCGAGGAACTTATCCGTCCCACGAGAATCTATGTCAAATCAATCCTGAACGTCATTAAGAGCTTTAATGTCAAGGGACTTGCCCATATAACGGGCGGGGGGGTTATCGATAATCTGCCCCGTATCCTGCCCCGACCCTGCCGCGCGTCCATTCGCGGGGGCAGTTGGGCGCTGCCCCCTATTTTTACCCTGCTGCAAGAAAAAGGAAATATTGAGGACATGGAGATGTTCCGGGTTTTCAATATGGGGATAGGCATGATCATGGTGGCGCCGGAAAAGGAAACTGAGGAAATCCTGGATCGACTCCAAGGTTTGGGCGAGCGGGCTTTTCTGATCGGTGCCATCGAAAAAAATGGTGATCAGAAACAGCAAGTGCTGATTTCGTAATTTCAGGCGGCGGAGATGAAAGAAGTAAAAATCGGCGTGCTCGTTTCCGGGGGCGGTTCCAACCTCCAGGCCATTATCGACCAGATCGCCTTGGGACGGCTGCATGCGGAAATAAAGGTTGTCATCAGCAACAATCCTGAAGCCTACGCGTTGCAAAGAGCGGCAATGCACCATCTCCCAACGGTGGTAAGCGACCATCATGATTTTAGCTGCCGGGAAGATTTCGATCGGCAGATGGCGGTGGTCCTGAAGGAACGCGATGTGGAACTGGTGGTCCTGGCGGGTTTCATGAGGGTTCTCAGCCCCATCTTTTTGCATGCTTTTTCCGGTCGGGTGATGAACATTCATCCGGCGCTGCTGCCTGCCTTTCCGGGGCTTTCCGTGCAGCGGCTGGCAGTGGACTATGGAGTAAAATTTTCCGGTTGCACGGTCCATTTTGTGGAGGAAGGTGTGGATCAAGGGCCAATTATTATTCAGGCCGTGGTTCCGGTCCGGGACGATGATACTGCTGATACATTGGCGGCCCGGATACTGGTGGAAGAACATCGGATTTATCCTCAGGCGATCCAGCTTTATGCCGAGGGCAAACTGGAAGTCAAAGGACGAAGGGTGGTTGTCACCGGTGGCGCTCGGACCGAAATGTCTGCCCTGCACAATCCGCCGCTCACCATGTTTGCAGAACCACTTTGCTCAGCTTAGCCAAATGCTTCCGTTTTGAAAGGGCAGACTAACATGCAGCAGGTTTACGATTTTACCATTCAAGACCTTGGAGCACGAACCCTTCCCTCACCTTTGAATGTCAGCTACTTTACCTGTGACGATAAGCGCATCTTGTTCAATATTTACCTTCAAAGCCAAGAAGAATGCAAGACACCCGACGGGCGGCCGTTGTGCATAGAGGTGGCCGGCCCACGGGAGAAGATATTCTTTGATCCTGCGAAGACAAAGGCGGCAATTATCACTTGCGGTGGCCTGTGCCCGGGCATTAACGACGTCATAAGGGCCATTGTCATGGAGCTCTATTATCGCTATGGGGTAAAAAACATCATCGGCATCAAATATGGTTTTAAAGGGCTGATACCCCGCTATGGATATGACGTAAAGGAACTTACACCAGATTTCGTTAAGGATATCCACACAATAGGGGGAAGCATCCTCGCTTCATCCCGTGGTCGGGAGGATATTGGTGAAATCGTGGAAGCCCTGAGAAGGATGAATGTGGATCTTTTTTTCTGTATCGGCGGGGACGGGACGATGCGGGCGACCGAATATATTTCGGAGGAGATCGCCCGCCGCAGATTGAATATTGCCGTGATCGGTATTCCCAAAACCATCGATAACGATCTGAATCTGATTCAACGCTCCTTCGGCTTTGACACGGCCATTTCCGAATCCGTGAAAGCCTTGCAGTGCGCCCATGTGGAGGCGACCGGCGCCCCCAACGGCATCGGTTTGGTGAAGATCATGGGGCGTCTGTCGGGCCACATTGCTGCTTGTGCGGCCCTGGCACAAAGTGATGTTAATTTCGTTTTGATACCCGAGGTCCCTTTTGATTTGGAAGGGGAGAAAGGTCTCCTGGCTGCTTTGAAACAAAGGATTAAGGACCGGGGACACTGCTTGATCCTGGTAGCCGAGGGAGCGGGACAGGATCTCATGAATCAACCTGGTGAATTAAAAGAGACGGATCCCTCGGGGAATCCCAAATTACTGGACATCGGCCTCTTCTTAAAAGAGAAAATAAATGAATATTTTAAGATGGAAGGGATGGAAATCAATCTTAAGTACATTGATCCGAGTTATATCATTCGCAGCGTGCGTGCTAATTCCAATGACAGCATGTACTGTAGTGCCCTGGGACAATACGCCGTCCATGCCGCGCTGGCCGGAAAAACGGCCATGCTGGTGGCTTTAGTGAGGGATGAGTATGTTCATCTCCCGCTCAAGGTAATAGGTTCGGGAATGAGGGTAGATCCGGAGGGCCACGTCTGGATGCGGGTGCTGGAGGGTACCGGTCAATCCCTGTGTATGAAAAATTCGGGCTCGCTTAGAATGGCGAGCCGGCTTTGCAAATAGAACCATCCCGCCGGCTTTCGCAGGCCTTCGTAAGCGCGGCTGTTTTCGAAAATTGCCTTAACAATTCTCTGGGGAGGACAAATGAGAAAAAAAAGATCAGCCATTTTTGTACTATTTGTTCTTTTACCTTTTTTAGCGGCTATGAACGCTTTTCAGTATCAGAATCCGGAAAGAGTTCCGGTGCCGACCAAGAAATTCTTCGCTACCTTTGTAGATCTGACCGACGTTATAACCGATTGCCGGGAGGTGAGTATAGAAGGGGAAACATTTCTGGAGGGAAAGAGGGGGAACGGTTCAAGTTCCATACCCTTTGAACATATCGCGGATGTATCTTTTCTGCAAGAGGGGGATAAATTTTACGGCATAATAAAACTGAAGGACGGCAATGCCCTCCAACTCGCCCTCAATAAAAATCAAAAAGCCTACGGCCATACAAAGTACGGCACCTTTCAAATCAAGTTTTCTGAATTAAAGAAGATGATTTTTAAAAAATAGGCGGGCGCCTTATTTGCCACAGTCAAGGTGAGCGGCATCAACCGCTGCTGATGCCTGCTTTAGAGGGCCTTGGTAACAAAGCCGGAGCGCAGGCAGCGTGTGCAAACCTTCATCCGTTTTACCGCGCCCGTCTTTTTATCAAGGCAGCGCAAATTCTGGAGATTAGGGTACCATATCTTTTTTGTCTTATTATTGGCGTGGCTGACGCTGTTGCCTACCGAAGGTTTTTTGCCGCAAACGGTGCATATCCTGGACATGTTTTTAACTCCTCGTAAATATGTAAGCGAAGTCAGTAAAACATCTCCGATAAAATTGCAAGTCTTTTTTAATGTTATCCTTCATTGCCGGTAGGTTGTGTCATGAGGGATTTTCGAAAGTCCCTGAGATGATGGGCATCTATCCTGAAAAATGCGGGCCTTAGACTTCTGATTAATATCCAGTGCGGAAAATCACGTTGTATGTTGCTTAAGAATAAAGCTTTTTTTTTATTATTAATAACTAATGTCTCGTATTCAGGGTACTTGGTTTCAATAATATCCTGCCAGTTCACATACATTTTATGGAAATTTTTTCTATTACCTCCTAAAGTAACCCATAAGGCATCCGGTGTTAAATTGATGATATAACTTGATGGGTTATGTTCCAAAAAGTTTTTCATATAAGAATCCAACTCTCTATAAAAAAGACTCTCTTCACGGGATACTTGCATCCCTGATAATATAACCGGCTCTTTAATTGTCTCATATTTTTCATATTCTTGGGTAATTTTTGCGTATCCGATGGTCATTCTCCTATTTACCGCCTTGCCAAAGATGACAAAAATAATAAATACTACTATTGTACAGGCGAATATACGACTGCGTTTAATAAAGAGACTATGAATAAAGTAAACCGTCAATCCTATCATCGGAATAGAGCCCCAGTACCTATGCCAATAGGACGTTACCGGGTAATATTGCAGCCATGAAGCCATTGATGTAATTGCTATAAGAAGAAGGAATTTGTTTTTGTTGTCCAACTTACCGCGCAATAGTATTGCTTCTATAGTAATCTTTATGAAAAGTAAGAGTGAAATTGAGGGCATTACCAAAAAAACACGATTCTCCGGCCGAGTTGGAAATAAACAGGAAATTATTTTCTTTATCTCTATTCCGCCACTGTTCTGCACAAACATATATGCGTACTCTATTGATTGAATCCACCAATCCTGAATAGCGCCATTGAATAGGAGGATAAGCATCATGAATAGAGAAACGGATAAATATGATAGCGTATAATAGAACAACCTTCTTAATGTTTCTTTGCATTTTCTTTCAAAAATTCCTACAAAGGTAAAGTATCCGAGTATAGCAAAAAAAAGGAACATGCCAACAGGCTGCTTGCACCAAAATGCTATAGAAGTGCTGATGCCAGATATTATCAGGTATTTATTATCTTCATTTATCAAGAATTTGCTCAGAAAATAAATACTCAAGATTTGAAAGAACAGCGCATACACCGAAGGCGATGGGATAAACGTCCAAAAGAAATAGGGGGCCAGAAAAATGTAAAGAAATACCGTCAACCATACTAAATATCTGGGCAGTAATTCGCTCCATGTCTTCCAAATGACTAAAGCCGTGATGCTATAAAAGAATGCCGTCAATAACCTTATGACAATAAGATATTCTCCAAAAACATTTATTGCTAAGGCTTGAAGGAAGATTGTAAGAGCGCCATATTGATTAAAAGTATCCTTGAAGAGGATAAGGCCTCTTGAAACATCTAACGATGGTTTCAACATTATACCATCATGATGTCCGTCTATTCCGATTGTTGAGTAAATCCCAGATATGAGAAAAGCAATCGTAAATAATAAAAACATTTCCAGGAGTTCTTTTCTGAAAATATGTTTTATCAGGTTTTGCCCCTTATTTAGACCGATTTGAATAAAGTTTAGCATGCAAGTTCCGTTTTACACTATGCAATCCAATCATTATTAATTTTATTTCCTAGCACGCTTATTCAAGAATTAAAAGTCAATCAAGTGGTCTTTGTCAACCTTTCCTTGACATGTAATGCAGCCATGTTATGATTAAAAATCAACAAATAAATGTTGCCAGGGAAGGATTCCCGCAAGCGACGGGATTTTTATATAGGTCAATGGGAGAATTAAATCTACCGACAACGAGATGGCTTCTGGGCGGGGGGGAAAGGTCGACGCAGGAATTGCTGTCCAAGGAATTGGGCCTCAGTCCTATCATTTCCCAGATTCTAGCCAATCGCAACATTACCACAACCGAGGACGCGAAAAAATATCTAAAGCCTTCACTGCTGGATTTGCACAACCCCTTTCTGATGAAGGGTATGGTGGAGGGTGTGCGACGTCTGATCAAGGCTATCTACGCGGGTGAAAAGATCGCCATTTATGGAGACTACGATGCCGATGGCGTCACTTCGGTAGTGCTGCTGCTCAGGTTTCTCAAAGATATCGATGTTCCTGCCAGCTATTACATTCCCGACAGAGTCACCGAAGGTTACGGCCTCCATAATAAAAGCATCGCTCAAATCAAGGGAGCCGGTGCATCTTTATTGATCACGGTAGACTGCGGTATTTCTGATTGTGAACAAGTAGCCTATGCCAAGTCGCTGGGACTAGATGTCATCATCCTTGATCATCATGAAATCTCGGGTTCTATGCCCGATGCTGTAGCAAACATCAACCCCCATCGAGCAGATTGCCTCTTTCCTTTTAAGCACTTGGCTGCAGTAGGGGTAGTTTTTAATTTCCTTATCGCCTTAAGGAGCAGCTTGCGGCAGGATGGCTTCTGGTCGGAAAGAAGTTGTCCTAATCTTAAAAACTACCTGGATCTGGTTGCTTTGGGCACGATCGGCGATGTTTCCCCTCTGGTGGACGAAAACCGGATCTTCACTAAAGTAGGTTTGGAGCTGATATCAGAAGGCAGCAGGGCAGGGGTGCGCGCCCTAAAAGAAGTTTGCGGGATCGATCAGCAGTTGGTGGACACGAACAAAGCCTCTTTTGTGATGTTGCCGAGGATCAATGCCGCGGGCCGTATTGCCTCGCCCCGTGATGCCGTGCAGCTTCTTTTGACCGATGATGAACAGGAAGCAAAAGTCTTGGCCGGGAAGTTAGATGAATACAACCGGCGCCGCCAGTTACTGGAAAAAACGATTTTTCAGGATATCGTCAAGGAGGTGGAAGGTTGCGGCGACCCGGGCAAGATGAGTTCCCTCGTCTTTGCCTCCTCCGATTGGCACCCCGGTGTGGTTGGCATTGTGGCCTCGCGATTAGTGGAACGATTTTGCCGCCCGGCAATCCTGATTAGTCTCAAGAATGGTATCGGAAAAGGCTCCGGGCGAAGCGTGGCTGATTTCAATATTTACAAGGGATTGCAGAAGTGCGATTCCCTGCTTTTGGCTTATGGAGGGCATCAATTTGCCGCCGGGATATCCATCCGGGAGGAGAATGTCGGAGAATTTGCCCGGCTCCTTGACGGAGTGATCAGGGAAGAGGCGGATATAACCAAATTTGTTTCCAGAACGTTCATTGACGCCCAATGCCGCTTGAAAGACATCAACCACGATCTTCTCAATCAGTTGCGTATCCTTGCGCCTTTCGGCAGCAGGAACCCGGAGCCCGTCATGTGCGTAAGAAACGTAAATGTAACTTCCCCAGCTGTTGTGGGGAATAACCATTTGCGAATCAGGGTAAACGAAGGCGGGGTATCCTGTGATTCCATCTGGTTCTGTAAAGGTCAATATCGCCATTCCCTGACCGGCACTCTGCTTGACATTGCATTCACACCGCAAATAAGCGAGTGGCATGGATCAGCCGATATTCAATTGAAGATGAAAGATATCGCCCGGCCTGTAGATTCCTGATCCTGACAAAGGGGATAAGACGGGAAGAGTGCGGGATTTGCGTTTTCTGTCTTGACCTTTGTTATTATTTAAACATATAAGCAAAAACATTTTTTTTAAGGGGGCAATCAATCCATGAGACTGAAAAGGCAGGGAGAAAAGCTTATGAGGAGAATTCTAAACTCAAGTTTAATAATGGGGCTGCTGTGCCTGATGTTTATAGCGGTAGGGTGTAATTCACAAAAAGAAGCGAAACTCGAAGCGGCAAAACCGGCGGGCCAGCAGGCGGCCAGCGTTCCTCCCGACAAACAGCATGAGGATGCTATGCCGCCCGTAGCCGAGACAATGCAGCCGAAAGTTTCGTCAGATTTTGTTGCGCAGGTCAACGGCGTTAAGCTGAGCAAAAGTCAATTTGACAGAGAAATGAAACAGGGTCTTGCCCAGGCCCAAGGGCAAATGCCCGCCGAGCAGCTGGAAAAGCTGAAACCGGAAATGAAAAAGGAGATAATTGATTATTTCGTGAATAAGACCATTTTATCCCAGGAAGTCAAAAGGCTCAAGATCGAGGCAACAGAGCCGGAGATCGCGGCACAAATCGAGAAGGTGAAGGTTGGATTGCCCCCGGGAACAACACTTGGTGAAATGTTAAAAAAGATCAATATGACGGAGGCTGAATTACGAGAGAAGATAACCTTTAGTTTGAAGGTCAATAAACTTGCTCTTTCGCAACCCACAGCCGATGTCAAACCCTCCGATAAGGAAATAGCTAAATTTTATCAGGACAATAAGGAAAAATTCAAGACGCCGGAAACGGTGCACGTTCGTCATATCCTGATTGGCCAGAATCCCGGCGATAACGAAAATACGATAAAGGAAAAGAAGGCGAAGGCCGAAATGCTGCGCAAGCAACTCCTGGAAGGTGCGGATTTTGCGACTCTGGCTAAAAAAAGTTCCGATTGTCCGAGTAAAAAAGATGGCGGCGATCTCGGCACCTTTCCTCGCGGCCAGATGGTGAAGCCCTTCGAAGATGCGGCCTTTTCACAGAAGGTAAATGCGATCGGACCGGTGGTGAAAACGGATTTCGGGTATCATATTCTTCAGGTGTTGGCCCATAATGGGCCAGGGGTAAAACCTTTTGACGATGAGCTTAAGCAAGAAATCAGCAATGGTCTCCAGCGGCAGAGGTTGGAGGAGGCCTTTGTCAAGATGCTGAAAAATGCGCGGGCAAAAGCGACGATTATCATTGCTGGACAATGAGGTGAGAGGGACGACTAATCAAATTGCCGCCTCGATACGTGTGCAGATTTCCTTCAGTATCTTGACGCGGGCATGATATTTATTGTTTGCTTCCACAATCGTCCAAGGGGCGATAGGCGTGCTCGTGCGGTTGACCATATCGCTTACGGCCAACTCGTACTTGTTCCATTTCCGGCGGTTGCGCCAGTCTTCCTCGGTGATTTTGAAGTGTTTAAAACCGCTAGCCTCGCGTTCCTTGAACCGCTTTAGCTGCTCCTCTTTGGATATGCTGAGCCAGAACTTGATAAGCACGGCCCCGCCGCGCGTTAACTGTTCCTCAAAGTCATTTATTTCCGTATAAGCGCGCATCCAGTCGGCATCTGTACAGAAGTGCTCCACTCTTTCCACCAGTACCCGACCATACCAGGAACGGTCAAAGATTGTAAAGTTGCCGTTCCTCGGGATATGTTTCCAGAAACGCCAAAGATAAGGGTGGGTTTTTTCCTCTTCCGTCGGTGCGGCAACGGGAATAATCCTATACCGCCGGGGATCGAGTGCCCCCGCAACGCGCCGGACGCCGCCACCTTTGCCGGCGGCGTCGGAGCCCTCGAAGACCAGGATTGCGGCGATATTACCGAACTTATGGTTGCGGGAGAGTAAGTTAAGTTTTCTTTGGTATTTTTCTATTTTTCTTTCATACACGTCTTTCGTCATCGACTGAGAGAAATCAAGGGAGGCAAAGGAAAATTTATCGGCAGCGGGTGGGAGAACCGGCGCCGGGGGAAGGGTAAATTTCCTTTTCCCGTCGTCGAGACGTTGGCGCAGGGCCTCCAGGATCGTTTTACCGATCGTGAAATAGCGGTAGCGGGGATCGAAGCCTTCGACGATTATCCAGGGCGCCTCATTCGTGCTGGTGAGCCCCAGCGCTTGTTCAGAAACCTTGCGGAACTTGTCGTAGAGCTTAAAATGTGCCCACTCTGTTTCCGTTACGCGCCAGCGTGTCTCGGAGTTCCTTTCCAGCTTTTCGAGGCGTTTTTTTTGTACGTCTTTTGCGAGGTGGAGCCAGAACTTCAAGATCAGGGCGCCTTCATCAACAAGCATTTTCTCGAAACGTACAATGCGCTCCAAGGCCTGATCGAGTGCCGGGCCTTTAATCGCCCCATAAGTCCTGTTAATGATGGGCTCCGTATACCAGGAACCGAAGAACATACCGATCTTCCCTTTGGGAGGCAGGGAGCGCCAGAATCTCCACATGGACGGATGGGCGCGTTCTTCCTCCGTTGAGGGGCCTAAGGCGTTCGTTTCGATGAAGCGCGGGTCCATCCACTCGTTTAATATCTGTACCGTTTCGCTTTTTCCGGCGCCATCAACACCACCAATCAGGATAATTACCTGAAACTTACCGGATTGGCGCAGGTCAAGCTGAGCATTGAGGAGCGCCTCCCGCAGTGCCGGAACATCCCTGTCATAGTCGGCTTTACATAATTCCTGCCCCAACTCGGCTGTTTCGAACATTTTTCTATCTCCGGTTATTAATCCATAATCCCCGCTTCTTTAAGGAAGTTAAGTAGGTGCTGGACCGTCTGGATTTCTTCCATTGCTTCCTCGGAAAATTTCAGCGCTTTTCCCGTCTTACCAAACTCTTCTTCGAGGGCGAAGGTAAGATTTACCAGGTCCAGCGAGTCGGCGCCCAAATCTTCAATCAGGGAAGCTTCGGGTACGATCGTTTTTTCGGTTACCGCCAGGACGCCCGCGATAACATGTTTCACCCTTTCAAAGACTGTTTCCATTTTCTAACTCCTTTTCTAATTCCCGGACCATCTCCAGGAGGTGTGATGGTTCAAAAAAAGAGACGTGGGGATCGATGTATTTGCCGGCCTCCTCGTTCCAGGTCCCATCGAAAGCAGCATGCACGCGGTCATAAATCTCCTTGACCGTCCGGCTGAACAGCGTATACCGCTTCTTTTCGCCGGCGGCTTCCATTTCCTTGTTCAGGACGGCGACCAGGCCATCCATTCCCGAGAGGCTTCCCACTAGGTGCATCTCAGCATCGGTGCGTCCTACCAGGTTTGCGGAATAGGGCAGGTAGATGAGGCCGCCCGGGGCGTCCTGCTGCTTCTGCACACCTGTCTGGTGCAGACCGGCCTGGGTGGTAAATATTCTCCGGCCGATGATAGGGGCTTTAGAAGATACGGGATATACCTCAGTTTCCATCATATCCGCAATCTCAGTGAGGGCAGGGAGGATCAGGCCGGGATCCCCGTAAATGCGGACCAGGGCGGCAACCATTTGTTCCAGCGGTGTGTTCCCCGTCCGTTCACCAAGCCCGGCAAAAGAGGTATTGACGCGATTGCAGCCATAGAGCCAGGCGGCAATAGAGTTGGCGGTAGCCAGACCAAAGTCATTATGACCATGGAACTCAAGTTCGGCTCCGGTCTCTGCGAAAAGGAAGGAGATAAGCCGGGGAATGCCGGACGGTGGTTCGGCATGGGGGTCGGGAACACCCCAGCCCATGGTGTCGCAAATCCGGAAACAGGCTAAGTCATTGGTTTCCTTTAAGACACGTTTCATGAAGGGCACGACCCAGCCACGGATATCCGCCTTGGTGGCGTCTTCCAGGTGGATCCGGGGACGGATGCCGTTTTCGACGGCCGTCATAATGGGTTCCAGGTATTTTTCAATAGCCGTTTCCTTGGAGCGAAACTGGAGTTTGTCAAAGATGTGATGATCCGAGGCGGAGGCCAGCATTCCGGTCTCCTTGATACGGCCTTGGGAAAGCTCCGTTAAGATCCTGATGTCCTTCGGATTAGCCCGTGTCCAGGTCGTTACCCGCGGAAACTCATATTCCCGTTCCAACATTTTTTCCAGCACCCAGCGGTCCCTTTTCTGGTATATGAAGACTTCCACATTTTCGATGGTGCCCGTGCCGTTGTCCAACTGGTGGAGCAGATCAAAGTAGCGGAGCTTGGCTTCATGGGGAAAAAGAGCGACGAGGGGATCCTGGGTTCCGTCCCGCAAGGTGGTGTCGGTAATCCGCTTCGGATGGCTGCGTGCCGACGTCTGGGGAATCGTGGCCATTGTTTGGGGCTTCAGCTCCAGCGGTGGGAAGTGCCCATCGTAGTTGTAGTAGACTCGTTCCGGGTTGACTCTCTCTTCCGCCATTGGTGCCTTAATCCTCCTCTAAAGTACTTGTGTCGCCTTCAGGAAGGCCAAGCTCGCGAGCTTTGAGCAGGCGGCGCATGATCTTGCCGCTGCGGGTCTTGGGAAGGGAGGGCAGGAAAGTGATCTCCCGGGGTGCGACGGCGGCAGCCAGTTTCTTTCGTGCAAAGCCCATGATGTCTCGGCACAACTCCTCGGTGGGTTCATAACCGTCCCGAAGCGCAACAAAGGCCTTGACCACTTCCATAGCGATAGGATCGGGTTTGCCGATAACGCCTGCCTCTACCACAGCCGGATGTTCAATCAGGACACTTTCGACTTCGAAAGGTCCCACCAGGTGCCCGGCGGTATTAATCACATCATCGGAACGTCCCACAAACCAGAAATAGCCGTCCTTGTCCCGGCGCGCCCGGTCGCCGGTGATGTACCAGCCCTTCCGGAAGCGTGAGTTGTAAAGCTCGGTATTGCGCCAATAAGTGCGGAACATCGAAGGCCATCCGGGGCGGATCGCCAGGTTGCCTTCCTTTTCCGCCGGCAGTTGGTTGTAGTTGTCATCAATGATCCCCGCCTCTATCCCCGGAAGCGGTTTTCCCATCGAGCCGGGGCGGACATCCAGGGCGGGAATATTGGCGATAAGCATGGCGCCCGTCTCTGTCTGCCACCAGTTGTCATGGATGGCCTGGTCGAAAACCCGGAGTCCCCAGACGATGGCCTCGGGATTCAGCGGTTCGCCCACGCTGTTGATATGGCGTAAGGTGCCGAGGTCGTACCGGGCGGGGATCTCTTCACCGGCCTTCATTAGCATACGGATTGCCGTGGGGGCGGTATACCAGACCGTAATCTTGTAACGCTGGACCAGCTCGTACCACGTGGCCGCTTTGAAGCCCCCTTCATAAATCAGTTGGGTCACGCCATTGCTCCAGGGTGCGAACATGCCATAGGATGTGCCGGTAACCCACCCCGGATCCGCGGTACACCAGTAGATATCCTCGGGATGGAAATCGAGGACCCATTTACCGGTTGCATAATGTTGGAGGACCGCCAAATGACAGTGTACGGCGCCTTTGGGCTTGCCTGTGGTTCCGGAGGTATAGTGCATCACGGAGTAATCAAACATATTGGTCTTGGCAATTTCGAACGTTGGGGCGGCACGGGACATGAGGTCGTCATAAGCCAAATCGTTTCCCACGAGGGGTTCCGGATCGCGCTGGTTCTTGTTCACCACGATAATGTGTTCGAGTTCGGGCAGATCGGGGAGGATGTCTTCGATACGGCGTCTGAGGGAAGGTTGGGTCAGCAGGATCCTGGCGCCGCTGTCTTGGAGACGATCGCGGACCGGATCGGGGCCGAAGGCGGAAAAGAGCGGGCCGACCACGGCTCCCACCTTGAGTGTGCCGAAGATAGCGATATAAAGCTCCGGTACCCGTTCCATGAACATGAAGACCCGGTCCCCTTTATTGATACCCAAGCCCTTGAGCACGTTGGCAAATTTGTCGCTTTCCTCCTTGAGACGGCCGAAGGTGTATACTTCCTGCTCCCCATTTTTACCTTCCCATAAAATCGCCGGCTTGTCCTTCCGGGTGCCCTCGGCATGGCGGTCGACACATTCGTGGGCGATGTTGAGCAAGCCGCCGGGAAGCCAGTCCAGTTCCTGTTGCATGTCATCCCAGACGATACCATTCCCTGCCGGGTTGGCGACGAGGTTCGGGTTTACCTTCATGTTTTCCGGATTTGGTTTTTTGATAATCGGATAGTCCACTGCTCCCTCCTGAATGAGATAAATTTATCTGAACAAGATCTTATTAAGCATAGCACAAGCTATAGAAATGATAGGGAAACGCCCGCATAAATGACGGATTTTAAGTTTCTATAGGGCATTAGGCAAATAGTCAAGCAGAAAAATTTCCTTTCCTTTCCCGATAGATAGCAGCGGGAAATTGACGTTGACTTTTTGCCGGCGAAAGGGGTAGACTCAGGGCCAATTCAGGGGGAAAGAGAGGTTAAAATATGAGTGTATCTAAAGCCTTTTGCCTCGTGTTGATACTCTTTTTCACGGTAATCTTGATACCGCGGAGCGATGCGGAGGAAAAAGGAGCTAAAAAGGTGGAAGAAAAGAAAAGCGCAGGGGCAACAATCGAGACTAAATATGGTGAGATTAATATAAAGTTTTTCCCCGATGTGGCCCTGGGTCATGTAAATAACTTCATCAAACTTGCCAAAGATGGCTTTTATGACGGCACGATATTTCACCGGGTTATTCCGGGATTTATGATCCAGGGCGGGGATCCGAACACCAAGGGTACCAACCAGACGATATATGGCATGGGGGGTCCGGGATATACGATTAAGGCCGAGTTCAACGGTAAGTCTCACAAACGGGGGATCCTTTCTATGGCCAGGTCTAACGACCCCCACAGCGCCGGAAGCCAGTTTTTTATTGTCGTCAAAGACTCCCCATTTCTCGATAAGCAGTACACGGTTTTCGGAGAGGTTGTCAAAGGAATGGAAGTTGTCGATAAAATCGTCAGTCTTCCCCGCAACCGCATGGACCTGCCCAACGAAAGGGTGGAAATGAAGGTAAGGATAGTCGAATAAGGTCGTTCCTTACATGTTTATCCGGATCGGCAGTACTACGGTCTGCAGGCCCTCGAATTGAAGCCGCCGCTCCAGGGCATAGGCGGTATCGTTGTGCAGAAGATGGTTATATAGTCTCTCCTTTTTGAAGATCAGATTGCCGAGATAGAAAATAACATTTGGGAACTCAGCGGCCACTTGCTTGCAAAGACTTTCCGCCTCTGCCAGAACCTCGGCGCCGACACTGTACCGGTAATCGGCATTCAGCCCCATGCCCCGGGCACAATCCACGTAACGTTGCAAACTCTCCTCCGTGCTTTCCTTCAAGGCCTGTACTTCGGCCACACCCTTGAAATGACCGGAATCAACCGCACCAATGGAAAGAAAAAGCATATCCTTGTACCACCCGGGAAAGCGTTGATGCACCGCAAAAAGCGAGTGCATGCCGAGTCCTCCGTAACCAGATACTAAAAGGGCCGCCACAGGCTTGGCGGGGTCGGGTTTAGACAGGGACCTGGATTTGCCGCTGGCTGGCAAATCGCAAAGGATCGAGTCGAGCTTCCGGATCTCCCCGCTGACTCCCACATAGTGTCTCTTGATCATAAAACACAGACCAATCGTCATTATCGTGACCACGAGCGTCAGCCAGCCCCCCTCGGTGAACTTTTCGATCGTGGTGATAATGAGGATAGTTAGACAGAGAATCAGGCCGGTAAGCTGAACCAGGAAATTTCGGAACCAATGTTTATGATGGGCGCGTCCTTCGGTAAGCCAGAAGCGGGACATACCCAGGGTAGTGAGGCTGAATGTCAGGAAAACATTGATCGAGTAGAGCACTACGAGGAAGAAAACTTGTCCTTTGGTGTACATCAGCAGGGCGGCAGCTAAGATGCCCATGATGGCAATACCGTTCTTCGTCACGAGGCGCTCCGAGAGGTTCGTGAAGCGATGAGGCATCCAGTGGTCCAGGGCCATGTTGGAAAGCACGCGGGGACCATCAATGAAACCCGTCTGGGCGGCTACAAAAAGCAATGCCCCCTCAGAGAGCAGGGTGACGATAACTAACCAAGCGCCCACGTGCCACGATCCGATCGTCCAGGAGGAAAAAACCCTTTCTATAAGTACGGCGTTCATGGTCTTGCCCGGTTCCGGCCAGGCGCGCCAGAGGAGGTAGCAAAGGAGGATCCCGCCGGCAGTGAAGGCCAGGGAACTGGCCATGTACAACATGGTGCGTTTTCCCGTGGCCACACGCGGTTCCCGCAAGATCTGCAGGCCGTTAGAGACGGCTTCGATGCCCGTATAGGTGCCGCCGCCCAGGGAAAAGGCCCGGAGAAAGATAAAAAGGAGGGGAAGAAAACCGAGCAGCTTAAGGTCGGCACCCATGCGGATGTGGCTCGTGTGCAGCACCCCGGGAATGGCCGATGAATGGGAGATGATTCCATAGGTAATGAGAAAGAAATGAGTGCCCACAAAGACAAGAAAGATAGGCAGCATGACTTTGATTGATTCTTTCACCCCCCGGAGGTTGAGCACTACTAGAATGGCGAGGGCGGCCAGATCAGTGGGCACCTTCAAAGGCTGCCAGGCGAGGGGTAGGAAACTGAAGATGGCATCTATACCTGAAGCGATGGAAATGGCGATCGTCAGCACGTAGTCGATTACCAAAGCAGAACCGGAGACGACGCCAAATTTAGGGCCCAAGAGCTTTGTGGCCACCAAATAGCCGCCACCGCCTGTGGGAAAATGTTCAATAAGGAGACTATAGGCAAGGGAGATGATGCCCACGGTGAGTGCCATCATGAACGCGAGGTATAGGGCCATGTATTCATGGCCTAGCATAGACCGAAAGGCTTCATCAGGACCGTAGCAGGATGAGGAAAGCCCGTCTGCCCCCAGTCCCACCCAGGCCAGAAAAGCCATGAGGGAAATATTGTGGAAAACCTTGGGATCCATGGGATTACGGGGATCGCCGATCACGAGGTGCTTTAGGATTCCCAAGACGCCATCATGGTTGGCAGAGTTTACGGTGCTTCCTTTAACCTCGTTTGCGGAGACCGGGGTACCGTCGCCAGTGGCCGGAGTCGAGGAAGTCTGTATTGGAGTTTCAGGCATATATTTTCTCCGCTACCTTTATAACTACTTGCAATTATTAGTAATTAACAAATTAGCGGGTTATATTACGATAATATAAAACAAAATGGTACTAGATTCTTAAAACTCACAGAATTATGAGGGGAAGGAAAAGATTAAAAGTCGATATCCAACTGGATGGTCGCCGTGGGTTTGTAGAAGCTTTCGTTATAGATGTCATAACCCAGGATCACACCGACATTGGGCGCAAACTTCCAGGCCGCGCCGAAACTGAGCGCCCCGTAACTGCTTTTTCCACCCTGATAATCGACCGCCAGCCAGAGCTTGTCCGATATTTCCGAAATGGTTCTGTCCCAGGAAAGCAGGACGCCGTCGTTGTCTTTCGTGCCGTTTATTTTCGTGAGCAACTTGTCCTTGCCTGTAAAATAACCCGCCGACAAACGGCCCAATTTCCCGATCGTTTTCGCCGCCAAGGCGTAAACCAAGTTGTAGTCCGAAACGTCACTTTTGGTGCCGAAATCATAGCCGCCCACTACAATGGCGGGCGAGTTTGGAAACAGGGCGTCCTCGGCGGGTATGCCGATCTTGACATTGAAGAGCAGGGGATAGGTACGTGGATTAGGCCCACCGATATCGCGGTAATCGATGCCCACTTCCATCTGTACCATTTTAAAGGGCAATAAGCCCGCGGTCAGACCCAGGTTGGTAACCGTCGGTTCCGTAGTGCCGTCATCCCGGCTGCCCGTCTTGATATAGGTATCAAGACCGAAGTGGACGGATTTATAGGCCTGGATGTCCGTGGAAGGTATCCAGATCTGTGTGGAAGGGGTTGCGTAGGCGACCCCACACATCATTAGTACAACAATTCCCGTTATTAAAGATTTGATGCTCTTCATCTCTCCTCCTCCGACATGAAAATTCCCATCTTTTTAAAGCTGAAGCAACTTTTTAATTTTAGATAGCATACCGCATGCCAACTATAAATTAAGGGCAGTTAAAGTTTATAACATAGCGATATTAAAACGATAAATAGTCGGTATGTTTGGAAAATTGGTCAATCAGTTTTGCAGAAAACTGGTACAATATTGTCATAAAAAAATTAAGGTGGTCCCTTTTCGATTTTTTGGGGAAGATATCTTGCAAACGATGGTGGAAAATGTAAGATGAAAAAAGTGTAAGACGGCTAACTGCCGCAAAGGATAACGAAGTCAATTATGCATTTTTTTCGTAACAAGCTATTTTTCATAATAAATATCATTTTCATCATTTTGATTTGCACTCGGGCGGAGGCCTCATTTACCATCGAGGATGAAAAGAAGCTGGGCCGAGAGTTTTATGACAACCTGGCAAAGAACAATCTTATTTATCATAACCCGCGGGTAGATGAATATATCGATAAAATCGGTAAGGAAATTCTCGCCGCCACGCCGAGCCACCTTTTTGAGTTTCGTTTTTCCGTTATCAATAGCAGCGCGATTAATGCTTTTGCGACCCCGGGTGGTTATGTTTATGTAAATATGGGGCTGATCAATCTGGTCGAAAATGAGGGCGAGTTGGCCGGAGTGCTTGCCCATGAAATCGGCCATGTGCACGCCCGCCATATTGCTGATATCGTGGACAAGTCCTCAAAAGTTAACATGGCTTCGCTGGCGGCTGTTCTGGCAGGAGTTTTTTTAGGCGGTGGCAGCGACCTGTCAGCGGCAGTGGCGACCTTTTCCATGGCGGCCGCCACGTCCATGAATTTAAAGTACAGCCGGGAGCATGAGGAGGACGCAGATCGCCGGGGTTTGTCCTACCTGGTTAAAGTGGGTTATGATGGTAGATCCATGCCCGACTTCCTGAAGATAATGCGGCAGTATGAATTTTATTCCAGTAACATTCCCTCCTATTTTCTTACCCATCCGGGGACGGACGAGCGGATAAGATACCTGGATGCCTTGTTGCAGACCAGCTATAGGAATGGAGGGGCCAAGAGCAAGTTTGGTCAATTGAAACGCATTCAAACCATCCTGATGTTAGAGAATAACAACGTCGACGCGAACCTGAAATTTTTTCAGGCGGCGCTTGCCAAGGATGGTCAAGATGTAGACAATCTTTACGGATTAGCCGTTTCACAAGAAAGAATGGGTCTGACCGCTCCAGCCTTTGAAAACTTTCAAAAGGCCTTAAAGCTGGCGCCTGATGACAAGGATATCTTGAGTGCTGTCGGCATTGCCTACGTGAATAATGGAAGGCCGGGCGACGCCCTGGCCTATCTCGGCAGAGCAGTGGAGATGGACAAGGACAATTTAAAAGTTCTATTCAATCTCGGCAAGGCATACGAGGCGAAGGGCGATTATCCGCCCGCCATCAGGGTCTATAAGCAATTGGAAGAAAAAGAATCGGCCGACGTGGAGGTGCTCTATCACCTGGCATTCTCCTACGGTAAGATGAATAACCAGGGGGAATCACATTATTACTTTGGGCGTTATTTTAAGAAGAAAAATAAGCCGGAAAGTGCGGCCTTTCATTTCAAGGAAGCGCTCAAATATTTCCCTTCCGGAAGTTCCCGGGCCGTAGATATTGTCGAGCAGATGAAGCCTCCGAAGCCCCGGGAGCGGGACAAGGAAACCAAATCTCGTGATTAAAACACCGGTATGCCTTGCCGCCCGCCGGAATCATGGGATATCAATCTGCTGGGGCGACAATTCACGCCTGGCGTAATCCAGATGAATATTTTCCTTGATAAAGAGCTCAAAAAGATCCTTGTCGATATGTCCATCCTTGGCCATAAAGGACATGATTTTCAGTGCTTCCGACAGGGTCTTCCCCTTCTTATAAGGCCGGTCCTTGGCCGTCAGGGCTTCGAAGACATCGGCCAGGGCCATGATCCGCGATTGCAGGGAAAGCTCATCGCCTTTCAAGCCGTAAGGATAGCCGGTCCCGTCGAGTTTTTCGTGATGACCGGCGGCAAAACGGGGGACATTTCTCAATTGTTTCGGAAAGGGCAGTTGAGAAAGCATCTTGTGAGTTATCAAGGCGTGCCTGTTGATGATCTCCCGTTCTTCGTTTGTCAAGGTTCCGCGCGGGATTAATAAATTGGCCACCTCTTCTTCCGTCAGGAGGGGAAATTGCCGGCCAGTGCAAATCCACGTCTTTTGAGCGATGTCCTTGATCCGGGCGACCATTTTATCGTCCATAAATTCGCCGCCCTTGTTTGCTTCAATCAGAAAATTGAGGTCGCTGGTTAATTCATCTTGGACTTCCTCAAGATGGTCGTTGCTGCCGGGCTCCGGGAGAACTGCCGGGGTTACAGATTGTTTACCTGTTTCCAGAGCGGCAATTTTCGCTTTAAGTCCTTCTATCTGTCGGTCCCGTTTGATTACCTCGAAGCGTGTCTTTAAGGCTTCGATCCGGTCATAAATAGTTTCCAGCTTTGTGGCCTTGTCCACGACATATTCCGGCGTAGTGATTTTGCCGATATCGTGCAGCCATGCGGCCATGCGTAATTCTTTCAGGGCTTTTTCATCGAAACTTACCTGGGCAAAGGGTCCTTCCTGGGCCTCATTGATTTTTTCGGCAATCGTCAGAGTCAGCTCGGCGACTCTGTTGACGTGACCGCCCGTGTAAGGAGATTTTTCATCCACGGCTGTGGCGATGGCCGTGATAAATGATTCCAGGAGATTTTCCAGGTTGTTGATGAGCCGGTTATTGGAAAGCGCCACCGCAGCCTGGGAAGCCAAAGATTCCGTCATCTGCTGGCATTCACTCGAGAAACTTATTACCTCGCCGGTAGCGCCATCCTGGGCATTTAAAAGCTGCAAGACACCGATAATGTCGTTTTCGTGATTCTTAAGGGGGATCACAAGCATAGATTTGGAGCGGTAGCGGGTATCGGAATCAAATTTCCGCGTGCCTTGGAAGTCGAAGCCGGCTTCATTATAAACATCGGGAATATTGACCACTTTTCCGGAAATAGCCGCATAGGCGGAAACATTTTTAAAGTTGGGGTGGCCCTCATGATCCTTAAGCGGCACCGGCCGCCACGTTATTTGGCCGCTCGTCCCTCCCATGCGTATTTTTAATTGCGTGTTCTGAACGATGGCAAAATGCAGGGCCGTTTCATCGTCAGACATGGTATAGAGGGTCCCGCCTTCGGCCTGGGTGAAAGCCCGTGCCTCATCCACAATCATTTCCAGCAGGTGATCGATATTTTTTTCTGCGGAAAGAGCGGCGCCTATTTGCGTAAGTTTGCGGATCGAGTTCAGTTGCTGTTCCGTAAAACCCTTGACTTCTCGGACCAGTTTGTTCAGGAGGAGATTGATCTGGGGGTTCTCGGTAAATTCTATGCACTCCTTTATTTCGTTTCCGTCCATAGCTGTCCGTTGCCTTGTTGCTAAACGGGTTTAGCGGATTGCGACCGCTCCTATTTTTCCTGCCAAGGCCTTCCTTGCCGCAGCAAATTCTTCCGTGCTGAGCGTGGTTTCATGGAGAAAATTTTTATCTAACGGTTTTGATGGCACGTAGCGCTGCATGACATAGAGGGGGGCATTTTTTATCAATCTTCCGATCGTCAGAAGATCGGCAACGTTGAGTAGCGACGCCACGACAGTGGTGCGAAATTCATAGCCTATGCCGGAAGACATAATCATTTCGATGCTTTTCCTGATCGTTCCGGAACTGACGGGAGCGCGCGTTACCGCTTTGTACTTGCTTAGGGGCGCCTTTATGTCCATCGCTATGTAATCCAGGAGCTTTTCTGACAGCAGTTGGTACAGCGTCTCCGGCCGGGAACCGTTGGTGTCCAATTTGATCAAATAACCCAAGGCCTTTACGTCTTTGGCAAAGGACAAAAGGTCGGGCTGCAGGGAAGGCTCGCCGCCCGTGATGGTAACGGCCTCCAATTTCCCTTTGCGTTTTTCCAGGTAGGAAAGAACTTCTTCGTCCGGAAGGCAATTTCCGTAAGAGCCGGGATCGACTAACTCCGGATTATGGCAATAGGGACAAGCAAAATTACAGCCCTGCGCGAAAACAGTGGCGCTGATTTTCCCGGGATAATCTATCAGGGAAACCTTTTGTAAGCTGCCGATCTTCATTGTTTATCAGAAATTAAATACCTGGCGGAACTGGTATTCTTCCTGTTTACCTTTATTCCATTGTTTCACCGGACGCAGATAACCGACGACACGCGAATATACCTCGCAGGGCTGGCTGCAGGTGGGACAACGGTCTTTTTCCCCCGTCAGGTAGCCGTGCGAGGGGCAAACGCTGAATGTGGGCGTGAAAGTTATGTAAGGCAGATGGTAGTTGTAGCAGATAGCGCGTATCAACGACTTGACCGCCTCGGGGTTGTCGATTCTTTCCCCGGCATAGATATGAAAAACCGTACCCCCCGTATAGCGTGTCTGGATATCATCCTGCAGGTCCAAGGCCCCGAAGACGTCATCGGTAAAATTAACGGGCAACTGTGTCGAGTTAGTATAGAGCGGCTCTGCCTGGGCTTTGCTGTATTCTTCTTCGTTGGCGCAGATGATCTCCGGGTATCTGGTCTTATCGATAGTCGCCAGCCGGTAGGAAGTGCCTTCCGCCGGCGTGGATTCAAGGTTATAGTTATTTCCCGTTTCTTTTTGGTATGAGACCAGATTATTCCTCATATGATCCAGAACATTCTTAGTAAAGGCCTGACCCTGGGGGGAAGCGATGTTTTCATTAAAGAGGTTCAGGCAGGCCTCGTTCATACCAACCAGGCCGATGGTGGAAAAGTGGTTTTTCCAGTATTCCTTGAAGCGGGCATGGACATTGCGCAGGTAGTATTTGGTATAGGGATAGAGGTTTCCTTCGGTAAAAAGTTCCAGGACCTTTCTTTTTGTTTCCAGGCTTTCCTTGGCAATCTCCATCAACCTGTCGAGACGTTGAAAAAATTCCGCTTCGTTATTGGCCAGGTAACCGAGGCGGGGCATATTGATGGTGATGACCCCAATGGAGCCGGTGAGGGGATTGGAACCGAAGAGGCCGCCGCCTCGCAGGGCCAATTCGCGATTGTCGATGCGGAGACGGCAGCACATGCTCCGGGCGTCTTCGGGGTTCATGTCGGAGTTGATAAAATTGGAAAAATAAGGCACGCCGTATTTGGCCGTCATTTCCCAAAGGTCATCGAGATTATGATCGTTCCAGTTGAAATCCCTGGTGATGTTATAGGTGGGGATGGGAAAGGTAAATACCCGGCCTTTGGCGTCACCTTCGGCCATGACCTGGAGAAAAGCCTTATTAAAAAGATTCATCTCTTCCTGAAACTCTCCATAGGTTTCCTGCTGCGGCTGGCCGCCGATGATGACCGGCTGGTCGGCGTAGTACTTGGGAACGGTAACGTCGAGCGTCACATTGGTAAAGGGGGTTTGGAAACCGACGCGGGTGGGGACATTGATATTAAAGATAAATTCCTGCAGGGCCTGCTTAATTTCATTGAATTGCAAAGCGTCATAGCGAATAAAAGGGGCCAACAAGGTATCAAAATTCGAGAAGGCCTGAGCCCCGGCCGCTTCGCCCTGCAGGGTATAGAAGAAATTGACAACTTGACCCAGGGCGCTGCGCAGGTGTTTCGCCGGTTTGCTTTCCACCTTGCCGGAAACACCGCGAAAACCTTCATGGAGCAGGTCAAAGAGGTCCCATCCGACACAATAAACCGAGAGGAGGCTCAAGTCATGGATGTGAAAATCACCCTCCATATGGGCTTTGCGGATTTCCGGGGAGTAAATCTCGTTGAGCCAGTAGATCTTGCTCACCTCTGAAGAAATATAATTGTTCAAGCCTTGCAGGGAATAATCCATATTACTGTTTTCATTGATTTTCCAGTCGGCTTTTTTCAAATATTGGTCGACAAGATCAACCTCCATCTTGTTGGTTATTTCTCTTAAGCGGGCATGCTGTTCACGATAAATGATGTAGGCTTTTGCCGTCCGGCGGTAGGGGGAATCAAGAAGGACCTCTTCCACGATGTCCTGAATTTCCTCGACGCTCATGATCTTACCGTCAAAGAGCTGCTCCGCGAGATTCAGAACCTTTATCGTCAGACGCTTGGCCAGGGCCAGGTCAAATTCTTCCGTTGCCGCACCCGCCTTGCAAATGGCATGAGTGATCTTTTCTGCATTGAATTTAACTAAGCGGCCGTCCCTTTTCTTAATCTTTTCGTGCATAGTTATGCCCCTTTCAGTCAGATCCAGTAAGTGTAGGTGCTACGATTAAGCCCTATATGTTGGGTGTGATACGGAAAATACCACTATATATAGTGATAGTCAAGAGCAAATTGGCAAAAAAAGTTAGGAAAGGAGAAATTATTTACAAATCTTTTCGACGAGGCATTGAGCGTTATCAAACATAGCGGTTACTTCCGTTTCGGTCATACCGGCTCCATGGGCTATCTTTACCGCTTCTTCCCGGGAGACGAGATCCCCCGGGGCATGAGAATCGGTGTTTAAAATAAGTTTTGCTCCGCAACTGCGGGCCATTTTTAGTACGTGCCCGTTGGTCAAACTATGTCCTTTGCGGGCCGATATTTCTAATAATATTTCCTTGCCGCAAGCCAGCCTGGCTTCTTCTTCCGTAATCAAGCCGGGATGGGCAAGAATATCGATTTCCGCCTTGAGGGCGGCCAGATTGGTGCCTGGCGGCACTGGTTCAACGATGGTTTCGCCATGCACCAGGACAATTCTGGCCCCAAGGCTTCTTGCGTCTTTTGCCAGTTCATCGATGTAAACGGGGGGCACATGCGTCAATTCAATGCCTGGAATGACAATAATATCGTATGCCTGCGATAATTTTGCGCAGACATTCACAATACGGGGAATGACGAGGTCGAGATTGGAATGATCGCCGTGATCGGTGATGGCGATGGCCCTGTAGCCGGCTACCTTGGCGCGCCGGACCAGCTCCGCCGGGATGAGTTCACCGTCGCTAAAAAAAGAGTGTGTGTGCATATCAAGCATTGCCGACTCCTCTCATCAAAGAAGCTATTGCTGCAACCATTTTCCCATGCGGGGCAGCTCCTCTTTATCCCATTGGGGGGAAAGGCGGAGGCGGAGGAAGCAGGCAAAAAGCTGCTCCATCGTTTCCATGGCCCTTACCACCAGGTAGATCCTTTCCATATTCTGTCCTTCCCGATCGGTTTCCCCTTCTTCATTGTCCGTCGTCATCGGCAATTTCAAAGATTGAAACTGAAAGTAATCGGCTTTGAACGTAAATTCCCACTTCGCGGTGTCTTTGGCCAGGCGGAGACGGGCCTCCTTGATTTTTTTCCCCTGGCGCAGGGCCTCCCGGCCTTCCTTCATGTCCGAGTGCAGCCCCTGGCAGACAACACTTTCCGAATATTCTCCCTCACCGGAAGCAAGCACCAACCGATGCAGGAAGATGATTTCATGGTCGCCGCCCGCAGGGATATTAATGATACCGTTTCGTTCTTCGCTCTTGAACCATAGCCAGGTTAAAAATTCCCTCCCCCAGAAAATGGGATTGGCCGCCGCACCGCTTTCCACCTTGCTGTCGGCAGGAAGAGGCTCCCAGGGTAAAAAAGGTTGCAAAGTCAGGTTAAAGGATTCCTTGAAATACTTTTCAAAATCTTCAATGATATTGGCCGTAGTTGAACCGAACATTAAACAGTTTTTTTCAGGGAGCCAGCAAACATCATGAAAGGCGGGGATGTTGAGGGCCTTGGCTCGTAACTCCAGTTGCACCCGTTCCTTGATTTCTTCACGCTCGTGGCGGTAAAGTCTTTTTTTGCCGCTTTCGGCCAGGGAGGCCTTTTCCGCTTCCATCACTTTCAATTTCAATAGGGAGGGAGGAATGGTCACCCGATCCACCCGCAACGCAAAGATTAGATTGGCGCCGCATTTATATTTGGCGTAGGTAAAATCGGTGTCCAGGACATTTTCGAGGCTCGTCCAGCCCAGGTTTTTCTCCGTGGCTTTGCCCACAAGATTGGAGAAAGCGTTTTTCTTCAGCCCCTCGTCTATGAAATCATTGAAATTGTCCGTCAGATTGCCGACGACGCGATAACGAGTAAAACTCCATGTCCCCTTCAGCAGCCCCATCGTGCTCTCCTTCCGGGCGTGACCGTAACCCAGTTCGGCGGGGCTGTCAAGAAGATAGAGGCAATCTTTTGGCCCTGAAACAGCCGGTTGACAAGCCCCGTCCTTTTCTTTATATATCCGCCGGAAATTTAATCAAGGAGTCTTTGTGATCAATATCAGCAATATCAGTCTCAGCTTCGGTGAGAAAAAAATCTTCGACCATATTACCTGGTCGATTACGGATAAGAGCCGGATCGGGCTGGTGGGCGACAACGGCCAGGGTAAGACCACCTTGCTGAGGGCCATCATGGGGCAAGTCGATCTGGATGAGGGCAGCATCGATATTCCGAACCGCAAGAACCAGACGATCGGCTATCTTCCCCAGGATACGGTGGAGCTGGAACCTCTGGATCTCATCAGTTATTTCAAGAAGCGGAGCGGTCTGACGGAACTGGATGCGGCGATTCATAGCCATGAAAATCAGCTCGCCGGCAGCTCGCCGGAATCTTCCGCCTATCAGCAGGAGCTGGCGGCCTATGAGGCAGCCATGGCGGCCTTCCAGGCCAAGGACGGTTACGCCTTCGAAGCCCGTGCCAAACAGATGCTGAAGGGGTTCGGGTTTAAGGAAGAGGATTACGTCAAGAAATGCACAGATTTTTCCGGGGGCTGGAAGATGCGGCTCCTGCTTGCCTTCATCCTCCTTTCCCAACCGGACATCATGCTCCTCGACGAACCCACCAACCACCTTGATACGGAAAGCATGGAATGGCTGGAAAGCCAGCTTAAAGACTATCAGGGTACCCTGATCGCCATCTCCCACGATCGCGTCTTTATGGACAAGCTGGTGCGGCAGATCGCGGAGCTGGCCGGGCAAAAGCTCACCATCTACAAGGGAAATTACAGCTACTACCTGAAGGAAAAAGAGATACGCCTGGAAGCCTTAAAGAAAGAAATGGAGCTGCAGCGGGCCGAAATCAAGAAGATCAACGAGTTCGTCGAACGTTTCCGCTACAAGGCCACCAAGGCGAAACAGGTGCAAAGCCGGATCAAGATGCTGGAAAAATTTGAAATCCTGCAGCAGCGGGAGAAAACCAGATCGGTGACGATAAAATTCCCCCCCGCGGAAAAAAGTGGCCGGGATGTGCTTATTGCCGAGCATTTGACGAAAACATATGGCGGCCAGGATGTTTTCAGCGACATTAATTTCAAGGTTTACCGCGGCGAACGGATCGCCCTGGTGGGCGTAAACGGTGCAGGCAAGACGACCCTGACGCGCCTCATCAGCAAAGCGGAAGCACCCTCGTCCGGAACCTTGCAATACGGGCTGAACGTCAAGATGGCTTTCTATTCCCAGGAAAGTGCGGAAAACCTGGATTACCAAAAAACCATCTGGGAAGAAGTGAGCGCGGTAGGGACGAAAAGCAGCGACCTGGAGAGGCGCAATCTTTTGGGGGCCTTTCTCTTTTCCGGCAATGACATCCACAAGCAGGTGTCGGTGCTTTCAGGCGGTGAAAAGTCGCGCCTGGCGCTGCTGAAGATTATGCTCCAGGATGCCAATTTTCTGATCCTCGATGAGCCGACCAACCATCTGGACATCAAGACCAAAGACATCTTCCAGCATGCCCTTCTGAACTATCACGGCACCCTGGTCATCGTCTCCCATGACCGGTATTTTCTCGATTGTCTCGTCGAACGGGTTATCGAAATCCGTCAGGGGAAGATCTACGAATATGCCGGCAATTATTCCTATTTCATCGAAAAAAGACGGGCCCTGACCGAGCCGGCACCGGCAGCCGCCGGCGCGGGCGGACAAAATCCTACCGGGGAAGCCGCACCGCTGGCCGTTCTCAATAAAAGCGTTTACAAGACCAAGGAGGAAAAACGCCTCGAGGCCGAGGCCAGAAACAGGCTTTCCGGTAAACGGGGAGAGTTGAAGAAAAAAGTGACCGCTCTGGAAGAGCGCGTGAACTGGCTGGAACAGGAAAAAGCCGCACGGGAGAGTGAGCTCTGCAAACCTGAAGTTTGCCGGGCACCGGAAAAGATTAAGCTATTGAATAAGGAATTGGTGGCGATTTCCCAGGAACTTAAAGTTCTATACGATGATTGGCACGGCCTGGCCAGGCAACTGGAAGAACTGGATTCCGTAGCCGTCGGTCAATGAAAGTCTCAATGATGTGGTATAATGCAATTAAATGCTTGACAAATGCTGCTATGATAATTAGAGTGATAATCACTATCATTTAGAGAGGTGGCAATTTGAAGGCGCTGAAGAAAAAAACATTTCGCGATTTTATGGCCAGGGAGAGACTGAAATCAACGCGGCAGCGGGATTTAATCCTTGATTATTTTCTTTCTTCGCCGCAGCATCTGAGTATCGAGGAACTTTACCGGAAATTGCGGGCCAGGTATCCCGGCATCGGCTATGCTACGGTTTGCCGCACTCTGAAACTTTTTGCCCAGGCCGGGATAGCCCACGAGATCAATTTTGGCGATGGACAAACGCGTTACGAGCACGTTGCCGCCGGAGAACACCATGATCACCTGGTTTGCACTTCCTGCGGCACGATCGCGGAATTTGAAAACAAGACAATTGAAGAACTCCAAAACGCCGTTGCCGATAGCCATGGCTTTATTATCAATAGCCATAAGCTTGAACTATACGGTCTATGCGCCAAGTGCCGCAAATAATTTTTTTGCCGGTTTACTGAAAGTGATAATCAATAACAACGAAATGGAAAAGAGATAATATCATCATGGCATTATTCGGAAAGAAGTCTTCCTGCCATTCGCCTGCCGCCATCGTTTCCAGCGGGTCCAAGAGGGTGGCGCTCGTAGGCAATCCCAATGTGGGAAAGAGTGTTTTGTTTAATGTTCTCACGGGGGCCTATGTGACCGTTTCCAACTATCCGGGCACCTCCGTGGAAGTGGCGCGGGGACGGGCGGTCATCGAGGGTGAGAGTTTCGAGATTATCGATACGCCGGGGATGTATTCCCTCCTGCCCATGACCGAGGAGGAACGGGTGGCCCGCCGGATTCTTCTTGAAGAGCCGCCGGAGAGGATCATCCATGTCGTGGATGCCAGGAATCTGGAGCGGATGCTGACCATGACGGTGCAACTCGTCGAGACCGGCTTGCCGGTAATCCTGGTGATAAATATTATGGACGAGGCCGAGCGGCTCGGAATCTCCATAGATATTCCTCTGCTGCAAACGCGGCTGGGTATCCCCGTTGTGGGCGCCGCGGTGGGGAAGAAGCGCGGGCTGGCTGAGATACGGGATAACATTGCCCGTTTCCAGAGCTCGAGGGACAATCTTCCCCCTTACAGCAAGCGTCTGGAAGGCGACATTGCCGAAATAACGACGCTGCTGCGCGGCAAGTATAGTCTTTCGCCCAAGGCAGTCGCCCTCCTGCTTTTGCAACGCGATCAGGAAATGACGGACCTCGTGCGGACGGCGGAAGGGGAGGGCTTTGCCGCAGTGGAGGCGAAGATCCGGGAGCGGGCCTACGTCAGAAGGGAATCGTTCCATCTGGATCTCTCCCTGGAGAGGCGAAAGATTACGGAGAAGCTGCTGGAAGGTGTATTTCATGCTCCCGATCGACGAAAGGTAACGGTGAGCGAAAAACTTTCTCGCTGGACGGTGCAGCCTTGGACGGGCATCCCGCTGCTCTTCATTGTTCTCTACTATGGCCTCTATAATTTTGTCGGCGTTTTTGGCGCCGGGACGCTGGTGAATTTCCTGGAAGGAACCGTATTCGAAGGGCACTTCAATCCCTGGATTACGGGAGTGGTCAAGCACTTCCTTCCCTGGCCGGTTTGGCAGGAACTCTTCGTGGGCGAGTACGGTGTCATCACGTTGGGCCTGCGTTATGCCGTTGCCATCATCCTGCCCATCGTGGCGACGTTTTTTCTTTTTTTCTCCGTCCTGGAAGACAGCGGTTATTTCCCGCGGTTGGCGCTCCTCGTCGACCGTCTGTTCAAAAAGATCGGTCTGACGGGCCGTGCGGTGATCCCCATTGTGCTGGGGTTCGGTTGCGATACGATGGCAACGATGGTGACCCGCACGCTGGAGACGGTGCGGGAACGGATCATCGCCACCCTCTTGCTGGCCCTGGCGATCCCCTGCTCCGCCCAGTTGGGGGTCATCCTGGCCCTTCTTTCCAAGGCGCCGGGCGCCCTCCTGGTTTGGTCCTGCTGCCTGCTCCTCGTTTTCCTGCTCATCGGCGCGTTGGCCGCCCGGATAATTCCCGGTGAGACGCCCATGTTCTATATGGAACTCCCCCCCTTGCGCCTGCCGCAACTCGGGAACATCCTGACCAAGACCTATACGCGCATGCAGTGGTATTTCATGGAAATTTTGCCCCTCTTCATTCTGGCTTCGGTGCTCCTCTGGATCGGGAAAATCACCTTCTTTTTCGAGAAGCTGTCCTCCTGGGTCGCACCGGTCATGGCCGCCCTCGGTTTGCCCAGGGAAACGGCTGTGGCCTTTATTTTTGGTTTCTTCCGCCGTGACTATGGCGCCGCGGGTCTCTATGATCTGCAAACTAAAGGCCTGCTTAATCCGCGGCAATTGACAGTCGCCGCCGTGACGCTTACCCTATTCATACCCTGTATTGCCCAATTTCTCATTATCAAGAAGGAACGGGGGATGAAGGTGGCCGCCGCCATTGGACTTTTCGTGACCTTTTTTGCCTTTGGCAGCGGGTATCTGCTCAACAGGCTGCTCCTCGTGACGAGGATCCTATGATGCGGTGCGATTTCTGCGGATACGAATTTAAGGAAGAGGATGGAAAACGGGGCTGCCAAAGCTGTCCCATGAGCGCCGGCTGCCAAATGGTGAAATGTCCCAGGTGCAATTATGAAATTCCTCGGTCGCCGGAATGGCTGAGGAAGCTGGAAAAGCTTTTCGCAAAAGCTTTTTCGGCGAGAAAATGTTAATATTTGTTGAAGACATCTTAAAGAGGTAATTTATGAAACTGTCTGAGAAAGCGGAAGAGATACTGGAGGCCATGTGGATTGCCGCCGAGGAGATGGGGCAGGGGTTTGCCGAGATCGAGAAAATCGGCATCGCCCCCGATGATCCGGCCTTCAAGGAACTGGCGAAGCTTGCCTTTATCGAGGTAAAGGATGGGCGGGCCTATTTCCGGCCCGAAGGCAAAGAGGAAGGGCGGAGCACCATCCGCCGCCACCGCCTGGCCGAGCGTCTCATGATGGATGTCCTCAATATCCGCGGGGAAACGGGCAACGACAAGGCCTGCCAGTTCGAGCACCTGTTGAATGAGGGAGTGGATGCCAAGGTCTGCGCCATGTTGAATCATCCCACCACCTGTCCCCACGGCAAGGTGATACCACCCGGGGATTGCTGCCGGGAAGCCATGCGGAGTGGCGACTTGGGCGTGTTGCCGCTTACGGAACTGAAGCCCAACGAAGAAGGGCAGATCGTCTATATCCAGACCGAAGACAGCAAGAAGATGCAGAAATTGGTGGCCATGGGGGTGCTGCCCGGCAATCGCATCCGCCTCCTGCAGTCCTTTCCTTCCTATATCTTCCGTGTCGGCTACGCGGAATTCGCCGTTGATGCGGAGATGGCGCGGGAGATCTTTGTCAGCCGTTAAAAGCAAATCCCGAGACCCTATGAAACTTGTATTCGTCAATATCATGCAGGAATTGCAGAGATTCGATTCAACTGCCTATATCACGCAGCCACCGGTGCCGCTCGCAGTTTTAAACGCAGTTACACCAAAGACTATTGAGACCGCATTGATAGATGAGCAGTCGGAACGCGTACGGTTTGAGGGCGACGCGTTTGCGTTTTCCGTCTCGACTCAAAACGCCGGGGCGGTGTACGAGCACGCCGATGCTTTGCGAGCGCTCGGGAAAAAGGTGATCCTGGGCGGCATTCATGTCACCGTTTGTCCGGATGAAGCGATTGGCCATGCCGACGCGATTGTGACGGGAGAAGCCGAAACCATCTGGCCGGAAGTTTGCGCCGACCTTTTAGCGGGCGAACTCAAGGAATATGTCGGCTCGCCGACTCCGCCAGCGCTGATGTCGCCGGTCGACTATCGTTTTTTCGGCAAGCGGCGTTATCTCACTCCCGCGTCTCTTTTCGCTACCAGGGGTTGTGATCGGCGGTGCTCTTTCTGTGTAAGCTCGCGCTATATGGGCTCCTATCGCATGAAGCCGCTGGACGTGCTCGAAGAGGAAATTGACCAGCTGACCGAACTTTACCCCGGGGCGTTCCTGCAGTTTACCGACGACAATCTCCTGGCGAATCGAAATTACCGCGCCGAGTTACTGGCCTTACTCCGCAGGAAAAAGCGGCGCTTCGTCACCATGATAACGGTCGATCAGCTCTGCGACGGCGCCCTGCTGGAAGAGATGGCGTCGTCGGGCTGCTTGGGCGTGGCAGTCGGAGTCGAGTCACTGGACGACGACAATTGCGCCTCCGTAAGTAAATACCAAAATCTGCAGCAGCCCTTTTTAGATGCCGTCCGTCAGGCTAATAAATACGGCATCCAGACAGGCGCGCTCATTATGGTCGGCCTGCCTCACGACACGCCGGAAAGACTCGCGCGCACCCTGCAATATCTCAAACAAATACCCTGTTCTGCATACGATATACGCATTTTGAGAATTTATCCAAGCACCTCTCTTTACAGCCAGATGCTTTCCGCCGGCGATGTGACCGAAAACTGGTGGCTGGAAAAGGAATCAGCCTCGACTTGCAACCATTTGCTTCCCAGTTGCCTGAGCGTGCATTTCAAGCATGGCAGCTTCGATCCGATGCAACTGCAACAGCTGGCATTGCAACTGATTGCTGAGTTGAACTCTATGAAACAAGATAGTGTTTCCCGGATATTACAAGTAGGCTGCCGGGGGCGCGATCTGAAGTTTGCGACGACGGTGCTCTTCGTCCGTAGGCGATTAGCCGGGCAAGCGCGACTGCTGCTCAAAGAGATGGAACAAGTTATGGCGGCAAACTCCGAGAAGCTTTCTACCAACCGACTACTTCCAGTACCAGCTTGAATAGCGTTGTTTCTTAGCGTCCGCCGCCTGGCCGATAAAGATCCTCCCGCGTGGGGGGCAGGCCGGAGGCGCCTTTGGAGTCATGTTTCGTCGCCACGATCTGGCAGATGTGCATGGAACCGTCGGTGAAGCCCAGGGAGACTCCGGCCAGATAAAGCGCCCAGAGATGGAATTTCTCCGGGCCCACCAAGCGGATGGCCTCTTCCCGGTTGGCCATGAGCCGGCGGTACCAGTGTCTTGTGGTAAGGCCGTAGTGTTCGCGCCAGGCCTCGACGTCGTGCACCTCGAATCCCTGTATTTCCAAAAGATCGATCGTATGCCCCACGTTATCCAGTTCGCTGCCCGGGAAGATGTATTTTAAAAGCAGGCGGCGTTCCGGTCGGATCCTGCGGACGGCGCGCCGGGTCGGTTTGGCGTGGCGGGAGATGCCATGGTTAAGGAGAATACCGCGGTCGCGCAGGAGGGAATTAATCTTGCCGAAGTATGTGGGCATATTGGCAATGCCAATATGCTCAAACATGCCGATGCTGGCGATCTTGTCATAACTGCCTTCGATGGTTGCGTAATCTCTCAGTTCCACGCTCACCTGTCCCTCCAGGCCGAGCCCTTGTATTTTTTCCCGGGCGTAGTCGCACTGCTGCCGGGAGAGGGTTACACCATGGGCCTTTACCCCGTAATTACTGGCGGCATAGCAGATAAGCCCGCCCCAGCCGCACCCGATATCGAGCAGTCTTTCGCCGGGCTTAAGCCGCAGCTTGCGGCAGATCATCTCCAGCTTGTCCTGCTGGGCCTGGTCCAGGGAATGGTCTGACCCTGTGAAGTAGCCGCAGGAATACTGCATTTCCCGGTCCAGAAAGAGGGCATAGAATTCATTGCCGATGTCGTAATGGAACTGGATGAAATCCCTGTTGTTGCGCCGTGCTTCCCGGCGGCCGGTAGCATCGTCCCGATATTGATGTTGAACGGTCCCGCTAAGGGCGGGGGTGAAGAGGAGCGGCAGGGCGTTTTTCAGGAGGACGGCCGGGTTGATTTTTTGCTTTGCTTCTTTGGGCCTTTTTTGGGCACGGACCAGGGTGATGAAATCAAGCAGGTCTCCATGCATCTCGATATTACCCTTGGCATAATGGAGGAGCAGGTTTTCGTAAGTCGGCCTCCTCAGGAGCGATCCGATAACCCCCGGTCCACTCAAGGAAATAAAGAACTCTCCATCCGCCTTTCTGCCCATGGGGACCGAAGACCCGTCCCAGAGACGGATGGAAAAAGGTAGATCCGTCGAGGCGCCGATCCGCTTGAATAGCTTTCGCGTTGCCTCCAGGCGGCCCTGTTCCGAAAAGACATCCATAGCCGATCTCCTAAAGCGATAAATGGGATAAGTTTGGAAGGTGTTCCCATGCTGTTTGGCATCTGATCGCTGGGGATGCTCAGAATGCTATAGAAAAGCGTGAATATAGTCAAGAACAACGGGACAATATGCTTTTTTTTGACCGGTATGATCCTGACCGTGACAGACCGAAAACGTCCAGGATCCCTGTGTAAGTTAGTACCTCATACTTGACAGCCTGAGATTTCGTACCTAGTTTTTTATGGTAAGTCCGAAAAAAAGCAAACAAATGGCCTTATTTACACTACTCCGAACTGTTGAGGATTTCACGATGGCGGGACGAGCGATTTGGAAGGGCTACATCCATTTCGGGGGTTTTCAGGTGCCCGTGAAGCTGCATACCGCAGTGAAGGAAGAGCGGATCCAGTTTCACCTTCTGCACCGCCGTGATCAAGTCAAACTGCAACAACAGATGGTCTGCGCCTATGAAAAGGCGCCCGTGCCGGTGGAAGAACAGACGCGCGGCTTTGAGTTGGAGGAAGGCAAATACCTTCTTGTCGCTCCGGGTGAACTGGCGCAAGCGGAACCCGAAGACAGCCGGATGATTGAAGTCCACGAGTTCGTCAAATCCACTCAGATTGATCCCATCTTTCTGGAGCGGGTCTACTATCTGGAGCCGGACGGGCCGGTAAAGGGATATAACGCCCTTGCCGGGTCCTTGGGGGAAATGGATGTGGAAGGCATCTGCACCTGGACCATGCGGAAACGGTCCTATGTCGGGGCCTTGCAGATGAGCGGGAAAATGCTCCGCCTGAATACCCTGCGCTATGCCGATGAAGTAATCTCCGTCCAGTCCCTGGAACTTGAAAAAACTCCCCTGTCCGAAAAGGAACTGCTAATCGGCGTGGATTTGCTCAAGCAGATGACGGCCCCTTTCCAGCCGCAGAAATTCGTAAACGAACACCGGAAGAAGCTGCAACAGCTGATCGATAAGAAAGCCCGGGGAGAAAAAATCGTGCTCCTGCGTCCCCGGCGCCTGAAGCCCACGGCATCGGACAAGTTGCTCGCGGCCCTGGAAGCAAGTCTCAAGAAGGTGGCTTAGATGAAAAACCGGCGTTCCGTTCCTCTCCCTTCGAAGTTGTCTCCAAAAAAGGAAAAAGAAGTGCCATTGCAGGGCATCTGGAGCGGGACGATCAGTTTCAGCCTGGTCGCCATTCCCGTCCAGTTGGTTAAGGCCGTCGAGCCGGGCCGTGTCTCCTTTCGCATGCTCCATAACAAGGATTATTCGCCCCTCCTGAGAAGGATGGTTTGTCCGGAGGAGGGAAAAATTATTCCGCCCGAGGAGATAATCAGGGGATACGAAATCGGACCCGAGAAATACATCCTGATTACGGACGAGGAACTGGAATCACTGTCGCCCGAACGGAGCCGGACGATCGAGATTGTCGAGTTCATTGCCACGGAGGATTTGGATGCGCTCTATTATGATCACCCCTATTATCTGGTCCCCCTGAAAGGGGGCGAAAAAGCTTATCGGCTGCTCGTCGAGGTAATGCGCCGGACTAATAAAGCCGGGCTCGCGAAATTCGTCCTGGGGGAACGGGAGTATCTCGTCGCCGTCAAAAGCAGGTCAGGGGCGCTGTCCCTGATTACCTTGCATTACAGCGAAGAGATCCTCCCGTCGGAGGATATCATCCCTAAGACAGAGGAGAGTGAAGCGGTGGAAAAAAGCCGCCTGAAAAAAATCATCAAAGCCATGACCGCCAACTTCAACCCCGACAAATATGCCGATGAGCGCCGGCAAAAGATCGTGAAGCTCCTGGAGAAGAAGGCGAAAGAAAAGGCCCCGGTCGAGGCCCCGGAAGTGGAGGAAGAAGAGGGAGAAGGAGCGGTTGATCTGGTTGCCGTGCTGGAGGAGAGCATGCGCAAGGTGAAAAGGGGCCGGTAATGGGGAAAATCGCGGCGGTGGCCGGGCACAGGCTCTCCTTGTCGAACCTGGAAAAGGACCTCTATCCCGCCTACGGTTTCACGAAGGCCCATATTCTGGAATACTACCGGCGAATTTCCCCGTTCATCCTGCCCCACTTGCAAGGCCGGGCGCTGACCTTAAAGCGCTACCCCGAGGGGGTGGAAAGGGAATTCTTCTTCGAGAAGCGCTGCCCGTCCCATCGCCCCGACTGGGTGGCCACTGCGGAAATCGCCCAGACGAAGGGGGAACGACTGACTTTTTGTCTCGTCAACGACCTGGATACGCTGATCTGGGTCGAGAACCTTGCCTCCCTTGAACTGCATGTGCCACTGGCCAGGGCCGCTTCGCCGGCGACGCCCGATTCCCTGGTCTTCGACCTGGACCCCGGCGAGCCTGCCGGCATCCTGGAGTGTGCCCGGGTGTCGCTGATCCTGCGGGACCTGCTTTCCCAGTTGCGGCTTGCCAGCTATGTGAAAACCTCGGGCATGAAGGGGATACATGTTTATGTGCCCCTGAACCGCAAGGCGACGACCTTTGCGGACACCAAGAAATTTTCGAAGGCCGTGGCGGAAGTCATGCAGCGCAACTATCCGGACCTGGTGACGGCAAAGATTGCGAAGGAGCAGCGGCGGAAGAAGGTCTTCATCAATTGGTCGCAGAACGACGCCGCAAAGACGATGGTCTGCGTTTATTCCTTGCGGGCCCGGGAAAAACCCTTTGTTTCCTTTACCCGGACCTGGGAGGAACTGGAGGCTTTGGCCGGGCGGGGCGATCCGGAAAAGTTTCATGTCTTGCCCGAGGAAGCCCTGAGGAGAGCTGAAAAATCCGGTGACCTGTTTCGCGACCTGCTCGTCAAAAAACAACAGCTTCCCTATCTATAATCAGGGGCGAAAGGAACGTGGAAGGAAGGGGTCATGGGCTTAAAGGACTACGCATCCAAGCGGAAATTCGCGCACACGCCGGAACCCAAACCGGACCTGCCGCCTAAGGGAGACCAGCTTGTTTTTGTCATCCAGAAGCATGCCGCCCGGGCCCTGCATTACGATCTCCGCCTTGAAATGGAGGGGGTTTTGAAGAGCTGGGCGGTCCCGCGGGGGCCCTCGCTGAATCCTTCCGTCAAAAGGCTCGCCGTGATGGTTGAAGATCATCCCTTTGCTTATAAAGATTTTGAAGGCCTGATCCCTGAAGGCAATTACGGCGCGGGAAGCGTGATCATTTGGGATAGGGGGTTTTATCATCACCCCGCCGCAAGTAGCCGGGAAGAAAGCGAGCCGCTACTGCGGCAGGGCTTGGAAAAAGGAGACCTGAAATTTGTCCTGACGGGGGAAAAGCTAAAGGGTGAATTCGCGCTGGTAAAAATGGGCAAGGACGAAAAGTCCTGGCTTCTGTTGAAGAAGAAAGATCGCTATGCCGGCCGGGAAGACGTCCTGAAGGAGAACCGTTCCACTCTGTCCCGGAAGACCCTCGAGGAGGTTTCCGAGGGTACTCCGCGGAAATCTTCCCGGCAGAAGAAGATAGACCAGATCCGTTTTCGGGAAGCCCTGGAAGGGGAAGATCTAGGGGAGGCGCCGCTTAAACCGATGCCGCAAGGCATCAAGCCCATGCTTGCGACCTTGGTCAAAGAACCTTTTGATCATCCCGATTGGATTTTTGAGGTGAAGTGGGACGGGTACCGGGCCGTGGCCGAAATCCGGGAGGGGAGCGTTTCTCTCTATTCCCGCAACCGACTCTCGTTCAATCGGAAGTTTTCGCCGATTACAGCCGCGCTCGAGAAATTCGGCTTTGCGGCGGTTCTGGACGGCGAAATCGTTGTCGTGGATGAGCGGGGGCATCCTGATTTCCAGATGCTCCAGGATTACCAGAAAACCGGCCACGGTCAACTGCTTTACTACGTTTTCGATCTCCTCTATTTTCAGGGACATGATCTGACCGGCTTGCCCCTCGTGAGAAGAAAAGAACTCCTGAAAAAGATCCTGCCCTCCGCCTCCAGGATAAAATTAAGCGATCACGTCCGGGAAGAGGGCAGCTTGTTTTTCAAGGTCTCCAAAGAGAAAGGCCTGGAGGGGATCGTTGCCAAGCATGCGCAAAGTGTTTACCGGATGGGACGAAGGAGCCGCCAGTGGCTGAAGGTGAAGACGCGGTTGACGCAAGAGGGTGTGATCGCGGGATTCACGGAGCCGCGGGGGGGCCGGAGGCATTTCGGTGCCCTGGTCCTGGGGGTGTTCGAGGGCGGGGAGTTGGTCTATATCGGTCACGTGGGGGGCGGTTTCGACTCTGAGCTGCTCGGCGAAATCGGCCAAAGACTGGCGCCCCTGATCCAAAATAAATGTCCCTTTAAGGTAGAGCCGCCGACAAATATGCCGGTTACGTGGGTTAAGCCGGAGCTCGTCTGCGAGGTTATTTTTCAGGGCTGGACAGATGAGGGTTTCATGAGGCAGCCGGTTTTCTTGCGGTTGCGCGAGGACAAGGCCGCCCGCGAGGTGGTGCGCGAAAAGCCAGGAGAAAGGATAACGAAGTAAAGGTGACGCACTCATAAAAAGTCGAATTTCTCCTCTATTGTCATTCCGTGCCTGACACGGAATCCAGTGTTTTCAGATAGTGCTTGACACCTTGAGGGACTTTTACGAAGGCGTCAAAGGTGATCGGTTCACTGATTCGAAAACATCGCTGCGACTGCCATTCAAGCGCTGGAAAAGGAGCATAAGATATGAAAATCTATGTCGGCACCAGCGGGTTTGGCCACAAAGAATGGAAGGGGAAATTCTATCCCGACAAGATCTCACCCAAGGAAATGCTGCGCTTCTACGCGGAGCGCCTCACCGCGGTGGAGATCAATAATACCTTTTACCACATGCCGACGGCGGGCGTCCTCGCCTCCTGGGCGGGGCAGGTTCCCGATGATTTTGTTTTCGCGCTCAAAGCCCCCCAGGTTCTAACCCATATGAAGCGGTTGAGAAACGTGTTCGAGGAGACGGAGTATCTTTTCAAGGCGCTGTCTGTACTGGAGAGAAAACTGGGGCCCGTGCTTTTTCAGTTCCCCAAGAGTTTTCATGCCGATCTTCCGGCGCTTTCGGACTTCCTCCCGCTCCTTCCCGGCAACATCGCCTGTGCCTTCGAGTTCCGCCATCCCTCCTGGCTCGATGGTAAGATTCTGGACCTGCTCCGCGCCAAAGGGTGCAGCCTGTGCACTGCGGATACCGATGAAAATCCGGCAAGCGAAATCATCCCGACGGCAACCTGGGGATATCTGCGCCTGCGTCGCTCCGATTATGGGGATGCCGATCTTTCCCGATGGCTGGAAAGAATCGGCGCGCAAAAATGGAAACAGGCGTTCGTGTTTTTTAAACACGAGGAAGAGGGCAAAGGACCGGAAATGGCGATGCGTTTCCGTGAACTTGCCGCTGCAAAGGGAAAAAATTAGGATAAGCGGCGTAGAAATATTGGTTCATTCTCAAACTGATTGAATTCCCTCCCCCTTTGAGGGGGGAGGGTTAGGGAGAGGGTGATTAAATCAATGGTAAGATACATAGAGATAATAGATTATATTTGCTGAGAAAGGAGAAAGAAGACGTGGCAAATTCGACGGGCAAAGAGTTAGCGCAAGGTATCAGGCAGAAGATTGAAGAATTGAAGAAGGTGTGTGCCGGCATCGATGAGAGCACCGCCTCCCGCGCCCCCGCGGGACGATGGTCTCCCAAGGAAATCCTTTCGCACCTCTGGGGGCCCGAAGGAGCGGGCCATTTGCTGGCATTACAGGCCTTCCTCGATCAGGACACTCCCCGGATCGACATGGTGGCCGAGGACCCCTTCTTTTCCGAAAGGCGTGCCCGGATGACCTTCAATCAACTCCTCGCGGAAGTTGAAGGGGAATACGACCGCATCGCTAACTTTGCCGCCGGCCTATCCGGTGCGCAACTTGACAGGAAGGCGCAGATCCCCATGCTCAAAGAATCGCCGTTAGGGGAATATCCAACCCTGGAAGGCTGGATCGGGGGCCTGGCGAACTATCATGTCCAATTCCACATCGACCACATGTGTGAGATATTGCAGAGCCTCGGCGCGCCGGCAAAGTGAAAAGCCGCAGGTACCAGAAAAGTCAAAAAACTCCAATACCGTCATTCCGCGAGCTTACTTCAAACCGATAAGAGCATGGCACGTAAATACAAAAAGCGGCGTATTTGCAGAGGTTGAACCTGACTTTGTCGTGTGTGCCCGATTTTCGGACACCGGAGATTAAGATTAAGGAAATCTTGGGACATCCATACTAGTTTTTAAGCGGGAGAACAGACATATATATTTTAATAAATGTCTAACCTCTATATGGCCATTAACCCGAACGCTTCATGCAAGTTATGGCCAACCGTTTAGCAAAAAGGAAGGCATTTATGCCCATATATATTGCCATACTTTAATCTCTTAGGGTATAATTCCCCGCCGCTTGCGGCGAAAAAGTGTTATATTTGTGTATGCCCGAAAGCAAATACATACACAAATCTCATAACGTATCGGTAATATTGTATCATTATGTGTGTC